>Ga0180121_10000004_pt1 | contig 88306 bp, 78 predicted proteins | sample AntDrymUQ5402106_2_FD_129676 | JGI IMG/M metagenome (GOLD analysis project Ga0180121, IMG submission 129676) | Polar desert sand microbial communities from Dry Valleys, Antarctica - metaG UQ540 (21.06) (version 2) (version 2) | ecosystem: Environmental > Terrestrial > Soil > Desert | place...
CGCGACGGCCTCGTGCAGGACCGGGTTGAAGGTTTCGTCGATCGCCTCGATCGGCTCAAGCCCTTCACGTTCGAGCAAATCGAGGAGCTGATCGCGAGTTCCGCGCACTCCGGCTTTGAGCTTCTCTTCGGCTTCGGTGGAGGTCTCAATCGCCAATGCTGAATCGAGGCTGTCGAGCACCGGCAGCAAGGAACCGACAACGCGCTCGGAGGACCGCTCGATGATGCTTGTGAGTTCGCGCTGGGTGCGCTTGCGGTAGTTGTCGAAGTCGGCGGCCACCCGGCGTAGGTCGTTCAGGTGTGACTCGGCCTCGACGCGGGCGACGGTTAGTTCGTCAACCTCAACTGGCCCTGCCTCAACTTCATTGACCGGCTCGTCCGTCTCAACCCAGCTGGCATCAACCTCAGGGAGGTCGTTACCCATTCTCGCCCTCGTCGATGATCTCGGCCTCGACCACGTCGTCGTCGTTGCCTTCGCCGCCGGCCGCCTGGCCTGTCGTGTTGGCTTGGGCCGACTCCTGGTACATCCGGCTGAACGCGCCCTGGCTGGCGGTCACGAGCGCTTCGATTCGTGAGCGCAGCGCGGTCGTCTCCGCGCTTTGATCTTCGAGCGTTGTCTTTAAGTCGGTAAGAGCGGACTCGATGCTCGCCCGTTCCTCATCGTTCAGCTTCTCGCCTTGTTCTTTGACGACCTTCTCGGTCTGATGGACCAATTGATCGGCTTGGTTGCGAGTTTCGATTTGTTCGCGCCGCAGGCGGTCCTCGTCGGCGTAGGCCTCGGCGTCCTTGACCATCCGATCGATGTCGTCCCTGGCGAGGGCAGTGCCCCCGGTGATGGTCATGGCCTGCTCGCGGCTCGTTGCCATGTCCTTCGCCGAAACATTGACGATGCCGTTGGCGTCGATGTCGAACGTCACCTGGATTTGGGGCATCCCCATCGGGGCAGGGGGAATGCCAGTGAGTTGGAAGCGGCCCAGGCTCTTATTGTCGGAGGCCATCGTCCGTTCCCCTTGCAGGACGTGGATCTCCACCTCCGGCTGATTGTCGGCGGCAGTGGTGAAAGTCTCGGTGCGGCGGGTGGGAATCGTGGTGTTCCGCTCGATCATCTTGGTCAAAACCGCCCCCTTGGTTTCGATCCCGAGGGTGAGCGGGGTGACGTCGAGCAGCAGGATGTCCTTCACGTCGCCCTTGAGCACTCCGGCTTGGATGGCGGCGCCGGCCGCGACAACCTCGTCGGGGTTGACGCCCTTGTGAGCGTCCTTGCCGGTGAGGCCCTTCACCAGTTCCTGGACTGCCGGCATGCGGGTCGATCCGCCAACCAGGACCACGTGGTCGATGTCGGCGACCGCGATCCCTGAATCCTTGGTTGCTTGCTGGAAGGGGCCCTTGCAACGCTCGAGCAGATCCTCGGTCAGCTTCTGAAACTCGGAGCGAGTGAGCTTGCGCTGGAGATGGAGTGGGCCTTCGGCCGTCGCAGTGATGAAGGGCAGGTTGATCTCAGTTTCGGACACCTGCGACAGTTCGATCTTCGCCTTCTCGGCCGCCTCCTTGAGGCGCTGATTGGCCATTCGGTCTTTGCCGAGGTCGACTCCGTGATCGTTCTTGAAGCCGGTCACCAACCAGTCAACGACGGCCTGGTCCCAGTCGTCGCCACCGAGATGGGTGTCGCCGGAGGTGGCTTTGACCTCGAAGACGCCTTCGCCGATCTCAAGCACCGAGACATCGAAGGTTCCGCCACCGAGGTCGAAAACCAGGATGGCGTGGTCGGCGGTTTCCCTGTCGAGACCGTAGGCCAAGGAGGCCGCGGTGGGCTCATTGATGATGCGGAGGACGTTGAGCCCGGCGATCTGGCCGGCTTCTTTCGTCGCCGTGCGCTGGGCATCGTTGAAGTACGCCGGGACAGTGATCACCGCGTCGGTGATCGTGTCACCAAGGAACGACTCAGCGTCCCGCTTCAGCTTCATCAGGATCCGCGCCGAGATCTCTTGGGGGGTGTACTTCTTGCCTTCGACCGAAATCGACCAGTCGGTCCCCATGTTGCGCTTCACCGAGCGGATGGTGCGATCGGGGTTGGTGATGGCTTGACGCTTGGCCACTTCGCCGACGAGGACTTCGCCGTCTTTGAAAGCCACTACCGAGGGGGTGGTACGCGCTCCTTCGGCGTTGGGGATGATCGTCGGGTCGCCGCCATCGAGGGTGGCGATCACGCTGTTGGTGGTTCCTAAGTCAATTCCGACGGCACGAGCCATTTGTTTACTCCTGTTTCTAGCTTCTAAGCGTTAGTGGCAAGCATAACCTGAGTGCCATATTGTCATATTCCCGACTTCTGGAATAATCTATGGCCCTAATGCCGTTTCCATGGCAGATGAAGAGGAGTTTTTTGAACCAAGACCTTGAAACCCAGAGTCTCCCGGTCCTGCCCCTCCGCAATGGGGTGGTCTTTCCACACATGGTCGTGACCCTGCGGATCGAAACTGCCGAAGGCAAGACTGCCCTGGCGGCATCTGCCCGAGCCGACGACCGGCTCATCCTCGTTCCGCGGGTCGGAGGACGGTACGCCTCCGTCGGCACCGTGGCCGAGGTCCAACAGACTGACGACGAGGGCAATGTGGTGGTCTCCGGAATCGCCCGGGCCCGGGTGGGAAGCGGCTCCACCGACAACGCCGGCGCCCTCTGGGTCGAGATCGAGCCATATCCCGAGGTCGATGTCCACGACGAAGCCCTTGACGACCTGGTTTCGGAGTACCGAGCCGTGGTCACCGAGGTTCTCGACCATCGTGGAGTCGGGGCGATCGCCGATCGGATACTGGGAATCGAGAACGCCAGCCAGCTGGCCGATCTTGCCGTTTACTCGCCCGATCTCTCCCTCGAGCAAAAGGTGGAGATCCTCGAAACCCTCGATGTGCGCGAGCGCCTCGGCAAGCTTTTGGTCTGGATGCGCGAAGTTCTCGGCGATCTGGAGCTCAGGCGCCGGGTTCGGGACGACGCCGCCGAGCGAATCGACAAGAGCCAGCGCGACTACCTGCTTCGTCAACAGATGGAAGCGATCAAGAAGGAGCTCGGGGAAGAGGCGGGAGCCGCCGACAGCTACCGGGCCCGCCTCGAGGAAACCGCGTTTCCCGAAAAGGTTAAGGAAGCCGTCACTCGCGAGATCGATCGCCTGGAGCGGATGTCAGAGCAGTCGCCTGAGCACTCCTGGATTCGCACGTGGCTCGACACCATGTTCGACCTTCCGTGGGGAATGACTTCCGACGATCGGCTAGACCTCAACGAAGCTTGGGCTGTGCTCGACGCTGATCACACCGGTCTCCACGACGTCAAGGAACGGATCGTCGAGCATCTGGCGGTCCGCAAGCTCCGCCAGGAGCGAGGGCTCAACGAGGAGAACACCCGGCAGTCGGGCGCGATCCTGCTCTTGGTGGGCCCGCCCGGAGTGGGGAAGACTTCGTTGGGTGAGTCGGTTGCTCACGCCTTGGGACGGAAGTTCGTTCGTGTTGCCCTGGGCGGTATCCGTGATGAGGCGGAGGTCAGAGGGCATCGTCGTACCTACGTCGGCGCGAGGCCGGGACGTATCGCCCGGGCGTTGACCGAAGCGCAAACTATGAACCCGGTCTTCTTGCTCGACGAGATGGACAAGGTCGGCAACGACTGGCGTGGGGATCCATCATCGGCGCTGCTAGAAGTACTCGACCCGGCGCAGAACCACACTTTCCGCGATCACTATCTCGAGGTCGATCTCGACCTTTCTGATGTGCTCTTCATCGCTACCGCCAACGTCGTCGAGACGATCCCAGCGCCGTTGCTCGACCGCACCGAAGTCATTCGCCTCGACGGTTACACCGACGACGAGAAAGTTGCCATCGCTCGTGATCATCTGCTTCCGCGCCAGATCCGGCTGGCCGGTCTCGAGCCGGAGGAGATCACGGTCACCGAGCCGGCTTTGCGAGCAGTGGTCGATAGGTATACCCGTGAGGCGGGTGTGCGATCACTCGAGCGGGAGCTGGGAAAGCTGTCGCGCAAGGCGGCAACCAAGGTTGCTCGGGGTGAAGACGTCCATATCGAGGTTGGGCCTGAGCAGGTGTCCGAGTTTCTCGGCAAGCCCAAGGTCTGGCACGACGAAGCCAAAGACCGCACTGATGTCCCTGGAGTTGCCACCGGTCTCGCCGTCACCGGCTCCGGCGGCGACGTGCTATTTATCGAGGCGTCGGCCACGCCGGGCGAACAGGGTTTGACTCTCACGGGTCAACTGGGTGACGTGATGAAGGAGTCGGCGATGATCGCGCTTTCCTACGTCGAGGCGCATGCCAGCGAGCTTGGCATCGATGAGAACGCTCTCAAACGCCGCTTTCACGTTCATGTCCCGGCGGGAGCGATCCCCAAGGATGGTCCCTCAGCGGGAGTCACAATGGTCACCGCGGTGACTTCGCTCCTGACCGGACGCAAAGTGCGTTCCGATGTGGGCATGACCGGTGAGGTCACTCTGCAAGGCAAGGTGCTTCCAATCGGTGGCCTCAAGCAGAAGGTGCTCGCTGCCCATCGAGCCGGTCTAACCCAGGTTGTCTTCCCGCAAAGGAACGAGATCGATCTCGACGACATCCCCGAGTCAGTCCGGGAAACGATCACCTTCCATCCGGTGGAGTCGATCGATCAGGTGTTGGAGCTAGCGCTCGAATCGACTTAGCCCGGTTCGTGGGACTTACTTCTTGTTGACGAACCAAATGGTCGGAGGACCCGCGACCCCGGCTTGATCCATAGCCTCGCGAAGCTGCGGTGCCTCTGCCATTGCTTTGGCTGCGCCAATGTTGTCGAATACGTGCATGACTGTGATGTCGTTGGGGTCATCGGCTGACTGAAAGACGGTGTGCGATCTGACTCCAAACTCCTCCCGCAGCGCATCAGCTTCGTCGTAGGCCTGCCGCCACATTTCGTAGTCTTTGACGGGGTGCCGTACAAACAGGTGGGCCATCAATCTCCTTTTCAGGCGAGAGTATCGACTTGTCGCGAGGCCTGACGGCGATCTAGCTGTCACTGCTGACGTTCTCCAGCCGGCTTTGTGCAAGCACTATGTATTCGGGCTCGGTGTCGAAACCGATGTAGTGGCGGTCGCTCATCGCGGCCGCCACTGCCGTTGTGCCGGAGCCGATGTAGGGATCGAGGACGAGATCGCCCTGATAGGTGTAGAGCTCGATGAGCCGACGGGGTAGCTCCACAGGGAAGGGAGCGGGATGCCCAATCCGGATCGCGCTTTCTGTCGGGATGTCCCAGAGATCCAGAGTCGACTCCATGAAATCGGTCGCCGAGATCGTCGGTTGGTGGGGAAGGTTGCGGTCTGCACGCTGTCGGCGGTTGAGGGCGCGGTCGAAGCGACCCTTGGAGGCGATGATCACTCGCTCGGTCAAGTCGCGCAGCACCGGATTGGCCGGGCTGCGAAAGCTGCCCCACGCGCAGGATCCTCCGGCCCCATGAGCCTTGCGCCAGATGATCTCGCCCCGTATGAGCAATCCGAGGTCGTCCTGGAGGATCGAGAGGATGTCAGCCGAGAGAGACCTATAGGGACGGCGGCCGAGGTTGGCGACGTTGATCGCCATCCGTCCGCCTGGTTCCAATTTTCTTGCGCAAACTGAAAGAACTTGGGCGATGCCGGCCAGATACTCGAAGTAAGCCGCCGGAACGTCACCCTCCGCGATGTCGTTCTCATATTCCTTGCCGGTGAAGTAGGGGGGTGAGGTAATCAGCAATGCCACCGAGTTGTCCGCCACCTGGTCTGTGCTCATGGCCCTGGCGTCGCCGACGAAAAGCCGATCGATGACCGCGGGAGGAGCGATCGCCTCGTCGGTGGAGACGACGGGCTCGGGGAATCGGCGATAAAAGCGAGAAGAATCGTGACTTTCTCGCTTGCCCGAACCGAAGGACAGGGTTGCGGTTGGCCGCCGAGGCATGGCGGGACGGTAACGAAGTTGGAGCTCTGCATGCGGTATGCTTGCAATTGCAAGCATGTTTGAAACTACACTCCCCGATGGCGCTCAAATCGTCGTGCGTCCCATCCGACCCGAGGACAAGCCGCTCCTGGTGGCAGGCATGGAGCGGCTCTCGGAACGTTCCCGCCGGCTGCGTTTTCTATCCGGCGTCGATCATTTGAGCCGCCAGCAACTCGCCTATCTCACCGAGATCGACGGGCGCGACCACCAGGCCTGGGGAGTGCTCAGCGACGATGAGCCGGTCGCGGTCGGTCGCTTCATCCGCGGGTCCGGCGATGACGCCGAGGTGGCGCTGACGGTGGTCGACGAATGGCAGAGACGGGGGATTGGGAAGCTCTTGCTGGACGTTCTCGCCGTCGAAGCCGAGAAGGTCGGGATCCGACGATTCATGTTTGTGGCACTTCCCGAAAACGCTGGTATCAGAGGTTTGCTGGCTCGCTTTGGGGTTGTCGGCGAGATCGAGGACGGTCTCCTCAGCGCCAGCCTCGACGTTTCCGCGGTCCGCGAACGAATTAACAACTGAGCAACACGCTCGAAACACAAGTCCGCCCAACTGGTCGCTTCCAAATGGCCGAGGAGGCGACTTTGAGCGAAGGAACGATTGCCTGGTTGTTGGTCAGTTCGGCCTTGGTGCTGTTCATGACCCCAGGATTGGCCCTTTTCTACGGGGGCATGGTGAGGTCGAAAAACGTCCTCAATATGCTGATGAAGAACTTCTTCACGATCTCGATCGTGACCGTGGTCTGGACGCTGATCGGCTACACCCTGGCCTTCGGGACCGATATCGGGGGCCTCATCGGCGGGTTCGACTTCCTCGGGCTCAAGGGAGTGGCAGGCGACTCACTGCTCTTCATGGTGTTCCAGATGATGTTTGCGATCATCACCCCCGCCCTGATCACAGGGGCGGTGGCCGAGCGGATGAAGTTCTCAGCCTGGGTCCTGTTCACCACCTTGTGGGCCTTGATCGTCTACCCGGTCATCGCCCACTGGGGATTTGCCGCCGACGGCTGGCTCTTCGCCTGGGGGGTGCGTGACTTCGCGGGCGGGCTTGTCGTTCATGTCAACGCCGGGATTGCCGCCCTTGCCCTGGTGTTCGCGCTCGGACCCCGGAAAGGATTCGGGGTGGAGGCAATGCGTCCCCATTCCCTCCCGCTGACCTTGCTCGGCACCGGCATCCTCTGGTTCGGCTGGTTTGGGTTCAATGCCGGCTCTGCCCTCGCCGCCGACGGCATCGCCATTAACGCCTTCGTAACGACGCAGATCGCGGCTTCGGTGGCGGCGCTGGGCTGGGTCGTGGCCGAGTGGCGGAAGACGGGCAAACCCACGACCTTGGGTGCCGCCTCCGGCGCAGTGGCCGGTTTGGTGGCGATTACTCCTGGCGCCGGATTCGTCTCGCCGCTGTCGGCGATCGCGATCGGGCTTATCGCCGGCTTCGCGTGCTTCTGGGCGGTAAGCCTCAAGTTCCGGTTTGGCTACGACGACTCCCTCGACGTGGTCGGCGTCCACCTGGCGGGAGGAATCGTCGGCTCGATCCTCACCGGAGTCTTTGCCCAGAGCTCGATCAACTCGGTGGTTTCCGATGGGCTCCTGTTTGGCGGGACCGCGTTCTTCGTCAAGCAGGTAGTTGCGGTGCTTTCCGTGATTCTCTTTACGTTTGTGGTGTCCTACGGTCTTGCCCAACTGGTCAAAGCGATCACCGGCCTGCGGGTGGACGAGAAGGAAGAAACCGACGGCCTTGACATCTCGCTCCATGAGGAGCGGGGCTACGTCTTCACGGAGTAGGAGCAACATGAAGCTGGTAATCGCATACATCAAGCCGTTCAAGCTCGAAGAGGTGAAAGACGCGCTGAAGGGTGTCGGAGTATCGGGGATGTCGGTTGGTGAGATCAGGGGCTTCGGCCGCCAGTCGGGTCAGACCGAGGTCTATCGGGGTGCCGAGTACAAGGTCGAGTTCGTGCCCAAGACCAGAGTCGAGCTGGCGGTGGACGACCAGGATGTCGACCGAGTCGTTTCGGCGATCGAGACGGCGGCCCGCACCGGTGATATCGGCGACGGCAAGATCATCGTGCTCCCGATCGAGTCGATACTGAGGATCAGGACCGGTGAAAGAGGAGTCGACGCCATCTGAACCAGGGGCCATCGCCGATTTTCTCGACTTTCGATCGGCGTTAACTACCGACAGGTCGGGAGGCGTTCAGGGGAGCGGCCTCTCCGACCTGGCGGATGCGGCCCTCCGCCAACTTTCCGAGGCGTATAACGACGTCACGGTCATCGCGGTCGGAGGTTATGGACGCCAGGAGATGTGCCTTTATTCCGATGTCGATCTCCTGTTGCTTCACGAGGGACGGGCTCCCGAAGAGGCCGTCCGTTCGATTCTCTACCCCTTGTGGGACGCAGGGCTCAAAGTTGGACACGCCACCCGCACCGTTAAAGCAACCTTGGCCTTCGCCCGCGAGGATCACAACACCCTCTGCGCCCTGCTCAGCGCTCGACACCTGAGCGGTCCACCCGAGCCGCTTGACGAGCTTGAACAGGGGATTGCGCGACTCCTGTCGAGCATGCGAGGCACCTTTGCCGAACGGCTGGCGGCTGAGCAACGAAGCGTGTGGGAGCAAGAGCCGTTCGCCCTCCAGGAATTTGATGTCAAGAACGGCCGCGGGGGGCTGCGGAGCCTGCATCGACTTTTCTGGGATCGGAAGCGAGCGCAACTGTTGGAGGAAGAGCCCCTGCTGCCGGTCCAGGCGAATGAGTCAGGAGCACGCCGGGTTCTTCTCGAGGTTCGACAGGCGCTGCATGCGGTTCAACGTCGAGGGGCGGACAGGTTCCCGATCGAGCTCCGAGCTGCCGTGGGAGCCTGGCTGGGACGCGACCCGCTCGAACTGGCGACCGAGCTCTATCAAGCGGCGCGAACGGTGGACGGGTTGGCCGCGCTGCGCTGGGGCCAGGTGCGCCCGGCGGGCACAGATCCAATCGCTCACGCGGGCCTAGCGGTGGTTCGGTTGGTTCGATCGCGCTGGAGCAGAAGGGAGGCGATGACGACTCCGCTGGCATTCGGCACCGGGGCGGTGGCTTCGCACACAGGAGGCCGGCTCTCGGTTTGGGAACATGGCTTCGCTCGCCGCTCCGGCGCCCCCGACTGGCAGGAAGGCGATCGCTCCGGCCTCGTCTCGCTCCTCGCTTCCGGTCGAGCTGGGTGGGAGGCTGTGCTCGGCTTGTGGGAGGCGGGCTGGATGACGAGAGCTCTCCCCGAGATCGCCCATCTGCGGGGGCTGGCGCAAGCGGCGCCCTTCCATGCTCATCCTGCCGACGCCCATTTGGGCGCGACCGTGGCCATCGTGGTCGAACTCGCCGAGGGGGCGCCGGGCTGGCTCTCGGAGATCGTCGAACAGGTCGGCAGCCTCGACGAAGTCCTGCTCGCCGCGTTTCTGCACGACATCGGCAAAGGTCAGCCAGGAGATCACTCGGAGACGGGGAGCAACCTGGCGAAGTCGATGCTCGTCCGGCTGGGCTTTCGCACTGCCACGGCTGATCTCGTCGCTGATGCAGTCCGTCATCATCTCTTGCTTTCGGAGACCGCGGCCCGACGCGACATCGACGATCCCGTTGTGGTCAAGGAAACGGCCAGCCTCATCGGCAACGTTGATCTCTTGCGAGTGCTTGCCTTGCTGAGCGTGGCCGACGCTCGTGCCACCGGGCCGGACTTGTGGACGCCGTGGAAGGAATCGTTGTTGCGGTCACTCGTCGCCAAAGTCGAATCGCTCGTGTCCGGCGCCTCTTCAAGTTTGGAGGGCCAGCTCCTCGAGGATCTCAAGAGTCTGCTGCCTGAGCTTGAAACGTCGCCGATTCACCGCCATTTGGAGAGGATGCCGGCCGGTTACCTGGCTCGGTTTGGGGCCGACCTTGTTTCCCATCACGTTCGGCTGCTGACGCCTCCGCCAGTCGCCGGTGAGGTGCGGACGGTCGTGCTTTCTGGCGCCCCGGTGTCGACCCTCGTGGTCGCCACGGTCGATCAACCGGCGTTACTCGCCACCGTTGCCGGGGTGCTTTCACTGCGCAACCTCAACGTACGCGAGGCGCGGGCCGTCACCAGTGCCGACCGACTGGTCGTGGACACGTTCCGTGTCGAAGATGCTCTCGGTTCGGACATGGTGGGCCAGGGTCGCTGGCCAGCGGTGCGCGAGGAGCTGGCAGCGGCGATCGGCGGTCGGATTGACCTCACAGAGAGGCTGCTTGTCAAGCGCCAGGCCTACCCACCCCGGATAGTGGCGAATGCGCCCGAGGTTCGGGTCAACGGCAAATACGTCGATGTTCGAGCCGGAGATCGAGTCGGCCTGCTCTATGACCTCGCCTCGGCGATGTCGGAGTTAGGGCTGGAGGTCAAACTTGCCAAGATCGACACCAGGGCAGGCGAGGCTATCGACGTGTTCGAAGTCGACAACCCTTTGGGCCACTCGCCGGCGACGATCGAAGCTCGCCTGGTCGCAGCAGCGTCTTAGTCAACGGGAGTGTTCGCTCGTTCTGTGGGCTGGTATCCGTGTCCAACACGGCTACGAACCCAGGGTTCGCAATAAGCGGTCGATGAAGGGGGTTTGGGCGGGGTTGAGTAGGCGGCGGGCCTCATCGGCGTCACACCATCGGACCTGGTCGATCTCGGGAAACGTTTGGTTGCGGCCGTGCCAGAACATCGTGAAGTGGCCAGGGTTGAGTAACCCAGGATCGAAGTCGGTCTCGACCGCCCAACCGAGGACGGTCTTGCCCGAGCGAAGTCGCACCGAGCCGAGTTCCAGCCAGCCGTCGATCGGACAGTCCCAGCCGGTTTCCTCGGCAAACTCGCGTGCGGCGGCGGCTTTGGCATCCTCTCCCGGATGCACCTCCCCTTTGATAAGGCTCCACGCCCTGGCATCCTTGCGCGCAAAGAAGGGTCCACCGGGATGCGCTATCAACACTTCAGGCCCCGTGCGATAGGGAAGGAGTCCGGCGCTGGTTAGCACTGCCCGACAAACCTAATTCGCCGTCACCAGTGCATGAGCACGACACGCGTTACCCTCGATAAGTCGTGGCACACTTGCCGGCCTTGGCCCACCCTCCCAACTTCAGCCTGATTTCGGGCGAGACTGTGGCGCGCAGCCTGAAACGCATCTGCCTCGACCAGTTTCAGTTCACGCTCAATGAGCTGACGGCGGGCAATGACCTCAATCGAGCGGTCCATGAGCTCCGAAAGTCGAACAAACGGGTCCGAGCGCTCCTACGAATGGTCCGCCCGGTGATCGGCGAGAAGATCTATCGAGCCGAGAACTCTGCTCTCGCCGACGCCTCGCGGCTCGTCGCTCCCGCCCGCGACGGAGCGGTCATGGTCGATGCGATCGTGCGCCTGCGCGCTCGATACGGGCACTTGCTCGCCCAAGGGATCTGGGAGGGCACGGAGAACCGATTGCGACAGCGACATGAGCGGATGATGAATCGAATCCTCTCCGACGAAGAGTTGATCCAGAGCGTCACTAAAGCTTTGTATCGAGCAAGGTCTCGCTACGCGGCGTGGCCGGTCGATGCTTCCGAACCGAGGATGGGGCCACGCCCGCTTCCCGATTCCTACCGGAGCGTTGGACCCGGGGTTGGCGACACCTATGACACCGGCCGTAAGGCGATGCGCTCTGCTTTCGCCAATCCCCGGCCCGAGAACTTTCACGAATGGCGCAAGCAGGTGAAGTACTTGCGTCACCAGATGGAGGTCGTTACTCCGCTGTGGCCTGAGGTCATTGGCGGGGTGGCGAGTTCACTGGCCCAGTTGGGGGACGTGCTCGGCGACGATCACGATCAGGCCGAGCTGGTTCGCATCGTGGCGACGCTGCCGGAGCTCGCCCCCAACCCGGACGAGAGGCATCTGCTGGTGGCGCTTTCGAACGAGCGCCGACGCGAGCTGCAAGCGGCCGCCCGGGTGATGGGCGGCCGGATTTATGCCGAAACTGGCGACCAGTTCACCAACCGGCTCAAGGCGTATTGGTCGGCCTGGAGCCACTAGTCCCAACCCAGGTGATCCCCGACCCGGCGTTGGTGGTGCTGGTGGGGCCGTCGGGGGCCGGAAAATCGACTTGGGCCGGCCAGCACTTTCGGCCGGACGAGATCGTGTCCTCAGATCGCCTGCGAGCGATGACAGGAAGTAGCGAGCACGACCTCGACGCCAGCGCGGTGGCGTTCAAATTGCTCGACGAGATCGTGGCCTCCAGGCTCCAGCGCAAGCTCACTGCGGTGGTGGACACGCTCGGCTTTGATGACGACCGCCGCCTCCAACACCTGCATCTGGCACACGAATCCGGGTTGCCGGCGGTCGTCGTTCTGTTTGCCGAGACCGAAATCGCCGAAAGCTCCGACCAGTCCCGGCGGCGGTGATAACTCAGCAGTTCCGGCGCCTCCGCCAGCTCAACCTCGAAGCCGAGGGCTGGGACCTGCTGCTACACCCCGAACCGTCGCTCGTATCCACGGTTTACTCAGAGGTAACTCCGCCGCCATCGGGCCAAACGACCGGGCGCTTCTACCTCCAGTTGTCGCGGTTTCCGCAAGATCGTCCGCTCGGGCCTTGGCTCCGGGAGATGGCGGTGGAAGCGGAGCGGGTGGGCTTCGCCGGGCTGGCGGTGATGGACCATCTGACGCAGATCCCGCAGGTGGGGCGGGAATGGGAACCGATCCCCGAGGCGTACACCACCCTCGCATTCCTCGCCGCAACCACTAATCGTCTCGAGCTCGGCTGCTTGGTCACTGGAGCGCGCCTGCGCAACCCCGCACTCTTGGCCAAAATGCTCGCCACCCTCGATGTCGTCAGCGGCGGCCGCGCCTTCTGCGGGCTCGGCGCGGGATGGTTCGACCAGGAGCTTCGGGCTTATGGCTTTCGGCAAACCGAGAAACGCTTCGCTCAGCTCGAGGACACGATCAACATCCTGCGCCGGATGTGGGCGCCGGGCAAAGCCAGTTACTCGGGCCGCGTTCATTCGATCGTGGAAGCGGTTTGCTATCCAAAACCGCTCCATCCGATTCCGATCCTCGTTGGCGGCAACGGGGAGAAGACCCGCGAAATTGCCCTCCGGCTCGCGGACGGTCTCAACCTCGTCGGGCTCACCAACGCCGAAAGGCTCCTCCCCGATGTGAAGGACAAAGCCGAGGGCTGTGCCATCTCGGTCCTCGACACCCCTCTGATCGGAAAGAATCGATCCGAAGTAGCCGAACGTGTCGAGCGTTGGCGCGGAAGGCGTTCAGCCGCGACTTTTGCCAAAGCTCATCACGCTTCCACCGCCGCCGATCACCTCGCGACCTATCGACGGCTGCATGCTCAGGGTTGCGACCGATTCTTTCTTGCTCCCGTGGGACTGGAAGAACCAGGACAGCTCGCTGAGTGGGAACCGGTTCTGACTAGCTGGTCGTCGTAGTCACCGGGGCGTTCTCAGGGGTGATGATCAGCGCCAACGAGTTGGCGGCTCCGTCGTATACCAGCCGGTAGGCGAGCCCGTTGTAGGTGAGCGTCTGGTCGAGCCCGACCAGGTCGGGATCATCGACGTCGAGTCCCAGTTGCTCGAGGAGAGCGCGCCGGTCGCTGCCATCGAGAGTCGGGTCGGCGGTGGCGATCAATAGCCCGAGAGCGGTGATGATCGGCGCGTCACCTTCGGGTGTTCCCGTCGGACTGGCGCGTAGGGTGACATTGCCCGCGGTTCGATCGATCAGACCTTCCAGCGTCATGCTGGGCCCGAGGAGGAGAAAGAACGGGGACTCCAGGTCCGGCGGCAGCAGAATCGGGACTTCCGAAGCCGCCGCCAGATCGTTCCAACGCGTGATCAAGTCGGAGAGCTCGGTTGCGAAGAGGGTGGTCATCGGGGGCGGGAGAGTGGTGGCCACGGTGGTCACTGGGGCAGTGGTGATGATCACCGGGATCCCGGTGGTGGGTGGATTCACCGCGGTCGTCGGCGTGGGTTCGCCAACCAGGCCGGTCACCAGCAGACCGAGATACACCAGGCCGGCGACGACTGCAGCGATCACCAAAAATACCCCGACCTTGATCAGGACGGCTTGGGGTGTGATGGTGAAACGGCGGGCCTTCACCATGGTCGAAGATCGGGACCGCACGTTGTCGGCGATGGTTCCGAACTCACTCTCAGCGGGCAGGGCGATGTCCGCGAGGGCGGTCTTCTCGGTCTCGACGTGTACCACTGCTGCCGCCACCGGTGCCGAGGCTGCGACCTCATCGGCTGCCGAGCCCTCGCCGGCTGGCACCGAGGCCGAGATCGCTTGATCCAAGGCGGCGGGATCGTCGGCGGTGAACGTGAGAGTGTCACCCTCGGCTTGGATCGCAAACCGCGAGTAGGTGAGACGGGCGATCTTCGCCTGCTCGTGGTTCCAACTGCCGATCTCGTGGCCCCCTCCCCACAGGACGATGATCTCGGGGCCGACGAGCATCGAGGCAGCTAGCACTTCGTCGCCGGTCACCAAAGTGCCGCGGAAGCCGGGGGTTTCCACTACCGCGGCTGGGGTCGCGGCGATCTCGTCAGCGGCTTTGGCGTTCTGGTCGACCTCGGTGACCTGTGAGGCTTCCCACGCCGTGGATGACCAGAGCTTTTCGTAGTCGGAGTTGACCTCGGTTAACTGCCCCCATTCTTGGGCACCGGACTCGTCTACCGCGAAATCGGGGACGAGCTTTTCTTGTACGGGCTTGTCGTCTGCCAAGTTGTCCCCTTGAGGCTCTACCCGTTAGTTATCGCCCTCCCGGCGCCAACTTGTAGCCCCGTTTTCGCGCATCAAACGGAAGCTATAGCTTCCGTTTGATGCGCGAAAACACCATTCTCGCCCCGTTTAGGACCGAAGCATCGCCGGGTCGGCTCCCTCCGCGATCAGCAAGATTCGCTTGTTGTGTTGTCCACCGAGCGAATAGGCGCCGATCGTCCCATCGGACCGAACCACCCGATGACAAGGAACGATCAAAGGCACCGGGTTCTGCGCCATTGCCGTGCCCACCGCTCGAGCGGCGCCGGCCTTGCCAGCTTCGCGCGCCAGCCAGCCATAGGGCCGCACCTGGCCGCGAGGGATGGTGGTCGCCACCAGAAGGATCTGGCGTCGAAACGGGCTCACCAGTCGCAGGTCGAGGGGGAGCGAGCCCGGCCGTCCGAGCTCGATCGCCTTGCCGATCAATCCATCCCAGCCGCGCGGAGGTGTCGCCGCGATCACTCGACGTCCGTTTTGACCCAGGAACTCCGATTCAAAATCCTCCTCTGCCAGGCGCACCATCGAAACCCCGAGGGGATTAAAGGCGACTGCGACGTCACCGAGAGGGCTCTCATAAACCCGGTAGCCATCGGCGAGCCCGGTCGCCAGGTCGACATTGTCGCCCAGGTTTGTCGGCGCTTCTCGTCGCAAACCGGCGAGGCTTGTTTCAACGTTCATCTTCTTCCTCCATCATCGTTCGTAATCGGTCTAGTCCACGATGGACATCCGCCTTCACCGTGCCCAATGGTCGGCCGAGGGCGGTGGCAATCTCGTCGTAGTCGAGACCAACCACATGCCGCAGCACCACCGCCCGCCGAATAGGGACGCCGAGCTTGCGCAGGCGTGTCTCCCAGGCGACGGCATCGACCGGCTCGGGATCTGGGCGGCCGTAGTCCTCGAGCTCGACCGCCCGTGGTCGCCGGTTCAGCGCTCGCAGGTGGTTGCGGCCGAGATTGAGGGCAATCGTCCAGATCCAGGGTCGGAGCGACATCGTCGCAACTCGGTTGGCTGGGTAGGAGCCGAGGGCTTGATAGGCCCTTACGAAGGTCTCCTGGGCCAGGTCCTCGGCGTCGGCTCCGGCCAGCGAACGAAGACCCGAAAAGAGCTCGTGCTCCAGCGCACGAACCAACTCCGGGAACCACCGATCGAGGTCCTGGCTAAGTCGAACCGAAAGGTTGTCCATCTCTCTATGAACACCGCTGCGGGGCACCGAGTTGCACCTACATCGCTGCCCAGTACTTGAGGGTTACCTGACGCCAGATGATCCCGAAACCAACCGCCGCCACCGCCAGCCAAAAGATGATGGTCGTGATCGGGGTACGGATTGCCAGCCATCCGAATACGAGCTGCGACGCGGTCGAGGTCAGCGTCACCGCCGCAAAATCGAGGCCGAAGATTCGTCCTTTGAGCTCGGGGGCGGTGTACATCTGCAACCCATACGACGAGAAGCTCCATTGGCTGCCCGCCCCGGCGTGGCCGATCAGCACGCAGATGGCGGCAATGAGGAGCGTGGGGGCGAAGGCGATGCCGAAATAGGAGATCCCCCAAACGGTCATGCAGAAGCCGATCGTCCCCAGAATCGCTCGATCGCGGTTGCCCACCAAACGCCGGATGATGAAGGGACCGATCAACACTCCGACGCCTCGCATGCCCAACAGCCAACCCACCCCGTCATCGGCGGCTCCAAATTCATCGAGGGCGAGCGTTGGCAGCAGGGCGACGGCACCGGCGCCGAAGATGGCGAAGCCTGCCTTCGAAGTCATCAAGGCGCTCACCGCGGGCCGCTTCCGCAGATAGGACAGTGCCGGACCGATCCTGGTCGCCTCATGGGTTGTCACCTGTGACGAATTGAGCTTGCTCTTGATGCGAATTGTCAAGATCGCCGCGACGAGAAAGGAGATCGCGTCGAACGCAATTGCCCGCTCGCGTCCCCAATTGGCGGCCACCAATCCGCCGAGGGCCGCCCCCACCGCCGCCATCGTGCCCCAAGTCGATTCCAGCAGGAACGACCCGTCGCCGAGGTTCTCCTCGGAGACGACCTGGCCCAGCGACGCCGACGTGGCAGGGGAGATGAGCGCGCTGAGACCGGCCAGGATCGACATCACCCCGAGCACCATCGGCACCGCGATCCCTCGTTCTTGAACAAATGCGGAGTTGACCGTCAACAACGTGCTGCTCGCCGCAGCGGCGGCGAAGCTCGACCAGACAATGATTTTCTTGCGATCGAGCCGATCGGCCAGCACCCCCCCGAGCGGTGAGACGAGAAAGGCGGGCAACGTATTAGCGGTGAGCACCGCCGCGGTCAAGAGCGGCGAGTCGCTGAGGTCATGAACCAAAGCCAGCATCGGGACGAGCAGGAACCAGTCTCCGCCAAAGGACACCAAGCGTGCGAGATAGAGCCGCCGGAAGTCGGGATTCTCGCGGAGCAGTCGAAGGTAAGAAGACATCAGACGTCAGACTTCAGGTCTGATGCCTCTTGTCTTGCGTCGGTTGTCGGATCCAAAGGAATCGAGCCGTCGGTCGCGTGCATTTGTTGATGCGTGGCGATCAACGAGTCGAAGTCGGGTGGGCTTTCGATATCGACCGCGAGCAGATGGCGAGCACGTGGTCGTTGCTCGAGATCAAATGAGCGCGCCCGTTGGATGATCGCCGCCGACACCGTGTCTATGCGGCGATGCTGATTGAGGTGCTCCCGCCACGAGACCACCAAGAACACCTCGGTGAGGCGTTTGGGATCGACGGCATCGCGATAGAGCCGCCAGCGATAGGCTCCGGTACGAAGCCTGATGAGACGCAGCTCGTTCATGACGACCAGAAACTCCTCGATCCGCACCGGGTCGATATCGAAAGTGTTCAGCACCATCACCGGCCCGCTGTCCAGCGTCTCAACATGCTCGGGGCCGGGTCGATCCAAGTCGAACTCGGGCGGCACGATGTCGCCCAGAACCGGTATTCCGGATCGGATCGCCACCACGCCGAGACCGATGCAAGCCATCGAGATCAACACGTAGGCCGAGGAGGTGTCGAGAGCGTCAGCGACCGCACCGGACAGGATCGCTCCGATCGGGTAGACGCCGGCGAAGGCCAAGGACCAGAGGCTCATGGTGCGTCCTCGGACCCAGCGCGGACTCAAGAGCTGGGCCGTCGAGTTGAGGGTTGTGGTCGTCAAAACGAGACAGGCGCCGGCGACAACCAAACCCGGCACGGCCCAACCGACCGAAGGGGCGGTCCCCACCACGATGCCGCCGGTCCCGTAGCCGGCGATCGCGATCGGGAGGGTCAGCCGGCCCAACCTCTCGGCGATCCGACGTCGAGCGAATGCAGCCGCGATCGCACCCACCCCCATCGTGCCGAGCAGGACTCCGTAGGCGAGCGATCCTCCCCCGAGGACTGCGGTGTGGCTGGGGAGGACCGTGGGGATGACCGATGAGGTCAGCCCGAACAAGGCACCCACCAGCAGCACCCGCCGAAAGGCTTTGGTGTAGCGCGCGAAGCGCCACCCGAGCGCCATGGCGGTTGACAGTGGCGCGCTGTCGGCGGGGGCGGGAGGCCGAGTCCTTCCCATGACGATAAGGACAACCACAACGGAGAGATAGGAGATCGCGTTGAGCCCGAAGCCGGCCTCAGCCCCGACAGTGGCGATCAGGAGGCCGGCGAGGGCGGGACCCACCGCCCGGGCAACGTTGAACGAAACTGAGTTGAGGGCGACTGCACTTGCCACCATCTCGCGGGGCACCAGGTCGGGGACGAGCGCTTGCCACGCCGGGAGGTTGAAAGCCGCGGCCACGCCGATGGCCAAGCCGAGGACCAGCAACCGACCGGGGGTCGCCTCGCCGAGGAAGGTCATTACCGCCATCGCCGCGGCGAAGAGCGACATCGAGATTTGAGTCACGAGCAAGATGCGCCCCCGGTCGGTCATGTCGGCGACCGCTCCGGCCAAGAGCGCCAAGGCCAAAAACGGAAGGGTGGTCGAGGCCGAGATCAGGCCCACCCAGGTTGCCGAGCCGGTGAGGTCGAGCATCAGCCACGCCGCGGCCGACGACTGGAGAAAGCCGCCGATGTTCGAGAACACCGAAGCCGCCCAGAGCGCCCGGAATCCTCTGATCCGAAGGGGAGCGACCGACGAGGTCATGCGACAGACAAGTTTACGGCCCGGTCTCTAGGGACCCAGCGGTGGTCGCGACGAGTAGCGCTCGATCAGCGCCACCGCGCCTACCACGAGCAAACCGCCGAGAACTTGGGTAGGCCCGAGCGCCTGGCCGAGACCCACCCACGCTGCGGCCGAGGCCACCACCGGCTCGAATGTCGAAATAACGCCCACGAGTCCCGGGTCGACAACCTTCACTGCCGCTATCTGGAGAAGAAATGGCACGAGCGTTCCGAGGATCACTAGCCATCCGAGCTCGCCGAGCACCACCAAGTCAAGGGGAGGAATGATCACCGGAAACGCGACCAGCAGGACGAGGGCGGAGAAAGCAAATCCAAACGCCGCGGTGGTGAGGATCGGAAAGGTCCGGCCGAGGTAGGTCGTCAAGAGGATGTAGGAGGCAAACATTGCCGAGGAAACGGCGGCGGCGAGCAGTCCACCCGGGTCGAGTTTGGCGGTAGTTCCCACCTGCGAAACCAGAGCGACTCCGACCAAAGCGATCAATGCTGCTGTCCAGGCCAAGGGGGAAATCGATCGCTTTTCCACGAACCGCTGCCAGGCCAGGACCAGCACCGGGCCGGTGAACTGGATAGTCACGGCCGGTCCCACCCCGAGACGAGAAATGGCGATGAAGAAGGAGACAGTGACTGCCGCCAACGTCACACCCAGCGCCGCGAACACGATGAGCTTCCCGCGTGCTGCGATCTGTTGTTGGCGATAGGCGAAGGCGCCGAGCACCAACGCCGCCAGCACCGACCGGATCTGCGCAACGTTTCCGGGAGGCAGTGCTTCGACGAGATCGGCCGCCACCGCTCCATTGACTCCGAACAGGAACGAGGCGAGCAGCGTGTAGACGATCCCGCGCCTAACGGCCGGTGCCAGGTTGTGAGTGTTGGAGGTCAGAATGTCCTCGATGTCTGGGTTGGCCTATTTCGTCGGTCCCGAGGTGCCGGGCCCAACCGTGCTGCTGCTCCATTCCTGGCATGGGTTGAACGGCGCGAGCAAGCGATTGGCCGATCGGCTGGCCGACGAAGGTTTCACCGTACTTGCCCCCGACCTCCTCGCCGGCGCCCAACCGGCGACTCCAGCCGAAGCCGAATCAACCCTTGCTGCCTCCGATCCCAACGACCTCGTGGCGGCGACCCTCGGTGGGCTCGGAGTTCTCGGGCGAACGGTCGCCAGCCCGGTGCGAGTGGTCGGCATGGGCATGGGTGGGTCGCTGGGGCTGTGGTTGTCGGTGCGACGGGCCGCGCAAGTGGAGGCGGTCGTCTCCTTCTACGGGACGCAGTCGATCGATTTCGACGGATCGAAGGCTCGCTATCAACTGCATCTGGCCGGCGACGATCTCTGGGTCAACTCGGACGATGCGGTCTTCATGGCGGCGACGATCGGGCTTTCCGATCTGGCGATCGAATCTTTCACCTATCCGGGGACCAGACCCGGCTTCTTCGAGGACGGCGACTTCTTCGACCGGGACGCGTCAGAGCTGGCCTGGTCGCGCTTGGTTCCTTTTCTCAGATCGGAATCTGATCCCTGATCTCTTGCGGAAGAGGGAACCAGCGGAGCTGTTCGGCTTCCGCTTCGAGAATCTCCTCGGCTGCTTCGACGCCGGCGCCGGCGGTGGCAAAAAGTTGATGGGCTTCCTCGACGTAGCTCGCGTAATCGGCTTTCGAGGCGGTAGTCCGCTCGCCGTGGGGATGAAATAGTCCGCCCTGGCTGTAATCGATCTCATGGAGAGACATCGGCGGCTGCGCCAGTCCGCGCCGGTGACGCCAAACCGCGGTCGAGGCATCGAACCGATAGTGGGGCAACAGCCTCCAGCCATGGCTAGCGATCAAGTGCACGGCCTCGAGGATGAATTGAAACTCGTCTTCGCTGATGAAGTAGTTGAAGTTGACGCGCACCCAGCCGGGCTTGATCACCTCGCAGCCTCGCTCGATCTGAATCTCGTACTGGTTGCTGGTCTCTTCACTAATCCCGAGGAGGCGATGCCCATAGGGCCCGGCGCATGAGCACCCACCGCGCGCCTGGATGCCGAACAGGTCGTTGAGCAAAGCGACGACGTAGTTGTGATGGAGGTAGCGGTCTCCAAACCGGACGACGAACGAAACAATCGACAGCCGCTCGGCTTTGGGATTGCCGAGGATGCGAATGTTGGGGTTCTGGCTCCAGGAATCGATTGCGGTGTGAATGAACTTTTCTTCGCGGTCGCGGATGAGAGGAATGCCCACAGCCTCTTTGAGCTGGAACACCAAGCCCGCCCGAATCGATTCGATGATGGCGGGGGTGCCGCCCTCCTCCCGATGCTCAGCGTTCGCTGAGTACTTGTGGACGTTGGCGTTCACATAGGTGACGGTGCCGCCGCCGGGGACCGAAGGCACGCGATTGGAGAGCAGCTCTTTGCGAGCGACCAAGACACCCGGCGTGCCCGGCCCGCCGATGAACTTGTGGGGGGAAAGGAAGATGGCGTCCTTGTAGTCGAGGCCCTCGGACGGTGAACGCATCGCAATTCCCACATAGGGCGCGGCGGCGGCGAAATCCCAAAACGAAAGGGCGCCATATTGATGCAGGAGAGTCGAGACGGCGGAGGTGTCGGTGATGATGCCAGTGACATTCGACGCCGCCGAGAAAGACCCGATCCGCAAGGGACGCTCGATGTAGGCGAGAAGCATCTGCTCGAGGTGGTCCAAGTCGACATGTCCGTCGTTGTCCTCAGCGATCTCGACCACGTCCGCAATCGACTCGCGCCAGGGCAGCTCGTTCGAATGGTGTTCGTAAGGCCCGACAAAAACGACCGGCCGTTCATCGGGTGGGATCTGATCGGTCAGCTGGTAGCGATCGTCGAGGGAGGCGGGCACTCGGAGGCCGAGGATGTTGATCATCCGATCGACCGCGCCGGTCGAACCCGAGCCGGCAAAGATCACCGCGTGCTCTTCGGAGCCGCCCACGGCCTCTCGAATCAGCCGCCGGGCTTCTTCGCGGAAGTGCGTCGTTTGGAGGCCCGTGCCCGACGTCTCGGTGTGGGTGTTGGCATAGAGCGGCAACACTGTCTCGCGGATGAAATCCTCGATGAACCCGAGCGACCGCCCCGAAGCGGTGTAATCGGCGTAGGTGACCAGGCGCACCCCGTAGGGGGTAGTCACGGCGGTGTCGACTCCGATCACCGATTCTCGGATCGTTTCGAGTAACCGGCTCACAACCCCCAGGCTAACTGCGTTTTTATCACGTAGACGGGGCGGAATACGCCCTGCCTATGCGCTGAGAACGTCGTCGAGTCCGACCAGTAGGCTCGCAAGACTCGCATGACCGACGTTGTAACTGCACCGACTCCGATGACCCATCGCCAGGTGATGGCGGTTCTGTGGGGGTTGATGCTCGGCATGTTCCTCGCGGCGCTCGACCAGACGATTGTCGCCACTGCGCTGCCGACGATGGTGGGTGAGCTTGGAGGTCTCGAGCATCTGTCGTGGGTGGTTACCGCCTACCTGCTCGCCTCGACGGTGACCGCGCCCCTCTACGGAAAGATCTCCGATCTTTACGGACGCAAGATCGTTTTCCAGGCAGCGATCGTCCTCTTCCTTGCCGGCTCGGTGCTTTGCGGTCTCTCCCAGAACATGGTGCAACTGATCGCCTTCCGCGGCTTGCAGGGTCTTGGGGCCGGCGGGCTGATGGTGATGGCCATCACGATCGTCGGTGACATCCTCTCTCCGCGCGAACGTGGTCGCTATCAGGGCTACTTCGGAGCGGTGTTTGCGGTTGCCAGCATCGCCGGCCCTCTGCTCGGCGGCTGGTTCGTCGACAACATCGACTGGCGCTGGGTCTTCTACATCAATCTCCCGATCGGGCTCGTTGCGCTCTTCGTCACCGCTTCGGCGCTCAACCTGCCATTTCATCGACAGGATGCAAAGATCGACTACTTGGGCGCGGCGCTGCTGGTCGGCAGCGTGTCGGCGCTTCTATTGACGATGATCTGGGGCGGGAACGAATACCCCTGGGGCTCACCACTGATCATCGGCCTGGGAGTGACCGCCGTCGTTCTCGGAGCAATATTCATCTGGTGGGAGAACCGGACGCCCGAGCCTGTCTTGCCGCTCCGTCTTTTCCGCGACCGCACGTTCACCCTGACCTCGGGGGCGGGATTCATCGTCGGCGTGGCCATGTTCGGAAGCATCGTTTTCCTACCGCTTTTCCTCCAAGTTGTCATCGGAGCGAGTGCCACCAACTCGGGTTTGCTCCTGGTGCCGATGATGTTCGGGATCATCGGCGCCTCGGTGTCGAGCGGCCGGGTGATCACCAAGACCGGTCGCTATCGCTGGTTCCCCATCGCTGGAGCCGCGGTCGCCACTGTTGCTCTGTTCTTGTTGTCGACAATGGGGGTCGGCACGACTCTGACCACTGCATCCATGTACATGTTTCTGCTCGGTGCGGGCATCGGCATGATCTTCCAGGTCCTGGTTCTGGCCGTACAAAACGCGGTCGACTTCCGCGATATGGGGGTCGCGACCTCGGCCAGCACCTTCTTCCGGTCTCTGGGCGGCTCGGTGGGAACCGGGCTCCTCGGGGCGATATTCGTCAGCCAGCTCCGCTCGAATCTCGCCAGGCTGCTGCCGGAGGGAAGCGTGCCGACCGCGGACCTCACTTCGGGTCCGGGAGCGATCGCCCAACTTCCCGATGCGATTCGCGGTCCGGTGATCGAGGCGTTTGCCGGAGCGGTGGGTTCGGTCTTCCTGCTCTCGGTGCCGATAATGGCTGTGGCTTTGGTCCTGGCCTTTCTGATGCCCGAGATCCCACTCCGCGAAACCGCCAACGTCGGCGCCGCGGCCGAGGTCTAAAGGTCCCAAGTTGTTCTGTGGGCTCGTATCCGTGTTGGACACGGCTCCGAACCCAGGGTTCGCAGATTTTACTTTTCGCCGACGAGGCCCCATTGGTAGGCGAGGCAGATCAACGCGCCCAGCTCGTCGTCGAGGTCGGGGAGGCGGTTGACCCGGATGTCGTGGACGTACTCATGGCGGCCGGTTTGGAAGACCTTGCGAAAACGCGGATGCTCGTGCGGCGCGGCCATCGACAACATGAACGAGACGCCGCGGTCGCTCAGCGTGTAAACGGTCAAGAACCGCGCCCGGAGAAGGAACGCGCTCCGCGTCTTGCCCGCCGCGAATTCGAAAGGACCACAACGCTTCGCCAGTTCAACCAACCCCTCCCAAAACGCCCGACCTCGTTCATGTTCGCCAAGAAACTGTTCGATCGTGTAGCTCGAACCGAGCGGAGAGGCGCTCGACGTGTCGACGTCGTGACGCTTGCGAGACGGCTGCACCCGGGTCGGCTCGCCTGCCACCTTCGGATACTGCGGCGGCCACGGGGCGTCGCCGAGACCATATTCGTCCTGGTCCCGGGCGACCCACTCGAGCAGGGTTTCAATGCGGCCGGCCGACTCGTCGATGCCGGCCGTGAGATCGCCGACCTCTGCGTAGCGCTCGGCGAAGCCATCAAGCGGAAAGCGGTCGATCGACACATCGTCGATCTCCTCCCAGTGAAACGGCGTCGAGACGAAACCCGTGGGACGAACCCCGTAAGCCGAGGAGACAGTCTTGTCGCGGGCGTTTTGGTTGTAGTCGATGAAGACGCCGGTCCGTTCTTCCTTCCACCAACTCGTGGTGACCAGTCCGGGCATTCGTCGTTCCAACTCGCGGGCGGCGGCGAGGACCGAGCGTCGGGTTTGAAAGAAGTCCCACTCGGGCGCGATGCGAACATAGACATGGATGCCGCGGCTGCCCGACGTCTTCGGCCAGCCGGTCAAGCCCGCCTCTTCCAAGACCTCCTTCAGAGCGGCGGCCGCTTCCCGTACATGACCGAAGTCGAAACCCGGGGTCGGGTCGAGGTCGAAGCGGAGCTCGTCGGGACGGTCGGTGTCCTCAGCCCGCACCGGCCAGGGATGGAGGTCGAGACAACCACGCTGGATCAGGCGGATGACATCGACTTCGGTCCGGGGCACATTCATCAGACCGGGACGCTGCGAGGGAAAGGTGATCTCAACGGTTTCAAAGGGGGAGTTCGCCTCGGCCCGTTTGTGATAGATCGGGTCGACCTCCACGCTCTCCATGTAGCGCTTCAACATCGTCGGGCGGCCAAACACACCGCGTAGCGCTCCTTCAGCCACCTGTACGAAGTGGTTGACAACATCGAGCTTCGTCCAACCCTGTTGGGGGAAGAGCCGTTTGTCGGGGCTGCTGATCCGGATCGGCTCGCCGCCTACTTCCACCGTGGTTTCGGTCGCCATCGCGCCAACCTATCAGCGGAGCTTTAGGCTCGTTGCCCAATGAGCTTTCGCCTCTTCGGGTTCCCGATTCGGATCAGCCCCACGTTCCTGATCCTGGGGCTATTTCTCCTTGACGCCCGTCTGGGCTGGCAGGGGATCGTCGCGTGGGTCGGCGCCGCCTTTAGTTCGGTGATCATCCATGAGCTCGGCCATGCCTTTGCGGTGCGGGGTTACGGGGGTCGAGTCGAGCAAATCACCTTGCACGGCCTGGGCGGGGCGACAGCGTGGACCGATCCGGCGAAACGCATCAATTGGGGCCGCCGCATCGCCATCGCCGCCGCAGGGGCCGGCCTGGGATTCGTGATTGCGGGGCTGCTCTACGGATTGGTCAGAGCCGGGCTGTTCGGACGAGCCGCCGAGGTCGTCATCGACACTCCGTTCCGGGTGTTCCTCGGCACCGCCGCTGACGAGGGGCTCTGGCTGGTCTTCTTTCTCGCCGCCTTCATCTGGGTCACCATGGCCTGGGGCTTGATCAACTGGCTTCCGATCGGCGGGCTTGACGGCTGGCACATCCTCGCCGAGCTCCTCGAAAAGTGGCTGCCGGGGAGGGGCCGGCAGGTGGCCGCTGTGGTCGGTCTGATCGTGGCGCTGATTGCGGCCTTTTTCCTGTTCCGATTGGGGATGACCTTCGGAGCCATCATCCTGGTGCTGTTCGCGTTGCAGACCCTCGGCGCCCGCTAGTCCACGACCCCCGAGAATCCGACCCCGCTCGGCCGTTCGAGCTGATCCATCCCACAGGACCGGGGATCTTTGTCGGGACGCCAGCGATGAAAACGAGTGGCGTGCCGGAAGCGGCCCTCCTCGAGCTGGTCGTAGCTGATCTCAGCCACCACTGCATTCTCGATCGGGGTCCACGAGAGGTCCTTCTCACCCGTCCACCGGCTGATCCCTCCCGGCACCCGGGCCCCTTCGTCAAACGACGCTGCCGCTCGCAGCTCCTGAAACCGTTGAAAGATCTCTTCCCGCTGGCCGTCGGGGAACCCTGAGCAGTGACCGATGAAGTGCATCTGCCCCTCGTCGTTATAGAGACCGAGCAGCAATGAGCCGATCTTGCCCCCGTCCTTGTGCTCGCGATAGCCGCCGACGACACAATCGGCGGTGCGGCGGTGCTTGATCTTGATCATCGCGCGCTTGCCGTGGATATAGGCCGATTGGAGATCCTTGGCGATGATCCCATCGCAGCCGGCTGACTCGAAGGCATCGAACCAGCGCCTGCCCTCCTCCTCGTCGTCGGTGGAGGGGGTCAGATTCCACGGGTGGCCGAGGCTGGGCACCAGTTCCCCCAGCTGACGTCGACGCTCGGCGAAGGGTTGACTCCGCAGATCGTTTCCCGCTAATGCCAGCAGATCAAAAGCGACGAGCTGGGCGGGAAACTCCGCCGCCAACCGCTTGATGCGCGACTCCGCAGGATGGATCCGCTGTTGCAACGAATCGAATTCGGTGACGTCGTCGACCACCACGACGATCTCGCCGTCGACGACGGTTCCCAGGGGCAATCGGTTGATCGGCTCGGACAGCTCCGGGAAGTAACGGAGCAGCGTCTTTTGGTTGCGGGAGTCGAGCCGGATTTCGCCGCCGTTCCAGGACAACGAGCGAAAGCCGTCCCATTTCGGCTCGTAGGCGAATTCGCCGCGAGGCCACGACTCTGACACCTTGGCTTCCATCGTCTCGATCGGGGGAGGAAAAGGCCACGTCACCCTCGCACCGTAATCGTGTACAAATAGCCGATGGATCTGGCGAAGGCGGTGTGGGGACGATTCTCCGAACGAAGGGGAACGACGCTGGCGGCCGCGATCGGCTACCGCGCCATCTTCGCCCTGGCTCCATTGCTGGTGGTCGTCGTCTCAGGGGCGGGGATGGTGTTCGGCGAGGACGCCGCTCAAGGCTTGTTGTCTCGGAATTTGAGTCAGTTTCTCGGTCCGGAGATGGCCGCGACGATCCAGGACTTCATCGCCACCGCGCAGGGCCAAGGCGGCGTCGGGCTCGCGGGCACCTTGCTTTTGCTTTGGGCAGGGAGCGGGCTCTTCAACGAGCTGCAGGGCTCGCTGGCGTCGATCTTTGGCCTGGTCCGCCCTGAGGGGATTCGCAGGGCGGTCAAACAGCGGCTGATCACTGTCGCCGCGGTGGTGGCGCTTGCGCTCGGTTTTGCCGTCTTGGTGGCGATGGCGGCTTGGATTCCAATGAGCGGTTCGATTGTCGTCGCCGGAGCAGCTGCTGCCTTCTTGTTAGTTTCGGTTGTGATCGGTTTCCGCTACCTGAGCCAGCATCGTCCGGAATGGAGACTGACCACTGCGGTCGCGGGGGGAACGGTGCTCGCCATGGCGCTGGCGGCTTTGGCGGTGGGGCTGTTCGTGATTCGTGAGGATGGCGGCAGTGCTACCGGGATCGCCGGATCGGCGACTGCGGTCCTGCTTTTGGTCTACGCCCTTTCGGCGGTGTTCCTCCTCGGCGCCGCCGCTTTGCGGGAGCTCGAGCTCCGCGGAGGTCCGCCTGCGAGTGGTCAAAGAGCCAGCGCTCTCTAGGCTTGCTCGCCCATGGCCATCGACATTGCGGGCTTTGTCGCCGATCTCAAGAATCACGCCATCGAGCATGGATTTCACGTCCACGACGAGCGCCACTTCATGGAGACCTACTCGCTTCGTCAGAGTTGGGAGGTCGACGTCCACCCTGAGGACGCTTGCGGCGGGCCACTCGACCTTCACCTCAGCCTCGATGTCGACCCCCGGGTCGTGCTTTCGCTTCAAGACCGGCTCGACGAGATGGACGACGAATGGGAAGAGCCCGAGGATCTCTATCGCCTGGACCTCTACTTCAACTGGCAGCTCCCGAGCCTGAAGGTTCCGCCGGACCTTCTGGTGGTGAGCACCGATCTTGCCGGGCTCGGTGGGGTCGAGGTGCCGATCACGGTTTCCGCCAACGAGACGATCGAGTCAATCGCTTCGCTTACCGATCCCTCGATGCGGACCCTGCTGGTGGTCGGGAAATGCCAGGTCTCGCTCGTCGACGTTCTCATGGCCCGTGAGCAACTTTGTGACGAGCTCGATCGGGCCAAGGCGGTATCGGCCTACCTGCTTGACCGGGTGACCGGCTGGCTCGAGAGCCCCAACTAGCCGCTTGCCAACTCGCCGCTTTCGCGACGACCTTGCGGTCTATGGCCTTCCCGGCGACGTTGCGCCTCGTGATATCCGGTTCGACCCCGCCCGGCGCGCATTTCTCGATCGCGAGCCCGATGGGCGGTATCGCCTTCGAGTTTGGTCGGAGCCGGGGCTCACCGACGCCATCGTGGTCGCGCGTCAAGGCGAGAAAATCATCGGATATCCGTTGGACGTCGTGGCCGCAACCAGCCGCTTCATCTTCTGGGAAGGGTTCGCGTCGATGGCTCCCGACGACAGGTTCAGCCTCGCCTTCCGAACGATTGCCGGCAAGGCGGTCTATTACGTCCCCGCCGGAATCACCAATGCGGTCGAGCGACTCGATCGGTGGTCGGTGCCTGACCTTTCGCCCCTCGACGTGCCCGCGTGGGTCCGGGGCGCGGTCATCTATCAGATCTTTCCCGACCGCTTCGCCAACGGCGACCGTGCCAATGATCCTGTCGACAGCGAGCCCTGGGGTTCTCCTGCATCTGCTCGAGGCTTTCAGGGCGGAGACCTGATCGGGGTCCGCGACCGGCTCGATTATCTAACGCGTCTCGGAGCCGAGGTGATCTACCTGAACCCCGTCTTCACTTCGCCCTCCACCCATCGCTATGACACCGTCGACTATCACCAGGTCGACCCGCACCTCGGGGGAAACGACGCTCTCAATGATCTCGTCGACGCCGCCCACGAACGAGGTCTCCGGGTGATACTGGATGCTTCCTTCAATCATTGCCATCCGCGTTTCTTCGCTTTCCAAGATCTGGTGGAGAAGGGGCAGGGTTCTAGGTATCTGGATTGGTTCACGATCAAGGAGTGGCCGATCAGGATCAAGGTCCGGGAACCACTGCGGGCCTGGCAAAGGGAATGGCTCCCGGTCTGGGCCGCGCAGGCAGGAATCGAGCTCGATTATGTCGAAGGCGAGGGGCCGGCCGTCGAGCCCACCTACGAGGCTTGGTACGGCGTCGCAACGATGCCTCGCGTCAACTTGGCGAACCCCGAGGCTCGGGCCTACATGCTCGAGGTCGCACAGCGCTGGCTGACCGAGCCCGGCGTCGACGGCTGGAGGATGGATGTAGCCCGATATGTCGACTCCGACTTCTGGCCCGACTTTCGGCGAACTGCTAGGGAGGCGAAGGCCGATGCATACCTCATCGGTGAGTTCGTTGGCGATGCCAATGCGTGGCTGCAAGGGGACCAGTTCGACGCCACCATGAACTACTCGTTCCGCGACCTGGCAATCAAGTTCCTTGCAACCGAGTTGATCGACGGAGTCGAAGCCAGTGACGGCTTTGCCCATCTCTGGGCGCAGTATCCCTGGCCCGTCTCCCTTGCGAACCAAAACCTCATCGGGAGCCACGACACGGCTCGCTTCCTAACTGTTGCCGGAGATGAGGCATGGCGGCTGCGGTTGGCCGTGTTCCTGCAGTTGACCTTCCCCGGTGCGCCGGGGCTCTATTACGGGGACGAGATCGAGATGAGTGGCGCCGACGATCCTGGTTCGAGGGGAGCTTTCGATTGGTCGAGCGATCCGGAGAGTCATCAAACCTTCCAGCTTGTCGCGAGGCTGACCGCCCTGCGAAAGAAGATTCCCGCGCTCATGAATGGCGAATGGCGACCGCTTCCTTCGACAGGGTCCGTGCTTGCCTTCGCCCGCGGCCGTGGAGCTGGGCGAGTTGGCATCTTCATCAACCGGGGCCGCAAGATCAGTCTGCGCGTCGCCAGTGTGCAAAGGGTTCTCTTCGGTGAAGCCACCATCGACGGCGACACACTGCGTCTTCCCGCCCGCTCCGGTGCGATCGTCAAACTCACCCGCGCTAGTAGGGCAGGCCGACGGCTTCGGTGAGGTACCGCATGAACGGTGAAGCTGTCTTGCACATCTTGGTGAAGTCGAGAAGGAGCGCGTCCCCAGTCACCTGCCTATCGGTGAGCCGGGCACCACCGATGAAATCCTTTCGTTTGAGATCCTCAATCATTGGGTGATCGGCCGGGAACCCTTGGGGGGGTCGTGCCAGCGACTCTCCATCGCTCACAAATGTCGAAGAGAAGGCTTTCGCATGAGCCGCCTTCTTCCATCGGTCCGGGTCATCGACGATCGATTGGCGGATGCTGCGAGCCGACGCCGCCTCTGGTCGCCACAATCCCACCCCGACATAGGAGTTTGCCGGCTCGATATGGAGGTAGAAGCCCGGCGCATGGACGTCGCCGCCTGCTTCGTGGCCAAATCGAATCGCGACGTGGCTCTTGTAAGGGGTCTTGTCCTTCGAGAACCTTGTATCGCGATAGATGCGAAACAGCGATCCCCCTTGCGACCGCGGATCGGCCACAAAGTGCTCGGAGATCTTGGCGAGGCGCGGAGCAAAGTCGGCAATTAACTGAAGCGCCGGTTCCTGTACCTGGTTGAGGTAGCGCTCCTTGTTGGATTGGAACCAGTCGCGTTCATTGTTGGCGGCGAGCTCTCGCAAGAACTTCAAACTGCCTGATGTGAAGTATTTGCCCATGGGCGCAACATATCGCCCAAACTGATGCTTAGGAAGGGGTATGCGCGGGGAGCAGGGCTTGCAACGTCTGGATGGTGTCTGCCTCGGCTGGCGCCTTGTCGAATCGATAGCGCTTTACCCGGGCAAACCGCAATGCGACTCCGCCTGGATATCGGGTGCTCGCCTGCACGCCGTCAAGGGCGATCTCGACGACTTGGGTGGGTCGTAGATACACCGCCCAGCGATCGCGATGTGTTTCCAGAGTGGGGAAATGCTCGGTTTGCCAGCCAAGCATCTCGTCGGTCATTCCTTTGAAAGTCTTTCCCACCATCACGAACCCACCAGTGGCCGGATCACGGGCACCGAGATGAATGTTGGAGAGATAACCCGACCGGCGTCCGTGACCCCATTCCGCGGCCAGCACGACCAGGTCATAGGTGTGTACCGGTTTCACCTTGAGCCAGGACTTGCCGCGGCGGCCGGCTTCGTATCGAGACTCCGGATCCTTGAGCATCACCCCTTCGTGCCCGGCGGCGAGCGCGCCTTGGGCGAACGTCGCGGCCTCGTCCGCGTTGCTTGTCAGGAGTCTCGGGATGAGCTGGGCGAGAGGCACGAGCTCATCGAGCAACACTTGACGACGGTGCAGCGGTTCGTCGATCAGGTCGACGCCGTCGAGATGAAGCAAGTCGAAGAAGAAGCCCATCACCGGCACCTCGGCGAAGACGCGTTCCTCGGTGCCGAATCTGCTCATCGTTTCTTGAAATGGCTGTGGAGTGCCGTCGTCGCGCAGGGCCATCGCCTCACCATCGAGGACAAAAGCTTTTGCTCTGAACGACAGCGCGGCCTTGACAACCTCGGTCATCCGCTCGGTGATGTTGTTGAGGTTGCGGGTGAAGATCGCGACCTCGTCATTTAGGCGATGCACCTGAATACGGGCGCCATCGAGCTTCCACTCGATCGAGGTGACCTCAGGAAAGATGTTGGGTAGGGCGGCGCCCGGCGACGCCAGCATCGGCTGGATGGGCGTGAGAACTCGAAGGCCGATCGACTCCAGCGCAACGACGCCTCCGACGGCAGCAACTTCGGCGACCTGCCCGAGATCTCCTCTGAGCATCGACGCTCGTCGCACGACCTCTGGCGGAACCTCGAAGCCAAGCGCAACCGCCTCGGTAAGTACGCCGCCGAGCGCCCCTTGCCGCACCTCGCCGGTGAGGACTTGACGGAGGAACGCTTGCTCGGAGGATGTGGATCGCTTCATCAGGCCCGTGAGCAGATCGTTGCGTGATTTCTGTGAGCCAGCTCCACCGGCCCGTTGCAACGAGGAGAACGCTGCGTCGACCTCGTCGATGGTGAGCGTTGGGTGCGTGGCAGGCTCAATATCGAGGTTGAAGACTGAGACAAACCCGACGCCCAACCGACGTTGACGCGGCTGACCGATCAGCAGCCCGACCGCGGTGGCCACCTCACCGGTCTCGAGGTGACGAAGAAGTTTGGCAAGCAGCGCGGCCTTGGCTTTTCGCGAGCTCGTCTTCGTTACCTCGGCCGAAGTCGATACCAGCTCTTTGAGCAAAGTGGGCAGAGCTACGCTCCGCAACCGCTGGCGAGCACCTCGAGCAGACCGATGTCGTCGTCGATGTACTCGTGGACGGATGTTCCGTTGCCTTCGTAGTAATGGCTGTCGAGGACGAGCTCCATCTTCCCGTCCCCGCTGAGATCAGCGATTGCAGACACAAAGTAGGAAACGACGTAGGCATTGTCCGCCACTCCCTGGGAGTAGGCGACGATCAGCGGTTCCACTTCGACATCGAGTCGTTTTCTCATGATCACCAGGCTGTAAGAGTTGGCGTTGCCGATCAGGCCCCCTGAAAGCCGGTTGAGGACGAGAGCTTCCTCGGTGGAGCCGTCGCCATCGAGGTCGAAGGTGAGGTACTGCGCGACGTTGGGTTCTGGGTCGGACAGACCACGGTCTTCGATGAAACTGACACCTTCGGCGATCAGATCCGACGGAGCCTCGCTCGCCGTCTCGACTGCTCTCGGCGTGAGATTCCAATTCGCGCCGGCAACCGCGATCTCGCCGGGTCCTTCGTGGGTGACCAGCAGCGGCGGATTGAGCTCAATGAGGGGAGTTCCGGCTGGCTCGCAAATCACTGCCTCGCTACCCACACTCTCGCCAACGATGCCGTCGAGATCGATGACCTGATAGGTCTCGCCTCCTTCGACCGGACTCTCAAGGCTGCTCGACACCCAATGGGCCCCATCGAAATAACCAATGAGCCCCGCTGGGCTGACAATGAAAGGCAACCCCGACGCGGTCAAAACAGTCGTGATCGTCGCTCCCGAGGTCGTGGTCACCGATGATGTGTTGTTGGCCTCGCGAGAAGTCGATGGCGTCAGCGTCGTCGTGGTGGTCGCCGCCGGAGGCGCGCAGGCCGCCACGATTAAGAAGCAAAGCCAGCGCCTCATTCAAGAAGAATACGTCTGGCGCCCCCGGCCTTTCCCCAGAGGTAGTGTGCGGCGACGGACCAATCAGGCGAGGAGGGCAAGATGCGCCGTTGCGTCATGATCTTGGTGGTGATCGGTCTAGCCCTGCTGCCGGGCCTCACGGCGGCGGGAACAGTAGCCGCTCCCTTCAGCCCCGGCGCTCCAGGAGCGGGCGATCCCTACTTTCCGCTCGCGGGCAATCGCGGCTATGACACCACTCACTAGCTCGCCCACCAGTGGTACGGAGACTCGTTGGCAGTCGCGGCCTGGCAGCACATCTGGCTCAATGAGGGCTTTGCCACCTATGCGGAGTGGTTGTGGAGCGAGCGCGAGGGCCTGGGCACGGCGGATGAGATTTTCCGGTTCTGGTTCTCGATCCTGCCACGCAGCAATCCTTTCTGGGCCCTCACCATCGGCGATCCCGGACCCGACAACCTGTTCCACTTTGCCGTCTATATCCGCGGGGCGATGACTCTTCATGTCCTCCGTCACACCATTGGCGACGATGTGTTCTTCGAGCTCTTGAACCAGTGGGCGAACCGTGTATGCCGGTGGCAATGTCACGACGGATCAGTTCATTGCCATGGCCGAGAGGTTGTCGGGTCAGGAGTTGGACGACCTATTCCATACGTGGCTTTTCACTGCGCAAAAGCCCACGCGGACGTTGATCCCAGACGCCGCCGTCAGCCTTGGCGACGTTCCGGCAATCGCGCGGGCCGAGATGGAGAGGCATGATCAAGAGGAGCTCCTCGCAACCGACTGACGACGCACTGTGGTCGGAGTTCTTGGGTTTCATCTCCGAGGCTCCGAATGCCGCGTCTCCGCTCGAGCTGTTCGTCGGCTTCGAGGAGCAACTGCGTTCCGAAGGACGAACCGAGGAGGAGGCCGGAGCCGACCGGGCGCGAGTGCTGCGCCTCACCAACGAACGCCAGGACTGGATCGGCCCCATGTTCGACCGCATTTACGCCTCTGATGCGCCCAATTTCAATCAGGCACCCAACCAGTTTCTGTCGGAGATCGTGGCTTCAGAGCGTCCCGGCCGGGTGCTCGACATCGCCATGGGTCAAGGGCGCAACTCGGTCTTTCTCGCCACGCTTGGCTGGCGCGTCACCGGCATCGACGTATCACCCCAAGGCATCGCTGTTGCGGAAGCAGAGGCGAACCGGGCGGGAGTGACGATCGACGCTCGTCAAGTCGGGATCGAGGAGTTCGATCTCGGTTCTGTGCAATGGGATCTGATCGTGCTCACCTATGCACTGGTCTCGGTCGCCGACGTCGCGTTCGCCAACCGGATCGTCGACTCGCTGGCACCTGGTGGTCTGGTGGTCATCGAGAGTTTCGGTTCGAATCGGGACGAGTCAAACCGCAGGCCCGTCGACCTCGATCCCGATGAGCTGCGGGCTGCATATCGGTCTCTGGAGACCATTCGATTCGAGGACGAAGACGCGCTGCCCGATTGGACCGATCGCTCGGCCCGGGTGGTGCGATTGGCGGCACGGAAACCAGCTAGCTCCGACGGAAGGTGAGCAGATCGACGCCGAGCGCCCGACAGAGACGAGCAGTTGTGTGGAGCGGCAGGCCGATCACATTGGACGGGCTTCCTTCAACCCGATCCACAAACAGGCCCCCGAGCCCGCCCAATGCATAGGCGCCGGCCTTATCCATCGGTTCTCCATTCGCAACGTACTCGGCAATCTCCTCCTCGGTTAAGGGCAGAAAGCGGACGATCGTCGACTCGACCGCCGAGATGGTCTCCTCTCCCCGACGCACCGCCACCCCGGTGAGGACTTCGTGGGACGTGCCCGACAAGCGGGCGAGCATGTGCCGGGCCTCGTCGGGGTGAATTGGCTTCCCAAGAACCCGCCCTTCGCTGACCACAGTGGTATCGGCGGCGATGATCACTGCGTCGGAATTGCCGACCGCCGCGGACTTCAACCGAGCGATGCGCTCGACGTAGTCGTAGGGCTCTTCGCCAGGAAGCCGCAGCTCGTCGACATCAGGCGCCACGGTCTCAAACTCCAAACCCAAGGAGTTGAGTAGCTGTTCGCGTCGAGGTGAGGCGGAAGCGAGGATGAGCTTCATCGACTCATGGGACGAAATTACGCCCGAGGGCTGCGGGCGCTTCCGGCAGAAGCCAGCGCGACACCCGGGGCGAGCGAGCAAGGAGTCGGCGGAGCCCGGCCGAGTTGACCAGCAGCAGGGCAAAGATCATCAACGGGAAAGGGATCGAGGGTAGAATCTGGGCGAGGCCCGGGATCCGCGATTGCAATCGCAGCGCCACCACCTGCAGGGCGCCAAACAGGTAGCAGCCAAGCGCGACCCGGAGTGGCTGCCAACCACCGAAGATGACGATCGCGAGCGCGATCCAGCCGAATCCGGCAGTGTGGCCGTCCGACCACCCGAGCTTTTGATCCAACGAGAAAGCGGCCCCGGCCACGCCCACCAGGGCACCGCCGACGAGCGCCGCCAAATAGCGATAGCGGTTGACGTTTATCCCTCGGGCATGAGCCACCTCAGGCCTTTCCCCGACCGCGCGTAAGGAAAGGCCCGGCCGGCTTCGAGCGAGGAACCAGCCGGCGGCCGCCACCAGCAAAAGCGAGCCGTAAACCGAGAGGTTCTGACCGAACAACGCCCGACCCACCACAGGAATGTTGGCTAACACCGGGATCGGCCGCGGAGTAACCGAAGGTCCCGGCTGATGGACGAAGCCTTCACCCAGATAAGAGGCGAAGGCGGCGGCGAGAAGTGTCAAGACGAAGCCGACTGCGACTTGGTTGAGACGCAGGCTGATCCCCGACCAGGCAACAAGTAATGCGACCAGCGCCGAAACTCCGGCGGCGGCGGCGAATCCCAGGCCGACCCGCCCGGTGGTGAACGCGACTGCGAATCCGGTCATCGCGGATAACAGGATCGAGCCGTCGAGAGAAAGGTTGACGATCCCCGCCCGCTCGGTGATCGCTTCGCCGACCGCGGCGTAGACCAGGGGGGCGGCGGCGGCGATGATCGAAGCAAAAGTCGCGTCCATCAGACGGTCGCTTCAGCGCTGGCGGCTAGTCGCTTAACCAAGACGCGTCGCGCCTGCCAGCCTGCATACAGCACCGCGGCCAAGACGAGGACGCCTTGGATGACGGCTCCGAGCGAAGAGTCGAGGTCAAGCCGCAGTTGCAGTTGGGACGAACCGACCGAGATGGCCGCGAAGAAGAGTGCGATCGGCGCCACCAATGCCACCCGATTGCGGGCCAGCAGCACCACCAGCACCGCCAGAAATCCTCGCCCACCCGCAATCGCCGGAACCAGCTTGTGCTGTAGGCCGGCGACGAGGAGGCCACCGGCGAGTCCGGCCAACCCCCCACCCCACAAGAACGCCCAATAGAGGGTGGCGTTGGCAGGGACTCCGAGCAGCCGTGCGCTGGCCGGGTTAGATCCCACTGCTCGCAACCGCAAGCCAAACCGAGTGCGCCCGAGCATGAATCCCACGCCGACAAGGGCGATCACCAACAACGCCAACCCCACCCACGACAGACGGGTATCGCCAATGGTCGGAAGCCACGTTTCCTCCCGGAAGGGCTCGGTCCCTGACGTCGAGGCAACTCCGGCTCGCTTCCAGGGGCCAATCACGAGATAGGTAGCGAATGATTGGGCGACAAAACCGAGCCCGATCCCACCAAAAATCTCATTGACCCGACCCTTCACGCGCAAGATGCCGGCCAACCAACCCCAGAGCGCACCTCCGAGGACACCGGCCAACAGCAACAAGGGGATCACGATGGCCGGTCCGCCCGGCGCCGAGCGTGAAACCGCAGAAGCGGCGATCGCTCCAGCGATGATCTGGCCTTCAACTCCGATGTTCCAGAGCCCGGCGCGAAAGGTCACCACCAACCCGGCGGCGGCCATCCCAAGAGGAATCCATGCGGTCAGAGTGTCGGCGATTCGGGTGGTGTCGCCGAACGCGCCTTCGCCAATGAGACCTAGTGCTTCGAGTGGCGGAGCCCCGGCGACGATCAACAACAGCGCCGTGATTCCCAACGCCACGGCCAGAGGGACCAGAAAAGACGCGATCCTCCTGGTCATGCCGCGAGGACTCCGCCGATCAGGGTTCCGAGCTGCTCGGCATCGAGGTCGGATGCCGGGCGGCTGGCTATCACCCGACCGTCAAAGACCACCAAGACCCGATCGGAATAGGTGAGGATCTCGTCGAGATCGGAGGAAGCAAAGACGATCGCGGTGCCGTCGCGGCGGCGTTCGAGCAGGCGGTTCCAGATGTAAGCCGCTGATTCGACGTCAAGGCCGCGAGTCGGCTGCTCCATCACGAGCAAGGCCAGCTTGGGCGGAAGCAGCGACAGAAGCACTCGTTGCTGGTTCCCGCCGGAAAGCGCGTCAACCGCTGTGTCGGGATATCCCTTGATCCGGAAGGTGTCGATGCTCGCCTGGGAGCGAGTGCGAGCGTGATCCCAGTCGATCAGGAACCGGCTGCCATTGGCGAGTTCGAGATGCTCGGCGATAGAGAGGTCGGGGATCAGCCCCTCCTCGAGGCGCCCTCCCGGGAGGAAAGCAACGCCCTGCTTGCGAAACTCGCGCAGCCGGCGATTGGTGAGATCTCGCCCGGACACTGCGAGTCGACCCTTCCTGAGCGCGATCTGACCCGATAGCGCCCGCAGCAGTGGCCCTTGGCCGCTTCCTTCGAGACCGGCAATCCCGATGACCTCTCCCCTCGCCACCGCGAGGTCTATTCCTGCGATCCCTTGCCGGCCATAGCCGGCATCGACACCGCTGAGCTCTACCGCTGCCGACCCGTCGGTCGCGATCGGGGCGCGGGCCTGTGTCGGTGCAGCCTGCTCGAACATGAGGCTCACCAGGTCGGCCTCGGGCTTGGGCAGCGTCGTCTCCCCAACGACCTTGCCGCGTCGCATGACGGTGACGGTGCGGCACAACTCGTTCACCTCCTCGAGCTTGTGGGAGACGAACAACACCATCAGGCCCTCGGTGGCCAGCTGGCGAAGCGCCGCGAACAGTTGGTCTCGCTGCTGGCCGGTGAGGCCCGAAGTCGGCTCGTCGAGGATGAGGAGCCTGATCCCGCGGGCGAGCAGGCGCACCATCTCCAATTGCTGACGCTCGCCGACCGACAAGGTGCGGGTGATGGCCGCAGGGTCGAGGCGAAAGCCGATTTTCTGACTTTGTTGTCGAAGCTTTTGGGTGGCCTCCGCAAGGTCCCAGGCGCTGCCGAGGCGAAAGTTCTCCAGGTTGGAGAAGGGCAAACACACGAGCGGTTCTTGCGCCAGCATCCCCACGCCGGCCGTGAGCGCATCAGCGGGCGAGCCGGGCGGGATGGCCTGACCGTTCATGATGACCTCGCCCGCGTCCTGCTGGAGCGTCCCGGCGATGAGCTTCATCAGCGTCGACTTGCCGGCCCCGTTCTCCCCGAGGACGGCGTGAAGAGCTCCCGGCTCAAGTTCGAGATCGATGTTGTCGTTGGCAACGAGGCTGCCAAACCGCTTGGTGACGTTTCGAGTTGAGAGAGACACCTACTCGGCCGAGGAGGCTCCTTCCATGCCCTCCAGCAGTTGTTGCGTGTACCAAATCTGTTCGGGGGTCGCGACCTCGCCATCGGCCAGGAATGGAGACCCGTCCTGGTAGTTGAGCGGTCCGGTCCACAGGTTGATCGAGCCATCGGCCAGGCCCGCGGTGAACTCGTCGAGACTGGTAGCCGCCTCAGCACTCAGCGCCGGTCCTTGGGTGAAACCGATCATCGAAGTCTCGGGGTTGTTGATGTCAGCCCAGTCCGGACCCAGCCATTGGAAGTCGGGGGTGAAGGTGCCATCGATCACCGATTGTCCAACCTCGACATAAGACGGTCCCCAGTTGAAGAACGGAACCCCGAGGCAGGCATCAGGAGCCTGATCGCAGGCATCCCGGAAGTCGTAGGGAATGGCCCAAACGGATTCGCCCGCTTCGGCCCGTTGTCCGGTGCGGACGAGAGCCTCAGTCGTGTCGATCCCCGAGATCAGCACATCGGCGCCCCTGTCGATGAACTCGTTGGTCACATTGGTCGGGTCGAGGGTCACTCCGGGGATGTTGAACCAAAAGCCGATCCAATTCACCGCAAACTGAAGCGCATTCGGGTCCTCGCCTCGGTAGTTCTCGTAGCAATAGCGAGCTCCGAGATAGGCCGCATTGGCCAGCCGGCGGGTCTCGTCGTTGATCAACGGACCGACAAAGCCAATCGAACCGGTTTGGGTGGTGAGCGCGGCAGCACAGCCAGCCATCATCTTGCCGAATTCCATCTCTCCCATGATGTTGCCGAGGTTGGTCAGGTCGGGTTCGTAGGCTTCGCCTTCGGCCCAGGCACTGTCGCCCGACGACCAAATCATGGGGACGTCAGGATGGTTGGCGGCCCCGGCCAGGATGCCGTCCCGCATGTCATCCGAGGTGGCGAAGATCAATTGCGCGCCTTGGCTCACCATGTCGTCCACCACCTGCTCAACTGTGGTGTCTGGCCTATCGGCAACGTTGACCTTGTCGAGGACGATCATCTCCGCGCCGAGCTGCTCTTCCATGTAGAGACCGGCCTCGTAGTGCGCCTGCGACCAGCCGTGGTCATCCTGCGGACCAACCAGGATCATGCCGAAGGTCAGCCCCTCGCCTGTTCCGGTCGCAGTGGTTGAAGTATCTGGCGCAGCAGTCGTGGTGAGGGGTTCTTCACCCGCGGTGGTTGGGGTCGTGCTGGCCACTTCGGGGGTCGTGGTCGTGCCGGCCGTGCCGCCGCAAGCCGCCAACACCAACAGCAGCCCGACCAGGCTCGCAGACCATTTTCGGAAAGTCATTCAGTCTCCTCCTAGTTAGGGAGAACTTATACATGGTTGACAATGGGCCGCCGCGTGTGCACCAATGAACCGGAGCGGTTCATTCCTGCAAACTCCTTCACATCGAGGTCGATGTGTCATCCGGATACGAGCTTGCGAATCGATCCGTCGAAGGTGAGGACGTAGATCTCGCCGGCGGAGTCTTCCCCGAAAGACGAGACCGTTCCGATCGTGCCGAGCTCGGTCCAGATCTTGCTTTCCAGGGCGCTAACCCCGTCGAAGCGGAATGAGCGCAGCGTTCCCTCGCAGAAGTCCGAGTAGAAGTAGGTGCCGGCGAGGCCGGGGATCGCCGAGCCGCGGTAGACATAGCCCCCCGTGATCGAACAACCCTGATCGTGGGAATACTCGGCGATGGGGAGGACGAGACCGGTGGGATTGCAACTGGAGCTGCTGAAACAGTGCCCGCCTTCCATGATTGGCCAGCCGAGGTTGGGTGAAACGGCTGTGGTCGAGATCACGCTGACTTCCTCCCATTGGCCCTGGCCGACATCGGCCACATACAGCAGGTTGCCGTCGAAGGCATTCCGCCAGGGGTTGCGGACCCCGCTCGCCCAGATCTCGGTGTTGGCAGAGGAGACGTCCATTCGCAGGATCTTGCCGAGCAGGGTCGCTGGGTTTTGGCCATTGCCAAACTGATCGTTGGCGCCCCCACCATCGCCCATGGCGATGTAGAGCAGCCCGTCAGGCCCGAAGTCGATCCAGCCCCCGTTGTGATTGGAAGCAGGTTGGTCGATGGTGAGCAAGATTTGGCCACTGGCGGTATCTGCCTGCTCAGGGTTCGACGAGCGGGTGTAGGACGCGATCCGAGTGTCACCGGAGTTGTCGGTGTAGTTGACGTATAACAAACCGTTGGCGGCGTAGTCGGGATGGAACGCCAACCCTAAGAGGCCTCGCTCACCCCCGTCCAGGACAATGGAGGTGATGTCCAAGAAGGTGCCGCCGCCGACGACCTCGATCGTTCCACCCTGCTCAACCACAAAGAGCCGTGAGTCCCCAGGAGGCGAGGCGAGAAAGAGCGGTCGGTCGAAGCCTGAAGCCACGACTTCGAGGGCAAGGCTGAGCGCGCGCGGGGGAGGCTGGATCGGGGTGAGGCCGAATGCTCGAGTGACAAATGTCGCCATCTGATCACGCAATACCTGGTCATAAGGGCAGTAGCGCCCGCCGCCACAACCGAGGGTGATGCCTTGAGACGCAATCTGTTCCACGGCGCCCGCGAAGAAGGCTGAGGCCGGCACATCGCTGAACGTGCCCTGGTGAGGCAGCTCGGGCAGGTCGAGGGCTCGGATCAAGAAGACGGCCATCTCTCCGCGCGAAACAGGTGAATGAGGTCGGAACGTGCCGTCCTCGTAGCCGACCGAGATCCCCAACGCCGCCAAACGTTCGACATAGCCGGTGTACCACTGGCCCGCCGGCACATCCGGGAACGTCCCTGCGGCCGGTGCCTGGGATTCGTCTAAGGCGCGGATCAGGAACGCGGCCATCTCAGCCCGAGTGACTGCCCGACTCGGACAGAACAAATCGGTGGTGCAGCCGGACGTGATTCCAGCCGCGGCGATCGCTTCGATCGCAGCTTCGTGGATGTTGCCGTCGTCGTCGAGGAAGGTTCCGCCGGGGGGAAGGGTGGTCTGACCGAGAGCCGGGATGGCTATTCCGAGGGCGATCAGGAGCGAAAGAAATAGCGGAAGTCTTCGGGCAAGCATCGGCAGGACCTTACGCCCCCTCCCGGCTACGCCGTCTCTCCCCCCTTCGGCGAGGGGAACACGGAGGCACGGTCAAAGATGATGCGACCGGCACGGAGGCCTGCCACCGGGGATGCCAGAACGGTGAGGTTCGCGGTCGGGTCGGTGTCGAACAGCAACAGGTCGGCGTCCGACTCGGCAGTGAATGGGTTTAACCCCAAGTAGGCGTAGGCGGCAGGCCCGGCCGACTCGGCCGCCGCTTCGCGCCGGAGTCCGCGACTATGGAGACGGAGCACCTCGGCCGCGACCTCGCCATGACGAAGCCCCAGGTCGGTTCCGGCCAGAACGGTCACCCCGGTCTCAGCGGCCAGAGGTAGCGACTCCCGAAGATTCTCGAGGCCTTGACCCAACACCCTGGCCGCGGTGGAGCCTGTCGAGAACGCGGCGAGGATGTCCTCGGTGTTGGCGATCGTTGGCACCCAGGCGCCCCCCCGCTTGCCGAGCACGGCGAGGTCTTCCGGCGTCAGGTAGAGGCCGTGCTCGATCGAATCAACTCCGGCCCTTACAGCCATGCTTGGTGTCTCAGGCGCCATCGTGTGGATGGCGACTTTGGCCCCGGCCACGTGGGCGACCTCGCATGCCCGTGACAACGCCCCTTCCCCGAAGTTGATGACCGGCCCCCGTCCCTTCTGTGGCCAGTCGCCGACGAGCTTCACCCACCCGCCTCTCGTGTTGGCTTCAGCTACTGCCTTCGGCAGGTCGTCGTCGTCGACCTCGACTGCAAACCCAGGAAAGTACCCGTGGACGCCGGTGATGATTCGGGCCGCCGCCTCCAAATGTGGCCGATCAGCCGGCGGCTCGTCGAGTAGCCGGAGCACCACGTCGTCGCGCCATCCCTTGTCGATAATGAGGAAGACACCGCGCTCGAGCTGGGCAAACACTCGTCGCTTGATCGCTTCGATCTCGCCTCCGACGTCGACAGTCACGAGCGAGTCGGCCGCGAGATGGGCGTGACAGTCGGCGAGACCCGGCAGAGCCCAGAACCGTCTCAGATCTGTCAAAGGACCGTCGTTGTTCTCGGTCCACACGCCGTTGGAAACGCCTAGCTCCCGCTCTTCCAAGCCCGACCGAAACGCAAACCTCATCTTCTACGAATGTATCGCCGATACCCTCAACAGCGTGACATCCAAAGCCGCCGCCGCGGCTCTATTGCTTCTGGTCGGCTGCACTGTCAGCTCGGTGCCGGCATCGACTCCGACCTCAACCACCGTCACCGCGCCGAGTACCACTACGACCATTGCTCCCACCACGACGGTCGCCCCGGTCCTGGTCGACGATTGCTCGGCTCCCCCGGTGACCTTTTCGGTGCTGTGTGAATCCGTGGAACTCATTCTCGAACAGCACTACCAGCCGCCCCTTCTCAATGTGTTGGCCGAGGGAGCGCTACTCGGCGTCGAGTCCGCCGACCCCGCCCCAACGAACGAAACCGTCGGCCAGTTGACCTGCGCAGTTCCCTCAAACGACTTCGCGCCAACATGTGAGGTGATCGATCGGAAGGTCCACGAGGAAGGGGCGCCGCTGGAAGAAATGGTGGCGGCAGCCGTCGACGGAGTGCTCTCGACCCTCGACCCTTACAACATCTATCTGCCGCCTTCCCTGGCCGACGCCATCAGCGACGATGGCGTCGTCCCCGGAGTCGGGCTCATCATCGGTGCTGTCACCGCCGCCGGTTCGCCCTGTGTCCGAGTGGCACCGTCTTGCCCGCTTACCGTCGCCACGGTTGTGGCCGGTTCGGCCGCATCCGAGGGGGGATTGGTCGTCGGCGACGTGGTCGTCGCCATCGACGGCCGCTCGGTCGAGGGGCTGGCAGTGGCCGAGGCGGCGGCTCTTCTCGCCGGCGAATCCGGTTCGATGGTTGAAGTCGACCTGGTCGACCGCAACGTCACCCTGACTCGGATCGATGAGCAGCAGGTAGCTGTGTCGGCCGAGGTTGTTGACGACACGGGTTACATCCGTATCTCATATTTTGCCGCCGAAACCCACCTGCTGCTTCATAGCCTCCTCCAAGCTGTGCTCGATGCTGGAGTCAACACCCTCGTGCTCGACCTGCGGGACAACCCCGGGGGATTGTTGTTCTCGGCGTCGATCGTCGGTTCCGAGTTCATCTCGAGCGGCGACCTCTATCTCACCCAAGATCGCGAGGGAGAATTGAGATATCCGGCGGTGGAAGGTGGCATCGCCACCGACATCCCGCTATTTGTCTTGGTCAACGAGCAGACCGCTTCGTCTGCCGAGATCCTTGCTGCCGCCCTCCAGGAGCGCGACCGAGCGACGATCGTTGGTCTGCCCACCTTTGGCAAGAACCTCGTCCAGGTCCCCTTTGAGCTCCGCAACGGAGGAGTACTCCGTCTGACCATTGGCACCTGGACCACTCCCAGCGGGGCTTCGGTCGGTCTGACCGGCGTGTTGCCGGACGTCGAACTTGACATAGCTTCAAGCGCAACTCCGAAAGGTGCGGTCGCCGCGACATTGGCGGCAGTCGGGTGAGCGGTCGCCGCCCATGGTTCCGTCCTCGAGCGAGCTGGCTTCTTCTCATGCTTGTGCTGGTGGCGGGATGTCAGGATCCAATAGTTGCTGAGGTTGATCGAACGAATCCGCCGTCTACGACGATCGAGAATGTCACAACGACGGAGCAGAGGACCTCTACCGCGTCCCCGGCGACGATCGATTCCCAGATCTGCCAGGACGAAGATGACGCGCTGTTGTGCGAGGTCTATGAGCTCGTTGTTGACCGCTATGTCGACCCGGTCGTGGCTTCTGAGCTCGCCGCCGCAGCCGCGGCCGGGGTCGTTGCCCTCGACGAGGACACCGGGGCGGTACCCGAATGCGTGGTGCCGAGCGAGGCCTTCGAGGTTGTCTGCGAGGCGATGGCGGGTGAAGGCGTCTCGACCGCGATCGCTGATGTGGCCGCGGTGCAAGGCCTGATCAGCGCTCTCGATCCCAACAGCGTGTATTTGTCGGCCGCCGCACTCGCGCTGTTGGAGGAAGATCAATCCGGCTCCGTGGAAGGGATCGGGGCGATCGTCAACTCGGAAGATCTCACCGCCGATGACCCCGCGACGACAGGCTGTTCGATCGTGTCCGCGACCTGTCGCTTGGTCGTCGTTTCAACCTTCGCCGACGGTCCGGCTCGGCTCGCCGGGCTTGAGGTTGGCGACGTGCTGGTCGCGGTCGACGGCGAATCAATCGTCGGCTCGACAGTTGACGAGGTGACAGCGGCAGTTCGCGGCCCGGCTGGGACCCGAGTCGAGCTGCGGGTGAATCGCGCCGGAGAAACGATCGAGGTGCCAATCGTGCGCGCCGCCCTGACCATCCCCGTGGTGGAAACCTCCCAGGTCGGGAACGTCGGTTATCTCCGCCTCAACCTTTTCACCGAGACTGCTGATCGTCAGGTTCATGTGGCGATCGAAGAGTTGCTCGCTTCGGGAGCGGAGGCCTTGGTGTTTGACCTACGAGACAATCCTGGCGGCGCACTCAACGCGACGGTCGAGATTGCATCTGAGTTCATGTCGGATGGAGTCGTCGTTCGGACTGAGGGCCCGGAGGAGACTCTTTCCTACCCCGTGGAGGACGGTGGCCTTCTGGCTGACGGCACGCCGGTGGTGATCCTCGTCAACGAGGGGAGCGCGAGCGCGTCGGAGGTGTTGGCGGCGGCTTTGCAGGAGCAGGAACGAGCCTTGGTGATCGGAACGGCGACCTTTGGCAAGAACACCGTGCAACAGCGTTATCCGCTGTCTGATGGAGGGGCGTTGAAGCTCACCGTCGCTCGCTGGGTAACGGAGGCCGGTGCCGACTTCGGAGCGTTAGGAGTTCAACCCGACATCGAGGCTGATCTTGGACCCGAGCTCAGCATTGACGACCTTGTTGCCGAGGTGAGCCGCCTTTCGGGGTGGTAACCCCGACCGCAAACCAAACCTAAGGTTTGGTTGGTGCCGAGGCCGAGCAGCTGACCCCGGTGCCGCCGAGACCGCAATAGCCGTTGGGGTTCTTGCCTAGATACTGTTGGTGATAGTCCTCGGCGTAATAGAACGTGCCGGCGGGTTCGATCTCGGTCGTGATTTGACCGCGGTGACCGGCCTTTTCCAGATCCTCCTGATAGGCGTCGCGACTCTTCTCGGCCTGCTCCTGTTGCTCAGGGGTGGTCGTGTAGATCGCCGATCGATATTGGGTGCCAACGTCGTTTCCTTGCCGCATCCCTTGGGTCGGCTCGTGGCCCTCCCAGAATCGCTGCAGGAGCTCGTGATAAGTGACTTCGGCCGGGTCGAAGACGACCAAAACGACTTCGGCGTGCCCAGTCCGACCGCTGCAGGTCTCTTCGTATGTCGGGTTCGGGGTGCTTCCCCCGGCATAACCGGCCGCCGTGGTGTAAACGCCGGGCGTTTGCCAGAAGCGACGCTCCGCTCCCCAAAAACAACCCATTCCGAAGATCGCAGTTTCGAGAGTCCCTGGGAAAGGGCCGACAAGCGGGTTGCCGTTGACGAAATGACGGGCCGGCACCGGCATCGATTGCTCTCGTCCTGGCAGCGTCCTGACCGGCATCTCGGTCTTTGAGCGTCCAAACATTTGTGCTCCTTGTTATCCCCTAAACCTCGTCAGCTTCGTCGATGTTCCCATCATCACAGGGTTGAAAATATCGGTCGTGGGTACCATCCGGCCGACATGGTGCGATACAGGAAGCCAACGGAACGATCCGGCGACATTATCGATGTGCGAGGGAGCGGCGGCGGCCGGCGTCCCGGCCTCGCCATCGGGGCTGGTGGCGGTGGGTTGGCGATCATCGTCGCCATCGTCGTGGCATTGCTCAGCGGCGGCGGCGGCGGTTCGGGGTTAGAGGACATCCTGAACCAGTTGCAGCCTGCCACGCAGACCTCGACCGCCGAGAGCCCGTTGGACGAATCGACCGATCCCCAGGCCGATATGGCCGACTTCATGTCGGTGGTTCATGACGACAACAACGCGCTGTGGGCGGAGATCTTCCAGCAGTCCGGACGCCAATATGTCAACCCCAAGTTGGTTCTCTTCACCGGCTTCACCGATTCGGCTTGTGGCGGCGCGGATGCCCGGATGGGCCCGCACTATTGCCCGGTTGACCAGCAGATCTATCTCGACATGGATTTCTTCGCCGAGCTGTCGTCCAGATTCGGGGCGACAGGAGACCTGGCGCCGGCCTACGTTCTCTCCCACGAAATCGCCCACCATGTCCAGAACTCGCTGGGGATCAGCGAACAGGTTCGGAGCCAGCAGGAGCAGAACCCTTCAGAGGCCAACGACCTTTCGGTGCGCACCGAGTTGCAGGCCGACTGTTTTGCCGGGGTCTGGGCATCCACGGTCTTCGTCGGCCAATTGGAGACCGGCGAGGCACTAGCTCTCGACCCCGGCGAGATCAACGAGGCGTTGGAAGCAGCCGCGGCGGTTGGCGACGATCGGATCCAAATCGCCGTCCAAGGCCGTGTCGACCCCGAGTCCTTCACCCACGGCACCGCCGAGCAGCGCCAACAATGGTTCCAGACCGGCTACGACTCGGGCGACCCCAACGCCTGCGACACCTTCTCCGGCGCCATCTAGAACCGTTACCTGAACCTTAGGTTCCGGTGGTTGCATAGCCACCACGGTTGCCTTAAGAATCGCCGAGGGGCGCGCTGGAGGTTCGGTCGGTAGCCTGGGTGGGAGTCATGGGCCCGCGTCGGGCTGGAGTCGCCCTGTTCGTGCTGATCCTGGTCGCAGCGCTGCTGCCGGTAGTAAGCCGCGCCCAAACGGCCGAGGAGGAGCGGGATCGTGCCTACACGCTTCTGTCCGAGGCGGTCGACAACCGGGATCAGGTCGAGGAGCAACTGACTGTCGCCATGGAGGACTACCTCCGGGTCGCCAACGAGCTTGCCATCAAAGCGGCCGCGGCCGATCGGTTGGCTGGCAGGGTTGATTCCACCAAAGCTGCCCTCAGCCTTTCCGATCAGCTTGCTGCAGAGCAAGCTGTCGCCGCCTACATGGAGGCGTTGGTCAACCCGACCGGGATCGTTCTTCGCAGCGGCTCGCTCGAACAGGCGATGGTCCTCCGGCCGACGCTCGAGTTCTTGACCGGCAACACCGTCAGCCAAACCATTGACCTCGCGATAACCGAACGCAACCTCGTCGACCTGCAGGCTCGCCTGGCATTGGAGATGGCCGCGGTCGAAGAGCTCAAGAACTCGGCCGAGTCCGCAGCCGACAATCTCGCCGCCCTCTTCGGCGCCGCCGACGCCGAAGTCGGTCGTGCTATTCAGGTGGCTCTGGCCGCCGATATCGCCTATCGAGCCGAGCTTGATCGAATCGAGGCCGCCCAAGCCGAGGCGGCGGAGCAGGCTCGCCAACAAGAGCGCTCCTCGACCACCACCACCGTCACCAACAGCTCGACCACCTCGACGCCTCCGCCTTCGATCGGAACCACGCCGCTCAAGCCGGCTGTGGAGCAATGGCGTTCCCTCGTCGCGGCCTATTTCCCTGCCGACATGGTGGAGCCGGCGCTGCGCATAATCCAATGCGAGAGCCTGGGCGACCCTGACGCCTACAACCCCTACTCCGGCGCTTCCGGTCTCTTTCAGTTCCTCCCCGGCACCTGGGCAGTGATTGCCCCCAAGGCGGGTTTCAGTGGGGTTAGCGTCTTCGACCCTGAAGCCAACATCGGTGCCGCGGCATGGCTCACGGCCTACTACGAGAGCCTGGGCCGTGACCCCTGGACCCCTTGGTACTGCACCCCTTAGAGAGCACAGCATCCTTGGTTGAGAGACAATCATCGTTTGGCGCGGTCCTTACGCCCGCCGGCACCCAATTCTCAGTTCATGCTCCCTTCGCGGATCGGGTTGAGCTCTGTTTGTTCGATTCTGACGAAGAGGAACGTGTCGACCTCTCCGGAGGCGACGGGGCGATCTTTACCAAGGCTGTGAGCGGCGTCGGACAGGGCCAGCAATACGGCTATCGCGTCACCGGCCGCTGGGACCCCGGACAGGGCATCTGGTCGAACCCCTACAAGCTCTTGGCCGATCCCTACGCCCGCCACCTGCGCGGCTTCGTCACCGGCGATGAAGTCCTGCGAGCCGGAGACGACGAACCCAATCGCAACGACAGCGCCCGGCACACGATGAGGTCGGTGGTCTGCAACGGGAGCTTCGACTGGGCTGAAAGCGCTAAACCCAATCGTGCCTGGGCCGACACCCTCATCTACGAGACCCACGTGAAAGGGATGACGCGGACCCACCCCGACGTTCTGCCGGAATTGAGGGGCACCTATCTCGGTCTCGCTTCCGAGCCCATCATCGAGTATCTCACCGGTCTAGGGGTGACGGCTGTGGAGTTGCTCCCGGTCCACACCACCGCCAGCGAGCAAGTGGTCTCGAGCCGCGGGCTCACCAACTACTGGGGCTATTCCACGCTCGGGTTTTTCGCCCCCGATCCCCGTTTCGCCGCCACCGCCGATCCCGTCGAGGAATGGAAGACGATGGTCAGGCGGCTCCATCAGGCCGGGATCGAGGTGATCATCGACGTGGTCTACAACCACACCGCCGAAGGCAACCACAAAGGACCGAGTCTCAGTTTTCGCGGTTTCGACAACCCCGGCTTTTATCGCCTTGACCCGGAGAACCCCCGTTTGTATCTCGACACCACAGGCACCGGCAACCGGCTCGACCTAACGCAGCCCTGGGCGTTGCAACTGGTTCTCGACAGCATCCACTACTGGGTGACCGAGATGGGCGTGGACGGGTTCCGCTTCGACCTCGCCCCGTCTCTCGCACGCACTCCCGATGATTACAACCGAGAGGCCGACTTCTTCGCCCAACTCCGCACGATGCCCGAGCTGGCGGACACCAAGCTCATCGCCGAGCCTTGGGACATCGGTCAGCACGGCTACCAACTCGGCAACTTCCCCGACAAATGGCGCGAGTGGAACGGCCGCTACCGCGACATGATGCGCGAGGTGTGGAGGGGATCCCTGGGCACGATCGATGAGTTCGCAGATCTGCTTATGGGCAGCTCAAAAATCTTCGGAGATCGAGGTCCGACCACTTCGATCAACTTCATCACCTGTCACGATGGCTTCACCGTCCAGGATCTGGTGTCCTACGACGTCAAGCACAACGATGCCAACGGCGAGGACAACCGCGACGGCGAGGTGAACAATCGCTCGTGGAACAGCGGCACCGAAGGGGACACCGAAAACGCGGAGATCATCGAGTTCCGGCAACGGCGCGTCGCCAACCTCCTCTTGACCCTATTCGTTTCCCAAGGGGTGCCGATGCTGCTCGGTGGCGATGAGCTCGGACGCACACAAAGGGGTAACAACAACGCCTATTGCCAGGACAACGAGCTGTCATGGTTCGACTGGGACCAAGCCGACTGGGAGCGAGTCGACCTCGTTCGCCAGCTCGCCGCGCTGCGCCGCGAGCATCCGGTGTTCAGGAGATCGGAACATCGGGGTGGCGAACTCAGTCCCAAGGGCATCCCGGAAGCGGGTTGGTTTGCACCTGCCGGCCACATCATGACCGCTTCCGATTGGCAAACGGTCTGGGTACGAGCCTTGGGGGTTTTTTGGAACGGCTCCGGGATCGGCGATGACTCGTTCTACTTGATCATGAATGCCAGCTCCGATTACACCCGTTTCCACCTCCCCGACATGCTCGAGGAATGGCATTGGGAGGAAGTCGTTTCTACCGGCCCGTCGCAAAAGGGAGACTCAAATCCGGTCCTCTTGCCCTTTTCGATGGCGCTCTACCGGACGCGCTAGCCGACCACGTCCCCTTTGGCGATTGCCACCACCCCGCGCGGGGACACCTCGAAGCGGGCCCGGTCTTGCTCGGAGTCGACTCCGATCCGGTATCCCGGCGGGATCGAGACGTTCTTGTCGATGATTGTTTTCCTGAGCACGGCTCCGGCTCCAACTTTGACGTTGTCGAACAAGATGCAGTTCTCCAACACCGCCCCCGGTTCGACCCGCACGTTGGGCGAGAGCACGCAACTGCGGACATAACCGCCGGAGATGATCACCCCGTTGGAGAGCAGCGAGTCGGCAATCTGGCCGGGACCATGCTGGGCAACCGCCACCACCTTGGCCGGGGGAGCTGTCTTCCAGGCGGTGAAGATTGGCCAGGCGTCGTTGTAGAGGTTGAAGATCGGCTCGGTGGCGACCAAGTCCATCGAGGCGTCGAAATAGGAATCGAGATGACCGACGTCGCGCCAATAGCCGCGTTCGCGATCGCTCACTCCGGCGATCTCGTTGGCGTTGAAGTCGTAGACGTGGGCCAGGCCTTGCTTCACCATCTGCGGGATCAGGTTCCCCCCGATGTCATGCCGAGAGGAATCGTTCTCCGCATCGATGGCGAGTTGCTCGAGCAGAACCGAAGTGGTGAACGCGTAGTTGCCCATCGACACGAAAGCGTGCTCGGGATCACCCGCGATCGGCTGTGGATCCTGAGGTTTTTCTCGGAACCGGTCGACGACCGTGTCGGTCCCGGTCTCGATCACGCCGAACTGGTGAGCCTGGTCGAGGGGCACCCTGATCCCGGCCACCGTGACCCCGGCGCCCGACTCGATGTGCTGGTCGAGCATCTGCTCGGGGTCCATGCGATAGATGTGGTCGGCTCCGAAAACGAACATGTAGTCGGGGGAGGCGTCGTCGACCAAGTTCAAGTTTTGATAGAGGGCATCGGCCGACCCGAGGAACCACCTCTGTCCCAGCCGCATCTGAGCAGGAACCGAGGTGACGTAGTTGCCGAGAAGAGTCGACATGCGCCACGTCCGGGAGAGGTGGACGTTGAGGGAATGGCTCTTGTACTGAGTGAGGACGACGATACGCCGCTGGCCGCCGTTGACCAGGTTGGAGAGAGCAAAGTCGATGAGCCGGTACTGACCGCCGAAGGGAACGGCCGGTTTGGCGCGATCGCGAGTGAGAGGCATAAGCCGCTTGCCTTCGCCACCGGCCAGCACGATCGAGAGAACATCGCGTCGATTAGCCATTGCCGGTTCAGTTTCTACCAGGCTCGTTTCGAACAAGGAGGATCGCGGCGAGCGGTGGGAGGTCGAGGAGCAAAGAGTCGGGCTGGCCCTGGTGGGCGATACCGCGTGACCCGATCGGCCCGGGCTTCATCAGGCCGTCGCCACCGAAATGCGGATCATCGCTCGACAACAACACCGACCAATCGCCGCTGGCGGGGACACCGACCAGGTATCGGTCCCAACGAACCGGGGTGAAGTTCAGCACCACCATCACGTCTCGTTCCCCGTCGGCCCGCCGCAGGTAGCCGAAGACAGCTCGGGCATAATCCTCAGGCTCGAGCCAGAGAAAGCCATTCGGGCGGTCATCTTCTCGGTAAAGCGCCGGCTCCGCGCGGAGCAGATGGTTGAGCGCTCGCACCCAGGCGAGGAGCTGACTGTGGCCGGGTTGGTCGAGCAACTCCCACTGGAGCGAAGCGTCATGGTTCCACTCTCTGATTTGGCCGAACTCGTTGCCCATGAAGAGGAGCTTCTTGCCCGGGGTTGTCCACATGTATCCGAGCAATGTGCGAAGACCGGCCAGCTTTGCGGAAGGTGACCCCCACTGCTTCTCGAGTAGCGACCGTTTGCCATGCACCACTTCATCGTGGGAGATGGCCAGGGTGTATCTCTCGCTGTACGCATACATCCCTCGAAAGGTCACCAGCCGGTGGCTGTCAGGATGGGAACGGAACAGCGGATCGAGGCTGGTGTAGCGAAGAGTGTCGTTCATCCACCCCATGTCCCACTTGTAGTCAAAGCCAAGGGCGAGGTCGCCAAACGTGCCGGTGACGTGAGGCCACGACGTCGACTCCTCGGCCATCATCGATACGCCAGGAAAGGTGCGGTGGACGCTTTGGTTCATCTCCCGAAACAGCTCGACCGCTCCCAGATGTTCGCGTCCGCCGCGCTCGTTGGGGATCCATTGGCCCGGCTGGCGGGAGTAGTCGAGGTAGAGCATCGAGGCCACGCCATCGACCCTGAGCCCATCGATGTGATATCGATCGAGCCATGAGTGGACCGATGACAGGAGAAAGCTCCGGACGTCCCCTCGGTCGTAGTCGAAGATCAAGGAGGTCCAGTCCGGGTGATAGCCGCGTCGGGGATCAGCATGCTCATAGAGATGGGTTCCATCGAAGTAGGCGAGGCCGTGCAGGTCGGTGGCGAAGTTGGACGCCACCCAATCGAGCAACACCCCGATCCCGTTTTGGTGGAGGTGATCGACGAGGAACATGAGGTCCTGGGGGGTGCCGTAACGAGCCGTGGGGGCGAAGAATCCGGTCGCCTGATAGCCCCAAGAACCGTAGAAGGGATGCTCCATGAGTGGCATCAGCTCAACATGGGTGAACCCCTGCTCGGTTATGTATTCGGCTAGTTCAAGCGCGATCTTGCGATAGTTGACCTGACCGTGGTTGCGCCAGGAGCCGAGGTGGATCTCATAAATGCTGATGGGACGATTCGGGGCCATGGTCCCATTGCGAGCGGACATCCAGCTCTCGTCGTGCCATTGATAGTCGAGGTGCTGGGCGCGAGAACCAGTCCGCGGAGGAACCTCGGCCCACACCGCGTATGGGTCGGCCTTGTCGACTGAGCGGTATTGGCTGCTGGTGATCTGGAACTTGTAGGAATCGCCCCCCTTGACCCCGTCGATGTGCGTGCGCCAAAAGCCGTGTCCCTCAGATATGAGCGGGTGGGCATTGGGGTTCCAGTTGTTGAAGTCGCCGACTACCGAGGCCCAGGCGGCGTTGGGGGCCCAGACTCGGAAACTCGCTCCGCTTTCGTCGAGAAAGCAACCAAGGACATGATGGAGCGCGGTATGACGCCCCTCGCCCATGAGCCATCGGTCCTCGTCGGTGATGCCTTTCAACATTTGGAGCGACGCTAGCCCTGTGGCCCTGGGATGAACCCGCTAGTCGACGAGAACAGAGGGGGTGGACGAAACCGGGACGACTTCCCTACCCCGCCAGCTTCTCCAACCCCAGAGGGCGGCAACCAGGCAGGAAACTGCGCCGATCAGGATTGCCTGGCGGGGTCCAAAGCGATCGGCTACCCAACCTATGAAGGGTGCCCCGAGAGGAGTAGTTCCGAAGAAGACGATTGCCTGAAGAGACAGGACCCTCCCGCGAAACTGGGGATCGGCTGCGAGCTGCATCATGGCGGTGGCGGTGGTCATGAAGGCGATGCTTCCCAGCCCGACCAAGGCCGCGATCGGATAGGCAGCCCAAAGCGTGGGGGTGCCGGCCAGCATCAGCAAACCGACGCCAAACGCCATCGCCGACCAGATCAGATGGCCGAAGGGAACTTGTCGGCGCCGAGCGGTGGCAATCGCCCCAATCACCGAACCGACGCTCATCGTCGAAAGGACGAGCGTGTAGGACTGTTTCGTGCCTGCCAACGGGCCCGTGATGAGAAGGGGGGTCGTGACCGATAGGTTGAACGCGAGTGTGCCAATGACCGCCATCATCACCAAAGGGACGAGCTGGTCGCGCGATGAGAAGGCGTAGCGCAAACCTTGCCTGACCTGACCTCGCCCGCGCTCCACCTTCTCTGCCGAGAACAGCTCGCTCGGTCGTATCAGCGCGAGACCGGCTATCACGGCCAAGTAGCTCAAAGCGTCGCCAAGAAAGCACCAGGCATAGCCGAACAGCCCGATCAGTAAGCCAGCAAATGCCGGTCCGAGCACCCGCGCCGTCGTCATTAGAGCGCTATTCAGGCTGACCGCGTTGGCGACATTCGCGGGAGGCACCATTTCGACTACGAAGGCGCGCCTCGCCGGGTTGTCGAACGCGGTGAGGATTCCCTGCACGGTTGCCAGCAGGAGGACGTTGCCCACCGAGGCGTTGCCGGTGAGCACGACGAGCCCCAAGACCAGCGACTGCGCCATCGCCCCGACCTGAGTGAAGAACAGGACCTGCCGCTTGTCGAAGCGATCAGCGAGCGTCCCGCCCCACGCCCCGAACAGCAACACCGGCCCAAACTGGGCGGCGGCGAGGAAGCCGAGAAGCACCCCGGAGCCGGTGAGGTCGAGGATCAGGAGCGTCTGGGCAACCATCGTCATCCAGGTACCGGTCTGGGAGATCGTCTGGCTGACAAAGAACAGACGAAAATTGCGAACCTGGAGCGAGCGAAACGTGTCCTTCAGCACTCACCCCAAACTACCTTTCTGCGAACCCTGGGTTCGTAGCCGTGTCCAACACGGATACCAGCCCACAGAATGGGAGAGACGGATGGAAATCAATTCGATCGGGCAGATTCATGTCAGTGTGAGCGATGTCGACAGGTCGGTGGCCTGGTATCGCGACGTGCTTGGTCTTGACTTCCTGTTTCAGGTGCCGGGACAGCCAATGGCCTTTTTCCAGTGCGGTGAGACCAGGCTCTATCTCGGGGTCCCCGAACAGGAGGCCTTCCGTTCCCGGCCCATTCTCTACTTCAGTGTCGATGACGTCGACGAGGCAGTAGCGGCAATCGAGGCGCGGGGCGGCTCGTTCGCCGGAAAACCGCAGCTGGCTCACCGTGACGATTCGTCGGAGCTCTGGCTGGTCTCCACTGCTGATCCCGACGGGTTGCCGGTGCTCCTGATGGAAACTCGGATGAGATAGGTGCGCTTTCCGGCAGCAACAGCCAGGGTCATAGACTCCCGCCCCGATGACCAGATCGCAGACGTCTCTCGATCCGACGCATCGCGACACCTCTTCGGGGCGCGAATGGCTCTACGTGTCTCTGGCCATCGCCGCGGCCATACCCGGTGTCGCAGTTCGCTTTACGGGTAGCCACCCGGCGCCGGCCTTGGCGGCATTGCTCTTTGGGCTCTCGATCGTCGGAGCGGCCTTCATCCTTTCCTGGGCAGCCGAGGTGGTCCAACTCGACATCGCCGGTGGGCTGGCCCTGGCCATCTTGGCGTTGATCGCCGTGCTGCCTGAGTACGCCGTCGACTTCGTCTTCACCTGGAAAGCCGGCACCGATCCCAGCCAGGCGCCGAATGCGCTGGCAAACATGACCGGGGGAAACCAGTTGCTGATTGGTTTCGGATGGCCGCTAGTGGTGCTGCTCGCCACCTGGCGGGTCAAGCGTCTTCATGGCAAAGGCGTCCGAGTTGGGGGAGCAGATGACCAGGCGGTCCACCTCGATCGGGTCCAGTCGATCGATGTCGCCTTCTTGACCTTGGCCTCGATCTACGGGCTCCACTTCTTCCTGCGTGACAGTCTCACCATGCTCGATGCCGTGATCCTCGTGGCGCTTTATGCCACTTATCTGTGGCGACTCTCGAAAGCGCCACCCGAGGTTCCCCACCTGGTGGGCCCGGCGGCACGGATTGCCGAGCTGAGCCAAACCACTCGACGGTGGGTGAACCTCGCCATGTTCGTCCTTTCCGCCGGTGTCATCCTCCTCGTGGCCGAGCCATTTGCCGAAAGCCTGCTCGAGCTCGGCCAGGCCTACGACATTCCCGAGTTTCTGCTGGTGAAGTGGCTGGCGCCACTGGCCTCGGAGTCCCCTGAGCTGCTCGTCGCCGCGCTCTTCGCGTGGAAGTTGTCGGCTCGAACCGGCTTCGGAGCGTTACTTTCATCGAAAGTCAACCAGTGGACGCTGCTCGTGGGCACCCTCCCCCTGGTCTTTGCGATCTCCTCGCAGTCGTTCAGTGGTCTGCCCCTTGGAGTTGAGCAACGCGACGAGCTCTTGGTCACGGCCGCGCAGTCGATCTTCGCGGTGGCGATCTTGGCCAGTCGTTCGATGGATCGGAAGGAAGCCTGGGTGCTGCTCGGACTTTTTGTCGCCCAACTGCTCGAGTCGTTTTACGTGTCGATCGTGCTCAGAGACGACTACAACCCGGCCGGTCGGATCGGAGTCGCGGTGGTCTTTCTCCTAGCCGCCGCCTGGGTGCTCTTCCGCCATCGCGGCCAACTCTGGCACACAGTTGATGAAGGCTTGCGGGCGCCCATCGATGAGTTGATCAAGGAAGAAGTGCAATGAAGTTTCGTACCCGCCAAATCCACGCCGGAGTGGTGCCCGATCCAACCACGGGGGCGATCCTCACCCCGATCCATCAGTCCACCACCTTCGTGCAGGACTCGGTTGAGGATTACATGGCCAAGGGCTACTCGTATTCCCGGGCCGGCAACCCCACTGTCACCGCCTTCGAGGAAAAGATCAACGATCTCGAGGGAGGCAACGGCGCCGCCGCCTACGCATCGGGGATGGCCGCCACCGTGGCGGTGCTCATGGGGTTTCTCGACCACGGCGACCATGTGGTCTTTTCGGATGTCGTCTACGGGGGAACCCATCGGTTCGCCACCAAAGTCATATCCCGCTTCGGGGTCGACTCCGACTTCGTCGACACCTCCCGGCCCGAGCTGGTCGAAAAAGCTCTCCGCCCAAATACCAAGCTGCTGTTCACTGAGACCCCGGCCAATCCGACGCTCAAACTGACCGATCTCCGAGCGATGTCCGACCTGGCTCAGGCGCACGGCGCCTTGCACGCCGTCGACAACACCTTTCTCACTCCCTACTTCCAACGGCCGCTCGAGTTGGGCGCCGACCTAGTCATCCACTCAACGACCAAATACCTCGACGGGCACAACGCCACCTTGGGAGGGGCGGTGGTCGCGGGAACGGCCGAGCAGGCAGCTCAGCTCAAGTTCATGCAGAAGGCGGCGGGCTCGATCATGTCGCCCTTCGTGGCGTGGCTCACCCTGCAGGGGACCAAGACTCTGGCCCAGCGGATGGAGCAACAGTCGGCCAACGCGATGGAGGTCGCACAATTTCTGGCTGCCCATCCGGGGGTGAGTGCTGTCGGCTATCCAGGGCTCGAGAGCTTTTCGCAATACGACTTGGCCAAGTCGCAGGCGTCCGGGTTTGGGGCCATGGTCTGGTTTGAGGTGGAGGGCGGCCTCGACGCCGGGAAGGACTTGATGCGCGCGGTGAAGCTGTGGTCCCTGGCAGAGAACCTCGGCCAGGTGGAGTCACTCATCACTCACCCGGTGACAATGACTCACAGCGACATGACACCTGCGGAGCGAGCGAAGGCCGGCATCACTGATGGGCTTGTTCGACTGTCAGTCGGCCTCGAGGACGTGTCCGATCTCATCGACGATCTGGACACTGCCCTCGGTGGTAGGCCGTAATCCTCCGGGGCGTGTGCAGCAGTGAACCGCTGCGGTTCACTCTTGCACACGAGCGGATCTAGAGCCGTTCGAGGCCTTCAGTTGCCTCCTGCGTACATGAGCGAGCCTGGGGTCGTGAGCAGCTCCCCGGTCTCGAGCCAGGTCTTGAGCCCAGAGAGGATCATCGGCCAGCCGCCGTAGAGTTGGTCGTTGGCACCCTCGCGCAGTTGGTCATGGGTGACCGTGAGCCGGCACGAATCGCCTACCGGTTCGATCTCCCACGTCACGCGACTCGTCCCTTCCGCCTTCACGTCCTCTCCCCAGAGGGCGACCATTGTCTGGACTAAGCGGTGGGGTGGGTCGACTTCCAGGTTGACTCCCTCGCCGAGCAGGCTCTCGGCCGAAGGGTGGATCATTTCGAAGCGCGAACCGGGGGTCCAATCGGACACGTGTCGCGACCCGAAGTTGTACTTTCCGCGAATTTCCGGATCGGTGACTGCTTCCCAGAGCCGCTCCGGCGTCGTCTTGATGTAGATCTCGAAGACCTTCTCCATTGTTTCCTCCATCTCGCTCTTGAGGTCGACGAGCCCTGCGGCCCATCCCTCGGTGTACTTGCTGACCCAACGGTCATGGACCTGGCAAATGGGCACTGCGTTGAGATAGTGCAGCTTCTCGCGGCCGCGCCGCTTCGCCACCACCATCCCCGCTGCTTCGAGCAAAGCCAGATGCTTGGCGACGCCGATCCGGCTCATCGCAAATCGCGCCTCGAGCGCGCTAAGACTCTGTCCGTCCTCGCGGAAGAGCGCATCGAGCAGGGCTCGTCGGGTGGGGTCGGCCAGCGCCTTGAACACCAGTTCCATCTGGCGGATTATATGTAACCATTTAGTTACATGTCAAGTCTCGGACCTGATCTCTGGTCGCTGATCGGGACCGGCGATGCCCTCGCTCATCTCTATTTCCTGTTCGATCAGAACCGATTCCAACTCCCGCTTGCCGAGGACTATTGGCACCGACATCATGACGATGGCCATCATTCCGATTGCGACGAGGAGGATGCGGGCGATGAGGATCTGCCGGTCAAAGCTCGCCGTCACCTCAGCCACGATGCGATTGGCGTCATTGGCTGCGTCCTGATACGACGTGAGCACGTCGCGGCTGCCGCTCAGCTCGTCGGTTATCAAGCGAACGCTCTCACCCACTTCGTCGACCGCTCCACCAACGACCGAGAGTTGATTCGCCGCCGCGGCCAGGGGCGCGGACTGGGCCCGCAATTCTTCGCTCAATGGCGCGAGGTCGTCGGCCACGGCACCAAGTGATTGATCGAGAGGGATGGCGGGGGAGTACTCGATCCCCAAGAACGACAAGGCGTTCATGGTGCGGTCGATCACGCGAGCGGTGTCGATCATCCCTGGAAAAGAGGCGGTGATCGAATCGAGCGTGTCGGGCACGTCGGCCGAGAGCAACGACGCGGTGTTGTTGAGGACGTCGCTCATCTGCGTCAAGCCGCTGCCGGCAGCGGCAAGCGCCGTTTCCGCTTGGATCATCCCCTCCTCGGCCAGAGCCAGCGTTTCGAGGGCCGTGGTGGCGCCGTCGACGGTCGTGGCGAGAGTGGTGGTGAGAAGGTCGAGGGTCTCAGAGGTTGAGCGCCCGAAGCTCGACAAGAGCAGCCAACTGGCGATCACCGCCATGACTCCAAGGAAAACCCCAACGATCCCTCCCCAGTACCAAACCTTGGCGAGCCACACTGGAGGGGCAAACCTGAGTCGGTGAGATGTCATGGAGTGCTTAGGCCTGATTTCGACATCTTGGGTTGATGCTCCGTACGATCGGTGAGTGACCGACACTAACTATCGGCCCGGATTGGAAGGCGTGGTTGCCGCCGAGACGGCTCTAAGCCAAGTCGATGGCCAGAACGGCCGGCTGGTTATTGCCGGCTATCAACTCGAGGACCTGGCGGCGCAGGCATCGTTTGAGGAAGTCTGCTTCCTGCTTTGGCACGGCAGGCTTCCCGGTCAATCGGAGCTGGAGGAGTTTCGAACTTCAATGGCCGAGTTTCGAGTCCTCCCCTCGGCGACGCATTCTCTCCTCGAGCAGGCGGCCCATCACAAGGTGAGCCCGATGGACGCCCTCCGCATGGCCGCGGCGACCTTTGACCTCGATCTGGGCGAGGGGCAGGAGATCGACGAACTCACGCGGGCGAAAGCGATCACTGCCCGAGTCCCGCCCGCCGTCGCCACCTATTGGCGCTACCTGCAGGGACTCGAGGCGATCGGACCTCGCCAGGACCTGGGTCGCAGTGCCAACTACCTCTACATGCTCACCGGACTTGAGCCCGGCCCGGCGACAGTGCGGGCGTTAGAGACCTACCTCAACACTGTTGCTGATCACGGGCTCAATGCTTCTACCTTCGCCGCCCGCGTGATCATCGCCACCGAGTCGGACATGGTGTCGGCGGTGACTGGGGCGATCGGCGCCCTCAAAGGCCCGCTCCACGGAGGCGCGCCAGGACCGGCACTCGACATGGTTTTCGAGATCGGCGAAGCTGAACGGGCTGAGGAATACATCAGGTCAAAGCTCGATCGGGGCGAGCGGTTGATGGGCTTCGGCCATCGGGTTTACAAGGTGCGCGATCCTCGTGCGGATGTCCTCGCCGCAGCGGCGGAAGCGATGTTTTCCACCGAGGGCGATATGCATCTGTACGAATTGGCCAAAGAGGTTGAATCGACCGTGCTGGCCCTTCTCGAGGAGTCCAAACCGGGACGGAATCTGAAGACCAACGTTGAGTTCTTCACTGCCCTGTTGCTGCATGGGATCGGTCTCGAGATCCCCCTCTTCACCCCGACCTTTGCGGCGGGTCGGGTGGCGGGATGGATTGGTCATTGTTTGGAGCAGCAGCGCACGGCCCGTTTGATCCGCCCCGACTCTCGTTACGTCGGTCCGACTGACCTCGCGTGGGTACCGATCGAACAGAGACCCTAGGCCAAATTGACCTCAACCATCGGAGCGTGAGCGACCAAGGCCTCGAGTCCCGCCTGATGGCGTCGTACTCTCGTCGACATGAGGTTTGGTGTCCAGCTTCCGGAGACGGAGTACGAAGCCACCTGGCGCGAGATGGAGGACATGGCGCGGGTGGCCGAAGAGGTCGGACTCGACTCGCTCTGGGTTGGTGACCATCTTCTCTATGACGAGGGTGGGGAGCGGTCGGGACCATGGGAGGCGTGGTCGGTTCTTGCCGGCCTGGCCGCGGTGACCGAACGCATCGAAATCGGTCCGTTGGTCGCGGCGCTACCTTTTCACGCCCCGGCGGTGTTGGCCAAGGCCGCGGCGACGATCGACGAGATCAGTGGTGGCCGCTTAATCTTCGGAATTGGCGCGGGCTGGAACGAGGTGGAGTTCACTGCGTTTGGCCTTCCCTTTGAGCAGCGAGTGAGCCGCTTTGCGGAAGCGTTCGAGATCATTCGTCGATTGCTTGCCGGGGAACGGCTCGATTTTGACGGAAAGTTCTATCGCCTCAAGGGATGCGAGCTTTTGCCCCGACCGCCTCGTCCCGGCGAGATGCCTTTCATGGTCGGCTCTAACCGGCCCCGGATGCTGTCGCTGACACTGCCGTACGTCACCTGGTGGAACTCTTGGTACTCGGCCTTTGGCAATGACCCGGCACGAGTCGGAGAGCTCGTCGGATCAATCGTTCAGGCATGCGTTGAAAGCGGTCGCGATCCGGCGACCCTCAAGAAATCAGTCGCGGTGTACATCGGCTTCGATGGAAAGCCGCAGCGCCGAACCGGGGGCGCTCCCTGGTGGGGATCGATCGAAGATCACCTGCCTCGCCTTCACCAAATCGAGGTCGCCGGGATCGACGAGGTGCAGGGCATCCTCGATCCAATCGCGGCCGAAACGATTGAGAAGTACGGGGAGATCGTGGCTCGTTATCGATCGTCGCGTTAGCCTGCGCCCAAAATTGGAGGCAATTCGTGCGCGACATATTGCTCTGGCTCCACATAGTTGGCTCCGGCACTTGGTTGGGAGCCAACATCACTCAGGCTTTCGTTGGCCCGAAGCTGATGGCGAACCGCGAGACGGCGCCGGGATGGTTACGGGCCGTGCAGGCAGCCAGCGGGCCTCTCTATGGGATCGCGTCCGGGCTGATCCTCGTAACCGGCATCTTCCTGGTCCTGAATTCGGACGGCGCCTACGAGTTCAGCTCGGTCTTTGTCACAGTTGGCTTCGTCGTGGTGATCATCGGTGGGGCCCTGGCCGGGTTGGTGTTCGGTAGGAAGACTCGCCAGATGATTGGTCTCTACGAAAGCGGCCAGGACGCGCAGGTCCCGGCGATCTATCGGTCGCTCGGCATGTGGGGGATCCTCGACTCGTTGCTGATCGTCGTGGCCATCCTCGCCATGGTCTCGAAGTGGGGCATCTGAGCCAAATCCGCTCGTTCTCTGGGCTGGAGTCGTTGTTGTACAACGCTACGAACCCTGGGTTCGCAGTTTTTACGGTTTGAGGAGCTTTTCGAAGCGGCGGCGGGTTACGGCCATCCCCAGCGCGGCCATCGCGAACAGGAAGGCGAGGTGGCCGATGATCGAGAGGTCGAAGATACCCAAGGTCGTCGCCCGCATCAGCTCGACCCCGTGATAGAGCGGTGAGAGCCAGGCAAGCCGCTGCAGTCCGATTGGATAAGCGGTGATTGGAAAGAAGGTGCCCGAGAAGAGAAAGAGCGGCTGGGTCACGAGCTGAACCAGGTCAAAGTCCTGCCAGCCCTTCATGAAGGTCGTACAAGCCATCCCTACGCCGGCAAAGGCGAACCCGATCAACACCGCCACTGGCACCGCCAGGATCGCCCACCAGGTCTCGATCAAACCGAACGCCAGCATCACGATCACAAAGGCGATCGAATACATCGTCCCGCGAATTTGCGACCAGGTGATCTCGCCTAATGCCACATCCATGGCGCCAAGTGGTGTCGCCAGCATCCCGTCATAGATCTTTCCCCACTTGAGGCGGAAGAAGACATTGAGGGTGGATTCGTAGACAGCCCCATTCATCGCCGAAGAGGCCAGCATCGCCGGAGCCACAAACGCGGCGTAGCTCACAGCCCGCCCGTCGGCCAGGATGATCTCATCGATCAGGGCGCCCACTCCAAAGCCGATCGAGAGGAGGTAGAAGACGGGCTCGAAAAATCCCGAGAACAGAATGATCCAGATCCGCTTGTAGAGGATGAAGTTGCGTTCGAGCAAGCGCACCGCCAGGGCGCCGGGTCGATGCATCGGCGGGAACACTCGCGGGGCGAGGATGCTGCTCATGGCCACAGCCGTTTCGTGAAGCTGCGCAGGGCCAGCACCAACCCGACCCCGAACAACGCCAGCAGGACGGCCAGGTGCAACCACCAGGGCAAAGCCGGCGAGCCGGCAACTCCGGCCGCACCACGACTGAGCTCGATCCCGTGAAAGAGGGGGGACAGCCAGACGAGCGGCTGCACCCACTCGGGGAGCTGAGTCACCGGATAGAAGGTGCCCGAGAAGAGAAATAGCGGCATGACCACAAACCGAAAGAACGACGCAAGGGCGCGGTCATCGTCGAGGGAGGCAGCCCAGGCCATCACCGGCGTGGCAAACGCCAGACCGGTTAGCGCGGCCGGAAGGACGGCCGTCAATGCCGGGATGAGATCCATGGCGTTCATGAGGACCATGAGGCCGGCGTAGACCAGCAGGTTGAAAAGAACGCGGATTCCGAGAAAGCCCACCAGACCGTTGGCGAGGTCGGCGGGAGCGACCGGGGTTGCCAAAGCGGCGTGGTAGCTCTTGGTCCATTTGATCCCGGCCAGCACCGGATAGCTCGATTCCCCGACCGCGGTCATCATCGCGGTTGCCGCCAATAGGGCGGGAGCGACAAAACCCAGATAGCTGCCCAGCCCGGTCTGACCCCCGGCATCGACGAGGCGTCCCAGGCCTCCGCCCATCGCCAGCAAGGTGAAGATCGGGACGGCGAACGAGGAGACGATGGAACCCCGCCAGGTTTGGCGGTACATGCGGGCATTCGCCTCGATAACGCGCATGGTGGCCGAAGACATCACTCCACCAGAGTTCGGCCGGTGAGATGCAAAAACACGTCCTCGAGGGTTGATCGCCGAGCCAAGGTCATCTCTGGTGCCAGTCCTCGCCGGTGAACCTCTTCAAGGGCGTCATCAGCCTCGTCGGCATAGAGCAGCACCCGATCGGGCAACGGTTCGACTCGCTTGCCGATTCCCTCCAGCCGATCAACGACCGCGTCCTGCTCACCGGCTGGAAATCGCAGCTCGACAACTTCCCGAGTGGAGTGCTCCTGGATCAATCGTTGCGGGGAACCTGCACCGACGATCTTGCCCTTGTCCATGATCACCAGCCGATCGCAAAGCTGCTCGGCCTCGTCCATGTAGTGGGTGGTGATCACCAACGTCGCCCCTTCACGCTTGAGCCGGTAGAGCCGGTCCCAAAGCAGGTGGCGCGCCTGGGGATCGAGACCAGTAGTGGGCTCGTCGAGAATCACCAAGTCGGGTCGATTAATAAGTCCCCGGGCGATCGTGAGACGCCGCTTCATTCCCCCCGACAAGGGATCCACCTTGCTCTTCTTCCGGTCCGACAGTTGCGCAAAATCGAGCAACTGGTCGATGCGGTCGCGGATCTCCTGGCGGGGGAGATCGAAATAGCGACCGTAGATGAACAAGTTCTCCTCGACGGTGAGCTCGGTGTCGAGATTGTCCTCCTGGGGGACTACGCCCAGCCGAGCGCGGATCGCCGCACCGTGTGTCTTCGGGTCAAGGCCGAAGACTCGCAAGTGTCCCGAGGTCACCGGCGAGATCGAAGCGATCATTTTCATGGTCGAGGTCTTGCCGGCGCCGTTGGGGCCGAGAAATCCAAACGCTTCGCCAGGCGCGATCTCAAAGGCGATGTCGTCGACGGCCTGAAAGTCGCCGAACTTCTTGCTCAGGTTGTCAGCCACCACGAGGGGTTCGGTCACGTTGTCAAGGTAGTCAATGTTGTGGACGGAATCGCTGGGCCGCTGCGATCGGATATCGTCGCGAGCGTCGAAAAGGAGCCTCATGACAGCCAACCTGCAGCAGTGGAGCGAGGACTACCGGCTGGCCTGGGTGAACCGAGACCCTGATGCGGCCGCTGCGCTCTTTGCCCCCGACGCAACGTATCGCTCGAACATCTTCGAGGATCCACACGTCGGCCAGGAGGGCGTCCGCGCCTATTGGTCTTCGGTGACTTCCGACCAAAGCGAGGTGGAAGTCCTCATGGGCCGCCCTTTCTCAAACGGAGAGCGAGTTGCGGTTGAGTTCTGGGCCACGATGAACACTGGTGAGGGTGAAATCACCTTGCCCGGATGTCTGCTCCTCGACTTCGATGACGATTGGCGCTGCCGCGCGTTGCGCGAGTACTGGCACGTCGGCGAGAGCCGTTCCGAACCGCCCGCCGGGTGGGGCATTTGACCGTCGATCTGCCGGCATCTGGCCAGGTGTCCCGGCCTCGCCGGGCCCGGGTCGGGTGGCTAGGCCGGATCTTCCTCTTGGTCTTGGTACTCCTTATTGTTTTCGCCGGGCTGTTGCTCTACGCCGAGACCACGATGAGAGATGTCGGGACCGTGAGTTCGCTAGCCGCCGGCGACGGTGTCTACCTGATCATCGGCAGCGACAGTCGCGCCAATTTGCCCCCCGATCTCGAAGGGAACTTTGGAGATTTCCCTGGCGCGCGCGCGGATGTGATCATGCTCGTCCAGGTGGTGGGCGACCGAAGGCAGCTCCTCTCGATTCCGCGCGACTTGAGGGTCGAGGTTCTCGGGCAGGGGACCCAGAAGATCAACGCTGCCTATTCGCTCGGAGGCGCTGAGCAGATGGTGGAGACAGTCGCGGTCGCCACCGGGATCAGGGCGAATCGTTATCTCGAGATCGACTTTGGCGGGTTTGCCGCGATCGTCGATGCCCTGGGCGGCATTGTCCTTGACTTTCCTTACCCCGCCCGCGATCTCAACTCGAACCTGTCAGTCGACGAGGCAGGAACCCAGAACGTCGATGGCGCGACCGCCCTGGCCTATGCCCGCTCTCGCAGCTACGAGGAGCTACGAGATGGCGAGTGGGTGGGCGAAGCGACCGGTGACATCGCTCGGACTGGACGTCAGCGCCAGGTCCTGTTGGAGATTCTCGACAAGGCCTCGTCGCCCGCGGGAGTGTTGCGGGCGCCTTTGGTCATGATCGGCTCGGCTCGACATCTCAGCACCGATGCCGGCACCAACGTTTTTGATCTCGCCGAGTTCGGCTGGGAAATGCGATTGGCCAGCATTACCGATTCGGCGAGCCTGCCGGTCGAAATCTCTGTGGAGGCGGGCGTTTCCTATGTTGTCGCAGTGCCACCGGCATCTGAGGTGCTCGCGGCCTTCGCCGGTGGCCAACCCTTGACGTGATCCAAGCCGTTGTCATCGATGTCGGGGAGACGCTGATCGACGAGAGCCGGATCTGGGGGCGCTGGGCCGATCGGCTGGGGGTTCCCCCGCTGACGTTGATGGGCTTGCTGGGAGGGATGGCGGCGTTGGACCGATCTCATCGCGACGCCCTCGAGCTGATCAGGCCGGGTTTTGATCTCGCCCCGGAGCTGGAACGTTGGGCCTTGGATAATCCCGATTCGCTGCGTGAACGATTCGACGAAGACGATCTCTATCCAGACGTCCGCCCCGCCCTCGACGCACTGGTGGCGAACGGGCTAAGTATCCACGTCGCCGGCAACCAGCCTCCCTCGGCGCGCGAAACGCTGCTCAGTATGAACTTGGGTGTGTCGAGCATCTTCAACTCTCACGAGCTCGGGGCCGAGAAACCATCGCCGGAGTTCTTCAACGCGGTGATTGATCTCGCGGGCGGATTGGCCCCGGCGATCCTCTATGTAGGCGACCGTCTGGACAACGACGTTCTTCCCGCCCGTAGAGCCGGAATGCGGACGGTGCTCATGCGCCGAGGTCCCTGGGGCTATCTCCACGCCGAGCGACCCGAGGCCGGACTCGCCGACGCGGTATGCGACTCGCTGCTCGAACTGCCGGTAGTCGCCGCCAGGCTGTAGGCGGGCAAGCAATTTTTGGGCGTAACGTCCGTGACGATGAGGGTCGATCGCAAGGTGTTCGTGCCGATGCGCGATGGCATAAAGATCGCGCTCACTACTTATTTGCCGGAGGGGGCGGGCCGGTTCCCGGTGGTGGTCGAGTCGGTTCCCTATCGCAAGGATGACGACTGTTACGCCCGGGATTGGCAGAACTACCTCTACCTGGCCGAGCGCGGTATTGCCGGGGTCAGAATCGACATCCGCGGCACCGGTGCCTCGGAGGGGATCATCACCGACGAGTACACCGCAGCTGAAATGGCCGACACCGTCGAGATCCTCGATTGGGCTGCGAGCCAGCCGTGGAGCAATAGCAACATCGGCATGTGGGGGATCTCATGGGGCGGGTTCAGCTCGCTGCAGACGGCGATGCTCAAACCCGAGTCGCTCAAGGCGATCATGCCGGTCCATGCCACTCACGATCGCTTCGCCACCGACGTCCACTATGCCGGTGGATCGGTGCTGGCCGCCGAGCAAGGCGATTGGCCGGCGTCGATGGTTGCGCTCAACGGCCTTCCCCCCGACCCGGCGGTCGTCGGCGAGCGTTGGCGCGAGATGTGGATGGAGCGGCTCGAGCACACCCCCCAGTGGCTTTTTGAATGGTTCCGCCACCAAGAGCGGGATGCCTATTGGCTCCACGGTTCGCCCTGCGCCGACTACGAGTCGATCGAGGTTCCCACGCTCTTGATCGGCGGCTGGCTCGACGGCTACGTCGATGGCATGCTCGCTCTCTTCGAGAAGCTGCGCTGCCCACGCAAAGCGGTGATCGGCCCGTGGGGCCATTACCGCCCGGCGACCGGGGTGCCGGCGCCAACGTTCGATCATCTTGACCTGATGGCCCGGTGGTTCGGGCACCACCTCCGCGGCGACGACAACGGGGTGATGGAGATGCCAGATCTCGTCTCGTGGATCCGCACCGCTCCGCCCTATGACGGGACGACCACAATCGGATATTGGCGAGGCGACCCTCAGGGGGTGCCCACCGAGTCGTGGGCGATGAGGCTGCCCGGCGAGGAGGTCGAAACCTGGCACGGTCCGCAATGGATCGGTAGCCACGCCCCGGCCTGGGATCGAGCCGCCATGGGTTCGACGGATTCCACGCCCGACGACCAGGCATCGTTGGTCTTCGAGAGCCAACCTCTAGCCGAGGACCTGTTGATTCTTGGTCAGCCGCACGTTGAGCTCATGGCGGCCAGCGATTGCGCAGTCGGACTAGTCGCCCTGCGGCTGTTGGTCGTGTCACCCGCCGGGGACACACATCTCCTCTGCCGGGGCAACAAAAACCTGGCCTTCCCGCAGGACCTCTCGGAGCCGGCAACGATCGAACCCGGAGCGTTTCGTCTGGTCGCCGTGCCACTACTCGCGGCATCGGCGGTCATCCCTGCCGGGTGGAGGATCAGACTCGCCATTAGCGGAGCGGATTTTCCGGTGCTTTGGCCGCCCGGTCAAAAGTTCACCCTGTCGATCGACCCCGCCAGCAGCCGGCTGGTGCTGCCGCTGCTCCCCGCAGGTGGCGAGGTGCTCGAGATCCCACCTTCTCCGCCCCCTCCAGACTCCCCGGTCGAGGTGATCGACTCGACCTTCGATTTCAACATCACTCGCGACAGGGCAAGGTTCGAGAAAAAGGTCGGACATCGCGAGCGCCAGCCCGACGGGTTGGTCTACGACTCGGCGCAAACGTTTCTCGTCACGATCACCGACGACGATCCCGCCACCATGGCTGTCGAGGCTCAGACCACTATCTCCCTGGAACGAGGCGACTGGCTCGTAAGCACTGACTCGAGCCTGTGCATAACCGCGGATGAGTCCTACTTCCACATCGACATCCATCTCTCGGCCGAGGACCGGCACGAGGAAGTATTTGCCCGTGATTGGTCGGAGTCGATCCCGCGTAACTGGGCTTAGCCGGGTTCAATTCGGCGCCGGGCAGCATCCAGGCATGCGAAGACTCCCTCATCGGAGATTTCGGAGAAATCGGCGTAGTACTGGCTGATGGCCATGAACCGGTCGGAGGTGGGGCAAATCGTTTCGTCGGCGACACGGCGGATGTTGGCGATGGCGGCTGTTGAGCCGATCGGAGCCGCCACCACGAGCTTCTCGACGGCCCGCCTTCGGGCAACTTCGCACGCGGCCATCACCGTCGCTCCGGTCGCGATCCCGTCGTCGACGATGATCACTGATTGGCCGGAAAGGTCGAGAGGTGGATTGCCTCCCCGGAAGCGAAGAGCGGCGCGATCCAGGTTGGCGAGCTCGCGCTCCTCGACCACGTCGATGTCTCTCTGGGAAAGGCCGGCCCGTCGCACCATCGCCGCGTCTAATAGGCGGACCCCGCCTTCGCCAATGGCGCCCATTGCCAGCTCGGGCTGATAGCGGACCCCGAGCTTGCGCACGAGGATCACATCAAGCGGCGCGTCGAGGGCCTTGGCCACTTCGGCGGCCACAACCACCCCTCCGCGCGGCAACCCCACCACTACCGGGTCTGAATCCCGGAGATGAGTTAGCGATTCGGCGAGCCTGATTCCCGCGTCGACCCGGTTCCGATAACGCATACTTAGTTGCATGTCCGCCGCTCTCGTGACGATCCGCCAGCTCTGGAACGAACTCTACGACGGACAGCATCAAGAAGGGCTGGAAGCCTTCGCGGCCAGACTCGAGCAATTCAAGGGCGAATATGCCTTGGCTCCGCTTCCCAACGAGTGGTACAAGGACGTGGTTGTCTACTCCGCCTACGTAGATCTTTTCAACGACAGCCTCGAGGGCCTGATCGAGAAGCTCGACTACTTGGAAAATCTCGGGGTGAGTTGTTTGTGGCTTCTGCCGATCCTCGAATCGCCGATGAAGGACGCCGGCTTTGACATCAGTGACTACACGAAGGTACGCGATGACCTAGCCGTCTCGAAGGATCAGAGCTCAGATCAGGTTTTCGACGACTTCGTTCAGGAAGCTCACAGGCGCGGTATGGCCATCATCTTCGACATAGCCTTGAACCACTCCTCGATCGAGCATCCCTGGTTCCAGTCGTCAAGAGATGACAAGAGCTCGCCCTATCGCGACTACTACATTTGGAGCGACACCGACGACCTCTATCGAGAGGCGCGCGTCATCTTCAAAGGGATGATGGACAGCAACTGGACCCGGCATGGCGACCAGTTCTACTTCCATCGCTTCTTCGACATCCAGGCCGACCTCAACTACCGCAACCCCAACGTGCTGGTCGAGATGACGATGATCCTGCTCGGATGGCTCGCCCGCGGGGTCGACGGGTTCCGGGCCGACGCCGTCCCCTATCTCTGGAAAGAGGCCGGGACGAACTGCGAGAACCTCCCGAAGGCGCACATCGTGGTCAAGATTCTCCGGGCGGCCACTGACTATCTGCGGCCTGGCACCGTCCTCGTGGCCGAGGCCAACCAACCTCCCCAAGAAGTTGCCGCGTATTTTGGCGACGGGGACGAATGCTCGGCCGCCTACCACTTCCCGTTGATGCCCCGCATGTATAAGGCCATTGCCCAGGCAGACCGGCGAGCGATCACCGATACGTTGAGCGCCGACTTCACCCCTCCGATTCCGGCGAGCTGCCAGTGGTTCACTTTTCTGCGTTGCCATGACGAGCTGACGCTCGAGATGGTAACCCCGGAGGAGCGCAAGCTGATTTACGACTACTACGTCCGTGACCCGCTTTGGGATTTCCGACGAGGCGAAGGAATCTCCTCCCGACTCGCCCCACTCCTAGGAAACGACCCTCGCCGCGTCAATCTGCTCAACGCCATCCTGTTGACGCTGCTTGGAACACCGATCATCTACTACGGCGACGAGGTCGCGAAGGGAAACGATCGCGCTTACTACGACCGAAGAGTCGCTGAGACTGGTTACCCGGATTCGCGGAACCTGGCACGGGGCCCGATGGATTGGGATGTCATCGAATCAGACCTTGCCAACTCCGCGAGCCTGGCCTCGCAAGTGTTCTTCCCACTGAAGGCCTTGATCGCGAGGCGGGCCAGCTCACAGACCTTCTCTCGCGGCCGACTCGATTTCGTCGACGTGGGTGACAACCGCGTCCTCGCCTTCACACGTACCCTCGGCGCTGATCAGGTTTTGATCATGGCGAATCTCTCCGATCAAACGGTGAACGTGGCTGCGGCCGAGTTGGCGCCTTTCGACTTCACAATTCGTCCCTAGCCTGCGAACCCGTGGAACCGACGCTTCCTCGATCTGCCTACGTTGACCTTGAGCATTTCCGGGCTGAGCGAGAACGGATCTTTTTCCGACAATGGTTCTGTGTCGGGCGCCAGGAGGAGCTGGGTGATGCCGGCGATCACCTGGTCTGCGATGTAGCCGGTGAGAGCATCCTTGTCACCAGAACCCGGCAGGGTGACCTCGCGGCCTACTACAACGTTTGCCGGCACCGGGGCTCGGTGTTGAGCGCCGAGCCGGGCAAGCCCAGTCAGGCCGAAATCGGCCCGACCGGGACGTTCCGAGGATCGATTCAGTGCCCGTATCACAACTGGACCTACTCGTTTACAGGCGAACTCCGCGCCGCGCGGTTCCTCGACGAGGATTTCGACAGGGCAACGCTGCCGCTTCATCCCGTCGCCGTACGCATGTGGAACGGCTGGATCTGGGTCAACCTGGAGCCGGCCACGGCCCCGAGCCTCGAAGAACAGGTAGCTGTTCGAGGCGGCTATCTCGATCGCTACCCGTTAGGTGAACTGCAGTCAGCCCACCGAATTGTTTATCAGGTCGAGGCGAACTGGAAAGCGATCGTTGAGAACTACAACGAGTGTTATCACTGCGGACCAATCCATCCCGAACTTTGTGAGTTGGTCCCGGCCTTCCGTCAAGGCGGAGGAGCCAACCTCGATTGGGAGAATGGAATCGAGCATCGCGACGGTGCCTGGACTTTCACCACGAGCGGGACCACCACGCGCCAGCCCTTCCCCGGTCTCAGCGACACCGAGTTGACCAGGCACAAGGGCCAGCTCCTCTATCCGAACCTGATGTTGAGCCTGTCCGCTGACCACGTCACGGCCTTCACCCTCTGGCCGCAGGGTCCCGCCGCGACCACTGTTGTTTGCGACTTCCTTTTCCATCCGGATGAAATAGCGAAGCCCGACTTTGATCCCTCCGACGCCGTCGACTTCTGGGACATCGTGAATCGCCAGGACTGGCGGGCGTGCACGCTTGTCCAGCGCGGGATGACGTCGCGTCGTTTCGAGCACGGTTTCTACGCACCAATGGAGGACTGGTCGAAGGACATTCGTCGTTACATCGACGAATCGCTGCAGTAGCGGTTTTAGGACCAACTCGGCAAAGGCGCGAGAAAGTCAACGATGAGCCCCGACAGTCGCTCGGGCACCTCTAAGCCGATCATGTGGGCGACATCTTTCCAAATGACTGCCGTTCCATTGGGCGCATTGGCCGCGAGATACTCGGCGGTCTGGGCAACCTCGGTCGCGTCGAGCGAGCCCGCCACCGCCAGTACAGGCTGCGAGAGCTCGCCGAGACGCTCGCTCGCCGGTGGGCGGAGCCGGACCGGCCGGGCCTGAACTCGGTTTGAGTCGTAGTGGTCGGAATCCATGCTGCGAACCAAGTCGCGGATCGCAGCCGGGACCCGATCAGTGGGCTGGCCGGGGCCGTCGACCCAGAAGGTGACGTCAAGGTCCACGAGCTCCTGCAGAGCCTCAAGGTCGCCAGACGACTCTTCGAGCCGCTCCTCGAGCGCCTCCATCTTCTCGAACTCGACAAGTTCTTCGGGAGTGGGATGGCCTTCGAATCCGCCCAGACCGGCGCCGACGCCGATCACAGCCACGACCCGGTCCGGCGACTCAACCGCCGCGTCGAGCGCAATCCTGCCGCCCATTGAGTTGCCAACCAGGGCGGCCCGACCGATCCCGAGAGTGTCGAGGAGAACGAGGAGGTCTGCTGTGTCCGAGAACTCGACATGCTCGGTGACCGTTTTCCCGAACCCGCGACGGTCGTAGCTCACCACTCGGTGACCCGCCTCGACGAGCAGCGGAGTTAACACGTCCCACGCCCTCGAATCGGCGATGCCGGCGTGGAGGAGGACGATTGGTGGGCCTGCACGATCGCCCTGGTCGAGGACGTGGAGGGTGGCACCGGGGACGGTGACCGAGGAAGTCAGCATCACCGTAAGGTACAAGCGGTGGCCGGCGCATCGACCGATTACAGGGTGATAGTTCTCGGTCTTGGCGGACTCGGGAGTGCGGCCGCTTACTGGGCGTCAAAGCGCCTCGGAGCCGAGGTGTTGGGCATCGAACAGTTCGCCTTTGGCCACACTCGCGGTGGGTCTGAAGATCACAGCCGGATTATTCGCCTCTCCTATCACCGGAGCGACTACGTGCAACTGGCGAAGCGAGCGTTTGAGGCTTGGGACGCTCTCGCTGAAGACGCGGGGGAGGCGCTGGTCCTCAAAACTGGAGGGCTCGATCTCTGCGGACCCGAAAGCGCCATCGGTCTTGACGATTACCGGCGGGCTATGACCGAGACCGGAGTGGAGTTCGAGGAAGTAGACGCGGTGGAGATCCGCCGCCGATGGCCGCAGTGGCGGATCGACGATGAGGTCGAGGGCATTTACCAGGAACGGGCCGGCATCGCGATGGCGACTCGCGCCAACGCCGCCCACCGGCGACTCGCTCAAACCAACGGTGCGACCTTGCTTGAAAAGGCTGTTGTGACCGAGATTCGAGAAGTCGGAGGCGAGGTGGAAGTCATCGCCGGCGATCGGGCCTTCCGAGCCGAGAAGTTGATCATCGCGGCCGGCGCCTGGACCAACCAGGCCCTTTCGCATCTCGGACTTGAGTTCCCACTCGATGTCTCCCTTGAGCAGGTCGTCTACTTCGACTCAACCAAACTCGACGCGTTCGCGCCCGATCGATTCCCGGTTTGGATTTGGATGGACGTGCCCTGCTTCTACGGGTTCCCGGTTTTCGGGGAGCCGGCAGTCAAAGTTTCTTGGGATCGCTGCGAGGTCTTCACCGATCCTGACCACCGGCCCTTCGAACCGGACCCGGCTACCACCCGAGCGATTGCCGACTTCACCGGCCGCCATTTACCCGATGCCCTCGGTCCGGTGCGACTTGCCAAGACCTGCCTTTACACCCTGACTCCGGATCGTGACTTCATCATCGACCGCGTGCCCGGCACGGAGTCCGTTTTTGTCGCCGTTGGCGCCGGACATGCTTTCAAGTTCGCGTCACTTATTGGAAAAGCCCTCTCCGATCTCGCGATTGAAGGGCACAGCGACCTCGACCTCTCACCCTTCCGCGCCGACCGCGCGATCTTCACCGAGCCGAATCCGGTTCGCTCCAACATGGTCTGATTTCTCCCCCACGCGCGACGAGTGGTCTCATTCCAGCCCACTGGCAAAAGGACAACCTCTTCGCGCGGCTAGATAACGCCCCCCTCGGCCCTAACGGGCCACTCCCCCCTCCGGGGGGAGACGGCCCAGCAGGCGGCGTCGCGGGTGGCGTCGGCGGAGATGATGGCGAGGTCCTCGCCACGACAGCGTTCGGCGATGCCCAGACGCTCGGACTCACCGGATTGCAGGACCGGGCAGCGAGGGTGGAACCGGCACCCGGAAGGGATCCGCTTGGGGTCGGGGATCTCCCCGCTGAGAATCTGCTGTTCCATCCCTCGCGTTTCCGGAACGACCGAGAGCAACGCCTTGGTGTAAGGGTGTTTCGGAGAATCGAGCAGCTCTTCGGTGGGTCCGACCTCGATGATCCGGCCGAGATACATCACCGCGACCCGGTCGGCGATGTTCCAGGCCAGACCGAGATCATGGGTCACAACCAACACCGCCAGGCCGGTCGTGTCGACCAGATTTCTCAGCAGGCCCAGGATCTCGCCGCGGTTCGAGGCGTCAAGGCTCGCTACGGGCTCATCGGCCAGGAGGAGTCGGGGTTCTGTGACCATGGCGCCGGCGATGACGACGCGCTGGCGTTGACCTCCGGAGATCTCGTGTGGGAAACGGCGCAGGAATCGTTCCGGGGGTCTTAATCCAGCCCGGCTCAGCGCCGTCGAGACCGCCTCGGCTTCATTGCCTTTGAACTTCTCGATCCGCAACCCCTCGGCCACGATCTCGGAAACGGTGCGCCGAGGGTTCAGCGCGCCCGTCGGGTCTTGAAAGACCATCTGCACGTCGGGCAGATGCCGCGTATCGGCTTCCTTTCCCTCAAACAGAACTTTTCCGCTTGTGGGGTGAGTCAGTCCCTGGATCGCTCGGATCAAAGTCGTTTTCCCCGACCCCGACTCGCCGACCAGTGCGAGCACTTCGCCCGGCATCACCGCGAGGTTGACGCCATCGACCGCGCGGGCAGCCCCGAAATGAATGTGAAGGTCCTCGACGACCACCAGCGCCTCAGTCATGGACGCGCCAGAATGCAGGCCGCCTCCTGCGCGGGCCCCGACGGAAGCAGCGGCGGTTCGGCGTCTCGGCAGCGGTCGATGGCGTCGGGGCAGCGGGGATGAAAAGGACACCCGGCAGGGAGTGCCGCCGGGTCGGGCGGATCTCCCTTGAGGCCAGACGGATTCATCCGCGATTCACGATCGCCGATTGTTGGGAAGGCCGCGGCGAGAGCCCGGGTATAGGGATGGGTGGGCCGTTCGAAGACCTGGTCACTCGGTCCCCGCTCGACGATCCTCCCGGCATACATCACTGCCAGCCGATCGCACACATAGGTCAGCACCGATAGGTCATGGGTGATGAAGATCATTGAAAGCTGCCGCTCCCCCCGCAGTTTTTCGAGGACGGCCAGCACCTGCGCCTGCACCATGAGGTCCAAAGCGGTGGTGGGCTCGTCGGCGATCAACAGATCAGGGTCGCAAGCCAGAGCCATGGCGATCAGCACCCGTTGGCGCTGGCCACCAGACAACTGATGCGGATAGTCTTCTGCTCGGTTGGCCGGGATCCCGACCTGCCCCAGCAAGTCAACGGCCCGTTTCTCGGCCGCCTTCTCGTCGGGCTCGGTCTTGTGGAGGATGATGGGCTCGGTGATCTGATCGATCACGCGTTGCACCGGATTGAGGGCGTGCAGGGCACCTTGGAAGACGATCGCCGCGCCGGTCCAACGGACCGCCCGCAGACGCCCCGGCTTCATAGTCAGCACGTCCTCCTCGCCGAGAAGGACCTCGCCGGTCGTGGTGGTCCCTGCCGGGAGCAGACGGAGGATGGCGTTGGCCATCGTGGATTTTCCGCACCCGGACTCACCGGCCAGACCCAACGACCCGCCTGGTTCCAACTCGAAGCTGACTCCGCGCACCGCCGGCACCTCGCCCTGGCTGGTTCGGTAGGTGACCGTCAGATCACGCACCGACAGGAGGGCCGTCATCGCCGATCCTTGAGCCGGGGATCGACGATTTGTTCGAGTGTCTGGCCGATAAGGGTGAAGGCCAGCACCACCAAGACGATGCCGACGCCGGCGGGCAGGTAATACCACCAGGCGTTGCGCGCGATGGCCCCATTGACAAAGGCCTCTTCCAGGGTCTTACCCCACGAAGCGGTTTGGGGATTTCCCAACCCGAGAAACGACAACGTGGTTTCGGTGAGGATCGAGATCGGCACGGCGAGAGTGGTGTTGGCGAGAATCAGACCGCTCACGTTCGGAAGGATGTGTTGACGGACGACGTGCAAACCGGAGCCCCCGAGCGAGCGCGAACGGTCGACGAACGTTCGTTGCTTCAGGGTGAGGACCTGAGACCTGACCAGGCGTGCGGTCGAGGGCCACGAGGTGATGCCGATCACGAAGATCATGTTCAAGAGCGACCGCCCCAACACGGCGGCGAGAACGATGGCGAGAGGTAGAAACGGAATCACAAGGAACCACTCTGTGATCCGCATCAGGGCCGAATCCAGTTTGCCACCGACGAATCCCGAGACGATTCCGACTGCCGATCCGATGAGAATCGTAAGAAACGATGCCGCAAGCCCGACGAGGAGGCTGATCCGCGAGCCGTAGACGAACTGGTCCCACACCGACCTACGGAAGTGGTCGGTGCCGAGCGGCCCAACCTCGGCGGGTGTGCCCCACTGGGGCAGGCCGGCAGCTCTGGCTTTGACCGGGTTGATGTAGTCGGTTCCGGCGACGAGAGGGGCGGCGATGGCCAAGATGACGAAGAAGGCGAGAATGATCACCCCAATGCGTCCCGACCTCGCCTGCCAAAACTCCCTAGCGACCTCGACCCATCGTTGGCGCTTTCGGTCGCCGACGACGACCGTCATGTCCGCACCCGCGGATCGAGGCGGCCATAGACGAGGTCGGCAATCAGGTTGAAGAGAATCACCGCCGCGCTGAAGAGCAGGAACAAACCCTGGAGCATCGGCAGATCAGGACCACGGATCGCGTCGCTCGTCGCTTTCCCGAGGCCGGGCCACGAGAACACCGTCTCGACTGCGATTGCCCCCGAGAGGACGAAGCCCAAGTTGATCGCGCTGAGAGTTACCACCGGGAGGAGTGCGTTGGGGATGGCATGCCGATTACGGACCTTGATATCGCGCAGCCCCTTCGCTCGGGCGACGATCAGGTAATCCTCTTTCATCGTCTCGAGCAGCGAGCTGCGGGCAACGATGGCGTATTCACCGAGATAGGCCAGGGTCAAGGTCAGGGCCGGTAAAGCCATGTGATGTGCCTGGTCGAGCAATCGTCCAATCCCGGCGCGCGACGACCCGGCGTCGACCATGCCTCCCACTGGGAAGAGGCCGGTAGCAATTGCTCCGCCGACGAGGAGCAGCATGCCCAGCCAAAAATCGGGCATCGAGTAGAAGAGCATCGTCGAGGTTGTGATCCCGTAGTCCGTTTTCGTTCCCCGCCGCCACGCGGCCGCCACTCCTAGCGCGGTGCCGATGACCGCCGAAAGCACCGAGGAGATTCCCACCAGCGCCAATGTCGCGGGGATCTTCGCCTTGATCTCTTCCCAAACCGGCTGACGGCTCTGATAGGACAAGCCAAGGTTGAGCTGAGCAGTCTCTTCGAGATAGTCGATGAACTGGCCCCCGAGCGGCTTGTCGAGCCCGAACTCGGCACGAAGCTGATCAAGCCTCTCCTGGGGGATATTGCGGCCCCGAAACAAAGTTGAGACAGGGTCGGTCTGCACCACGCGGAACAAGAAGAAGTTGAAGATGAGGACAAAGGCGAGGGTGACTAAGGCCCCGCCAATCTTCCCGATCGTGAAACGAGCGTTCACTCGCGGTCGTCAGCACTCGCCCGCTTCCTTCGCGCGTTGGCGAGCAGCAGAACAATGACTCCCACGATGACGACTCCGGTGACGATCAGCACCACCGGACTGATCCCTCCGCCGACGGCGCCTCCCACCGGCTGCAGCAGGAAATAGGAAGGCGAGGTGTTGGAGAACATCACCGGTCCGATGTCGGCCGGCTGTCGAATCCAGCCCTCGAAGCGGTCGGTCCGGTAGGCCTGGAGATCGGGCGAGTAGTAGAGCGGGTAGTAGACCCCGGCCTCATACATCAGCCGAAGCATCTCGTGGACGATCTCCTTGCGCCGCTCCGGATTGAGCTCCTGATTTTGTTCCTCATAAAGGGCGTCGTAGTCGGGATCGGCCCAGTTGGCGTCGTTGTTGTTGCCGATCTCGGCGCTGGTGAAGTACGAAAGCATCGGATCAGGATCCACAAATGGCGTCCATCCCCACACAAAGGTGTCGTAGTCACCGGCGACAATCACCTCGAAAAGTTGCCCACCGTCGTAACTGTTGAGTTCTACCCCTAAGCCGATTACCTCCATCCATCCTGGGAAGAGCTCGCCGATGGCGGGGTACGTGTTGGAGTCGGTGTTGACGCCGTGGCGGAGCACGATGTTGTCGCCGCCGCCAGGCATCTCCCTGATGCCGTCGCCGTCGGTGTCGAGATATCCGGCTTCGTCGAGCAAGGCGTTGGCGCCGGCAACGTCGTAGGCAATTTGCTCGTCTTCAGGGATATCCGGCACCCAACTTGGGTCGGCCGACGGAGAGATTGTCGTCGCCGGCTCACCGAAACCGGCGAGCACGTCCTCGATCACCGCCTCTTTGTCGATAGCCATGCCAATCGCCCGGCGGACGATCGGGTCGAGAAGCGCGGGATGGGGCTGACCTTCGGCAGCGCCACCATTGATCGCGAGTTCATCAAACCCGCCCTGGTAACCGGCGATGGCGACGATGTTGGGATCGTCATCCAGGGTCGCCATCGACTCTTCGGCTACATCGTGGATAGCGTCAAGCTCGCCAGCCTGCAGGGCCGCGACCCTGGCATCGGCATTGGTGAAGATCTGGAAGACGATGGTGTCGATCGCGGGCTCGCCCTGCCAATAGTTGGGATTCGCGCGCATGCGAACGAACTGCTCTGGCTCGTACTGTTCGATGACGAACGGTCCGCTCCCCACCCCATCTAGGGCTTCATACGAAGTGACAGCCTCGCCGTCGGGCGCAATCGGCTCCCAGATGTGCTTGGGGACGATGTAGACGTCCATCGTCGGCAGTTTGGGGTCTGGGACGAGGCTCGTGATCTCGACGGTGCGATCGTCGATCACCACGGCGTCGAGGTTGGTGGTAGTAGCGACATGATTGGTCCATCCCTGATCGCGGGAGGTGTTGATGGTCCAGGCAATGTCCTCGGCGGTCAACGGGGTGTTGTCCGACCAGAGCAAGCCTTCCCGCAGGGTGTAGGTGTAGGTCCGGCCATCGTTCGATGGCTCCCATGACTCGGCAAGCCCTTCGATCGTCGAGAAGTCTTCGGCCGACTTGTCGGTGAGGGTGGCGTACTGCAGGTTCCAAATCTCGTAGACAGAGACTTCGAACCCGACGGTGACGTTCAACGACGTCCACGGTTGTCCAAGGCCAACCCGCAATACCACCTCCTGGTCATTGGTCGAGGCAATGGCTGCCGAGCCTGCCCCCAGGGACGAGAGGACTATCACCGCCAGAATCAACCGCTTCAAACGCACCTCCTCGGGTCTGTCGAGGGTAGGTCAAGACAGGGAGCGTCGGCTACCTTCAACGGGGTGGAATTTCTTCGGGCCGCGATCCTGGCTCTGTTGCTGGTGTTGCCGCCTGGCGGAACTTTCTACGACGACGATCGACTGACCGGCGAACCTGCCATCGAGGCGCTCGTCGCGGCGGATATCACCCAGGGGTGCGGGACGAACAGCTTTTGCCCACACGCGGTTGTCACTCGTGGGCAGATGGTGACGTTTCTCGGTCGTGCCCTGGAAGAATCGCCTTCGGTCCTGGCGGGGCCGTTTCCGGATGTCAGCAAAGACCTCTACTACGCGGGTTTCGCGGTCCGGCTGCACGAGATGGGAATTGTCGAGGGCCGCGCCGACGGCACCTTTGGCGGTGAGAGCCTGGTGACCAGAGGCGAGATGGCGGTCTTCCTGACTCGGGCCCTCGGCCTCGAACCCGGAAGTGACGCTCCGTTCAGCGACGTCGATCCATCGCTCTTCTACGCCGAGGCGATCGACGCGATTCGAACCGCCGGAGTCACCATCGGCTGTGGCGACAACCGGTTCTGCCCCAGCCAGTCGGTGACCCGTCACGACATGGCGCTCTTCCTGACGCGGGCATTTCACCTCGAGCTCCCCGTGGTTCCGGTTCGTCTAAGCCCACTCGACGGTTTGCCGGTCCCCGATGGGTTCTCGGTCAATCGCCGGATCATCGCGGTCAAAATCGACAACGCCGCCCCGGCGCGTCCCCAATCCGGGATCGAGAAGGCCGATGCGATGATCGAGTTGATGGTCGAGGGCGGCCTGTCCCGGATGATGGCGCTTTTCCTCGAATCCGATACCAGCTATCTCGGTCCGGTCCGCTCGGTTCGGCCCACCGACGCCCTGGTCGAGTCGCTTGGGGCCACCGTCGCCATCTCGGGAGCCCAACCCTGGATCGCCGACCAACTCGAAGCGGAGGGGGTTCCCATCATTCGCGAGTCGCAGGTGGCGCCGCCGGCGATGTTTCGTATCTCGAGCCGGGTGGCTCCCCACAATCTCTACGCCAACACCGTTGCGCTCAGGGCCGAGGCGGACCTGGGCGGCTACGCCAACGCTCCGCCACCTGATCTTTTCCTCTGGGGCGACTTCGCCTATCCCGACGCCGCGGTTGTCAACTGGATCGACGTCTCCTGGTCAGATCCGGTGTCGACCATCTGGCATTGGGACGGCGCCCGCTACCTCCGCTCATCCAATACGACCCCCCACTACTGGGTCGACCAGAACGGCTCGTCAGGCCGGGTCGCCGCTGACAACCTGGTGGTGATCTTCGGCCAGTACTACGAAGTCACCGCACCCCCCGGCTTTGACGGTTCGATTGTCCCGGCGATGAACACGATCGGATCGGGCCGCATGGTCCTTTTCACCAAAGGCCGGGTGATCGACGGAACCTGGTCGCGACCAGACAATGAAACTTGGTTCACCTTCTCGACGCCCGCCGGGGAGCTGATCGTCCCTCCCGGTCTCACCTGGATCCACGTCATTCCTCACGACCGCCCCCTCACCTGGGGATAAGAACTTCGTTCTTATCACGCAAGCAGGGCGTAAAACGCCCTGCTTGAGGACAGAGTACGGCTAGAGCGTCGAGCGCGAGCCAGTGAGCATCGCCGCGACGAAACTCGTTGCGCCTCCCACCGTCATCGAGGGCCCGGCAATCGACGCCGGGGATATCGCCCACGTCACGCCACCAATTACGGTCATGGTGGCCATCGCCACGAGGAGTGTGCGCTGGTCCCTGCGGAATCGAGCCAGCAGCAGTCCGACGACCACTCCGTAGAGCACTGCCACCGTCCAGAAGAGGGCATCCATCGCTATTCGCCGATGTCCTCGAACCAGAGCTCGGGTTGCGCGTTGATGAAATCGGCCATCATCGTTACGCAGTCGAGGCGGTCAAGCACCATCAGGTCGACCCCGCGCGATCGCAGATACGACTCGGGGCCTTTGAAGGTGTGGTTTTCCCCTATCACGATCGTGGGAATCGCGTAGAGCAAAGCCGTGCCCGAGCACATATCGCACGGAGAAAGGGTGGAGTAGAGGGTCGACCGCCGGTAGCTCGAGGCGGTCAGCCGGCCGGCGTTGTCGATGGCGTCCATCTCAGCGTGAAGGATTGGGCTGCCTTTCTGCACTCGGCGGTTGTGCCCCCGCCCAACAACCTCCCCGTCGACCACAAGGACGGATCCGATCGGGATCCCACCCTCGGCCAAGCCGATTTTGGACTCTTCGACCGCCGCATCCATGAAGTCGACCACGGCCGCACCTTAGGTTTGCACTAGAGGTCGAGGTCGGAGCCAGAGGTGGAAACTGGCGATCATGGAGCCCTGAGGTAGCGTGTCAGCGTGACTATGCGCCGCTTTCTACTTATCACCTCTCTGGCCCTCGTGCTCTCGGCGTGTGAGGTCCGCACTCATCTACGCGTCGACGCCAACGACCTTTCTAACGGCACGATTACCGCCATCGTTGGATTCGACGAGGAGTTTCGCAATCTGATGGCGGAGTCAGCGGGCCAGGGAGACATCCTGGCTGAGCTCGAATCATCTGCCGAAGCCGAAGGGTGGGAAGCGGAGCCCTTTGTCGACGGAGATATCGAGGGGTACCAAATCTCGCGCGGGTTCTCTTCGATCGAGGAGCTACAAGAGCTGATGTCATCGAGCATGCTCAGCGAGGAGTGGGGCTACAGCGACATCAGCTTTACGGAGGATGAGGGCGACTTTGTTTTCGAAGCGAGGGGCGGGAACCCGATGAGCGAGCTGTCGGGCCAAGCAGGTTTTGAGGGCATGGAGGACCTGCTCACGGTCGACTTCCAAATCGCCGTCACCTTTCCTGGCCCGGTGCAGGAGCACAACGGCGACCTCGAGGCCCGGACGGTGACTTGGGACCTCGACAACCTCGAGACCGGTACGGGCACCCTCTTTGGCCGCTCTTCGGTCGGCGGCGGGTTTCCTTGGGCGATGATTGGCGGCGTCGTGCTTGCCCTGCTCGTCGCGGGCGCGGTGGTTTGGCGATTACGAGAGTCGAAACCCAAGCCGAGGGAGATCGTCGTTCCGGTGGTGGTGGGTCCGACCGCCGGCGAGAACCACATGGCGGGCGAGATTCAGCCGGCCAGCGAGGATCAGCCGGTCAAGGAATCCACGTAGCACCAACGCCAGGGCAGGGTCACCGACCGGCCTCCTTCCGCCAGGCACTCGTGGCACCCGTCCGGAGTGGTGGGTTCAACAGGAAGATTCGAGGGTTCGAGGTGATCGCAGCTCATCGTTCCGCCTCAGCCTCGATCTCGACCTTCCAGCGGGGGTCGAGGAGCGCTTTGATGACAACCATCGTTGATGCGGGCCGGATCTCAGAGAAGACTTCGCCGTGGGCGCGACCAGCCTCTTCGGAGTCGGCGCGGTCGACCAGGAACATCCGGGTCCGGATTATGTCTTCGGCTTTGAATCCGCCAGCCGCCAACGCAGTGAGAATGATCTCGAGACAGCGTTTCGTTTGCAGGTAGGCGTCGTCAGGGCAGCTTCCATCAGGCCAGATGGGGGCGGTCCCCGCAACAACGACTCGATTGCCAACCCGCAAAGCCCGCGAGAAACCCACGCTGGATTCAAAGGGCGATCCCGAGGAAATTCGTTCACGATCACTCATCTGGACGCCCATTGTGGCGGGGTCGAGAAAATCTGTTCAATTGATACTTGACCGATCACAGGGATGTAATTACAGTCGTGTATGCGCCCCAATAGGTTGTGGTCAGGCGGAGGGAAACCACAACATGTTGTGGTTTTGAGGTTCTAGACGCCAGGGTTTCCCGTTCAAACTTTGTCTTTGGTCGGGATGCCCGTGACCGCTCGAAGGGAGAGCCAGATGAGCAACGGACATGGATTGCGGATCCCGCGACGCTTCACAGTGGAGGGGCAGGACCCCTACGAAGGTATCGATTGGGTGAGGCGGGACTCGAGGATCACCAACCCCGACGGCTCGATCGTCTTTGAGGTGAAGGACGCTGAAGTTCCGTCGACCTGGTCGCAGGTGGCGACCGACATTGTTGTGTCCAAGTACTTCCGCAAGGCCGGGGTTCCGCAACTCGACCCCGACGGCAACAACATCCTCGGCTCTGAGACCTCGGCCCGCCAGGTTTTCGATCGGCTGGCCACAACCTGGCGCTGGTGGGGAGAGCAGCACGGCTACTTCGCCTCTGCTTCTGACGCGCAAGCGTTTGAGGACGAGATGAAGTTCATGCTCGCCAATCAGATCGCCTCCCCTAACTCACCGCAGTGGTTCAACACCGGTCTCGCACATTCCTACGGGATCACCGGCACGCCACAAGGGTTCTGGTTCGTCGATCCTGTGACTGGCGAGATGACCGAGTCACCCGATGCCTATACGCATCCTGCCCCCCACGCCTGTTTTATCTCAAGCGTCAAGGATGATCTCGTCAACCCCGGTGGGATCATGGATCTCTGGGTGCGCGAGGCCCGCCTCTTTAAAATGGGCTCCGGCACAGGCTCAAATTTCAGTCAGATCCGGGCCGAGAACGAGATGCTTTCTGGAGGCGGCAAGTCATCGGGCGTCATGGGCTTCCTCCGGATCGGCGATCGCGCTGCGGGCGCGATTAAATCGGGAGGAACGACCCGTCGCGCGGCCAAGATGGTCATCCTCGATCTCGACCACCCCGACATCGAAGAATTCATCGATTGGAAGAAGCATGAAGAGGACAAGGCCCGGGTTCTCATCCAACACGGTGGCTACCCAGCCGACTTCAACGGCGAGGCATACGCAACTGTCTCCGGCCAGAACTCGAACAACTCGGTGCGCGTGCCGAACGAGTTCATCGAGGCAGTCCGCAACGACGGCGATTGGGAGCTGAAAGAGCGCACGACGGGCAAGGTTCGCAAGACAATCAAAGCCCGCGAGCTTTGGCGCAAAGTGGCCGAAGCGGCCTGGGCGTGCGCCGACCCCGGCGTCCAGTTCGACTCGATCATCAACGAATGGCACACCTCACCGGCGGGGGGAAAGATTCGCGCAACAAACCCTTGCTTCACAGGTGAGTCCCGGGTTGCCACTGACAAAGGCCTGATCCAGTTCAAGGACCTAATTCATCGCGTTGCCGAAGGTGATGCCTTCCAGGTTTATACGCACGATTCCACCGGCGACCAGCCGACCGAAACGATCAGTCTGACGACCCCTACTCAAGTCATGGTCACCGGCAGGAATCAGATCCTCCGCCTCGAATTTTCCGATGGCAGAGTGTTGAGGCTGACGCCGAACCACCGGCTGTGGACCGCGAATCGCGGCTGGGTGCGTGCGGACGAGCTGACCGAGTCCGATCGGGTACGGTTGCTCGACGAGCCAATCGACTTCGGCATGGCCTCGTGGTCGATCCCGGTGGCTACCGATGTGTTGCTGTATCAGAAATGGTCATCGCGCAAAAATCCCGTGCTCCTCCCCGAGAAGTGGACAGAGGAGTTTGCCCACTACCTCGGTTGGCTAGTCGGCGACGGCAGTCTTACTGACAAGACTGCGGTGACTGTGTATGGCTCGGAGGCCGAACAGCAGTCGGTGATGTTGTCGCACCTGGCGCTTCTCACGGAGGTCAACGGTGGGATCGCTCCCAAGCCAACGGCTATGGCCAACGGCACCTGCCAACTTCGGCTGGCCAGACATGCGTTTATGAACTTCCTCGAGGCGCTTGGTGTCAGTCGTGGACGCGCTCATGAAAAGAAGGTTCCGTGGTCAATCTTCGAAGCACCCAAGCCGATTGTTGCCGCGTTCCTCAGAGGACTGTACGACTCCGATGGGTGCGTCCACTTCGGACCCGAGACTCGTTACGCGGGACTCGCGAGTACGTCGACGCAGCTATTGCGTGACGCTCAACAGCTACTAGATACGTTTGGTGTGCATGGAACGATTTACGCCGTCCGCGCGGCATCGACTGGACACTTTCACTACGTCACGAAGAGTGGAGACCATCGGGACTACGAATCGAAACAAACCTCGGACCTGCGGATCAGTGGTACGGACCTAGAAAGGTTTCAGGATTACATCGGATTTGATCTGCCCGCTAAGCGCGAGCGCCTTGATGACGTCCTGGCACGAACCACCCGATACGCGACGAAGCATTGGACCAGACTGCGATCTCGGGTGGAGGACGGTTGGGAGACGACATACAACCTGACCGAGCCCAAGAATCACTCCTACCTGACCGCATCGGTGCTCGTTTCGAATTGCGCGGAATACGTTTTTCTTGACGACACCGCGTGCAATCTGGCGTCGATCAATCTCATCAAGTTCTTCGACGACGAACGCGCTACTTTCGATACCGAGGCGTACGAGCATGCCATCCGACTGTGGACGCTCACCCTCGAGATCTCCGTGACGATGGCGCATTTCCCCTCGCGGGAGATCGCCCAGGGCTCATACGACTATCGCACTCTCGGTCTCGGGTATGCCAATTTGGGGACGCTGCTCATGCGCATGGGTCTGCCCTACGACTCCGACGGTGGACGGGCAGTGTCGGGGGCGATCACTGCCATCCTCACCGGCTTCTCCTACGCCACTTCTGCCGAGCTGGCGGCCTCGGTCGGGCCATTCCCCCGATTTGTGGAGAATCGAGAGGCGATGCTCCGGGTTATCCGCAATCATCGTCGGGCGGCCTATGACAGCGCGCAGCGCGAATACGAAGGACTGTCGCATTACGTCATGGGAGTTGACTCCGAGCTGATTCCCCCCAACCTCCTCACTGCCGCTCGCCAATCGTGGGATCTCGCCCTCGAGAGGGGTGAGCGTTACGGGTTTCGCAATGCACAGGTAACCGTAACGGCTCCAACCGGCACCATCGGGCTGCAGATGGACTGTGACACCACCGGAGTCGAGCCCGACTTCGCCCTGGTCAAGTTCAAGAAGCTGGCCGGAGGGGGTTACTTCAAGATCGTCAACCAATCGGTGGCGCCGGCGCTACGCAACCTTGGGTACGAGACCCAGCAGGTCGCCGACATCGTGCGATACATCGTTGGGACGAGCTCGCTCGACGGCGCTCCCCATGTCAACCGGCCGTCCCTGATCGAGAAGGGCCTTAACGAAGAAGACCTCGCCAGGATCGGGAGGGCCTTGCCGACGGTATTTGAGCTCAAACATGCCTTCAACCCGTTCGTCCTCGGCGAGACCGCCATGCAACGGCTCGGCTTCACCGCCGACGAATACGCCACATTCGACTTCGATCTGCTGCGAGCGATCGGCTACAGCTCGCGCGAGATTCGAGAAGCCACAGCACATGTGTGTGGTCAGCAGATGATCGAAGGGGCGCCGCATCTCGCTGAGGAGCATCTCGCCGTCTTTGACACCGCCAACCGCAACGGCCGCAACGGCCGCCGGCTGATCCATCACACCGGGCATATCAAGATGCTCGCCGCCACCCAGCCGTTCCTCTCGGGCGCCGCCTCGAAGACGATCAACATGCCGAACGAGGCCACGGTCGAGGACATCGAGGAGAGCTACATGCTTTCCTACGAGCTCGGCGTCAAGTGCATGGCACTTTATCGAGACGGGTCAAAGGCGAGTCAGCCGCTGTCGTCGGGCTCGGACGACGCCCAGTCCGAAGACGAGCCGGAAGCAGTGACGCTCGCCCACGAGATCGACAAGCAGATCCTGTGGGGGAAAATCCCGGCGGGAATGTCTCCTACCCAGGCCTACAGCCAAGGCATGCATCCCCCGCGATTCATCTTGCCACCACGGCGGAGTGGGTACACCCAAGAGGCGCGCATCGGTGGCCACAAGGTCTATTTGCGGACCGGTGAATACGACGACGGCACCCTGGGTGAGATGTTCATCGACCTCGCCAAGGAAGGAGCGACGCTGCGCGGAATTCTCTCTTGCTTCGCGATCGCAGTGTCGAAGGGGCTGCAGTTCGGCGTGCCGTTAGAAGAGTTCGTCGACACGTTCACCTTCCAGACCTTCGAGCCCCGGGGCATGGTCGAAGGCCACCCGAACATCAAGATGGCCAACTCGATCGTCGACTACGTCTTCCGGGCGTTGGCAGTCGAATACCTGCAGCGAGACGACCTCGCCCAGGTGCCGCCAAATCGGGACGGCGAGCTGCCGGAGCCGAAGAAGGGGCTCGCAATCGACGCCGGCGTTCAGCTCGATCTGACCGACGCGGTGGCCGAGGAGAACCTCGCCGCAGTGGTGTCGGCAGTCAAGCTGCTCGACGCCAAGCCCAAGCCTGCATTTCCCGTTAGCGAGGCGATCATCGTGGC
>Ga0180121_10000005_pt1 | contig 78212 bp, 84 predicted proteins | sample AntDrymUQ5402106_2_FD_129676 | JGI IMG/M metagenome (GOLD analysis project Ga0180121, IMG submission 129676) | Polar desert sand microbial communities from Dry Valleys, Antarctica - metaG UQ540 (21.06) (version 2) (version 2) | ecosystem: Environmental > Terrestrial > Soil > Desert | place...
GGTCAGGTTGAACCAGCGACGGCAGCCGGCGGCGTGCATCCATCGTTCGGACCACCATCCGCGCGTGTTGTCACGCATGAACAGGAAGTCGGCCCACTCCTCGTCGCTCAGTGACTCGGGGTCGGCTGGGTAGGCGAGGTGCGCCTGACCGCCGTAGCGGAACTCGATCTCGTCTCGAGGCCCGCACCAGGGGCACGGGATCAACAGCATCGCGTCACCGCTCGCTTCCGTCGAACGACGCGACCAGGAGCTTCGGGGCAGTCATACGCCAGGCTTCCAATATGAGCTCGCGAACCTCGCCGCCGTCGGCTTTCGCCAGCACCGCGCCGACCCAGCCGCTCGGACCTACGTACGGCGGGGCGAACCAGGCGTCGGCGTCCATCGCGATCAGCGCTCGCTGCTCGTCGTGCACCGACTTGATCCACGCATGCCGCTCGTGCTCGCTGAACATCATGAAGATCTTGCTCCGCACGCGGAACGTGGCGGTTTCCCACGTCTCGCGTTCCTCGGCCTCTGGAAGCGAGAGCGCGAACTTCCTCACGGTCGCGGGCCGGATACCCATGCAAGGTCATCTAGTGCGCGACCGCGGCAGCGCCGTGCTCGTCGATCAACGCGCCGGTGGTGAACCGGTCGAGTGAGAAGGGCCTCGCGAGCGGCCCGGGCTCGCCGTTCGCGATCGTCTCGGCGTAGATCCAACCGGAGCCCGGAGTGCCCTTGAACCCGCCGGTGCCCCATCCGCAGTTGATGAAGAGGCCGTCGATCTGCGTGCGATCGACGATCGGCGAAGCGTCGGGGCACACGTCGACGATGCCGCCCCACGTGCGCAGCATCGAGGCGTGCGCGAACATCGGGAACAGCTCGAGCGCCGCGGCCATCTGGTGCTCGATCACGTGGAACGAGCCGCGCTGGCCGTACCCGATGTATGCGTCGATGCCCGCGCCCATCACGAGCTCGCCCTTGTCGGCCTGCGACACGTAAACGTGCACCGCGTTCGACATGACCACGCAGCCGAGCACCGGCTCGTAGAGCGCGCTCACGAGTGCCTGCAACGGGTGGGACTGCACAGGAAGTCGCAGACCGACCATCGAGGCGAGCACGCTCGTGTGCCCGGCGGCGGCGAGCGCGACCTTCCCGGCGCGGATCGTGCCGCGCGTCGTCTCCACGCCTTCGACCCGGCCACCGTGGCCCCGCACGAAGCCGGTGACCTCGGCATGCTCCACGATGTCGACGCCGAGGCGGTCGGCGCCACGCGCGTAGCCCCATGCGACCTTGTCGTGACGGGCGACGCCGCCCCTGCGTTGCAGCGTGGCCCCGAGCACCGGGTAGCGAACGTCGGGGGAGACGTTCACGACGGGTGCGAACTCCTTGACCGCTGCCGCGTCGAGCCACTCCGCGTCGACGCCGTTCAGCCGGTTCGCTTCGACGCGTCGCACGCTTGAGCGGACGTCGCCGAGGTCGTGCGCGAGGTTCAGCACCCCGCGTTGTGAGAACTGCATGTCGAAGCTCAGCGTGTCCTCGAGGTTCTCCCAGAGCTTCAACGAGTGCTCGTAGATCGCCGCCGATTCGTCCCAGAGGTAGTTCGATCGGATGATCGTGGTGTTGCGGGCCATGTTGCCGCCGCCGAGCCACCCTTTCTCGACCACACACACATCGGTGATGCCATGGTTCGCAGCCAGGTAGTAGGCAGTGGCGAGACCGTGCCCGCCGGCGCCCACGATGACGACGTCGTAGGAAGTCTTCGGTTCTGCGGCACGCCAATAGCGCTGGCTCATGGCCACAGGGTAGGGGGTTCGTTCAGCCGCCGTCGTCACAGATGTGCGCGTCACGCAACGGGGTGTAGGCGCGCAGAAGCGATAGTCGCGTTTCGTCGAAGGTCGTGGTCTACGTTCCGAGCCGATCCTTCAGGAGGGGTTGTAGAGGAGAACGGGTTGTTCACGTCGTATACAGTTGCGAGCGTCGGTGACATCCACGATGGACCATTCGGAGAGAGGCTCCATCGAGAGCTCTCGCAAAGCGCCTGGTGCAACGTGTCTACTCATCCAGGCGCCTACAGCTGACCCGTTCTCTGGAGGACGCACCGGCGAGCGGGGCACTGGGATCACTCGAGAATAGGGCCGCGTGAAAAGTGCGAGTCGAGCTAGAGGTAGATGCCGCTCCGCCAATCAGATCCGATCCGGGTCGGAGTGCTGACCGGCACTCGCCAAGCGCGCGCCCCCTTGCAGAGGTTGCGAAACGGCTGAAGGATCGGGAGCCCAATAGGTTCCCGATCGCTGGGCCGACCGTCCTCACCCTCCGGCTCGGTTCGGTGGTTCCTGAAACTCCCGGGTACGACATCGAAGATCCGACCCTGGAAGTGCTTGCGGACGTCGGCCTGATCTCAGATGAACGGCAATTGCATTGGATGCACGAGTCACGTGACGACAGCCGACAGGACTACTCGATGGTCATCGAGACGGCATGAGGGACCGACGCTTCTGGGATGTGGGGACGGCTCATGGCGAGTCGAACCGCGAGTCGAACCCGGCTTGAGAAGAGGGTCTTCGAATTCAGGCGATCCCCGATCTCGGCCGCCATGATCGTGGGTCCCTGCCACGTTGACAGCCCTGACGCCCGGGCGTAGCGTCGCTCGGGCAGTTGCGCACGAGACCGAGGCGTTGCGACATGCGAAACGACAACGAGAGCAGCGGGAACCTCCAGTCGGTACGCCGGGCGATCCGCGCTCTCGAGCTCATCAGCGAGCACGGCGAGCTGGGTGTGACCGAGCTCGGCCGCAAGCTCGAGGTGCACAAGGCGACCGCGTCCCGGTTGATGACGACGCTTGCCGAGCGAGGCTTCGTCGAACGCGACGCAGTTTCGGAGAAGTTCCGGCTCGGGTTCGGGCTCATCTCGCTCGCCGGGGCCGCCGTCGGCGGCAACGATCTTGTGCGCGCTGCACGCCCGATCCTCGACGACCTCGCCGAGCGCACCCGTGAGACTGTCAATCTCGGCGTGCTCTCGGGGGATTCCGTCGTCTACGTCGATCAGGTCACCGGCACACGTTCGATCGTGAGCGTGAGCTGGGTCGGACAACGCACGCCGCTGCACTGCACGTCGAACGGAAAGGTGCTACTGGCGTTCGCCACCGACGCCGAGCGCGATCGGCTCTTGCGCGCGCCGCTTCCCCGGCTCACGCCTCGCACGATCACCGACGTGCGGAGGCTCCGCACCCAGCTCGCCGAGATCCGCGCGCGCGGCTACGCCCAGACGATGGAGGAACTCGAGGAGGGTCTGAACGCCGTGGCTGCGCCCGTGCGTGGCATGAGCGGCGACCTCGTCGCGGCTCTCAGCGTGTCGGGGCCGGCGTTCCGCATGCGCGCGGTGGACCTTCCGCGGATCGGCAAGTTCGCTGCGGATTCGGCGCTCGCCGTCTCGAGGCGGCTCGGCTACGTCGACCGAGGCGTGCGAGCGGTATGAGCCCCAGCACTGTCGACCCGATCGCTTGGGACGCCCAGCGATCCGAGGTCGCGACCTTGCTCGACGCGATCGGACGGACCCCGCTCGTGCGCCTGCAGCGCGTGACCCCTCCGGGTGTCGAGGTGCTGGCGAAGGTGGAGTGGTACGGCCCGACGGGCTCGGTGAAGGACCGCATCTACGCCGCGATGCTCACCAAGGCTGAGGAACGCGGCGACTTGCGCCCGGGCATGACGATCATCGAGTGCACGACCGGCAATGCCGGCATCGCGTGTTCGGCCGTCGCGGCCATCAAGGGCTATCGATGCACCATCGTGATGCCCGAGGGCATGAGCAACGAACGCAAGACGATGATCCGGGCTTACGGCGCCGACCTCGTGCTGACACCCGGCGCGGGCACCGATATCGACCTCGCCCTCGAGAAGATGCGCGAGATCGTGGCCGACGATCCGGATCGGTACTTCTTCCCGGGCGAGTTCTCCAACCCCGACAACCCCGAGGCGCAGCGCGCGAGCGGTGAGGAGATCTGGGAGCAGGCCGGAGGCCGGGTCGACGCGGTGGTCGGCGCGCAGGGCACGGGCGGCTGGATCAGCGGGGTCGCACATGCGCTCAAGGCTCGCAACCCGTCGCTGCTCGCGTTCGCGGTCGAGCCGGCCGAGTGTCCGCTGATCACCGAGCACACATGGGGGACTCACGGGGTGCCCGGCATCGCCGACGGCATCGTGCCGCCGAACCTCGATCTCGCGGCGATGGACGGCATCGTCACCGTCTCGACCGACGAAGCCCTCGTCAGCGCGCGCCGCCTCGCCCGCGAGGAAGGACTGCTCTGCGGGCCGTCGTCGGGGATCAACGTGGCGGCCGTGCACAAGGTGATCGAGCATCATCCGGAGCTGCGGCGCGTCGTGACCGTGATCTGTGACACGGGGCAGCGCTACCTGTCGGGCGAGCTCTACGGCGAAAAGCTCGAGGTCGATGAGCCCGAGCGCGACCACACCCTCGATCCGGCCACCGTGGCCGCGATCGACGCGCACCGCGACCGCCTCGAATTCATCGCGTAGCTTCTGGTTGGGCCGTCCCGCGCGGGTCGGTGGCTAGAGCGGATCAGCCTGGAACGTGTCGCAGTCCTTCGGGTCGCCGGAGTCGAAGCCGGTCTGGAACCACTTCGCGCGCTGCTCCGACGAGCCGTGGGTCCAGCTCTCGGGATCGATGCGGCCCGTGGTGGTCTCCTGGATGCGGTCGTCGCCGACCGACTCTGCGGCGGCGAGACCTTCCTGCAGGTCGCCCGGCGAGAGCTCCTCGTCGGCGAAGGCAGCGTGCCCCCATACCCCCGCGAGGCAGTCGGCCTGCAGCTCGAGGCGGATCGACAGGTCGTTGGCTCGGCCGGGATCCTGCTGCGACATGCGCTGCACCTCGGCGTTTATGCCGAGCAGGTTCTGCACGTGGTGGCCGTACTCGTGTGCGATCACGTATGCCTGCGCGAAGTCGCCGGGCGCGCCGAAGCGGGTGCGCAGCTCTCGGAAGAACGCGAGATCCAGATAGATCTGGCTGTCGGCGGGACAGTAGAAGGGGCCGGTGGCGGTCGTGCCCTGACCACATCGCGTCTCAGTGTTGTCGTCGAACACCACCGTGGTGGCTGCCTCGTAGCGCTTGTCCGATTCGGCGAAGATGTCGGTCCAGGTCGTGTTCACGTCGTCGACGACCGCATTCACGAAGCCGAAGAGCTCGTCGTCTGGATCGAGCGGGGTCGTGGTATCACCCTCGGCGGGCGCTTCGTTGAGACCTGAGAAGACGTCGCCGCCCAGCACGTCGCCCAGGCCGCCGCCGCCCTCGCTATCGCCGCCGAAGATCTGGGGGCCCACGCAGACCGCGAGCACGATGACCACCACGATGAGGCCGATGGCTCCGCCTGCGCCGCCGGGGATCGGAAGGCCGCCACCGCCCGAGCTGCTTCCCCCCAGTCCCGGGAAGCTCATGCCGCGGCTGGATGAGCCCATCCCCCGGCGGTCTTCCACATTCGCGCTTCGTCTGCGTCGCAGCTTCATGTCGCCGAGGTTTCTTCCCAGGAAGCACGATCTCGAACCCTCGAGCGGTTCGTCCACCGCCGGCGCATCGGGGTAGCCTGCCCGCCATGACCGAGCCGTGGGAGATGACCGCCGCCGCCGCGCTTGCCGCGATGCGCGCTCGCGACCTCTCGCCGGTCGAGCTGCTCGCGAGCGTGGAGCGCCGCGCCGACGAGGTCGAGCCGGTCGTGAACGCGCTGTGCGAACGACGCCGCGACGAAGCTCGCACGGCAGCCGAGACGAGCGCCGACCGGTACGCGAGGGGTGAGCGCATCCGCGCCCTCGATGGGCTTCCCGTCGCCATGAAGGAAGAGGTGCCGGTCGCCGGATGGCGTATGCGCTACGGCTCGCTCGCCATCGACGAGGTCGCCACCGAGACCGCCCCGATCGCCGAGCGCATCATCAAGGCCGGGGCGGTCGTGCATGCGCGCACCACCACGCCGGAGTTCAGCTGCGTGGGCTACACCCACTCGAAGCTCTGGGGCGTCACTCGCAACCCATGGAACCCGGCGGTTGCCGTCGGCGGATCGAGCGGCGGTTCCGGCGCATCGCTCGCAAGCGGCACGTCGCTGCTCGCGAGCGGATCCGACATCGGCGGATCGATCCGCATCCCTGCGTCGATCAACGGCGTGGTGGGCTTCAAACCGCCGCATGGCAGGGTGCCGACGGGTGCGCCTTTCAACCTCGACCGCTATTGCCACGACGGTCCGCTCGCTCGCTCCGTGGCCGATTGTGCGCTGTTCGAGAACGTGCTCGCCGGGCCGCACACGGCCGATGTCACGTCGTTGCGGCCGAAGGTGCGCATCCCCGCGGAGCTCAAGAGCATCGCGGGCTGGCGCATCGGGCTCTCGATCGACCTCGGCTGCTGGAAGGTGGACCCAGAGGTCGAAGCCAACACACAGGCGGCAGCCGCAGCTCTCGAGGAGGCTGGCGCGATCGTCGAGGAAGTCTCGATCCCCTGGGAACTCGAGCACGTGCTCGCGACAGCCCGGCGACACTTCGCAGCCATCTTCGGCGCCGAGATCGCGGGGGCGGCCGACGCGTTCGGCGAGCAGGTCAACGACTACGTGCACGCCTGGGCCGAGGAGGCTCGCGCGTTCCTGGCGGAGCCTCGCGGGTTCCTTACCGGGCTCGAGGGCGAGCAGGCGATGTGGGAACCAGTCGGGAAGCTGCTGCGGCGCTACCGGGCGATCGTCTGCCCGACGTGGGCGGTGACGGGGATCCCGGCTGGTGACAGCTACTTGGGCACCCTGTTCGAGGGCGGTGGCCCGAACGACCGGCAGTTCACGGCGTACATGACGACCCCGTTCAACGTGCTGTCGCCGTGTCCGGTGCTGGCGGTGCCGAGCGGGGTCGCGTCGAACGGTGTGCCGACCGGCGTGCAGATCGTGGGGCGTACGTTCGACGACGTGAGCGCGTTCCGCATCGGCGCGGCGCTCGAGCGGATCCGGCCGTGGGCGGGCGTGCAGCACGCGGTGCCCGGGTGGCCATGAGCGGCCTCGAGGAAGGGCTTCAGGCCCTCGCAGATCGCGATGTCGCCGCATGGCCGTCGATGCCGGGCCGGCTGCTGCACGTGCTTGCGCCCGGATTCGAGGTGGACATCGAGGTCGCGGCCGGCGTGACAGATCTCTCGACCGGAGAGCCATTGTTGCCGGGGTCGCGGTTCCGGATCGCGAGCGTCACGAAGTCGTTCGCCGCCGCAGCGGCGCTCCGTCTGGTCGAGGACGGGCGGCTCTCGCTCGACGAGACCATCGCCGTTCTCTTGCCCGGTGAGTACGACGACCTGCTGCTGGCCGGCGGCTACGACACCGGCGCGATCACGCTGCGGCACCTGCTCACCCACACGAGCGGCATCTACGACTTCGCGGCCGATGCCTACGACCCGTCGATCACCGACGGGTTCACGGCACAGGTCTACCGTGATCCGGGCCGCCGCTGGACCAGGTTCGAGCAGGTGGCGTTCGCCGTCTCGCACGGCAAGCCGTACGGAGAGGCAGGTGCGCAGTTCGGATACTCGGACACCGGCGCCTGCCTCGTGGGGGAGGTGCTCGAGCGGATGACGGGCATGACGATGGGCGGAGCGATCCGCGAGCTGGTCGGCTATGAGAGGCTCGGGCTCACGCACACCTGGCAGGAATCGATCGAACCCGAGCCGATGGACCTGCCGCCGCTCTCGCATCAGTACGAGGGCGAGCGCGACGTCTCCGACATGGACGCTTCGGTCGACCTGTACGGGGGCGGCGGTCTGATGTCCACGTGTCGCGACCTCGCGCGGTTCTTCCGGGGGCTGTTGGGTGGAGACGTCTTCCGCGAGCCGCCGACCCTCGCGACGATGACCTCGACGTTGGTCGACGTGCCGCTCGCCGAAGGCGTGGGTGAGGACGACGATCCGACCTCGGCCGCGATGTATCTCTTCCGCGCGGAAGTCGGCGGCGAGATCTGGTGGGGCCACGACGGCTTCTGGGGAACCACCGCCTACACCTGCCCAGCTCGCGACGTGACGATCGTGGCGGGGCACCAGCGCTCGAACATGTCGGACGGGTTCAGCCGCAAGGCGATCGTCGGGGATGCGTTCGAGCTCTTAGTGGCCACCTTCGATCGCGGGTGACCGAGCAAGGACCTCCGTAGTGGAACCAGCGATCCAAGAGGAAGGTCCCTGCCAAGTCGGCGCGACCGGACCAGGACCCGGACCCGCCCAGACCGGGATCGGGCCCCGGACCCGCCCCAGCTCCAGCCCGCCGGTTCACGGCCCAGCTCAGGCCTGACCTACACTTCCCCGCCATGACGACCTACCCACTCTCCGACGACGACCGCGCGATCCAGCGACGCGCGCGGACCTACGTCGACGACGATCTCATCCCCTGGGAGGAGCACGCCGAGGCCAACCAGGGCCGGATCCCCGACGACGAGCGTCACAAGCATCACCAGAAAGCGATCGAGCTCGGCCTGTTCGCGATGAACATGCCGACCGAGCTGGGCGGCACGGGCATGACCACCCTCCAGCAGGTGCTCGTGAGCGAGCAGATCGGCCGTGTGACGAACGCGCTGGGCTGGTGCGTGCACACCCCGCCCGCATGGGCTCCCGCCGTCGCGAGTGAGCATCAGATGCAGACCTGGATCCTGCCGTCGATCCGCGGCGAGCTGCACGAGTGCTACGCGATCACGGAGGCCGGCGCCGGCAGCGACGTCGATGCGATCGAGGCCACCGCACGCCACGACGGCGACGAGTACGTCCTCAAGGGCGAGAAGATGCACGTGACCTCGTACAACAACGCCAGCTACTGCTTCTTCCAGGCGAAGATCGACGGCGGATCGAACGCGGGCGTGCACGCGATGTTCTTCGTCGACAAGGAGACGCCCGGTGTTCGGCTCGTGCGTGAGCCGGCCTACACCCACACCTATCCCGACACGCACGCGGTGGTCGCGTTCGACGACGTGCGGGTGCCCGCCGCGAACCTCGTGGGCGAGGAAGGCGACGGCATGGCGTTCACCTACGAGTGGTTCCGCTACGAGCGGCTGATGATCGCAGCGCGGTGCTGCGGAGCCGCCGAGCGCTTGATCGACGAGGCGACGGCGTTCGCGCGGCAGCGGGTGCAGTTCGGCACGCCGATCATCGAGAACCAGGCGATCTCGCACATGCTCGCCGACTCGCTCACCGAGCTCTGGGCGGCGCGGCTCATGACGTACCGGCTCGCCGAGAACATCGACGCCGGCGTCGACGTGAAGATCCAGCACGGGCAGTGCTCGATGGCCAAGCTCTACGCGAGCGAGATGGCCGGGCGCGTCGCCGACCGGGCCGTGCAGATCTTCGGTGGCCGGGGGTACATGCGCGAGAATGTCGCTGAGCGCTTCTGGCGAGAGCTACGCGTCGATCGCATCTGGGAAGGCACGAGCGAGGTGCAGCGCAACATCATCGCCGACCAGCTCCAAAAGCGCGGCGCCCAGGCGCTGGTCGGCTAGCGGTTGACTTAGCTAGATAGACTCAGCTAATGTCAACACATGGCGACCGCTGAGGAGATCGCGCACCTCGACACGGTGAACGTGCACGAGGCCAAGACCCACCTCTCGAGGTTGCTCGAGCGCGTCCAACGGGGACAGGAGATCGTGATCGCGAGGGCCGGCAAGCCCGTCGCCAAGCTCGTGCCCCTGCAGGATCACCCACCCAAGCAGCGACCGATCGGTCGGGACAAGGGCAAGATCTGGATGTCTGATGACTTCGACGAGCCCTTGCCGTGGCAGATCTTTCCGGGGTTCCCGTACGAGTGAGGGTGCTCGTCGACTCGCACGCCGTGCTCTGGGCGACCCTCGATGACGATCGGCTTCCTCCTGCGGTTCGCGGGCTGATCGGCGACGTCCGAACCCGAGTCGTCGTGAGCGTCGTGACGACCTGGGAGCTGATGGTGAAGGCGCTCGCCGGGCGCCTCCGGCTTCCCGAGCCCCCCGAGGAGTACTTCCGTGGTCTGATCGAGGACTTCGACTACGAGATCTTGCCGGTGCACCAGCGGCACGTCGATGCGCTGCCTGAGCTCCCGGATATCCACGGCGATCCGTTCGACCGCATGCTGGTCGCGCAGGCGATCGTGGAAGACCTCGAGATCATCACCGGCGACGAGGCGATCAGGCAGTATCCGGTGAGAACGATCTGGTGAGGCCCCGACTCACGATCCACTGAGCACGGCCGCGTCGTCGCGAGCCCACGTCAGCACGACCTCATCGCCTTCGTTCACCGTCGATGAGCGGTCGTCGCTCAGGTGGTGCACGATCAGACGCTTGCCGATCGAGGTGTCGACATAGAACTGCGTGAGCGTGCCGAGGTACACGACCTGCCGCACCGTGCCCGACAGGCGCGATCCTCCGTTCAGCGCGGCCTCGCCGGCCCCCAGGTTGACACGCTCCGGGCGGACCGCGACCAGCAACGACGACCCGACCCCAGCGTCGGTCCCCGTCGGTCCGACCGGCACCACGATGCGATCGCGTTCGTTCACCTTCATGACGAGGTCCTCGCCTGCCACCTCGTCGACGCGCACATCCATGGCGTTCAGCACGCCCACGAAGTCGGCCACGAATGGCGTCGCCGGCTGCTCGTAGACCTCGCGCGGCGCCCCGAGCTGCTCGATCACGCCCTGGTTCATCACCGCGATCCGGTCGCTCATCGACAGCGCCTCGTCCTGGTCGTGCGTGACATAGACGAAGGTCGTGTTCAGCTCGTGCTGGATGCGCTTCAGCTCGAGCTGCATCTGCTTGCGGAGCTTCACGTCGAGCGCGCCGAGCGGCTCGTCGAGCAGCAGGGCCGCAGGCTGGTTCACGAGCGCACGGGCGAGCGCGACGCGCTGCTGCTGCCCTCCCGAGAGCTGGCCGGGCTTGCGTGCTTGCATGCCCGCGAGTCCGACGATCTCGAGCATCTCGCCCACGATCTTCTGCCGGTCGCCCTTCGGCACCTTCTTCAGCTTCAGCCCGTACTCGATGTTCTTCTCGACGTCCATGTGCGGGAACAGCGCGTAGTGCTGGAAGCACATGTTCACCTCGCGCTTGTTGGGCGGGACACCGACGACATCGGCCCCGCGGAGCAAGATGCTGCCCGCGTCGGGCTCCTCGAACCCGGCGACCATGCGCATCGTCGTCGTCTTGCCGCACCCCGACGGGCCGAGCAACGTGATGAACTCGCCTTCCGCGATGTCGAGTGAGATGCCGTCGACCGCCCGCACGTCGCCGAACGACTTGTGGACCCCTTGGATGCTGATCGCCACGCCTGCCTCGGTCATGTCACCGCCACCTCTTCCTCTTGCACGGTCGTCAGCGATTCGAGGCGGCGGTCGGAGACTCGCCGAAGGACCTCCGCGGCGATAACGATGATCGCCGAGATGACCAAGATCACGACCGCCACCGCGATCACTTGGGGAAGTTGCCGGGGCAGCCGGAGCTGCGACAACAGGTAGACCGGGAACGTGGCGTCTTCCGCGACGAACGACGCGACGACCACCTCGTCGAACGAGATGACGAAACTGAGCAGGAACGCCGAGAACAGCGCCGGTGCCATGAGCGGGAAGGTGATCTGTCGGAACGTGGTCAGCCAGTTCGCGCCGAGGTCGCGAGAGGCTTCCTCGAGCGAGACGGGGATGCGCTCCAAGCGAGGCACCAACGTGAGGATCGCGAACGGCAGTGCGATCACGACGTGACCGATCACGACCGTGAGCGGCGAGGCCTCGATGCCGATCGTGTTGAACAGGATCAGCAAAGAGATGCCCAAGACGACGAGGGGGATCACGAGGGGCGCGAGCATCATGCCCGAGACGAGGCTCTTCGCGAAGAAGCGTCGCCGCACGAGCGCGATCGATGCCGGGATCGCGAGGACGGCCGTGACGACGGCCGTCACCGAGGCCACCAGAAGGCTGATGCGCAGCGATTTGAAGATCTCGTCGTTGTCGAGGAACGTCTGGTACCAGCGGAAGGTGAAGCCTTCCCACGGGAACGAGACGAACTCGCGGTCATTGAACGAGAAGATCACCAGGATCACGAGCGGTGCATACAGGAAGAACGTCAGGATCCAGAACGTCACCCAGAGCCAACGGCGACCGCCGGTCGAGACGGCGGCGTTCATCAGGCGACGCTCCGTACGTTGAGGAACCGCCCGAAGACCGCGAGCAACACGGCGACCGCGAAGATGAGGAACATCGCCATCGCAGATCCGAACTGCCAGTCGAGCCCCGCGGTGAACGCGCTCTGGATCGCGCTGCCGAACATGAATCCGCCCTTCCCACCGACGAGCTGGGGGGTGATGTACTCGCCGATCGTCGGGATGAACACGAAGGTGAAGCCGGCGATCACACCAGGCAGCGACAGCGGCAGGGTGACTGCCCAGAACGTTCGGAACCTGCTGGCTCCGAGGTCACTCGATGCCTCGAGAAGGTGCTCATCGAGGCTCTCGAGCGATACGAAGATCGGGAGCGCGACGAATGGCACCCACACGTAGGCAAGCACGGCGTAGATCGCGAACTGGCTGTAGAAGAGCCAGCTGATCGGTTCGTCACGCAGACCCGTCGTGTGCAAGAACGTGTTGATCACGCCCTGCTGGCCGAGGATCACGCGCCAGGCGAGCACACGCAGCAGATAGCTGGTCAGGAAGGGCACGATGATCACGAGCAGCAGCGTGTACTTGCGCCTGCCGGCGATCAGCGCGAGCAGGTACGCGATCGGGTAGGCGAGCAGCACCGACGTGATCGACACGCCGAGCGACATGCGCACCGACTTCCAGAAAAGGCTGAGGTACGTGTCGCTCGCCAGGAAGAACCGCCAGTTCTCGAGGGACAAGTAGTCGTCGTTCTTCAGCAATGTCAGGGCTCCGACGCTATAGAGCCCGACCAGCACGACCGGCACCACGAAGAAGACGATCAGCCAGATCGAAGGAGTGGCGAGCAGCGCTGAGGTCGCGCGCCAACTCCCTCGCCGCCGCGGGCGGCGCGGGAGTGGCGTCCCGCCGATGCGAGCGTCGGCTACAGGCGGAGCGGCCGTGGTGTCGGTGGCCATCGGTCGGTCGCAGGTCCGGCGGCTAGCCTGCGGCCGCTTTGACCTCGTCCCAGGCTCGGTTGTACTCGGCTCGCTGTGGCTGGTACGCGTCGAAGATGCCGCTCGTGAGCGCCCCCTCGAGGTCGTCGAGGCCGAACACCTCCACCACGTCGGGATCGATCTGTGCGAGATCGATGTCGACGTTCGCGTGACCGTATCCCCAGGTGCTCACGAGGCGCTGGCCGACTTCCACATCGGCCCACGCGTCGGCGTAGGCGTGCGCGTGATGGTAGTTCTCGGTGTCCGAGCGCAGGACGAGCCCTTCCGCCCAGGTGAAGACGCCTTCCTTCGGCTTGATGTACTGCACGGGGTTGTCTTCCTTCAGCACCACGTACGTGTCGGGCCAGGAGTACGCCGCCCACACGTTGCCCTGCGCGACGTTGTCCCACATCTCGGTGTAGTCGACCCAGAACGAGTGCAGGTTCTTCGTCTTCTCGATCGCGTACTCCTTGGCGGCCAGCAGGTCCTCGGGGGTCGCGTCGAGCGGATCTGACTCGAGCCCGAGCGTCACGTGCGCCATCGACAGGATCCATGGTGTGTCGAACCACGAGATGTGGCCGGCGAGGTTGTCGTCGAACAGGTAGCTGTAGGAGTTGATCGACGGGTCGACCTCGTCGGTGCGGATGATCACGCCCGAGTATCCCCAGTCGAGCACGATCTCGTACTGCTGTCCGTTCAGTTGCCCCGTCTGCTGCAACGTGGGGTCGAGCTTCGAGAAGTTCGGGATCAGCGAGGTGTCCCAGGGTTGGATCGCGCCGAGGTCGACGTAGTCCTGGATGTAGCCGACCTCGGGGTGGGTGATGTCCCAGTAGTAGCCGCCGGCCGTCTTCGCGATAACCCCCTCGGTGTTCGTGAGGAAGCTGAACTGTGGCTCAGGGAAGCCTTCCTTCGCGTAATCGCGCCAAAGCCACTTCGCCTCGTAGCCGGCCCACTCGTGGATCTTGAGCTCGCCGGTCTCCTCGGTGATCGACGGGATCGAGGCCGAGCTCGCGCCGCCGGGATCCGCGGACTGCACGTCCTTGCGGCATGCTGCGAGCACGCCGACGCCACCCGCCATCGCCATCGACTGCAGGAACCTGCGGCGAGTCTGCGAGTTGGCAAGGACCGAATCGAACTGCCCCATGATGACCCCCTCTGGATGCTTCGGCCCGCGGGCGCGGGTCACGTCTGTGCGGATGATGGCCCTTCGGAGACACGAGCGCAACCGAGCCGCTCGTCGCTCAACGGCTGCATGCGAGTCCGGCTCGATAGCATGCGCGCGAGAGGAGCTGATAGGCATGCAACGTCTCGGTCATTGGATCGGCGGCAAGCTCGTGGCGGGCGAGAGCGGGCGCACCGGGCCCGTCTACAACCCGGCCATCGGAGAGCAGACGCACGAGGTCGACTTCGCGAGCGTCGCGGAGGTCGACCTGGCGATCGAGACGGCCCGCGAGGCGTTCGCCTCGTGGCGGCGCACGTCGCTCTCGAAGCGCGCCGACATCATGTTCGGCATCCGGGAGACCTTCCACGAGCATCGCGCCGACATCGCGCGGCTGATCACCGAGCAGCACGGCAAGGTGTTGTCCGATGCGATGGGCGAGGTGGCGCGCGGTCTCGAGAACATCGAGTTCGCGACCGGTGTGCCGCACCTTCTGAAAGGGGGGTTCACCGAGCAGGCCTCGACCGGCGTCGACGTCTACTCGATCCGCCAGCCGCTCGGTGTGGTCGCCGGCATCACGCCGTTCAACTTCCCGGCCATGGTGCCCATGTGGATGTTCTCCAACGCGATCGCCTGCGGGAACACGTTCATCTTGAAGCCGAGCGAGAAGGACCCGGGCGCCTCGCTCCAAATGGCGGAGCTCCTCAAGGAAGCCGGCCTGCCCGACGGCGTCTTCAACGTCGTGCAGGGCGACAAGGTCGTGGTCGACCGGCTGTTGGAGCACCCCGACATCGAGGCGGTGTCGTTCGTGGGCTCGACGCCGGTCGCGCGCTACATCTACTCGACCGGTACCGCGAACGGGAAGCGTGTGCAGGCCCTCGGCGGCGCCAAGAACCACATGGTGGTGCTGCCCGATGCCGACATCGACATGGCGGCCGACGCCGCCGTCTCAGCGGCGTACGGCTCCGCCGGCGAGCGGTGCATGGCGATCAGCGTCGCGGTCGCGGTCGGCGACGCGGGCGACCGGCTCGTCGAGGCGATCAAGGAGCGGCTGCCGCTCGTGAAGATCGGCGACGGGCTCGAGCCCGAGTCGGAGATGGGGCCGCTCGTCACGCGGGAGCACCGCGACAAGGTCGCCGGCTACCTCGACTCGGCGAAGGAACAGGGAGCGACGATCGTCGAGGACGGCCGCGAGCATGGGTTGTACCGCGAGTCGAATGGGTTCTTCCTTGGCGTGTCGTTGATCGACCACGTCACGACCGAAATGGATGCCTACAAGGACGAGATCTTCGGGCCCGTGCTCGAGGTGATGCGGGTCGACACCTACGACGAGGCGCTCTCGCTCGTGAACGACAACCCGTACGGCAACGGCGCCGCGATCTTCACTCGCGACGGTGGCGCCGCGCGCGCGTTCCAGTTCGACGCGCAAGCCGGCATGGTCGGTGTGAACGTGCCGATCCCGGTGCCCGTGGGCTACTACTCGTTCGGCGGCTGGAAGGACTCGCTGTTCGGCGACAACCACATGTACGGTCCCGAGGGCATCAACTTCTACACCAAGGGCAAGGTCGTCACCGAGCGCTGGCCCGACCCGGGCACATCGATCGTCGACCTCGGCTTCCCAAGGACGCGCTGACGCCGTCGGCTGCGAATCGGACGAAAGGACGAGGCATGACAAATGACCGCAAGCAGCTGCTACAGAAGGAGGCCGATGCCTGGTCGGCGTTCCTCACCGCCGCCGAGCGCGTGCCGGTCGAGCTTCGGACCGTGCCCGACGTGGTGCCGGGGTGGTCGGTCGCCGACCTCGTCTTCCATAACGGGAAGTGGGCCGAAGACGCCGGCGACGACCTCGAGCAGATGGCCGTCGGATCCTACGTCGATGAGGATCAGCCCGATGAGGTCTGGCAGACGATGAACGACGCCTGGGCCGAGGAGTCCAAGACCCTCTCGTGGGAGCAGGCGGTCTCGATCGCCGAGGCGGGGCGCATGAAGGCCCGAACCGCGCTCGAGGCGCTCGCCCATGTCGACGACGCGGCCGCGAAGGCGTTCACCGACGAGACGTTCGATCACTATCCCGAGCACACGGACGAGATCACCCGGTTCGCCGAACGCTCGGCGTGATCTGAGCAGGCGTCCTCAGCCGCCGCGATCATCCGAATTCCAGCTCGAGCCGCTCGATGCCGTGGGAGATGCGGTCGAACCCCAAGTCGATCCACGACTCGAAGACGAACGGTTCGATCAGGCGCATCTGTGGAGCACGTGCGCGAAGGGCTTGAGGATCGAGCGGATGACCACGTGGGCAACGTGCATCCCGACGCACGTGTGCGGACCGCAGCCGAACGACACGTGGCGATCGGGCGAGCGATCCAGACTGCAGGTCGATGGATCGGGGAACGCTTTCCCGTCTCGCCGATGCCGTGCGTCGTCGCCCCGGCCGGTATCGAACCGGTATGTAGGCACGACTGCGCCCACGCTAGGCTTGCCCGGTGAGCGCCGGTTCCGTCGTCCTCGGCATCGATCAGGGTCTCAGCGGTGCCCGGGCGGCCGTGATGACGCTCGATGGCAGCGTTCTCGGCCGGGGGCGCGCGGAGTGCGTCGACATCAGACCGGCTCTCGGTGGGCTGGAGCATGATCCCGATCGCTGGGTCGAGGAGATGACGGTGGCCGCGAGGGATGCCGTCTCCGAAGCGGGTGTGACCACGGTCGATGCGATCGGTGTGGCGGCGCTGGGCCCCGCGCCGGTGCTGCTCGATGCGGGATTGAAACCGTTGGCGCCGGCGCCGTTGTTCCCTCAGGACCCCGACGCGCCCTTCCGGCGATGGACCGCCGATGCTCCCCAGCTCGTGGATCGGGCGGTGTGGGTGGTGGACGTGTGCGGCTTCCTCGTCTCGACGCTGGTCGGCAAGCCGGTGCTCGACCGGATCACTTCCGCCGACCACGTTGTCCCCCAGGGCTGGCCGGGGTTGCGGTTGCCAGACGTCGAGGAACCGTTCGCGGTGGCGGGAGGACTTGCCGACGACGCGTCCTCGAGGTTGGGCCTGGCAGCCGGCACACCGGTCACCGTGGGCAGCTACGACACCTTCGTCGACCTCGCTGCTCTGGGGGTTCGGGAGACGGGCGATCGAGGCATCTTGCTCGGCAGCACCTTGATCGTGGGCTCGGTTCGGCCCGACGATCGTGCCCCGGACGGCCTGCGTGCATCGGAGCACGTCGGCGAAGGTTGGTTCGTGGGCGGGTGGACACAAGCCGCAGGGCGGGCATTGGCTTGGTGGCTGGGGTTGTTCTCATCGGAACGTCAAGCACAGATCGTGGGCGAGGCGGCCGAGCTACAGCCGGGCGCAGGTGGCCTGCTCGCTCTCCCCTACCTCGATGGGGAGCGCGCTCCCGTGTGGGACCCTGATGCTCGCGGTGCCTTCGTCGGCCTGACGACTTCCACCACCGCTGCGGAGCTGCACCGTGCGACGATCGACGCGGTAGCGCTCTCGACCGCCGACCTTGCGGGCCGGCTGGGCTCTCTCGACGGTGCGACTCGCCCCTGGCTCGTCGGCGGCGGTGGGGTCCGCGACGCCGCGTGGCTCCAGGCGACCGTCGACGCCGTCGGTGAACCGATGCGGGTGGCCGATCTGTCCGACGCGGGCGGGGCCGCGCGATCGGCGATCCTGGCGCTGGGCGAGCCGCTGCCGCCGCTCCCGATGCGACGGGTCGAACCCGACGCCGAACGACACGCGATCTACGCCCGGCTGCTCTCGCCATATCGAGGACTGCACGGTTCGCTCGCCTCGACCGTCAGTGCGCTGGCCACGCAGGGTCGTTGACAATGGGTGATGCCCCGGTGACGACGGCAGGCACGCCCGCGACCATGCGCGCGTGTCGGCTGCACGGGCTCGAGGATCTGCGCGTCGAGTCGATCGACGTGCCACGCGCCGCGGCGGGAGAGCTGCTCGTGCGGATCGAGGCCAACGGGGTGTGCGCCACCGATGCGCGGAAGTACCGGGTGGGCGTCAACGACGGAGTGTATCCGTTCAACCCCGGACACGAATGGGTCGGACGAGTCGCCGCACTTGGCGCCGACGTCGACGGCTGGTCGGTGGGTCAACGCGTCTACGGAGACACCTATGGCGGCTACGCGGAATACGCGACGATCGCGGTCGAGCCGGGCGCGTGGTCGTGCGGGCCTACCCTGATCCCCGACGACGTGCCGCTGGAACGAGCCGTGTTCCTCGAGCCGCTCGCTGACTGTCTGCATGCCGCGATCGATCAAGGGCAGGTGCGCTCCGGTGATCACGTCGCCGTCGTGGCGGCCGGGTCGATGGGCCTGCAGATGATCGCGGTGGCATCGCAGCTCGGCGCTCGGGTCACGGCCGTCGAGCCGAAGTCGGAACGGCGTGAGCTGGCCCGCCGCTTCGGTGCCGCCGAGGCGATCGAGTCCGACCGGTGGCCCGAGCGCGTTCGGGCCGGCGCCGACGGCGCGCCGCGCGCGGTGATCGTCTGCGCCGGCGACCCGAAGCTGGTCCCTCAGGCGATCGAGGCAGTGGCCACAGGTGGCCGGGTCGTGTTGTTCGCGGGGTTCGGGGACCGGTCCACGACGCCCGTCGACCTCAACGCGATCCACTATCGCGAGATCGAGTTGGTCGGCAGCGAATGGATCGGCGCACCGCCCAACCAGCGCCGGGAACGATATGGCCAGGCCGCAGAGATCATCGCGTCGGGGTCGCTGCCGCTCGAGGAGCTCGTCTCCGCTCGGTGCTCCTTCGACGATCTCGAGGACGCGTTGCTCGGGCGATCGGAGTTACGCGTGCTGAAGACGGTGTTCGTTCCTGATAGAGCGGATCCATGAAGATGACACCGCCGGCTGGTGTGTGGTGCCCGGGGAGGAAGCAGACATGAACGACCTGGAAGGACGCGTGGCCCTGGTCACAGGCGCCAGTTCGGGGATCGGCCGTGCCACCGCGACGCTGCTGGCTGAGCGGGGTGCGCGGGTCATGGCGACCGGGCGCGAAGAGGACCGGCTGCGGATGCTCGCTGATGCGACCGGGGTCGAGACCGTGGCCGCCTCGTTGGACGATCCCGCGGGCTGCGAGACTATCGTCGCCCGGACCAACGAGCGTCTCGGACCGGTGTCGATCCTGGTGAACAGCGCTGGGCGGGGCGCCGAGCTCGATCGGCCCATCTGGGAGCAGTCCCTCGAGGATTGGCGAACGAGCATGGCGGTCAACCTCGACGCGCCGTTCCTGTTGTCGAAGGCATGTGCCACGCAGATGCGTGATGCCGGGTGGGGACGGATCGTGATCGTGAGCTCGACCGCGGGCCAGATCGGGGCAGCATCGATGTCGCCCTACTGCGCCTCCAAGCACGGTGTGCTTGGTCTGATGCGATCGGTTGCCCACGACGTGGGCACGTTCGGCGGCACGTGCAACGCGGTCCTGCCCGGCTGGGTCAAGACCACCATGGCCCAGGCGTACGTGCAGGGGGAGGCAACCGAGCGAGGCATCACGTCGGACGAGGTCTGGGCCGAGCACGACGCCGAGTATCCGCGCGGTTCGGTGCTGCAGCCAGAAGAGGTGGCCCGCGTCATCGTGTGGCTCGCGACCGAGGAGGCGGCCGCGGTGAACGGCGAAGCCGTGACCGTGGCGCTCGGCGGGCTCTGGTAGCGAGCTCACGCACGAGCGGTGGTGCCGCCATCGACCATCAGGGCCGACCCCGTCACGAACGACGCCTCATCGGAGGCGAGGAACGAGATGCAGTTCGCGACCTCGTGAGCGGTGCCCATGCGTCCCATCGGGGCGACCGCCGCGTACTCGGCCGACAGGGCTTCGGGATCGTCGGCTTCATCGAGGAACGCTCGGGTGAGCGGCGTGTCGATCACGCCCGGGCACACGCAGTTGGCTCGGATACCGCGGTCCACCACGTCCAGGGCCAACGCCCGGGTGAACTGCAGGGCGGCGCCTTTCGAAGCGGTGTACGCGGCGTCGTTCGGCCACGCCACGAAGGAGTTGATCGAGGCCACCGTGATGATCGAGCCGCCTTCCGGCATGACGGGGATCACTGCTCGTACGCATCGGAACAGGCCGGTCACGTTCACGTCGAAGACACTTGCCCACTCCTCGTCGCTCGTGTCGGCGACGGTGGGAGCGTTCGGGAGGTCGATGCCGGCGTTCGCCACGAGCACGTCGATCCGGCCGTGTCGTGTGACGATGTCGCCGACGGCCCGATCGATCGCGACCGGGTCGGTGACGTCGAGGGACAACGCCTCCGGGCGGGGTGCGCCGGCCGCCTCGACCTCGGCGCAGGTGTCCTCAGCGTGCTCCACCGAGCGCGAGGACGCGATCACCGTGGCGCCTTCCTCGGCAAGTCGGATCGCCGCCGCCCTGCCGATCCCCAGTCCCGCGCCGGTCACGAGCGCAACGCGTCCGTCCAGCCTTCCGTTCATGAGGCACCCTTCGCTCGGCGATCCATCACGCGGCTTCGATCATGCTGCGGACGAGGGTCATCGCGGGGGCCAGCCGTTCGAGCTGATCGTCCACGTCCGCCCGGCTGTCGAGCCCCTCGACCAAGAGATCGTAGGGGCGATCGCCCACGGTCGCTGTCAGTGCCTCGATCAGGGCTCGAAGAGGTGCGGCGCCCTCCCCGGGGTAGCGGTAGCGAACGTCGAACCCGCGACGGTGATATGCGTCCGGCTGCTGCACCGAGATGAGCTCGTAGTCGCGGATGTGACCGCTTCGGGCCAGCGGCGCCAGGGTGGCGATCGCTCGGAACGGGTCGTCGAACGTCATGATCGGGTTGATCAGGTCCAGGAACACGCCGACCGTCTCGGGACCTGCTTCCTGCACGATGCGCTCGTACTCGTCGATCGTGAAGTCTGAGTGGTTCTCCAGGATGAGCCGTATCCCCGCTGCCGTCGCCGCGGCGGACGAGCGGCGAAGCACCTCGGTGACGTAGGTCCGCTCGTGCTCGATCAGCTCCGGATGGCCCGCCAGGTCGGCCCTGTAGAAGCCCGAGGCGAGCCGCAACGTGGGGCTGCCCAGAGCGACGGCGCCCTCAAGCCAGCCTTCGATGCGCTCGACGCCCACGCCCGGCTCGTCTCCGTGACGGGGCGAGCCAACGAAGTCCCCCGACGCCAGCAGCCGGATGTCCAACGAGGCCGCGTGCGCCGCCAGCTCGACCAGCTGTGCCGACGATCGGTTCCGGACGTGGTGGATGTTCACGGCGACGACGTGAGCGTCCAGCGAGGCAGCGTCGGCCAGCACCTGCTCCGGGGTGATCGCGCCGGCTTCCAGACGCATGTGCCAGCAGAGCGTGTCGACCCCGAGGGTGATCGTCACGGCAGCGTTCTCCTGTCCCTTGGTGCGAGCGGCTGCGAGGCCGCCGACCAGTCGCTGAAGCGGAACCCCGCCGTCATGCCACCGTCCGCGACGAGCAGTGACCCAGTCACATATGAGGAACCGTCGCCCAGCAGGAATGCGACGACGTTCGCGATCTCGTCGGGCTCAGCCGGGCGATCGAGCGGGATGTGCGACCGGTGTTTTGCCCACTCGGCATCGTCGGCCAAGATCTCGGTCGTGAGCGGCGTGCGCACCCACCCGGGGGCGACAGCGTTCACGCGGATCCCGTAGGGCGCGAGGTCGATCGCGAGCGAACGCGCCAACTGGCTCACCGCGCCCTTCGACGCGTTGTAAGCAACCTGATGTTCCTCGCCGGCGATCGATGCTGTCGACGCGGTGCACACGATCGTGCCGCCGCCACGTTCGGCCATGGCGCGAGCGGCGGCATGCGTCATCAGGTACATGCCGCGCACGTTCACGCGCATCGTGTGATCGAAATGCTCGAGCGGTTCGAGCAGCGCCTGGTCGAAGTACGCGACCCCCGCGTTCGACGCCAGATGGTCCAGGCGGCCGAACGCATGGAGCGTTTCGTCGACGGCCCGTTCGGCGGTTTCAGGCTCGCCCACATCGGCAGCGATCGTGATCGCTCGGACGCCGGCGGCTGTCATCTCCGCCGCCGCATCCTCCAGGTCTGCGCCGGCCTGAGGCGCCGCCACGAGGCAGAGGTCGGCGCCCTCGACCGCAAGGTTGCTTGCGATCGCACGGCCGATGCCCGACGAGGCCCCGGTCACGACGGCGGCGTGGCCTCGGAACGCACCGTCGGTCACAGCTGTTCCTGGCCGAAGTCGGCGTAGAACGACGCGGCGACGAGCCGGATCGGATCTTGCACATCGTCGAGGTCCCGCGCGATCTCGACGACCGCGCCCCACGACGGCACCCCCCAGATCGCGAGGCCACGCGGATCAGGGCCGAGCATGCCGATGCGGTCGACCAGCAGGTTGAGCTCGAGGCCTGGGTGGGCCTTCGCTCGGTCCTCGTACGCGGTCCGAACCGCGTCGTGGTCGGCGCCGGAGGCCAGGTCGAACCACTCCGCGTAGTAGCGGCCCGCGCTGCCTACCACAGGCTCGATCAATGGCTCATAGCATCCTGCGGTGTCGATCCTGGCCGCCAGCCGGAACGGCTCCTCGAACAGATCGGCCTCGCCCGAGCGGAAGACCCGCTCCCACTCGTCGATCCGTTCCATGCCGGCATCGTGGCTGTACCACGCGCACAGGTACTCGGGTTCCGGACCGATGCGCCAGGAACGGCCCACGTTCAGTACGGCGATGTCATCGTCGTACTCGCCCGCCCACCCGGTCTGTCCACCACCGGCGACGGCGTGGAACTCGTGCAGCCCGACGCCGGGACGACGGCTGATGTACTCGATATAGACCAGCATCTTCGACCTCCGCTCTCTCGCGATGGGTCAGTGCTCCGCCGATCGCCGCACCGCGTCGGCGATACGCTCGGCCGAAGGCATCCAGCGATCTTCCATTGCGCCCGCGTAGGGGACCGGCGTCGCGTCGCTCGCGACCAGGATCGGCGGGGCGTCCAACCGGTCGAACGCGAGCTCGACGACGCCCGCGATCACAGTGGCGCCCCATCCTCCGGCCGGCGGGGACTCCTGGACGCACACGAGCCGGCCGGTGCGCTCGACCGAAGTCACGATCGTGTCGAGGTCGAGCGGCGAGAGGGTCCGGGGATCGATCACCTCGACCTGCACGCCCTCGGTCTCGAGGGCCTCGGCAGCTTCGAGCGAACGCCACCGCATGAACTGGGTCGCCACGACCGTGACGTCGCCTCCCGTCCGAACCACCTCGGCGACGCCCAAGGGCACGGATCGACCCGGTTCCACGTCACCTCGCTGGGTGAACAGCGCCTTGTGCTCGAACACCAGCACGGGGTCGTTGCTGTCGATCGCCGTGCGCAACAGCCCATAGACGTCTGCAGGGGTCGCCGGCACGACGATGTGCAGGCCGGGCACATTCAAGAACCAGTTCTCGGTGGCCTGCGAATGCTGCGCGGCGAAACCGAGTCCGGCGCCCGACGCCATCCGGATCGTGATGGGCACGTCGGCCTGGCCCCCCGACATGTACCGGTACTTCGCCACCTGGTTCGCTATCTGATCGAAGGCCACCCCCGCGAAGTCCGCGAACATCAGCTCCGCGACGGGGCGGAGCCCGGTCACCGCCGCACCCAATGCTGTGCCCACGATCGCCTGCTCGGAGATCGGCGTGTCGCGGACCCGCTCGCCGCCGAACCGCTCGAACAGGCCCTCGGTGGTCTTGAACACTCCGCCCGCGGCGCCGATGTCTTCGCCTAGGCACAGCACGTCGGGATCGTCGTCCATCGCGTCCGCGAGCGCCAGGGCGATGGCCTCACGGTAAGTCAGCGATACGGTGCTCATGCGACCACATCGTCGAACCGAGCGGCGAGGTCCGGCTCGGGCCAGGCAAGCACTCTCGCTGAGATCTCGTCGATCCAAATCTGAGATCGGTCACGCATCGTGGCGAGCTCAGCCGCCGACGCGGCGCCCCGATCCTTCAGGGTCTGCTCGGAGACGACGATCGGGTCGCGCTCCAGCCACTGTTCGAGCTCACCATCGGGGCGGTAGGCATTCGGATCTGACCGAGAGTGGCCGCGATGTCGATACGTGAGCGCTTCGATGAACGTCGGTCCATCGCCCGAACGTGCGCGTTCCACCGCCCTGGCGGTCACCGCGTGGACCGCGACGACGTCGTTGCCGTCGACCTGGTGCGAGGCCATGGCGTACGCGTCCGCCCGCGACGCGAGCCGGCTAACGGGGGTCGTGGAGGCCAGCGGCGAGTACTCGCCGTACAGGTTGTTCTCGCACATGAAGATCACGGGAAGCCGCCACACCGCGGCCAGGTTGAGCGCCTCGTGGAAGGCGCCGATGTTCGTGGCGCCGTCGCCGAAGAACGCGAGCGAGACCGCCCCGGTGTCCTTCGTCACTGATGTCAGGGCCGCGCCGCAGGCGAAGGGCAGGTGCGCGCCGACGACGGCGAACGAGCCCAGGGCGCCATGGCCCACGTCCGTCAGGTGCATGGACCCGCCCTTGCCTCCGCACAGTCCGTCCGCCTTGCCCAAGATCTCGGCGAGGCTTCGGTCGGCCGGCGCGCCCATCGCGAGGACGGCGCCGTGGCCCCGGTAGGTGCACGTCATCGTGTCGCCATGCCGCAGAGCCATGCAGGCCCCGACCGCGACCGCCTCCTGCCCTTGATACAGGTGGGTCGAGCCCCTGACCAGGTTCTGCAGGAACAAGCGCGCGACCTCGTCTTCGAACGCGCGGATCTCGAGCATGGACCGATGCGCGTCGAGGAGCCGGTCGGTCGAGAGCTCGGCGGCGGTCATGCGGAGGCCTTCTTGTCTTCGAGGCGATCCTCGACCCCGCCCTCGATCTCGGCCGCCGATGCTGCTCGCAGCACTGCCGCGATCAGTGCCTCTCGCTCGCGGTCGAAGCGGTCGCGGGGCACCGATACGGTGTACGCGTAGGCCGCGACGCGACCGCTCAGCACGGGGGCCGAAACGCAGCGCACGCCGAGCGTGAACTCCTCGAGATCGAGGGCGTAGCCGCGGTCGGCGATACGTGCAAGCTCGTCCTGCAGAGTCGCCGGGTCGGTGATTGTGTTCGGAGTCAATGGTTCGAGCACGTGCCGCGACAGATGGCGGTCGCGCTGGGCAGGTTCGGAGAACGCCAGGAAGACCTTGCCCGATGCACGCGCATGCGCCGACCCGGCGAAGCCCGTGTGCAGCCCCTGGACGCGCACGGCGTGCGAGCCTTCCATCGTCGCGAGCACGACCGCCTCATCGTGCATCCACCCGCTCAAGTAGGCGGTCTCACCGGTGTCCGTAGCCAGCATCCGCAGGGGCTCGAGCAGCCACTCCGGTGGTCCGGGCCGTCGTTGGTAGGCCTCGGTCAGGGCACCCACCAACGGACCCAGGTGGTACCGGCGCCGCAAGTCCTTCGAGAGCATCCGCTCTGCCACCAACGTGCTCAACAGGTGATGTGCGGTCGCGATCGGCATCCCGAGTCCCTCGGCCACGTCCTTCGCGGACACGCCATCGTCGGCATCGGCGACGCGAACGAGGATCCGCACCGCCTTGGAAACCGAGCGGATCCGGTTCCCGTGGGTGAGCTTCTCATCGGCGATCACGCCAAGGGGCTTTCATGATGTGGAGTTGCGCTCGACATCGTGCGACGCTACCATCGGCACCTTCATGGACGCAACGCCGCACTTCAACGCACAGCCGCTCCCCACGGACCTTCCCGACCTCGCCATCTCGGCCCAGGATCTTCCGTGGGTGCCGAACGGACAGGGCCTGGCGTTCAAGCCGCTCCACTACTCGCCGTCCACCGGAATGTGGGTCAACCTCATCCGTGTCGATCCCGGAGGTCACATCTCCCGGCATCTGCATACCGGCGGATCCGTGCACGGCTACGTCCTCAAGGGAAGCTGGCGTTACCTGGAGCATGACTGGGTGGCGGAAGAGGGCAGCTACGTCTGGGAGCCTCCGGGCGACGTGCACACGCTGGAGGTGCGTGGGGATCAGGAGATGATCACGCTCTTCTTCGTGCACGGCGTCATCCAGTATCTCGACGATCACGACCGGTTGATCCAGCAAGATGACATGCGCAGCCGGCAGCGGTTGTACCTCGAGCATTGCGCCGCGGAAGGCATCGAGCCGCGCGCGCTCATCGGGTAGACGGCCGTGCTTCGGCGGCCGTCACTGTTCGTCGGCAGGTCTGGTGTGGTCGTGCAAGTGGTGCCGAGCGCCTCCCAGCTCGACCCCGAGGTCCAACGGACCGAAGGCCGACGTGACTTGGACGGGACGATGTTCGGATGCGGAGACACGTGCCGCATCGATCACCTCGAGCAGATGCAGGTCGTGTTCGGCGTTCGTAAGAGGTTCGCGATCCTCGATGATGGCGACCACCGCTTCGCGCAGGCCGTCGGCCCACAACCATGTCGCATCAGCGGGGTCGATGCAGGTCCACGCGGCGTCGCGGTTTCTCCAGATCTCGATGCCGGTCGGGTCCCAGTCATCGCCGAGCAGATTCGCGGTACCGTCCGTGCCGTACAGCTCCAGCCCCGGCCTGCGATATCGCTGCACGGCCTGGCCGGAGGTCACCGCCGACAGAGCACCATCCGTATGACGAAGGATCACTTGCGAGACGTCCGGGTCGGGGTGCTCGATGCGCCGGTCGCCAACTTCGCGCACCGGCACCGCCAGGCCGTCGGCCGCGTACACCTCGGTCACCGGGCCAAGCAGCGCCGTCAGGCTCTTAAGGTTGTAGACGCCGGCTTCGGCCAGGGGGCCCACTCCGCCGTCGTGGAACCAGGCCGACCACGTCGAGCCGGGGTTCCCGTACAGACCTCGAGCGCTGTGTACCGGTCCGATCTCGCCCTGGCGAACGCGGGTCCACAGCTCCCGGAACGTCGGCGACAGCTGCACGAATGGCGCGGCCAGCAGATGCAGCCCTCGCGATGCAGCGAGTTCGAAGACGGGCTCGGCTTCCGCTCGGCTCATGCCCACCGGCTTCTCGCACACGACGTGCTTGCCGGCTTCAAGGGCCGCGCGAGCGTACGACGCGTGGGTGTCCGGGGGTGTGATGATCACGACGACCGACACGTCGGAATCCAATACCTGCCTCGCATCGTCGACCAGAGCGAGACCGGGACGGCGCCCCATGATGTCCGGCCAGGTGTCGTGCCGGTGCGCGTGGATCGGCCCTTCCCACGCCAGGCCACGGGGAACCAGCCGGTCAAGCACCTGCAGGTATGCCCAGAGCACGTTGCCGGCCCCGATGATCCCGACGCCGACTGCCGAGCCTCGATCTTCAGTGGTCGCCAACGACGTATCCACCGGAAGGAGTGTCCCTTGCAAACACGAGAGCACGAGCCTAGCATCAGCCGACAGTGGTATGGATACCGGTATCTACCCGGTATCTCGATCTGCGGGACATCGACCAGGGCAACCACGCACGGGGGGAGAGGGGCAGCAGCATGAGGAAGCGAGCATCGAGCAGTCTTTCGAGGCGCGAGTTCTTGCAGCGGGCAGGATTGACGGTCGTGACGGTGGGCGTCACGCCTGCAGTCCTGTCGTCTTGTGGCAGTGATGATCCGGCTCCATCCGCGCCCGGTTCGTCTGCTCCCGGGACTTCGGCTGTCGCGAGCGTCCCTCCCGCCAGCGGCACGGTCGACTACTACTCGTGGGTGGGCTACGACGCGCCGGTCAAGGGGATGAAGACGTGGCTGAAGGACAACGACGTCAAGCTGAACGCCACCTATATCGGGAACCATGACGACATCCAGGCGAAGCTCAAAGGCAACGACAACTCCGAGGGCTTCGACCTGACGACCTACTACCAGGGCTACAAGCCTCTGTACGCCGAGCTCGGCATCCTCGGCCCCATCGACCAGAACAAGATCCCGAACCTCGCCGGACTCAACGACTTCTGGAAAACCGATCCGAGGCACCAGTGGATCGACGAAGACGGCACATGGACGGGTGTTCCCTGGACGTTCGGCGCGATCGGACTCACGTACGATTCGGCAGAGATCGACGAGATGTCGTCCTGGTACGACCTGCTCGACCCCAGCCTCAAGGGGAGGATCTCGCTGCCCGACGACCCGGTGGGGCAGTTCACCCTCACGGCCCACATCCTGGGTCTGGATCCTGGAGCGACGCCGAAGGACAGCCTCGCCGACGTCGTCGACCTCAACAGCCAGTTCGTGGCGCAGTGCGAGGCCATCTCACCGTCGTTCAGCGATATGACCGCCAAGCTGGTCTCCGGCGATATCGTCGCCTGCTATCAGGGGTGGGCATACATGAACACAGAAGCGGCGGGCTCGGGCCTCAGCACGGTGAAGACGACTCTGCCGGAGGAGGGGAGCTTCACCTTCGCGGACATGTACGCGATCCCCGCGGGGGCGGATAACCCCGACTCCGCCCACGCGTTCATCAACCAACTGCTCGATCCGGAAGTGAACGCGAGCCTCGCCGAGTACCTCGTTGCGGCCACCACGGTCGACGCCTCCGTCGATCTCCTGAGCGAGGACGCGTTGGCCCTTTATCCCGGGCTCTACGACGACGTGGGTGCGTTCCTCGGCGGCGACGCTCCTCTCTACAACAACCCTCCGGTCGAGTCCGACGAGTTCGTCACCCAGACGGAGTGGACGGACGCATGGCAGGAGATAAAGGCGGGCGCCTGAGCCGGGCGACTGTGCCTCATCGTGACTGCCAACGAGGGCGAACGCGTCGCGAGTCGTTCGGCTCGCCGCGGTAGCTCCGCGCACGGTAGCCGCGCAATCCTTACGACCATCCCGGCGGCAGCTGGGATGGTCGTGTTCTTCCTGATCCCACTGCTCGTGTTCGCGGTCTACAGCGTGCTCTCGCGGAGCCTCGCCGGCTACGACGTCGAGCTGCCGTTCGCTCTCGAGGGCTACAAGGACGCAGCCACGTCGAATGTGAATCGCACGCTGGCGAAGAACTCCGCCTGGGTGGGTTTCGGAACGGCTACGGCCACCGTGGCGTTGGCACTGCCGATCGCCTACTGGCTTCGCCGCTCGGCGGGAAGGTGGCGACTGCCCGTCCTGTTCCTGATCACGGCAACCCTGTTCGCGAGTTACCTCGTGAGGATCTATGCGTGGCGCAGTGTGCTGGGAAGGAACGGTCTCATCAACAAGAGCCTGATGCAGCTCGGTCTCATCGACGAGCCGCTCGGGTTCCTTCTGTACAACCTGTTCGCCGTCACCGTGGCGCTCACCCACATCTTCCTGCCGTACGCGGTGCTGGTGCTCTTCGCGGCCATGGGACCGTTAGGGTCAGGGATCATCGAGGCGGCGCAGGATCTCGGCGCGAAGGCTCCGGTCCTGTGGCGCCGCGTGGTCTTGCCGCTCGCGGCCGCGCCGGCCGCGAGCGTGTTCCTCTTCGTCTTCATCCTGTCCTCGGCCGACTACGTGACGCCGCAGTTCCTGGGCGGAACGTCGGGATCGACGCTGGGCGTGCAGATCCAGACCAACTTCATCACGCTGGGCAACTGGCCGCTGGCGGCCGCCACATCGTTCTTGATGCTGGCGGCCTTCCTCGCCTGCTACGTGTTGACCACGATGGTGTTGCGGCTCGCCGGCTTGCGCGATATCAGGTTCGTCAACTGATGGAGAGGATCCAACGCAGTCCCATCACGGGGGCTATCACGTTGGTGGCGTTGGTGTTCCTGTTCGTGCCGCTGATCGTGGTGGTGCTGTTCTCGTTCCACGAGACGTCTGGACTCTCCTTCCCGTTCCAAGGCTTCTCCTTGAGGTGGTACCGCGACGTGGTCGGATCCCCGCAGATCCGGGAGGTTGGTCGCAACAGCCTGATCGTCGCGGTCGCCACCGCGGCGGTCACCCTGGTGCTTGGAACGTTTGCCGCCTACGGGCTCAGCCGCGCCTCCGGCCGATGGCGCGGCCCCCTGACCCTGCTGTTCTTCCTCCCCCTCACGCTCCCCGGCCTGTTCATCGGGCTCTCGCTTCTGGTCTTCTTTAATCTGGTCAACGATCAGGTCGTGGACTTCAAGCTCTCACTCACCAGCGTGGCGATCGCGCACTTCGTCTATGTCTTGCCCTACTTCCTGTTGATCGCGATCGCGGCGCTCGACCGCCTCGACGTCGCTTTGGAGGAAGCAGCCGCCGACCTGGGCGCGACGTCGTGGACGGTGTTCCGCAAGGTCACGCTGCCGCAGATCTGGCCGGTGCTCCTGGGCGCCACGAGCCTGGCGTTCGCCCTCAGCTTCGACGAATTCATCATCACGTTCTTCGTGATCGGCCCGCAGTCGACCGTGCCGATGTTCATCTGGTCGAGCCTGCGCCGCACCGTCAACCCCACGATCAACACGATCTCGACCTTGCTGCTGGTGACGACCTTGGTGATGTTCACGATCGCGTTCGTCCTGACGCTTCGGGGGAGCCACAGGCACGGCGAGGACGCCGATATCCTCAGCGACGCGATCGGCGGGACCCAGTGAGCTCGCCCGTGAGCTCGGAAGCCACGCCGCGCGTTCGCCTGGAGTCGGTCACCCATCGGTTCGGCGACGTCACGGCTCTCGACGACGTCAGCCTGGAGGTTCACGACGGCGAGTTCATCACCCTGCTCGGGCCCTCGGGGTGCGGCAAGACCACGTTGCTCAGGATCGTGGCGGGCTTCGAGCGGCCTACGGAAGGCCGGGTGCTGCTCGGGGGTGTCGACGTCACGAAGACCCCGCCGTACCGGCGCCCGGCGAACATGGTGTTCCAGCGGCCCACGTTGTTCCCGCACCTGGATGTCTTCGAGAACGTCGCCTTCGGCCTTCGCATCGCGAAGGTCCCACGGCAGGACATCCGCACCCGGGTGCGTGAGTCGCTTGCCCTCGTTCGCCTCGACGGGTACGAGGATCGGAAGAATCACGAGCTGTCCGGAGGCCAGATGCAGCGTGTGGCACTGGCTCGCGCTCTCGTGAATCGCCCGCAAGTTCTCCTGCTGGACGAACCGTTGTCTGCCCTTGATCTGAAGATCCGCCTGGAGATGGAGGCGGAGCTGCGGCGGGTGCACCGTGAGACCGGGGCTACGTTCGTCTACGTGACCCACGACCAGCGCGAGGCGCTGGCGCTCTCGGACCGCATCGTGGTGTTCAACGAGGGCGGCGTCGAGCAAGTCGGCGCGCCAGGCATCGTGTACCGGCGACCGGCGACCCCCTTCGTGGCGCGGTTCGTGGGGAACTCGAACGTGCTGGCGGTCGACGTAGAGCCGTCGGCCGAAGGCCATCGGGTCCGCTTGGGCGACCTCGCCGTGACCGTGCGGGCCGACGGCGTCGACGAAGGGCCCGCCTGGCTCGTCCTTCGCCCCGAAGGCATCCGGCTTGCGCTCGCCCCGATGGGCGACCTTGTGGCCCAGGGTGGCGAAGGCGTGCGTGGGGTCGTTCTGGACCACGCGTTCCGCGGGACCGGACACTCATATCGCATTGAGGTGTCAGGTCTCGATGACCCACTCAAGTGCGAGATGGGCGGGCGCGATCCCTTCGAGCTCGGCGACCCGGTGGAAGTCTCGTGGGACCCGGACGCGTGCGTCCTGCTTCCGCGGATCGCCGACGAGCCTGGTTCCTGATGGATCCCGATCTCCATGGCGAACTCGTGGCCACGAGCTGACCGTGCCGGTCGCCTTGGCGCTGGTGACTGCCCTGACGTGGGGCGTCAACGAGCTGCTGCTGCTGCGCGCGGCCAAGCAGATGCACACCCTGACGCTGGGGCTGTGGCTCATGATCTTGGGAGCTGCGGTCATCGTGCCGGTCGCAGCGTGGGCCGATCCGATGCCCACGCTGGACGACCTGCCGTTCGCGATCGCGCCCGCCCTTCTCGCCTTGGCCGGCTCTATCGCGTACTGGCTCGCGTTGCGCGACGGCATGCTGTCGATCGTCTCGCCCACCGTGGCGACCAGCGGTGGCGTCGGGGCCGTGATCGCGATCGTCACGTTGGGGGAACGGTTCCCGCCGCTGGCCTTGCTCGGCCTCGGTATCGCGGTCGCGGGCGTGGTACTGGCGACCTTCTCGCGCACAGGAAGCGCGAAGGGGGTCTGGTGGGCGGTGCTCTCGGCGTTCCTGCTGGGGAGCTACAACGTGACGTTGGCCTTCTCGGCGGCTCGGATCGGAGCCGTGTGGTCGGTGGCGTCCTATCGGCTCACCGGGCTGATCGTGCTGGTGCCCATCGTCCTCGCGATGCGCGTGCCGGTGGCGGTCGAACGCTCGCAGCTGCGACTGCTCGGGGTCGCGACGCTCCTGGAGACGGTGGGGTTCGTGGCGCTGACCTCGGCGCTGGATATCGGCCCGGTCGCCGTCGCATCGGTGGTCATGGCGCAGTTCTCGACCGTCGCGGTGGTGCTCGCGGCACTCGTGCTGCATGAGCGCCTGCTCCGACACCAGTGGATCGGCGTGGCGATGATGATCGCCTCGACCACGATGCTCGGTGCACTGCAGTGAGCGGCCGGCTGTCCTCAATCCGATCTCGGCCGCTCACTCCACGCGGCGCGGTCCACAACGATGTGCGCGTCGGCATGCTGCTGCAGGAACGAGGCCGGAACCCAGGGTGTCGGCGGTTCTCGCAAGGTGCGGGCAAGGATGTCGCGCTTGGACGCGCCGCTCACGACCACGATCACGCGCCTGGCCGCCAGGAGCGACGACAGCCCCGCCGTCATCGCTCGGTCCGGAACCGCGCGCCCGCCCCAGTAAGGGCGGTTCGACTCGCTGCTCTCCCGGCTCAACCGTACGACCCTCGTGGCCGACGTGGGGTCCGACGGCGGCTCGTTGAAGCCCAGGTGTCCGTTCAGGCCCAGCCCCAGGATCGCGAGATCGAACCCGCCCGCCGCGCACACCGCCCCGTCGTACTCGCGGCAGGCACGGGTGGGGTCGTGCCCGGAGGCGTCGAGTCGCACGACTCGATCCCGCGAGATCCCCAGCGGCGACACGAGGTCTCGCATCATCCACTCGAACAGCGAACGATCATCACCGGAGCCCACGCCCAGGTACTCGTCCAGCTGGAACACTCGCACATGGCCGACGTCAAGACCGGTTCGAGCGTGCCGGGCAAGCAGGCGGTAGGCGCCTATGGGCGACGAACCGGTCGCCGCCACGATCGAGGCATCGGCCCTCGACCGGATCGTCGATGCGATGAGGGCCGCGGCGCGCCGATCCAGGTCGCTCGCATCGTCCACGACCGTGATGTGCGGACCGGCCACCAGGCCAGCATAAGACCAGTCGTTGACACCGCACGGCTCGGGCGCGGAGGATGACCGACATGCCGCCTTCGGTCACCCTCGCACTGGACCCGGCGCGCACGGACATCCCGCTCTACCAGCAGGTGCAGCGGGCGATCGCCGAACATATCGCGGCGGGTCGGCTCGTTCCCGGTCAGCAGCTCCCCTCCGAGCGCAGGCTCTGCGCGCGCTTCGGTATCAGCCGCGTTACGGCCAGGCGGGCGCTGGCCTCCCTGGTCGACGAGGGACTGATACAAGCCTCACCCGGAAAGGGTTGGTTCATCTCCGATGGCCATCTCAGCGAACCGCCCAACGCGCTGCTGAGCTTCACGGCGCTTGCGCGGGAACGCGGCCTCGAGCCCAGCGCCCGGGTGCTGCGCCAGGAGGTCCGCGATGCCTCCATGGACGAGGCAGAGTCGCTGCAGGTTGCTCCTGGGGCGCAGGTATTGGAGCTGGAGCGCGTCCGGCTTCTCGACGGTCTCCCGGTGGCCGTCGATCGTGCCTTGCTGCCGCTGGCTCAGTGTCCGGCGCTCGCAGGTGCCGACTTCACGCAGGACTCGGTCTACGAGATCCTGCGCTCGAGTTCGCAGATCGTTCCCTCCTCGGCGGAGTGCACCCTGGAAGCGGCACCCGCCGGACCTGTTGTCGCGCCCCTGCTCGACCTCGATCCCTCCTCGCCGGTACTCGTGTCACGTCAGACGACCTTCGATCAGCGCGGGCGGGCGGTGGAGAGCTCGCGACTCGTGTACCGGGGTGACCGGTACCGGTTCCGGACCACGCTCACCGCGGGACCGCGATGACTGGTATTGCTACTGGTATTACCGGCCGCGGCGTTCCAAGTATGATGGTCGCCGGATGACGGTGAGTGGCGAACCCGGCGTGGGGAAGGGACTGCAACACAACGGTCCCGGGGCGGCGGTGGCCCCGGCCTCGTCGCCGCGTCCCACCTTCGATCAGCCAACCCACATCCCATACGACCGTGCGACCCTGCATCTGTGGGGCGACGCCGACTCAGGTCAGGTTCCCGATTGGATCTACGTCTCCAGCGAGAAGATCCATCACCTCGTGTTCGGCCTGCCCCCGGGCGGGATGTTCCGGCATTCGGAGGGGTTCCGCACGATCTTCGCCGCCGACGAGCTGATGTACGTGCTCAGCGGCACGATGGTGATCGCCGACCCTCAACACGGTGAGGTCCACCGGGTCGAGCGTGGCGGCGCGATCTTCTTCCGGCGTGACACGTGGCACCACGCCCTGAACTTCGGCGCCGATCAACTCCGTGTCCTCGAGTTCTTCGCGCCACCGCCCGCTGTCGGCACCTCGAGCGCCTACGCGAAGACCAAGGACTACCTGGCCGAACCTCGCTACCGCGACCAGCGGTGGGACGGGCGCTGGCCCATGGCCTCGTCCGAACGCGCCCACGGTTCTCGGATCACTGTCATCGGCCAGGCCGATCGGCTCGGCGGCCTGGACGGCGATGGGGCCTTCGTGGAAACCATGGTGAGCACCGAGCACATGACTGCCGGCAAGGTCACCCTCCGTGCCGGAGGAAGCACCCAGCCTCGTCGGCACGGCGGCGACGCCACCTTCCATGTGGTGGAGGGCAGGCTCAACGTGCTGTTGACCGACGGTCCGAACCAGGACGGGCAGCGGTGGTTCGAGCTGCAGCCGGACGACGGCTTCTTCGTCCCGCAAGGGACCGTCTACGAGCTGCGGAACGTCACGGCGGAACAGGGCGAGGTCATGTTCGCGGTGGCGCCGTCCTATGATCCGGATTGACGGCCCACGGTGACGAACGCCGGAGCGGACACAGCGATCGGCGTCGATGTGGGGGGGACCAAGATCGCCGCCGCGACCGTGCACGTGCGCGATGGGTCCGTTTCGAACCGGGTGGAGGGCCCCACCCACCCCGACCGCGGTGGTGCCGAGATCCTGCGTGACGTCGTACGGATCGCGTCGGATCTGGTCGCTCTTCATCCTGGTGGCGCCGCGGACGACCGGACCGGCGCAACCTCGGCGCGGATCGGGGTCGCGGTGTGTGAGCTGGTCGACCTCGACGGTCACGTGACGAGCGACCAGACCTTGGACTGGGTGGGGTGCGACGTCGCCGACGCACTGGCTGGCATCGGCGTCGCGACGGTGGCCTCCGACGTGCGAGCTGGCGCCTTGGCCGAGTCGCTCCTGGGCGCCGGACGGTCGCTCGACCCCTTTCTGTACGTGTCGGTTGGGACCGGGGTCAGCCACACCTTGGTGCAGGCGGGGACGCCCTACGCTGGACGACATGGGTCGGCCCTGGTCGCCACCAGCGGCACGGTCTCCACGGTCTGCCCCAGTTGCGGCGAACCGATCGAGATCGTGCCGGAGGAGATCGCATCGGGGCTGGGCATGGTGCGCCGATACTCGGAGCACGCGCCGACTCCCGCGCACGATCGAGCCGAGGACGTGCTCGCCGCCGCCGACGCCGGCGATGAGGTCGCGCAACGCATCGTGGACGAAGGTGGGGACATGCTGGGCGGCGTGGTGGCCGGCCTCGTCAACGTCCTGGACCCCGAAGGGGTGGTGATGGGTGGCGGTCTGGGGTTGGCGCCCGGCCGCTATCGCGACCGGTTCCTGGCGTCGTTCGCCGCGCACATCTGGGCTCCGACCAGCCGTGGTATCCCGGTGCTCGATGCAGCGCTGGGAGCCGATGCGGTCATCGTCGGGGCAGCACTCAGCGCAGTCGCTGCGCCTTCCGCGAACGGTGTGAGCCGATGACCGACGCGGACGGGCGCGTTCGTATCGCGATCCTGGGTCCCGGGGATGTCGCGACCCGTGACTACCTCCCGGAGTTCAACCGCATCGCCGACCGCGCCCGGATCGTGGCCGTGTGCGGTCGGAGCGAAGCGCGGGCCAGCGCCGTGGCCGGCGAGCTCGGCGTGCCGTGGTTCATCGACCAGGATCGCATGATGCGGGACGTGTCGATCGACGCGATCGTCAACCTGACCCCGATCACGGCACATGAAGCCACCACGGCGGCCGCGCTCCGCGCCGGAGCGCACGTGTACTCCGAGAAGCCGTTGGCCGGCTCGGTCGAGGCCGCGCGGCGGCTCCGGGACGAGGCCGCTCAGCGCGGGTTGGTGCTGGCGGCGGCGCCGAGCGTCGCGCTCTTTCCCCAGGTCGAGCTCGCCGGCCGCATGCTGGAGGATGACGCGATCGGGCAGGTCCACACCGTTCGCGGTTTGGGGTTAGGTGGCGTGCCACCGTGGGTGGGATACAACTCGGACCCGTCGCCATTCTTTGCCGATGGCGCCGGTCCGCTGGTCGATCTCGGCGTGTATCCGCTGCACGCCATCACGGGGCTGCTCGGTCCAGCCCGCCGGGTCGTGGCGATGAGCACGCGCACCCGCGACGGGTTCGATGTGGTCGATGGACCGCTCGCCGGGACGCGAGTCCAGGTCCATGTCGATGACGCCTGGGCCGTCACCCTCGAGCTGGGGTCGGCGCGATTGGCGACGGTCGAGGCAAACTTCACGGCGCACGGAACCCGCTCGGCGGAGCTGGAGCTCATGGGCGAACGAGGCACGATCGCGCTGAGCTTGCTGGACGTCGCCCAGCCGGTGCACGTGCTCGACGCGACCGGCGCGTGGCGTTCGATCGCCGTCGGGGCAACGCGCGCCGACGGCGGCCCCGACCACATCGTCGGGGTGGAACACCTCGTGGAGTGCATCCGTACCGGCGCGCGGCCGCGGCTGCACGCCGACCACGCGATCCACGTGCTGGAGATCCTCGACGCGTCCGTGCGCTCGGTCCGCGATCGCGTCGCGGTCGATCTCGAGACGACGTTCCAACCGTGAATGACGATCCCAAGGAGGCCCGGACGTGACCACGACGGATCCGCTCGGCATCGGCGTCGTCGGCGCAGGCATGATCGCGCAGCGAGGCATCCTGCCGCACCTCAGTCAGCAGGACATCGGCGACCGCGTCCGACTCGTCGCCGTCTGCGATCCGGCGCCGGGGCGCGCCACCGCGTCGGCGGAGCGCTACGGCATCACGACGCCGTACGAACGGCTCGAGGATCTGTTGGCCGATCCGGCTGTGGACGCCGTGTCGATCGCGTCGCCGATCGGATTGCACTTCGAGCAGGCCAAGGCTGCGCTCGAAGCCGGCAAGCACGTGCACGTGAACAAGACGATGTCCACCACGACCGTCGAAGCCGACGAGCTGATCGGTCTGGCCACCGATCGGTCGCTCAGGATCGTGGCGTCACCCGGCGAGGTGCTGAGGCCGCAGCTCACGGCGATCCGTCGGCTGATCCGGGACGGTGCCATCGGCCGGCTGTGCTGGGGGATCGGCGGATGCTCACTGGGCGCCTATCACGAGAGCGACGAAGAGGCTGAACGCACGTCGGTACCGGGCGGCATGCCTGCCGATCCGAGCTGGTACTTCCGCAAGCCTGGGGGCGGGCCGATGTACGACGTGACGGTGTACGCCCTGCACCAGATCACCAGCGTGCTTGGGCCAGCGCGTTGCGTCGCGGCGATGTCGGGGACGGTCGTGCCGAGCCGAACCTTCCTGGGCTCGGCGATCGCGACCGAGGTCGATGACAACACGATCGCGCTGCTCGACTTCGGCGACGGGGCCCAGGTGGTGTCATATGGGACGGTGGCCGGCAACGTCATCGACGACTTCGCCGCAGCGCAGTATTTCGGGACCGAGGGCACGATCTCAGGGCTGCTGCTCAACGGTGAGCCGATCGAGTTCGAGGGCCGCGAGCTGACGTTGGACCAACCGACCTGGGACTGGGACGCTCAGATGCGTGTGCTGCCCCACGTCAGGGGCGCCCACCGTTCGATCCCAGAGGCCCATGTCTTCGAGGACATCATGCAGTTGGTGGAGCTGGTTCGCGACGGGACGCCGACTCCGGTGACGCCAGAGCATGCGCGGCATGTGATCGAAATCATCGAGGCCGCGTACCGCGCGGCGGAGACCGGTCAGACCCAGGACCTGCGGACGACGTTCGACCTGGCCGAGCCGGGCTGAGCCCTCACTCTTCAGCGGTCACGGCGAGAGGTCACGGCGCATGAACCATATGCGTGGTCCGTCGGGCGTCGGCGAGCCGTGGTCGACGACCCTGAACCCGAACCGCTCGTAGAAGCCGACGTTGCGCTCGAGGCCGGTCTCGAGGAAAGCGTCGACTCCCGCGACCCGAGCTGCCTCGAGGCCGTGTCGGATCAGGGCGCTACCGACGCCGCGCCCTTGCCGTGAGGGCTCGACGCCGAGCGCATCCAAGTACCACACGTCGCTGGGCACGCGCTCCTCGATCCACACCCAGAGGGTCTCGTAGCGAGCGCCGTCGTCGTCGGTCAGCGGCGCCAGCTGCCGTTGGACCGCTGCGTCGCTCGCGAACATCTCCTCGGCGGCGCCCGCCGGGATCCACACGGCGAACTCATCGGCGTCCCCGGCTTCCCAGATCACGCGTTCATCCGCGATGTCGAGATATATCGAGGCGAACGTCTGCCGGAGACGCCCGGCGATGTCGGGCACATCGCCCAAGGGCCATCGGAGCATCGGGTCGTCGATGAACGAACGGGAGAACGTGTCGGCCAAAGCATCGATCCGGTCCGGCCCTGCAGGTGTGATCGCGGCCCGGCTGCTCATTGGTTTCCTGGCCTTCCCCTGAGTCGCCGGTTCCGGATCGCGTGGAACGCTCGAACCTGTGCCTCGTGATAGGCGCTCACCTCTGCCGTTGACCGAGGGTCGCTGAACCACGCCGCAGCTTCCCATCGCAGGCGTTGACGGATCCAGGGGAATGCGTCAAACGGTGGCGCGACCGACGCGGGCCCGCCGGTGTCGATGTAGGCCTGAAGGAAGGCCTCGGCATCGGACTCGACGAGGTCGTCGCCGTCGTCGTTCTGGCAGAACTCCCACATCGCCCAAGCCACCTCCTGCTCGTGATGCTCGAGTCGAGCATCCGACCAGTCGATCACTCCGATCACGAGCATGCCCTTCACGAACAGGTTCCCCGCGTAGTAGTCACTGTGGATCGGGAGGGGCGGCTCGGTCGCTTCGATCGAGCGTTCCCACAGGTCGAGTTCCCGGTCACGCAGCCGCGGATCGAGCTCCCCGCGCCCGATCGAAGGCGGCTGAGTCGAAGCGCGCACTCTCTTGCCGGTCCATGCAGCCGCGATACCACGGTGGATCCTTGCAAGGAGCCGCGCCGCCTCGGCGGCGATCACGACATGGTCGTCCGGATGGTCCCCGTCGACAAACGGGAAGACCATCACCGGTCCATCGGACGTCTCGATGGCGCGCCGACCGTCGTCGGTTGGAACCGCGTGCACAGGCGGGATCCTGCGTCGCGGCAGCCGCTGCAACCTCGTCGCACCAACCCAGCTCCTCCGCTCGGCGCCATCGAGGGAAGCGCTGCACGAATCGGTCGCCGCCGGGCGACGGCACGCGCCATCCCACCGATTCCTCGCCGGCCCATCCCTCGATCACGTCGTTCAACGAGAGACCGAACTGCTCGCGCACGACGCGGATCACCGAGTCGCCGGGCCGTTCTTCGGTTCGCTCACCGCCGCTCATCGATGGGGTGGCTCGCCGGCGCGGCCGAGGTCGGTGTAGCGGAACGTGCCCTTCGCGATGCGCAGGCCGACGAACGAGTCGACCTCGATCACCCCGGGCACCGCTCGTACCTCGTCCTGCATCACGCGCAACAGGTCGTCGCCGTCCTGCGCGACGATCTCGACGAGCACGTCGTAGTGGCCGGTGCACTCGATCACGTACACGGCTTCGGGGATGGCGCAGAGCCCGTCGATCGCCGCGCGCACCTCGCGCCCGCCGAGCCGCACACCCAGGTACGCGAAGAGCAGGCCGAGCTCGTGCGGCTTCACGTCGGTGACGAACCTGATGGCGTTGATCCGTTGCAGGCGTGCGACCCGGGCACGGATCGTGGCCTCGGCGACGCCGAGCTCGTGCGCGACCGATGTGAACGGGCGCCGGCCGTCTTCGGCGAGGGCATCGATGATGCGAAGGTCGAGGTCGTCGAATCGGGGCGCCGCCATGACGATGCGATTCTCGCATACGAGCGGCCCTCAGATTGCGATTTTCGCACGGATGTCGGCGAGTCGCGGCTATCAGTCTCTCATCCTGCCAACTATCCTTGAGGTATCCGCGATCCATTCCTCTGGAGGAGCCCACAGATGGCCAAGACCGAGCAGGAGATCAAGATCCGCAACGATGAGGTCGAGTGGGGGCCTCGCCCGACGCTCTCCAGCGCCGACTACTCGAGCCCCGAGGTCTGGGAGCAGGAACGAGAGCGCATCTGGTGGGGCGAGTGGATCTGCGCCGGCCGTGCCGAGGAGATCCCGAACACCGGCGATCACATCGTGCGCGACATCGCCGGCGAGTCGATCTTCATCGTGCGCAACGACACCGGCGAGCTGCGCGCCTTCTACAACGTGTGCGCCCATCGCGGCACGAAATTCCTCGACGACTTCGCGGGCACGCAGAACGTGCGCAAGGCGTTCGTCTGCCCCTATCACGCGTGGGCATACGATCTGAACGGCCGGCTCGTCGGCTCGCCGAACGTCAGGGAGGACGAGCACTTCGATCGCTCGTCGTATCCGCTGTATGACATCGCCGTCGACAGCTACGCAGGCTTCCTGTTCGTGAACATGACGACCGGTGGACCCAGGGAAACGCTGCTCGAGTCGCTCACCGCCGGCGCCGAGACCATCACCGCGTTCGAACGCTTCAAGATGGGCGAGCTTCGGATCGGCGTGCGCCTCGAGTACGAGGTGAAGGCCAACTGGAAGATCATCGTCGAGAACTACAACGAGTGCCTGCACTGCCCACAAGTCCATCCCGACCTCGTGCAGGTGATCCCGCTCTTCCGGTTCGGCGAGGTGTGGGACGAGGAGATCCCCGACGACGGCAACCGCATGATGGCCGGGGCGACCTCGTTCACGAAGACGGGCACGAGCTCGTTGCCGAGGTTCCCGGATCTCGAGCCCGAGGACCACGAGATGTACTACGGCACGTACCAGTTCCCGAACCTGCTGCTGAACCTGCATCCCGACTGTGCGATGTACTACATCGGCTACCCGAAGGGCCCGAATCACACCACGGTGGTGAGCGAGTTCATGTTCCGGCCCGAGACGATCGCCGACCCCGAGCTGTTCAAGCCCGAGCCGACGGTCGAGTTCTGGGATCAGATCTCGAAGCAGGACTGGGAAGTCTGCGAGCGGGCGCAGACAGGTGTGAGCTCGCGGGCTTTCACCCGCGGGGTCTTCCCGCGGCAGGACCGCTTCCTCTATTGGTTCAACGAGGAGTGGCGCCGCGCGCTGGGCCGCGAGGTGCTTGGCTGAGGGGTCGCCCGGGCTAGGTGCGTCGGCCGATGCCGAGGAACATGCCGACCGCGAGCGCGGTCAGTACCGCCGAAGCGATCAGCAGTGGGGTCGCCGAGCTTCCGACCGCGAGCTCGGACGAGAGCCGGTCACCGAGCCTGTCGTAGACCTCGCTGAGCTCGCCGGCGCTCGCGGCCGTCGAGAGCGCGCCGCCCGAATCGGTCGCGATCGACTGCAGGAGCGCGGTGTCGCCGCCTTCCTCGTCTGTGTCGCCCACGATCGCCACCGTGAAGACGGGCACGTTCATCAGGCGGGCCCGGGCGGTGGCCTCGGCGGGTGGCACGACGCTGCCGGTGTCGGCGCCGTCGGAGAGCAGCACGACGGCAGCCGGCAAACTTTCGTTGGTCGTGCGTTCGGCTTCGACGACATCGAGCGCCTCGTCGAGACCGTCACCGATGACCGTGCCTCGGCTCGTCGTGAGGCCGTCGATCGTGGCGGCGACAGCTTCTCTGGACTCATCCGGTTGCGCGGCCGTGGCTGCCGCGCCGGCGAACGTGACGACGCCCACACGGAAGCCGGCTGGCACCTCGTCGAGGAACGATGTCGCGGCCGACTTGGCCGCGGTGAACCGGTCGGGTTGCACGTCGTCTGCGAGCATCGAATCGGAGACATCGATCGCGAGCACGACGGTCGCCGCCGCCTCTGCACGGTCGAGCTTGACCTGCGCGAACAGCAACACCAGGCACGTCGAGGCGCCGAAGAGCAGGGCGAATGGGGCGGTCTTGCGGACCGCGCCGGCGAGATCGGCCGGCAGTGCCGCGCGCCCGTAGCGCCGGCGCAGGCGCTGACGGCGAACGACGGTCGCTGCGATCGCGACGACCACGACGACTGCCCACAACCCGAGCCACGCCTTCAGGATCAGGTCGCTCCGCATAGGTGGAACATCGGCCCCAGGACGCCGGTCCTCAAGCTCGTCGGCGTATCCTTCTGCCCGTGACGATCCCGGAGCATCTCGCCAACCGCGATCTCGACGTTTCGTCGGTGCTGACGCCCGCGGACATGCCCGATCGGGCTCGAGTCGTCATCGTCGGTGGCGGCATCATCGGCTCATCGATCGCGTATCACCTCACGCGCGAAGGCGAGTCCGACGTGGTGCTGCTCGAACGGGGCCGCCTCACGAACGGGACGACTTGGCACGCGGCCGGGCTCGTGTCGCAGGTGCGAGGCACGCACGCTCTCACGGCGCTCACGCGCATCAACGCCGAGACCTACGAGCGGCTTCCGGCTGAGACGGGTGTCGAGACCGGCCTGCGCCGCAACGGCGCGGTCACGCTCGCGCGCACCGAGGCGCGCATGCAGGAGAGCCTGTACGGGGTCTCGATGGCTCGCGATGCAGGCGTCGACGTCGAGGTGCTCGAGGCCGCGCAGGTGAAGGACCTCTGGCCTGGGGCGGTCGTCGACGATCTCGTTGGGGCGGTGCTGTTCCCAACCGACGGCACTGTGAACCCGGGCGATGCGGCGCTCTCGTTCGCGAAGGGCTCCGTCGATCGCGGGGCGCAGTACGTGCCCGAGACCGAGGTGACCGGCTTCCGGTTCGACGGCGCCGGGCGGGTCACGGGGCTCGAGACATCGCGCGGGGCGATCGAGGCCGAGACGGTCGTGCTGTCGGCAGGCCTGTGGACGAGCGAGCTCGCGCGCATGGCCGGCGCGAGCGTGGCGCTCTACCCCGCTGAGCACGTCTGGGTCATGACCGAGGAAGCGCAGGGTGCCCGTGAGGACGCGCCCTTCCTGCGCGATCTCGACGCGTACCTGTACATCCGGCATTACCGGGGCCGGTACCTGATCGGGGCGTTCGAACCCAATGGAAAGCCGAAGCGTCCGAGCGAGATCGCGACCGATGGCTTCGTGGAATTCGGGCCTGACTGGGACCACTTCGCGCCCGTGCTCGCGGCGGCGCGTGAGCGTGTTCCTGAGATCGAGACGATCGGCTTCTCCCACTACCTGCGCGCACCCGAGAGCTTCACGCCCGACTCGAACTTCCAGCTCGGGTACGTGCCGGAGGTGCCCGGGCTGTTCGTGGCAGCGGGGTTCAACTCCCAGGGAGTTATCTTCGGGCCGGGCGCCGGCATGGCCGCCGCGCAGTGGATCGTCGCCGGTCATCCGACGATGGATCTCGCCGAGGTCGACGTGGCGCGCATGGGCCGCTGGGCGAACCAGCGTGCGTGGTTGCACGAGCGCACGGTGGAGTCGCTCGGTGGTCTCTACGAGATGCATTGGCCGGGGAAGCAGCCACGCACCGCACGCGGCGTTCGCCGCGTGCCGCTGTACGGGGCGTTCCGTGAGGCTGGAGCTGCGTTCGGGCAGGCGGCAGGGTGGGAACGCGCGAACTGGTTCGAGCCGGGCGTTGTGGATCCGGTCGTGGACCACTCGTTCGAGTCGCCGTCGTGGTTCCCCGCGGTGCGCGACGAGGTACGGGCCACACGTGAAGGCGTGGCGCTCTACGACCTGTCGACGTATTCGAAGTTCCTCGTGCAGGGGCCGGCGGCGCTCGACGGCCTGCAGCGTCTAGTGACGAGCGAAATCGATGTCGCGACCGGACGCATCGTCTACACGATGGTCTGCAACGAGCGCGGCGGCATCGAGATGGACCCGACCGTGACGCGCCTCGGCGAGGATCGGTTCCTGGTGCTCGCGCCGACGCTCGCGCAGCGTCACACCGAGATGCTGCTGCGTTCGGGCCTGCCGTCTGCCGCGACCGTGACCGACGTCACGAGCGGATGGGCGACGCTGCACCTGGCCGGTCCGTCGTCGCGTGAGCTGCTCGCGCGGTTGACCGACGAGGATCTCGGCACCGAGGCGTGGCCGTTCCTGACGGCGCGTGAGATCGATGTCGCGCGCACCGGTGCATGGGCGTTCCGCGTGTCGTTCACGGGCGAGCTCGGGTGGGAGCTCAGCGTGCCGACGGAGTTCGTCGCCGACCTCTACGAGCACATCGTGGAAGCAGGCACCTCGCTCGGGCTGCGTCACGCGGGAGCGCTAGCGTTCGACGCGGCGCGCATCGAGCGCGGGTTCCGATCGTGGGGCCACGACATCGGCCCGCTCGACGATCCGTTCTCGGCGGGGCTCGGGTTCGCCGTGTCGGCTCGCAAGGCAGCGGACTTCGTGGGCCGCGAGGCGCTCGAGTCGCTGCGCGACGCGCCTCGTGATCGGCGGCTGGTCTCGCTGCACGCGCCCGAAGTGGTGCTCTGGCACGGCGAATCGGTCGTGCGCGGCGACGAGCGCATGGGCCATCTCTCGAGTGCCGGCATCGCGCCAACGCTCGGAGGGTCGGCGGGGCTCGCGTGGATCCACGGTGAGCCCGATGGCGACAGCTGGGGCGTGGAGATCCGAGGCGAAGTCGTGCCGGCAGTGGTGCAGGCCGAGTCCTTCTACGACCCCCGAGGCGACCGCCTGCGCTCGCGATGACGTGGACGTTCCTCGGCGCGCCGGCCGATTCCGTGCTGCGGGGTGGAGGCGCGGAACGGGCGCCCGACCGACTGCGAGAGCTCGGTCTGCCGGAGCGGCTCGGGGGCATCGACGCGGGGGATCTGCCCGTGCGGGTGCGTGGGAACGACCGCGACGCGCGGACCGGCATCGTCGGCAGCGACGAGGTGATCGCGAACGCGCGGGTGGTTCATGAGGCCGTGCGAGTGCGGGTCGCGGCAGGTGAGCGGGTGTTCCTCGCAGGTGGGTGCTGCGCGAACGCCCCGGGCGCGATCGCCGGAGCCGCGGCCGGCGGGCGGATCGGCCTCGTGTATGTCGACGGTCACCAGGACCTGTGGGACGGTCACACGTCGACGACCGGCGAGGCCGCCGACATGCCCCTCGGTGTCGCGATCGGCACCGGCCCCTCGGCGTGGGTCGGTGCGATCGGCGGTCCCGCCGTCGCCGCCACCGACACCGTGCTGCTCGGCAACCGTGACGATCACGAGGCATCGGCCGAGGGGCTTCCCGATCCGGCCGACCGCGGACTCATCCATCTGCCGCTCGAGCGCGTCCGCGCGCTGGGCCCGAAGGCGGCCAGCGTTGGTGCCCTTCAGATCCTCGAGGAAGCGGGCACGGCCAGGTTCTGGCTGCATCTCGACGTGGACGTGCTCGACATGCACGTCTTCCCGGCGACGGACTACCTCGACCCCGACGGCATGTCGTGGCGCGAGCTCCGTGACGCGCTCATTCCGCTCGGCGGTGCCGAGGGTCTGGTGGGCGTCTCGCTCGGGTGCTTCAACCCCGAGAAGGATCCCGATGGGTCGTGCGGCGAGGCGCTAGTGGACCTGCTCGCAGACGTGCTCGCCCCTTGAGCGGCGTTCGTCGCTCCCGCGTCACGCGCGCCGGGGACGGACCGATACCGAAATCGGTGTCACTCAGCGTTCGTGGTCACGCGACCCCTCTTGATACCGCCTTCGATATCACGGTCAGGGGTCCTGCGGTATTGCAGCATTCCCGAAAGTCTGTCATCCTGTATGAATGCCTGAGGAGATCACGCAACTTTCGTCACGCGGGACCGTCACGCTTCCTGCCTCGCTACGAAAGACCCTTGGGCTCGCCGAAGGTGATGTGTTCCGTGTGCGGGTCGAAGGCGGCGCCGTGATCCTCGCTCCGGTGATCCTCATAGAGATCGAGCGCTACACCGACGAGCGTGAGCAGGAATTCGCCGACACAGCCGCGATGTCCGATGGAGCGCTTCGGGGCGCGTCGGCGAGATGGAAGGCCAAACGGGGTCAGTGAGCGGTGCCCCCGTCGTCTTCCTCGATGCCAACGTGTTGTTCTCCGCTTGCCTCGGCGGGCCTAGCTTCGCGTTGTTGATCCGACTGGGCGCCGAGGGGCACGTCACTCTGGTGACGAGCACCGACTGTGAACGCGAAGCTCGGGCCAACCTGGAGCGGAAGCATCCCGAAGCCGTTGCGGCCCTCGATGGCCTGCTCGATCGGGTGAGCGCGCTCGATCACGATCTCTCCCCACATCGAGAGTGGGCCGCGGCGCTGGTGCACCCAGGTGACGTGCACGTGCTGGCTGCCGCGAGAGCGGCCGGAGCGGCGGCGCTTGTGACCGGCGATAGCACTCACTTCGGTCGCCTCATGGAACGTGAGGATCTCGACCTGCGCGTGCATACGGTGCGTGCCTTCCTCGAGGCCGGGCCGGCGGGACTCTGAGCTCTACCCTGCTGCGTGCCAGACGGTGTGCGTCGGCGCCGGGTCGCCGTGGCCGCTCGTGCGCGTGAGCAGGCAGGTCACGATGTGGAACTTGAACAGCACTTGGTCGTCGAGGCCGGCCGGGCTCATGCTCAGCGTCGGCCGTTCCTCCAGGTACCGGGTGACGAGCGCCGCCCGCAGGTCCTGCGCTTCGATCACCCGTGCATGCCCGGTGAGGTAGAAGGCGTCCTCGTTGTCTTCGGCCGAGAACGAATGCAGCGAGAATCGTCCATCCCTGATCAGGTCGTTCCGTTTCGGCGAGGGAACCAAGAAGCCGTACAGCCCGCCCTCGTGGATCAGCGGACACATGGGGTGGACGCGCGGCCCGCCGTCGGGCCTGACCGTGGCGATGAACGCCAGCCCGACACCGAACTGGTACAGCAGGTCCTGTCCGGCCGAGGCAAGGTCCGGGCGGGTGAGCGCGAGACTGGCCCACGTCACCGACGGTTCGTGAGCGTCGCCCACCGGAAAGATCGGATCGGTCACGGCACCGCCGAGTCGATCGCGTCGCGGGTGGGCATACCTTCGCGCGCCCCGACGACCGTGACCGCGAGGCCGGCCGCGACGACGGCGCGTCGCAAGGCGTTGGCGAGCGTGAGGCCCTCGAGCAGCCCGGCTGCGAGCACACCGTTCAGGGTGTCGCCGGCTCCGGTGGTGTCGACGGTGCGCACCTTCGGCGGCTTGGCCTTCGTCTCGCCTTGGGGACCGAATGCCACCGCGCCCTCATCGCCGAGCGTGACCACGACGGTCAGTCCGGGGTAGCCAGCGGCCAGGCGTTTCGCTCCGCCTCGTGGCTCCTCGGCCTGGGCGGCGAGGATCGCGAGCTCGCCTGCGTTCGGCGTCACGACCGTGGTGAACGGAAGCAGGTCGTGCGCCTCGGCGCGCGCGGGCGCCGGGTTAAGCACGAACGGAAGGTCTCGGTCACGGCTCCACCTGGCGGCAGTCTCGACCGCATCGATCGGCACCTCGAGGCTCGCGAGCACCGCGCCGATGTCTCGTGTCGCGCCATCGAGGGCCGCCATGACCGTCGACGATGTGAGGCCGGCATTCGCACCTGGCGCGACCGCGATCTGGTTCTCGCCGCGCGCGTCGACGGTGATGAGCGCCACGCCCGTGGCCGCAGAGCGGTCGATGAGCACGTGCGCGACGTCGATCCCCTCGAGCTCGAGCAGCTCGCGCGCAAGCTCTCCGAACGCATCGGGTCCGACAACCCCGATCATCGCGACCCGACCGTGTGAGCCGAGGGCGCGAGCTGCGGCGACCGCTTGGTTGCCGCCCTTGCCTCCCTGGTGCTGGGAGAACCTTCCACCTACTACGGTCTCGCCGGCGGCGGGAAGCCGCGACCCACGCACCACGAGGTCCACGTTGATCGCGCCGATCACGGCGAGCGTGTCGCCGCGGGTCGAGCTCACGCGGGCGCCTCGACCAGGCTCACGCGGGCGCCTCGAGCAGCGAGCTCAGTCGCTCCGCGAACCGGGAGAGGAACCCGGCGACGTCGACGTCGAGGGCGACCCGAGCGTTCTCCTCGGGCTCCCAGCCGACCGGCCACGGGCTGTGGCGCACGCCGCGCAGGTCGGCCACGGTCATGCCGCGCGTCCACAGGCCGTCGGTCTCGACCTCAACCCGTGTGGACTGGAACGTACCGAGTGACTCGTCGATGGCGAGTGCGAGCGCCAGCGGATCGTGCATCTCCGCGCCTCCCGTGACGCCGGTGCGCTCGTAGAACTCGATGTAGTACGGAACTGCGGTCTGCAGGAAGCGCGCCACCGGCGAATCGGGCATGCCCTCGCAGATCGCATCGAGTGCAGCTCGCGAGAGCTGCACTCGGTCGGTCACGTCGAGGCCAGCGCAGAGCGGAAGCCGCGCCGGCTCGCGCCCCGAAAATCCGCGGAAGACCGCCTGCGCCGCATCGGGGTCGACCCAGATGTTCGCCTCGGCGGCCGGCGTCGCGTTGCCACCGCGCGCGAACGAGCCGCCCATGATCGCGAACCCGCCGAGCAGGTCCGGCAGACGCGGTTCCTCGGCGAGCGCGAGCGCCACGTTGGTGAGAGGTCCGGTCGCGACGAGCAGCACCTCGCCCGGGCGTTCGCGCGCGGTCTCGACCAGAAGCTGCGCCGCCGTGCGCGACGAGGGTTCGCTGGCGGCGATGGGCAGCTCCGCATTGCCGAGACCACGCTCACCATGCACCACGGGGAACGGCTCGTGGTCGCGCACGATCGGGCGCGCCGCCCCTCGTGCCACCTCGACGTCGCCGAGCCCGACGAGCTCCAACACCGCGAGTGTGTTCTCGGTCGCGTGGTCGACGGTGACGTTCCCCATCACGCTGGTCGCCGCGATCAGCTCGATCTCGGGCGACGCGGCCGCGTAGAGCAACGCGAGCGCGTCGTCGACCCCTGTGTCGACGTCGAGGATCAGCGGCCGAGGCGTCATGGGCGAAGACTACCGACCGTAGACTTCGGCCGAAGGCGTTGAACGTGGGAGACGGAATGGAGCGGCCCGAGTATGAGTTCGGGCGACGGGATCTGGACTTCCTGCGTTGGTGGGGGGTGCCGACCTTGTCCGGTGCCCACATGTGCCCGACCCGGCCGAGTGCGACGCAGAACACGACTCGCATCGCCTTCGAGCTGATCTGCGTGATCGCCGACCGCCTCGCTCGCTGAGCGAGGCCAAAGGCTTGCGCGGGTGATAGCGGATACGCTAGCATCGTGAGGATGGATGAACGGGCGCTCAAGCGACTCCGCAAGCTCGAGCAGAACCCGAAGTCCGCAACTCCGAAGGAGGTTGCTGCTGCCCTGCAGGCGTTCGGGTACGAGCTGGCTCGCCAGAAGGGGTCGCATCAGACCTTCACGAAGACCGGCGAGTTTCCGGTCGTGGTGCCTATCCATCGGCCGCACATCAAGGCCGTGTACGTGAAGAAGGTGATCCAGCGACTGCAGGCGCAGGTCGAAGGATCTGGTGAGGAGAGACGATGACTGTGAACCCGAAGGACTACGACGAGCGCGTGCTCGATCTTCTGTGGGCGGACTGGACGATCGAGCTCCACCGCTACGAGGACGGCACCTTCTACGCCGGTGTCGTCGAACTGCCCGGCTGCATGACCGAGGCGGGCTCAGCGCCAGAAGCTGTCGACGCGCTCGAGGAGGCCCGTGCCGAATGGTTGTCGGCGGCGATCGAGCAAGGCCTCGCGATCCCTCGCCCTATGGGCGCACGCGACTACTCGGGGAAGGTCTTCGTTCGGGTATCTCCATCGCTTCACAAGCGGGTGGCTCTGGCTGCAGCCCGGCAAGGCGTGTCGATGTCGCAGTGGGTGGCCGAGGTCCTCGCCGGCGAGCTCGAACCCGAAGCTCACGAGGTTGGTTAGACGGTCCGAGGCTTACGCCGAGGTTGCGGGTTCCAGCTCGAAGCCGATGAGGCTTGCGGCGACTTCCTGACACATGCGCTGCATGTGCTCGGGGCCGACCTCGCTGTCGTTCATCAGCACTTGGATCGCGAGACCGTCGATCAGCGCGCCGAGCTTCATGCCGATCTCGTCGGCATCCTCGCCCTCGGCGAACTCGCCGGTCGTGCGTCCGTGCCGCACGATGTCGGCGATCGACTGACGCCAGCGGCGGTCGAGCACCTCGCGTTCCTTCGCGAGGGCCGGGTCGCGCAGGGCTCGCACCCAGATCTCGATCCACAGCGCCCATTCCTCGAGACGTTCGAAGTCGGGAAGCAGCCCCGGCACCGACAGGTCGATGAGCCGTGAGAGCTGATCCCGGGCTGAGTCGAGCCGGCGCAGATCGCGCGCCTGCGCCAGGTAGTACTTGTCGTTGGCGTAGGTCAACGCCTCGACGAGCAGACGGTCCTTCGACTCGAAGTAGTAGAGGATCAGCCCGGGCGAGACGCCGCAGCGCTCGGCGATGTCCTGGATGCGCGTCTCGGCGAGCCCGCGATCGGTGATCACGCGCGCCGCCGCCTCCAGGATCTCCTGGTGCCGGTCTTTGCCGTTCTTCTGTCGTGCGCGGGCCACGGGGACCTCCGTCTGCCTTGAACGCCACACAGCGCAGTGCCGTGAGCGCCCGTCGTTTGTATGAGCGTTCAAGCCACTGTACCGGCGTGACCTGGGAAGTCAAAACCCACGCAGGTCCGTACCCCAGTTGACTGGTGATTCAAACTCAGGCCATACTGCCCTGGTTCCGAACAGGCCGAGGGTCACGAGAAGAGGAAGGACGCGCACGGCTATGGCTTCGAACATCTACGACGCGATCGTCATCGGCGGCGGTCACAACGGACTCACGAGCGGCGCCTACTTCGCCCGCCACGGCGCCCGCACGGTGGTGCTCGAGGGCCGCAACAAGACTGGTGGCGCCGCCGACACCAGCGCCCCGTTCGCCGACCACCCGGAGATCAACGTCACGACCTACAGCTACGTGATGTCGCTGATGCCGCCGACGATCATCCGCGAGCTGAACCTGAAGCGGCACGGCTACGACGTCACGCCGTTCGGCCCCTACTTCCAGGCCTTCCCCGACGGGCGCGCCATCACCGTCTATGCCGACGACGCGAAGAAGAGCTACGACTCGATCGCGCAGTTCTCCAAGAAGGACGCCGACACGCTTCCGAAGTGGGAAGCGTGGATGAAGGGCGTCAGCGACGTGCTCGGTCCGCTGCTGCTCAGCGTGCCGCCACACGTGGGCTCGACGAAGCTCGGCGACCTGATCCCGCAGGCGCAGGCCGCCTGGAACATGCGCAAGCTCGGCCAGCGCGGCGTGGCCGACGTTACTCGGCTGTTCTCGATGAGCGTGAGCGACCTGCTCGACGACTGGTTCGAGTCCGACGCGATCAAGGCGATGCTCACGGTGAACGGCGTGATCGGCACGTGGGCCGGCCCAGACGAGCCCGGCACCGCCTACGTCATGCTGCACCACTCGATCGGCGACGTGGGCGACGGCCACCTCGGGTCGTGGGGCTTCCAGCAGGGCGGCATGGGCGCGGTGAGCGACTCGATCCGAGGGAGTGCGGAGTCCTTCGGGTGCGAGATCCGCACCGAGGCAAAGGTGGCGAAGATCCTGACCCGCGGCGGTCGTGCGGTCGGCGTTGCCCTCGAGAACGGCGACGAGCTCCGCGCCCCGGTGGTCGTCACCACGGTGCACCCGAAGATCGCGTTCCTCGACCTGCTCGATCGCAACGAGCTTCCCGCCGACTTCGTGTGGGACATCGAGCGCTGGAAGACCCGCTCGGGCACCGTGAAGATCAACGTCGCGATCAGCGAGCTTCCCGACTTCACCTCGATGCCCGGCACCGAGCAGCAGGACCACCACACCGGCTCGGTCGAGCTGTGCTTCTCGCCGCAGTACGCCGAGCGCGCGTTCCAGGATGCCCACATCGATCGCAAGCCCGCGAACGCGCCGTTCGTCGACGGCACCATCCCGACGACGCTGGACAAGAAGCTCGCGCCCGAAGGCGTGCACGTCTTCTCGATGTTCACGCAGTGGGTCCCCGACGACTGGGTGAACGAGCCGCACCGCGAGGAGCTCGACGCTTACGCGCAGCGCATCTTCGAGGGCTACGACTCGCTTGCGCCCAACTTCAAGAGCTCGATCATCGACTACCAGGTGATCGGTCCCTACGACATGGAGCAAGACCTCGGCCTCATCGGCGGAAATATCTTCCACGGGGAGCTGAGCGTCGATCAGCTCTTCCACATGCGGCCGGCGCCGGGCTACGCCGACTTCCGCACGCCGATCAAGGGGCTGTACCACGGGTCATGCGCGACGCACGGAGGCGGTGGGGTGAACGGCATCCCGGGGTGGCAGGCGTACAAGGCGGCCGTGAAGGACAAGGCCCTCCCCAAGAAGTAGGTGGCGCTCGCGGGTGAGGTGATGCGCGAAGAGCCGAGGCCCAGCCCGAGCCTCAAGCCGATGCTCGAAGCTCGGTCGGTCGCGGTCGTGGGCGCCTCGGTCAAGGAAGGCTCGCTCGGCAGAGCCATGATCGAGGAGCTGCAGCGGGGCGGCTACGAGGGCTCTCTGTGGCCCGTAAATCCGGGCTACGACGAAGTGCTCGGGCTCGCCTGCTTCCCATCGGTCGCCGAGACGCCGGGTGACGGCGTCGACCTCGCGATCCTCGGCGTCGCGAACCAGCGCATCGAGCGGGCCGCGCGCGCCGCAATCGACGCGGGCGCGCGATCGCTCGTCACGTTCTCGTCGCTCTACGAGGAGCCGACACCGGGCACGCCCCCGCTCACCGAACGGCTCGCCGCGATCGCGCGCGATGCTGGCATCCCGATGTGCGGCGGCAACGGCATGGGGTTCCTGCACGAGAGCGTGAAGCTGCGCGCGACCGGCTTCCCGACGCCAGACCACATGCGCCATGGTCCCGTGACCTTCATCTCGCACTCGGGCTCGGCGTTCGCGGCACTCGCGTTCAACGACCGCGGCATCGGGTTCAACCTGCTGGTGTCGAGCGGTCAGGAGCTCGGCGCGACGATGGCCGACTACATGGCCTACGCGCTCGACCGGCGAGAGACGCGGGTGCTCGCGCTGCTGCTCGAGACCGTGCGCGACCCCGAGTCGTTCGTCGCGCAGATCGCGCGCGCCCACGAGCTCGACGTGCCCGTGCTCGCCCTGAAGGTCGGGCGTACCGAAGGCTCGAAGGCCATGGTCACCGCGCACTCCGGCGCGCTCGCCGGGGAGCACGGCGCGTACGAGGCGCTCTTCGACGCGTACGGCGTGCACGAGATGCTGAATCTGGAGGAGATGGCCGACGCGATGGAGCTGTTCAGCTCACCACGTCGCGTGACCGGCGAGGCGGCTGGCATCGCGAGCGTGCACGATTCCGGTGGAGAGCGCGCCCTCTTCGTCGATCGGGCGCACGACCTCGGCGTGGCGTTCGCGGCCGTGAACGACGCGACCATCGCGACCATCGCCGACACGCTCGACCCTGGGCTCGAGGCGGCCAACCCACTCGATGCATGGGGAACCGGCATCGACGCCGATCGCATCTTCCGCGAATCGTTCCTCACGCTGCACGACGACCCCGACACGGCAGCGATGGCCTTCGTGGTCGACCTCACGCGCCAGGGCGAGCCGTACGACGAGGGCTACTTGCAGATCGCGAAGGACGTTTGGGACGCGACCAGCAAGCCCTTCTGCGTGCTCTCGAACCTCGCGAGCGCCATCGCCATCGAGGAAGCGCAGCTTCTTCGCGACCATCGCATCCCGGTGCTCGAGGGCACGTCGTCGGGGCTCGTCGCTCTGCGTGCGTTGCTCGCGCACCGTGACGCGGGGGCTCGCGCGGCGACCGCGCCGGTCGCTCCGGTCGCCGAGGACGTGCGCGAGCGATGGCGTGACCGGCTCTCGAGTTCCGGCGAGATCGGTGAGCTGGAGGGTTTCGGGCTGCTCGCCGACTACGGCGTGCCCGTGGTCGCGGCGAGCGCAGCTTCGAGCGCCGACGAAGCCGTCACGGCCGCGGCGGCGATCGGGTTCCCGGTCGTGTTGAAGACCGCGGCCGAGGGCGTGCAGCACAAGTCCGACGTCGGCGGTGTCCGACTCGGGCTCGCCGACGCCGACGCCGTGCGTGCGGCGTACGACGAGGTGGCGATGCAGCTCGGTCCGAAGGTGACCGTCGCTGCGATGGCGCCTCCCGGCGTGGAAGTCGCGCTCGGCCTCGTGCGAGATCCGACCTTCGGCCCGCTCGTGCTCGTGGCGGCCGGCGGGGTGCTCGTGGAGCTCCTGCACGACCGGGCCCTGGCGCTCCCGCCGCTCGACGAAGCAGGTGCGAGGCGTGTGATCGACCGGCTCCAGATGCGGCCGTTGCTCGACGGCGTGCGCGGCGCGCCGCCGAGCGATGTTCGCGCCCTTGTTCAGGCCGTGTCGCGGCTGTCCGTGTTGGCGGCCGACCTCGGAGATCTGCTCGACGCGCTCGATGTGAACCCTGTGATCGCCTCTCCTGAGGGCGCTGTCGCCGTCGACGCCCTGGTGATGCCGTCGGCGAGCTGACCTCAGGAAAGCGTCAGGCGAGCAGGTCGTCGAGCGGGTACGGCTCGAAGGCGTTCCGACACGGGTTGCCCGGCGCCACCCACAGGGTACGGTTGGCCACGTCGGCGACCATGCCGAACGCGCAGCCTGGTGCCGACGATCTTTCCCCGGTCGAAGGGTGAGCCGGATGCTCGGATCACACGCATGAGCTCGAGACTACGCCCGCGGTCCGATGACCAGCCTCACGTCGCGGCGTCCGGCCGTCATGCGAATCGGAGGAGCACCTTCCCGGTCTTGCCCGGCGCTTCGAGGCGATCGAACGCCTCGTGCACGTCGTCGACCGAGAACACGGAGTCGATCGATGGCTTCACGCGACCGTCCGTCAACATGGGCACGACCTCGTCCGTGAACCTCGCCACGGCCTGCGCTTTCTCGTCGACCGACCGAGCCCTGAGCACGGTTCCCCGCAAGGTGGCCCGCCGCGTCATCAGTCGCACGAGATCGATCTCGACCTTCGAGCCGGAAGCCACACTGAGCACGACGATGCGTCCATGAGTCGCGAGCAGGGCCAGGTCATCCTGAAGGTTCGACGAACCGACGAGCTCGAGCACGAGGTCGACCCCCCGGCCTTGCGTGAGCGCGGTCACGGCCGGTACGACCCGGGCCCCGTCGACGGCTTCCGCCCCGAGCGCTCGGATGCTCTCGGCGGACGGCTCCCTCCTGACCACGCCGAGCGCGGTGGCGCCGAGCACGATCGCGAGCTGCACGGCGGCTGATCCGACGGCTCCAGACGCTCCATGTATCAAGACGATCTCACCTGCTCGGAGCTCCCCTTGCGTCGTGAGGGCGTCATGAGCCGTGATGAAGACCTCGGGGACTGCTGCGGCTTCCTCATCGGAGAGCGCCTGTGGCACGGCGGTGACGCACCGCTCATGAACCGCGACTCTGGAGGCCAGGCCGCCTCCGGCGACGAGACCGAAGACCCGGTCGCCGATAGCCCATCGGGAGACGTCCGACCCTCGGGCCGTCACGGTTCCGGACACCTCGAGGCCCGCGACATCGGGTACGACCCCGGGCGGGGCGGGGTAGCGGCCTTGTCGCTGCTGCAGGTCGGCAGGGTTCAGCCCCGCGATGTCGACGGCGACCAGCACCTGGTTCGAGGCGAGCACCGGGTCGTCACGGTCTTCAAGTAGGACGACCTCGTTCCCGCCAGCTCCCATGAAAGCGACGACCTTCATCGTCCGGCTCCACCGTTGCGTATGTGATCCATGGCAGGAGAGCGTAGCGGAGGCCCCGATGCCAGGTTTGGCGGTGCTCGGCGCCGGGAAAGCTCCTCTCGTTGGCGCGCAGCGGGCGCGCCGTCATGAGGAGGGATCTCCATGGTTGGCATGCTGGCGTTCCTCGCGCAGGCGGGGGAAAACAACGACGGGGGCGTCGACGTCGCGTCGATCCTCGGCTACATCGTGGTCGGTGCGATCGTGGGAGTGCTCGCGCGCTTCCTGGTACCCGGCGATGACCCGATGGGCATCATCGGCACGATCCTGCTCGGCATCGTCGGTGCCGTGATCGGTGGATGGATCGCCGGCGCGGTCTTCCAAGACACGAGCGGTGTCGATTGGATCGCTTCGATCGTCGTGGCCGTGATCCTGGTGCTCGGCTACCGAGCGATCGCGGGCAACCGCACCCATGTGAACAACTGACGCACGAACCATCTCACCGAGCGTGAACGGGCCGGGCTTCGTCCCCGGCCCGTTCCGTGTCCGGGGTCGGCGGCGCAAGTAGCCTTCGGTTCGTGACGCCCGAGAAGTCCCTGCGGCCCGCCGGCTCTCGCGAGCTCGCCGACTCGACAGAGCTGTGTTTCCTTCCGGCCACCGAGCTCGCGGGCCGTCTGCGCTCCGGTGAGCTTTCGGCTCGCGAGGTGATGTCCGCGCACCTCGCGCAGATCGAGGCGGTCGATCCAGCGGTGAACGCGATCGTCACGCTCGTCGCGGATCGCGCGACCGGCGCGGCCTCGCGAGCCGACGATGCGCTTGCTCGCGGCGAGCCGGTCGGGCCACTGCACGGGCTGCCGATCGCCCACAAGGATCTGGTCGCGACCGCCGGTATCCGCACGACGGCGGGTTCGCCCATCTTCGCCGACACGGTGCCCGATACCGACGATCTTCTGGTCGAACGCGCGCGTGCCGCCGGCGCGATCGTGCTCGGCAAGACGAACACGCCGGAGTTCGGCGCGGGCTCGCAGACGTTCAACCCGGTCTTCGGACCGACGGTGAACCCCTATGACCTGGCGTTGACGTGTGGCGGCTCGTCGGGCGGCGCCGCCGCCGCGCTCGCCTGCGGCATGGTGCCGATCGCCGATGGCAGCGACCTCGGAGGATCCCTCCGCAACCCGGCGAGCTTCTGCAATGTGGTCGGGTTCCGTCCGACCCCTGGCCGCGTGCCGTCGTGGCCGTCATCGAACGCCTGGCAAGACCTCGCGGTCGACGGGCCCATGGGTCGCACCGTCGACGACGTTGCTCTGCTCCTGTCTGTGCTCGCCGGGACGGACCCCCGAGTGCCGATCTCTCTGCCGGAACCGGGCTCCACGTTCGCTCCTGCGATCGCAGCAGATCTCGGTGCGCCCCTTCTCGCATGGGCGCCGGCGGCGGATGGCACCATGCCGTTCGATCCGCGTATCCCCGCGATCGTTGACGCAGGGCGAGCCGTGTTCGAGTCGCTCGGGTGCCGAACGGAGGAAGCCTTCCCCGACCTGCGCGGCGCGCGCGAGGTGTTCTTCACGATGCGCGCTCATATGTTCGCATCGAACCTGGCAGAGCTGCTCGAGGAACACCGCGACGAGATGAAGGCCACGGTCGTCTGGAACATCGAGGAAGGTCTGCGGCTCACGCAGCCCGACATCGCTCGTGCGGAGTGGCTGAGGACCGAGCTCGTCGAGCGCGTCGTGGCGTTCTTCGCTCGGTTCGACTACCTGGTCATGCCGGTGACGCAGGTGCCGCCGTTCCACGTTGACACGGAGTTCCCGACCGAGATCGAAGGGGTGACGATGCCCACCTATCTCGACTGGATGGAGTCGTGCTGGTGCATCACCGTCACCGGGTCGCCCGCCATCTCGGTGCCGAGTGGGTTCACCGACGATGGGCTTCCCGTGGGCGTGCAGATCGTGGGGCGGCGCGGCGACGATCTCGGTGTGCTGCGGCTCGCGCACGCGTTCGAGCAGGCGACGCGGGTGGGGGAACGACGTCCGCCCTTGTTGTCCACATCGCCCGAGAGCATCGGTGAGGTTCGATGATGCACGACGTCGATCTCGAGCGACTCCGCCTCGGGCGTCTCGAACGGCTGCAGCGGGCGATGCGTGATCACGACGTCGACGTGCTCCTGCTCGCGAACGAGCCCAACGTGCGATACGCGACGGGCGCGACCGCGATGCCCGTGTACGCGATGAGCACCTTCGCGCGATGTGCGGTCGTACCCCAAGAGGGCACCCCGATCCTGTTCGAGCACGTGAACTCGGTGCATCGGTCGGCGCTGCGAGCGCCCGACGTTCGCCCGATGCACGCCTGGGAGTTCTACGACGACCCGGCGTCACAGGCCGCGATCTGGGCGGATGAGACGATGGCCGCGGTACGAGAGCTCGGCGCGAACGGCGAACGCATCGCTGTCGACCGGCTCGGCACGCCGGCGTTCCTCGCGCTCGTCGAACGAGGCGTGCGCCTTGCCGACCTCTGCCCCCGTCACCCAGCAGGCCCGGCGGGTGAAGACGCCAGAAGAGATCAGCTGTTCGACCTCAACGCCCGCCTGATCGAGCAGATGCTGGCTGCATTCGAGGCCGCGATCGCACCCGGCGTCTCAGAACGCGAGCTGCTCGCGGTGCTCTCCGACGTGATGGTGCGCGGCGGCGGCGAATTCCTCGCCACGACCACCGTCTGCTCCGGTCCCAACACGAACCCGTGGCGGGCCGAGGCGACCGACCGACGGCTCGAGGCAGGCGACCTCGTCTTCGTCGATACCGACACCGTGGGCATCGAGGGATGCTTCTTCTGCGTCTCCCGCACGTTCCCCGTGGGCGATGTCGAGCCGACCGCCGAGCAGCGGGCGATGTATCGAGAGTCGCACGAATGGCTCACAGCCATGAAGGAGCTGGTACGTCCCGGGCATCACCTGCGGTGAGCTCGTCGCAGAGGCGCCGGTCTTCCCTGTCCGGTTCTCGGCGCAGCGCTATGAATGCTTCTTCCACGGCATCGGGCTCGAGGAGGAGAACCCGAGCCTGTGCCACCCCGACGATGTGCAGCCCAACCCCGACACCGTGCTCGAGGAAGGCACCGCCCTGGTGGTCGAGCTCTACGCCGGCGAAGCCGAAGGTCGCGACGGTGTGAAGCTCGGCGACGAGTTGCTCATCACCACCGACGGACACCGCTACAGCAGGCGGTTGAACCAGATACCTCCAGGGCCGGTCGAGAAGCTCACGCCCTCGCCCCAGACCGCAACGGCCTTACCGGTGTTCGTGATGTCGATCGCGCCGTAGTCGCCGTACTCCGAGGCGAATCCGGCGGTGGTCTTATATGAGGCCCCGGTGTCGGCGTCGGAGATGTCGGCCTCGGCGCTCCAGGTCTGACCTCCGTCGGTGGACGAACGGTAGAACGTGTTCCACGCGCCGGTGCGATCGTCGCCGTAATGGATGCGGAACTGCCCTGCGGCCCCTCCCGCGATCGCAGGGAAGCTCGCGTTCGAAGTGCCGTTGCCGAGTCCACGGCCGGCGCCCACGTCACGCCTCCGTCGGTCGACCTGCGTGACCAGATGTGGCCGTTGCCGCCTTGGCTCGTGGCACCCGAATACAGCGCCACGAGCGTGCCCGCGCTGTCGCTTCCCAACGCCGTTGTCGACGACGTCTCGAAGTTCACGCCGGTGAACACCTGGCCGAGCACGATGCGCGTCCACGAGGTGCCGCCGTTCGTGGTGCGCCAGGTCTCGATGTTGATCGGACCGCTGGCCTGCTGGCTGCCGCCCGGGTAGTCCGATGCCGAGAGCACCGCGGTGCCGTTCGCCAGTACCTCGAGCCCGTTCGGATAGCGGTAGCGACCGGTGTCGTTGTTCAGTTTCACCGCTGGTGAGAACGACGCACCCGAGTTGTGCGAAGCCGCCACCCACACGTCGGAGCTGGTCGCGTACGCGATGTAGACGTGCACTCCGTCGGGGCTGACGCCGATCCACGGCTTGTCACCCCACGGCGCACCCGAGACTTCGATCGGGGCGCTCCACGTCGCTCCGTGGTTCGCCGACTTCGCGAACACCATGTCGTACTTGTTCATCCACGTGGCGTAGACGACGCCGTTCGACGCGACCTTCACGACCGGGTCGTACTGGAACTGCTTCACGCCCGGGCACGGGCATGGATAGGTCTCGGCGCTCCACGTCGCGCCGTTGTCGCTCGAGACCCGCAGCAGCATCGGGATCGGCGGGCACGACTTGCAGGCCTTCGGGCCGCCGAACCGGTTGTACATCACGTAGAGGTAGGGACCGCTCGGATCGGCAGCGATCGTCGGCTCCCAGGTGTCCTCGGTGCCGACCTTGATCTCGCCCGCCCAGCCCGGTGCGGCCGCGAGCGGGGCGAGCGCCCGCGTCTCCCGCAGCGTGATGGGGCCGGTGTCGGCTCGGCTGACGGCAACGCCGGGGTGACCCATCACCTCTGATGCGCGGAGCTCACGGGTCGACCCGGTCCTGCTAGCTGACGTGAAGGCGAAGACCGTTGCTGCCGCAAGCACGACGAGCATGGTCATGGTCAGCGCTGTGGTCCGGAGCTTCCGCATCGAGATCCCCTCGCGTTCGAGCTGCGTGGACCGTATGCGTTCCATCGCGCCGGTCGAATCGAGCTGTGACTCGTGTCACGCGGGGTCTCGCGCGAGTCTCGGCATGCGTACCGATCGAGCCGGAAGGGTACGTCGACGCGTCAGGAGGACGACGCATGGACACAGCAGGCGCATCGACCGAGGGAACACCTGGCGCGACGGGGACATCGACGCTACGCGGTGACTCGGCCACATCCGATGACGGCGCTTCCTATCGCCTCATCGACGGCCCTCGTCACGTGACGCACGAGGATCGGAGCGAGCTTCCCGGCCATCATGAGGCGACGTTCGCGACGGCCGCCGACGAGCGATTCGATCGGTACCTGACAGACAAAGGACGCGCCGAGCTCCTGCGCCTGATCGACGCCGGGCAGCACACTTTCACGCTCGAGGAAGTCGACTGGCTCACGACAGAGCCGACGATGCCCGCACTGTTGACGAGCATGGCCGGTGAGGGCGCCGAAGGCGGCTGAAGGAACCCGGGCGAGCCTCAATCGCGAACGAGCGCCGCAGGCAGACGCTGGCGCTCGTGCACGAGATCGTTCCATCGGCGGGGACCTCGGCCTCCCAGCCAGGCGTGCACGTTGGCGATCGTGAAGTCGTCGGGGCGCACATGGCCGAGCTCCTCCGGGAGCACCGGAGCGGAAACAGCGCCGGCGTCTCGCGCGCGAAGGGAGTAGGGAGCGACGATCGTGGCGCCGGTCCCGTTGCGAGACGGGTCGAGCATGACGCGACCCTTCCGCTTGGCCTTGCGGAACTCGTCGGTCACGAGCTCGGGTCGCCGCGCGGCGACGACGGCGGTGATTCGTGTGGCCGCTCGCCGCAACGCCTCCTCGTCGACCCGCCGTTCGATCGGCGTCACGATGTGCAGGCCCTTGCCGCCCGTGGTCTTGACGCCGGCGGCGAGGCCGAAGTCGTCGAGCACTTCGAGCACGAGGCGAGCGACCTCCACGGCCGCGTCGAACGCTTTTTCGGGAGGATCGATGTCCACTACGAGCAGGTCGGGGCGGTCCAGCCGGTCGGTGCGCACCGGCGCCGGATGGAACTCCAGCGCCGCCTGGTTCCCGAGCCATCTGAGCGTTCGGCGGTCGTTGCACACGACGTAGTCGACCTCGCGCCCGGCGCTCGGAGCAGCGATCCGCACGGTCGGGATCCATGACGGCGCGTAGCTCGACACGGCCTTCTGGAAGTAGCGCTTGCCGGGCACTCCGTCGGGAGCGCGGATCAGGGTGAGCGGCCGTGCCCGCAGCCACGGCAGCATGAGATCGGCGACGGCATCGAGATAGTCGACGTAGGCCCGCTTGGTGACACCGAGCGCCGGCCACAGCAGCTTCTCGGGGCGGGTCACCTCGACCTCGGAGGACGTCATCTCCCCGCCACCTCCCTTGCCCCTGCGAGACCTCGCCCGGTTGACGAGCTCGCTTCGTATGGAAGGCTCCGAGCACCATGTCGAACGGCGCGAGATCGGCACGGCGCATCAGCTCGCCGATCTCGCCATCGCCCAGCGTGGAAGCGTGGTTGGAGCTCGGTCCACATGCCAAGCGTGTCACGTCAGAGCGCGTATCGCGCCGGATGGATACCATCCGAGATGTTCGCTTCAACCGAGGAGACGAAGGAGGCCACCATGGACGAGAGCACGAACGGCGAACTACGCGACGAGGACATGCAGACGGAGATGCCGGGCTCCACCCCATCGACCGAGACGGGTCCCCGGGACGCCGACGGCAAGGACGCCGACGGCACCGACGCTGACGGCACCGACGCTGACGGCACCGACGGCGACGCGACCGACACCACTGATGGAGACGGCACCGACGCTGACGGGACCGACACGCCCACCTCGTGACGGTTGCGACGCTTCCTCCCGAGCAAGCCGAGATGGGAGCGCTCGCCCGGTGTGCCGGTGACGTGGGCCGTTTCCTGGCCGATGACTGGGCGCGCCGGGCGAGCATCCGGCGTGGCGCCACGCAGGGCGGGTTCGGAGATCTGCTCACGCTCGACGACGTCGATCGGTTCCTGACCACCAGAGCGCTTCGCACGCCGTTCTTCCGACTGGTGCAGGCGGGCCAACGCATCGCCGAGGCCGCGTACACGCGATCGGGCCGGGCCGGGTCGCGCGATGTGACAGGCATCGCGGACCCTGCGGCCGTCGCGTCGTTGTTCGAGGGCGGCGCCACCATCGTGCTCCAAGGACTACACCGGTGGTCCGAGCCGGTCATGCGGTTCAATCGGAGCCTGGAGCTCGAGCTTGGCCACCCCTGCCAGGTCAATGCGTACGTCACCCCGGCTGGCGCGCAGGGTCTCGAGCTGCATCACGACCCGCACGACGTGTTCGTGCTGCAGGCGTTCGGTCACAAGCGCTGGGAGGTGCACCCGGCTCCCCGCGAGTCCGCCCGCCCCCCCCTCGATGTCGATGTGGAGCCGGGCGACACGATCTACATGCCGGCCGGGACCCCGCACGCGGCGTCGGCGCAAGCGACGGTGTCGGGCCATCTCACCGTCGGCGTGCACGTGACGAGCTGGCGCGACGTGCTCGCCGGCGCCTGGACGGCCGCCGCCGCCGACCCCTCGCTCGATGACCCCGTGCCTGCGGGGTGGGTGCGCGACTCGACGGGACTCGTTGACGAGCTCACCGATCGGATGCGCCTGGCGACCGAACGCCTGCTCTTGACCGACGCCAGCGGCATCCTCGCCGACCGGGCCGACCGCTTCCTGTCGGTGCGGGCGCAGCTCGCGCGCGGCTCGATCGCCGAGAGCGCCTCGCCCACCGAGGTCGACGACGCGACGGCGCTTCGTCGGCGCCCGGGTTCCGTCTGCGAGATCCGTCACCGGGACGGCTCGCTGGTGCTGTTGCTCGGCGATCGACGGCTGCACCTGCCGGCGTGGCTCGAACCCGCGATGCGGCATATCTCCGAGAGCGAGGCGTTCCGGCTCGGTGAGCTCGCCGACGTGGTGCCCGACGCTCGGAGCCGAGCGGTACTGGCCAGGCGGCTGATCCGCGAAGGGTTGTTGACCGCGGCGCCGCTGGATCCTGACTCCGGCGTCGACCGTCGGTGACCGGGCTCACCGATCGCTGCTCGCACCGAAGCGAGGCGGCGCATGAGCCGCTCGCCGGCACTGCGTCCACGATCAGGCGCTGGTTGCTGATCGAGCATGCCGGCCCATGGGGTCGCGACGGCCTTCTCGACGCGCGCCTGCCCGAGGGGCTCGGTCTCGCGCTCCGCGACCTCGGGCGTCGCACGCGCTGCCGAGTGCTGCTGATCCGACGCCCGACACGTTCCGACGGCAGCGGCACGGCGTGCTTCGCCGTCGATACGGCGGAGGCGTGGATCGGCGCCCGAACGCTCGAGCGCGTCGACGACGCTGCGGAGCTCGACCCGAGGGACCGTTCGGCGTTCCCGCTCTCGATTCGCGGCCCGGTGGCGGTGGTTTGCACGCACGGCCGCCGAGACGTCTGCTGCGCCGAGCGCGGGCGCCCGCTCGCCGCGGCAGCCGCGCTCGAGCATCCCGGATCGGTGTGGGAGAGCACCCACGTGGGTGGGGACCGGTTCGCCGGCAACTTGGTCGCGTTCCCGCACGGGCTCGTCTTCGGCCGTGTGGAACCTGCGCGAGGCGCGGAGGTCGTTGGTGCCTGCGCTCAGGGACGCATCGTGCTCGACAGGTATCGCGGTCGAACGAGCCACCCGATGCCCGCGCAGGCAGCGGAGGTCGCGCTCCGCACGCGCTCGGGCCTCGACCGCATCGACGACGTGCGGCTGGTCGCCGTGGAACGCACCGGCGATGTCGCGACGGTGCGCCTGGCGTCACCCGGCGCAGAGGCGCTCGTGAAGGTCGTGCGCAACGAGCTTCCGCCGATGCGGCTCACGTGTGCTTCGGGCTCAGAGGAAGCCGCGGCAACCTGGACCGTCGAGTCGATCGAGGTCGACGCGCCAGACCCGTCGTTCGCGCAGAGCCCGTCGTCTCAACGCGGCACGTCGTCGTCGTCCTGACCCTGCACGGGCGTTGCCTGCTCGAGCGCGTCGGCCTCCGACGCGTCATCGGGGACCCCGTCGGGCAGCTCGATCTCATCGTTGGCCGGTCCTGGTTCGACGGGCTTGTCTTGCTCGAGGGCGTCGGCCTCGGGGACCGGCTCGGTCGTTCCGTCGTGCTGGTCGCTCATGTGCTCCTCCTCGGTCTCGGTCTCGGTCTCGGGCTCGGTCTCGGGCTCGGTCTTGGGTTCGACGGTTGGCGGTGCGATTGCGCGCCCCGCTCCCAGGGTATGCCCCGCAGCATCATCCGCTGACCGTCGTGAGGAGAAGCCATCATGGCCCATCGACCCATCGTGCGTTGTGTGATCGCGCTGGTGCTGGCTGCGGGAACGCTCGCTGCCTGCACCGAAGAGCAGCAGCAGGAGATCGTCGACGACACCGCCGAGATCGCCGCGCGCAACGCCGCCGCGGCTGCCGGCACGGCGGCCTTCGAACGCGAGGGCCTCGAGGTCTCCGACGTGCTGGAGTGCACCGCCGACTCCACAGGGGGGGCCCAAGACCTGCGCGTCACGTGCACCGGCACCAGCGACGACGGCAAGGAGCTCGCGCTCGAAGGCTCGGTCTCCGCCCAGGAAGAGGACATCAACGTCGACGCGATCCGAGGCTCCTTCGTCGGCACGGTCGACGGCGAAGAGGTCTTCGCCGAGGACTGTCTCGGCGACCGCTGCTGACGGCGCGGCTGCTAACGGCGACGGCTACTAGAGGCCGTGGAGCGGTCGTGCTGCTCTATGTGCGGATCTCGAGCGCGAACCGCAGTGCCCGGTCGAGATCGGGAAGCTCCTCGAGCAACAGGCGTCCGATCGGCTTCGATCCGAGCGCGAGTGACGGGATGGTCTGCAATGAGTCGCAGTTGGCGACCGAGCGAACCTTCAGTCCATGGGCCTTGCCGAGCGGCAGCTCGCTCGTGATGTCGCGCCTGGTGCGAGTGATCGGCGCCACCGTGACGGTCGTTCGCACCGCGATCGCTGCGGTGCGCGTCACGAGCAAGACTGGTCGGCGCCCGACCGGCGGGGGCAGCGTCGCGACATAGAGCTCACCTCGACGTCTGGCCGCGCTGTGCGGACGCGACACAGACACACCCTCACCGTTGCGGCCACGCGTGCAGCGAGAGCTCGCGGAGCGCGGCCAGCTCGGCCTCGTCTTCTGGAACACGGCGGTATGCCTCGGCATACCGGAGGTCGGCGATGCCTTCGGCAACCGCCTCGAGGTACAGGTCGATCGCCCTGCGGATCAGCTCGCTTCGGCTCTCATCGCCGGCGACGGCGTGGCGATCGAGCGATGCGACCTGGCCGTCGTCGAGCTGCACCAGGACCTGCTTGCGCGCCATGTGCCCGAGCATACCATATGAACTACCATATGTATCGATATATGCTGCAGTGATGAGCGTCACATCCGATCGCTTCCTCCTACGATGCGTCCGTGACAGCGTTTGAGGAGCGAGACCGCATCGTCGAGCTGCTTCGCGCCGCCCCGCTGATCGACGGGCACAACGACATGCTCTGGGCGATGCGCGAGGCCCGCGAAGCTGATCCGCCCGAGATGCTCGACCCGGGCGGTCCCTGTCCATCGCTGCAGACCGACTTCCCCCGCATGGAAGCCGGCGGGCTCCGTGGGCAGTTCTGGTCGGTGTACGTGCCCTCGGACCTCGATGAGCACGAGGCCGCGACACGCACCTTCGAGCAGATCGAGGGGTTGCACGAGCTGGCGGCGCGATATCCCGATCGCCTCGAGCTGGCGCGGACCGCCGGCGATGTCGAGCGCATCGCCGCGACAGACAGGGTCGCATCGATGATCGGCGTCGAGGGTGGTCACTGCATCGCGAGCTCGCTCGGCGTGTTGCGCGCCCTCGCCCGGGCAGGCGCCTGCTACCTCACGCTCACGCACAACGACGACACGCCGTGGGCCGACTCGGCCACGGGAGAGCATCCCCACGGGGGGCTGACCGTCTTCGGCGAAGAGGTCGTGCGCGAGCTGAACCGACTGGGCGTGCTCGTCGACCTCAGCCACGTCTCCGACGATACGATGCGTCAGGCGATCGAGCTCAGCGAGGCGCCGGTCGTGTTCAGCCACTCTTCGGCGCGCGCCATCGCCGACGTCACGCGCAACGTTCCGGACGACGTGCTCGAGACGATCGGGCGTACGAACGGGGTCGTCATGGTGACGTTCGTGCCGGAGTTCCTTACGGAAGAGGGCGCACGCGTGAACCGCGAGGGGTGGGAAGAAGCGCACCGCCTGCGCGCCGACCATCCGGACGATCGAGCCCGGGTGGCGGCCGCCGTGGATGAGTGGTTCGCAGGGCACGACGTCATCGCGGCGATCTCAGATGTCGCGGACCACGTCGACCACGTGCGCGAGGTCGCAGGCGTCGACGCGATCGGCGTCGGTGGCGACTTCGACGGTGCCGTCACGATGCCTGTCGGACTCTCCGACGTCGCCGGCTACCCGGCGCTGTTCGCCGAGCTCGCGGCGCGCGGTTACACCGACGACGAGCTCATGGCGATCGCTGGGCGCAACGTGCTGCGGCTCATGCGCGCCGCCGAACGTGTGGCCGCGCCGTAGGCTTGCATCGTGAGCCCGCTGACGATCGGTGACGCCGCGCCTGTGATCCCGGGTGTCATGTTCGGTGACGGACCATGCGGGTTGTTCTTCTACAAGGTGACGTGCCCGACCTGTCAGCTCGCGGCCCCCACGATGAATGCGTTCGAGCGAGCCTTCCCTGGGCGGGTCGTCGGCATCGGGCAGGACCCTGCGCCCAAGCTCGAGCGGTTCTCCGAGGCGCACGACATGGGCATCGCGTCGATCGAGGACGAGCCGCCCTACGCGATCTCCGATTCGTACGCGGTCGAGTCGGTGCCGACGCTGTTCCTCGTCGGTGACGACGGGCGCGTGATCGAGTCGGTGGGCGCGTGGGACCGCGACGGGTTCAATCGCGTCGCTGCCGCGCTCGCCGAGCTCACCGGGGCAGAGCCGGTGCTCGTGTCGACGCCCGGCGACGGGCGTCCACCCTTCAAGCCTGGATGAGGCTCCCGCAACACGCGCTCGGTCTGAGCGCGCGCGCCCCACGATGAGGACGATCGGGCGATGGAGCTTCGCGGCTGGGCTCGTGTTCACGGGCATCGCGCACTTCGTCGCGCTCGACTCGCTCCTGCTGCTCGTGCCACCGTGGTTCCCCTGGCCCGCGGCGGTGGTGTGGATCACCGGCGTGATGGAGATCGCGTTCGGCGCGGCACTCGTGCTCGCGCCCGCGGGTGACCGGCGCCGAACGGTCGGGTGGGCGCTGGCCGGCTTCCTCGTCGTGGTCTTCGTCGGCAACGTCTCGCAGGCGGTCTCGGGCGTCGACGCGTTCGGGCTCGATACCGACTTGGAACGCTGGGGAAGGCTCGCCTTCCAGCCGATGCTGATCGCCTGGGCGCTCTGGTCGGCCGACGTGTGGGCTCGTTGATACGAACGGCGACCTGAGGTGATCTGCGTTGGGCGTACTCTGCCGGACCACCCAGGTATGACTGAGAGTGGGGGCTACACTTGGCGCGATGTCTGAGCCCCGCCGCCGAGCGACCCTTGCGCCTGCCGCGGGTGGCGCGGGTCCGATCATGTTGATCGGGGGCGCCGAGGACAAGCTGCGCGGCCGCCAGATCTTGAAGCGGTTCGTTCGGTTCGCCGGCGGCGCCGAGGCGCGGGTAGCCGTCATCGCGACCGCGTCCGAGATCAGCGAACAGGCGCTGCAGCTCTATGAGGCGTTGTTCCTCGAGCTCGGGGTCGCGAGCGTTACTGGCCTGCGCCCGCAGGAGCGTGGTGAGGCCGACAGCCCCGATGCCCCCTCGCGGTTGAGCGATGCCTCGGCCGTCTTCCTCACGGGAGGCAACCAGCTTCGGCTCACCTCGATCGTCGCGGGCACCCGGCTGCATCAGGGCCTGCATCTCGCGCAGGACCGAGGGGCCGTGATCGCGGGCACGTCGGCGGGGGCGAGCGCGCTCGCGTCGCACATGATGGCGTTCGGGCAAACGGGAGCCACGCCGCGGCACGGCAACGTGCAGACAGCAGCGGGTCTCGGCCTCGTCGAGGGCACGATCGTCGACCAGCACTTCGAGCAGCGAACGCGGTTGGGGCGTCTGCTCAGCGCGATCGCGCAGTCGCCGTCGTTGATCGGCCTCGGCCTCGACGAGGACACGTGCGCGATCGTGCATCCGGACCGTTCGATGGAGGTGATCGGCCGCGGGTCCGTCACCGTCGTCGACGGGTCCCATATGGAAACCGACGCCTACCGGCTCCGCGGACGCCGCCCCATGATGGTCTCGGGCGCGAAGCTGCACTCGATCCCTTCGGGCTACCGGTTCGATCTGCGGGCGCGCACGCTGATCAACCCGGAGGCAGCCTCCGCGGTGGCCGAGCGCGAGGCCTCGCAGTGACGACGACGAGGAAGCCGGCGCGATCCCGGCGGGACGCACCAGCGAAGACTTCGGCGGATACCCCGGTGACGCGGGCGGCCAAGGGCAAGCCTGCCGCGAAGGCGCCGCCCGCCAAGCCCGACCTGCGCATCGAGCACACGCAGATCTTCCGAGGGCCCAACTACTTCTCGTACGAACCAGCGATCAGGCTCGTGGTGGACCTCGGCTCCCTCGAGCAGTGGCCCTCCAACACGATCGAGGGATTCACCGACACGTTGCTCGAGCTGCTGCCCGGCGTCGGGGAGCATTCCTGTTCGAGGGGACACGCGGGTGGGTTCCGCGAGCGGCTCGAGGAAGGCACCTGGGCCGGCCACGTCGCGGAGCACATCGCCATCGAGCTGCAGCGCGAGTCGGGCGCGCAGGTCTATCGGGGCAAGACGCGCGGCACCGGGCGGCCCGGGCAGTACAACGTGACGTACGGCTACTGGGAGGAGCAGGTCGGGCTCGCCGCCGGCACCCTCGCGGTGCGACTGGTGAACCACCTGGTGAAGCGGGAGCGCGGCTTCGAGCTCGCCGGCGAGCTCGAACGCCTGATCTTGCTCGCGGAACGGCGTGCGTTCGGGCCCTCGACCCAGGCGCTGCTCGACGAGGCGGAGGCGCGCGACATCCCGTTCATCCGCCTGAACGACCAGAGCTTCGTGCAGCTCGGCCAGGGCAAGTACCAGCAGCGCCTGAGGGCCACGATCACCTCGCTCACCTCGGCGCTGGCGGTCGACGTCGCCGGCGACAAGCAGCTCACCCGTCAGCTCCTGGAATCGGCAGGTCTTCCGGTGCCGCAGGGAAGGGTCGTGCGGACCGCCGACGACGCCGTCGAGGCGGCGAAGCGCGTCGGCTTCCCGGTCGTGGTGAAGCCGCTCGACGGCAATCACGGCCGCGGCGTCGCCCTCGACCTCACGACCGTGCGCGCGGTGCGCGGCGCGTTCACGCGAGCGCTGAAGCAGAGCCGCGGCGGCCGCGTCGTCGTCGAGGGCATGGTGAGCGGTCGTGACTACCGGATCCTCGTGATCGACGGCACGATGGTCGCGGTCGCCGAGCGAGTGCCCGCCCACGTCGTCGGCGACGGCCGGCTCACCGTGCGCCAGCTCGTCGATGTCGCGAACGCCGATCCGCGTCGTGGCATCGGGCACGAGAAGGTGCTCACGCGCATCCGCACCGACGGGGTGGCCGAGACGCTCTTGCGGTCACAGGGCCTCGGCCTCGATGACGTACCCGAAGCGGACGCAGTGGTGCTGCTCGCGGCGACCGGCAACATGTCGACCGGCGGCAGCGCCATCGACCGCACTTGGGAGGCCCACGAGGACAACGTCGACATCGCCGAGGAAGCAGCGCGCGTCGTCGGCCTCGACGTGGCGGGCATCGACTTCATCGCGCCCGACATCACGGTCGCGGTCCGGGAAGCGGGCGGCGCGATCGTCGAGGTGAACGCGGCGCCCGGGTTCCGCATGCACACGCACCCGACCGAGGGAGAGCCGCAGTACGTGGCTCGGCCGGTGATCGACATGCTGTTCCCTGCCGGGTCGCCCTCGCGCATCCCGATCGTGGCGGTGACCGGTTCGAACGGCAAGACCACGACGGTGCGCATGATCGCGCACGTCATGAAGAACATGGGCCACAAGGTCGGCCTCACCTCTACCGATGGCATCTACATCGACGGCCGGCTCACGAAGCGCATCGACGCGAGCGGTCCACGATCGGCCTTGACCGTGCTGCAGAACCCACGGGTCGACTTCGCCGTGTTCGAGGTGGCGCGCGGCGGCATCCTGCGTGAAGGCCTCGGCTACGGACGCAACGACGTCGCGGTCGTGCTGAACGTGACGGGCGACCACTTGGGGCTTCGCGACATCGACACCATCGAGCAGCTCGCCGCGGTCAAGCGCGTGATCGTGGAAGCCGTGCCGCGCGACGGCTACGCGGTGCTGAACGCCGACGACGACCTCGTGCTCGACATGCGCAAGCACTGTCCCGGCAACGTGATCCTGTTCACGATGCACGAGGACCACGAGCTGATCGAGCGCTGGGTGCGGCGTGGACGCAAGGCGGTGGTGCTCATGCGCGATCCGAAGGGAGAGCAGATCGTGCTGCGCGACGGTCGGCGCTCGATGCCGGTCGGATACACGCATCAGTTCCCGGCGACGTTCGACGGCCGCGCGCGCATGAACGTGCAGAACCTGCTCGCTGCCGTCGCGGCGGCGCACGTCTCGGGCGCGCACCTGCACGACATCCGCCACGGGCTGCGCACCTTCACCACCGACTTCTTCCAGGCGCCGGGACGGCTCAACCTCGTCGACCTCAAAGGCGTCACGGTGCTGCTCGACTACGCGCACAACGCCGCCGGACTGCAGATGGTGGGCGACTTCGTCGATCGCATGACGGCGAGCGCGCCGGCCGATCACCCCGGTGCGCCGTCGTGGTCGGCGAACCTGCGCGTGGCGGTGGTGGCGACCGCGGGCGACCGGCGCGACGAGGACATGCGCGAGCTCGGCCGGGTGGCCGCGCGCTACTTCGATGAGGTGATCGTTCGCGAGGATGTGCGCACGCGCGGTCGCGAGCGAGGCGAGACAGGCTCGCTCGTCATGGCGGGCCTCGACGAGGCTCGGGCGCAGGGAGCGCGAGTCGGCCACGCCGAGATCGTCACCGACGAGCTGGAAGCCTGCCGCTCGGCGCTCGATCGCAGCCGCCCGGGCGACCTGGTCGTGCTCTGCGTCGACGAGGCCGCCGAGGTGTGGGAAGAGATCGAGGCCCGTCGTTCGGCCATGCGTCCGCTTGCACTCGAGCCGCACACCGGCGGCTGACGGTTCAGACTGGGCGGCGAGCCGGCGTCGCTTGGCGGGCGCGACGGACGAGCGCTCGCACCATCGCTGGGTCGGCGCGGCGCGCGTCCAGCTCGTGGTCGAGCATCTCGAACATCTCTGGGCGTTGCGCGAGAGCGGTGATCGCCAGCACGTCGCGCGGGCCCGACCGTTCCAGCAGGTGGCGAAGGGCCGAGACCTCGTCGGGCATCGACTGCACATCGGCAGCGCCGCCATCGATCGCACCCGCCCGAAGCCGCTCGACGAGGTCGTGTGGGTCGCGACCGCGAAGGTAGCGATGGAGCTCGGCGACGACCACGTGGTCGGCGCCGCGAGCCGCGCGATAACCGAGCCCGTGCAACAGCTCGTCGTCACGATCGCCGGCAGTGCCGAAGGCGAGCCACGTCAGTCCTCCTGGGGCACAGAGCCCCCGCGCGATCCTCGCGAGTCCCTCGATGCCCGCCTCGTTGTGCGCGTAGTCGATCACGATGACCCGCTCACCGAGCACGTAGACGTTCGCGCGGCCCGGGTTGGCTTCTGCGTCGGGCAGGAACGAGCGCAGCCCCTGCACGATCGCCTCGCGATCGATCCCGATCGCGAGCGCTGCCGCCGACGCCGACATCGCGTTGTGCACGTGCTGGGAGGCGATGCCCGCGAGCGTCATCGGCACCTGCTCGAGGTCGACGAGGGTGCGCGAACCGCTCCGCGTGAGCTCGGCGAGGCTCCCGTCGAGCACAGTGAGGGCACGTCCTCCGTCGGCGAGCGCAGCGCGCAGCGCCGGGTGGCGGGCGTCGAGCGAGCACATGAACGGCCGGCCCCCCGCGCGCCCGCTCATGCCCAGCACGCGTGGATCGTCGGCGTTCATCACGTGCCACCCCTCGGGCTTGGTGATCGTGGTGATCGCGGCCTTGACCTCGGCGAGCTGGTCGAGCGTGTCGACGCCGTGCAGGCCAAGGTGGTCGGCCGAGACGTTCGTGACGACCGAGACGTCGTTGTGGCTCGTGCCGATGCCGCGGAGCAGGATGCCGCCGCGAGCCGTCTCGAGGATCGCGACATCGATGCCCGGCTGCGCGAGCGCCATCTGGGCCCCGCCGAAACCTGAGTAGTCGCCGGCCTCGACCAGCACGCCGTCGTGGAAGACGCCGTCGGTCGAGGAGTACGCGACGCTCTGCCCGCTCGTGCGCACGATATGGGCGAGCAGGCGCACGGTTGTGGTCTTGCCGTTCGTCCCGGTCACGGCGATCACCGGGATCGTCGGGTTGGTCACGGTCGGCGCGGGCCCGGGCTCGACCTCCGTGATCCGCGAGGCCGCCTCGGCAGCCAGGCTGGCGAGCGACCGGCGGGTGCCGAGCAGGGAGCTCATCACGGCGGCGACCTGATGGGCGAGCGCCTCGGCCGAGTCGCGTCGCCGCCACGGGAACGCGACCACGATCGCGTGATCGCCCGGCCCGGTGCGCCCGCGCGCCGCCAGCCGCACATGCGCGGTTCGGGCGATCGTGCGGGTCACGTGCGCCCCGACCCGCGCGGTGAACCGCCGCCGCTGCTCGCTGGCCCGCGCGCCCGGCCGAGCCTTGCCGGGCAGTCCCATGTCGGTCGCCATGCGGGCCAGGCGGGGCTCGGTGGCGCGGAGCCATCCGGGCACGTCAAGCGTGAGCTTCACCGCCGGCCGCGGGAAGTACAGGTTCGGTCCGTCGAGCACCCGCAGCTCGACGATCTCGACGAGGTCAGCCATAGCTTGGGCCAGCGTAGCGGCGACGGGGGTCACGGGGGCGTCCGTGTGGCATGGTAAGAACGCACATGCAGGGACAGACCCGTCCACGAGGAAGGAGCGGTCATGGCCAGCAAGGACAAGGGTGGCGCCAAGGGCTCGAAGACGGCGGCCAGCAAGACGCTGAAGGAGAAGCGGGCCGCGAAGAAGGCCAAAGGAAGCAAGTAGCGGCAGCAAGTAGCGCACGCACGCAGCGCACGCACGCAGCGCAAACCCGCTGCCGCGCACGGCTCGTGTTTCGCCGGTCGGGCGAGCGGTTACCCTCGGACCACGATGCCCGCAACCGATCGATCGTGGTCTTCTCTCCGCGTCGCGATGCTCGCGCCGATCTCGTGGCGTGTGCCGCCTCGCCATTACGGGCCGTGGGAGCAGTTCGTCTCGCTGCTGACCGAAGGTCTGGTCGAGCGGGGCGTCGACGTCACGCTGTTCGCGACCGCCGACTCGATCACGTCGGCGCGTCTCGTCGGTACCGCTCCGACGGGCTACTCCGAGGACGAAACCCTCGACGCCAAGGTCTGGGAGGGTCTGCACATCGCCTCGGTGTTCGAACGCGCCGACGAGTTCGACCTGATCCACAACAACTTCGACTTCCTGCCGCTGACCTACAGCGGGCTCGTGGAGACGCCGGTCGTGACCACGATCCACGGGTTCTCCTCGGAGCGCATCGTGGCTGTGTTCGAGCGATATGCCCATCGCAGCCACTACGTCGCGATCAGCGAGGCCGACCGCCACGAGAGCATCGACTACGCGGCGACGATCCACCACGGCATCGACATCGCCGCGTTCCCGCTCGGCGAGACGCCAGGTGATTCCCTGCTCTTCTTCGGGCGCATCCATCCGGACAAGGGCGTCGAGGAAGCGATCGAGGTGGCCGCACGCCGGGGCATGCCGCTCGTGATCGCCGGCATCGTGCAGGACCAGGTCTACTTCGAGGAACGCGTGAGGCCGCACATCGACGGCGATCGCGTGACCTACCTCGGCTCGGTCGGTCCTGCCGACCGCGCGGCGCTGCTGGGCAGCGCGGCCGCCATGCTGCACCTCATCAACTTCGAAGAGCCGTTCGGCTTCAGCGTCGTGGAATCGATGGCGTGCGGCACGCCGGTCATCGCGTGTCGTCGCGGCTCGATGCCCGAGATCGTTGGTGATGGGGTCAACGGCTCGCTGGTGGACTCGCTCGACGAGGCGGTCGGAGCGATCGACGACGTGCGAGCACTCGACCGGGCCGCGGTCAGAGCTTCGGTAGAGCGCCGGTTCGACGTGTCGCGCATGGTCGAGGACTACCTCGCGCTCTATCGGCGCATCGTCGATCCGAAGCGGACGTTGACCCCCGTCCGCCGTGCGAGCTGACCCTCGGAGCTCCGCGTTTCGGCTCGGAGTCAACTACTGGCCCGCCCGCACCGCGATGGCCTGGTGGTCGAGGTTCGAGCCGGGCGAGGTCGGGCGCGACTTCGAACGCATCGCGGCGAGCGGCATGGACTCGGTCCGCGTGTTCCTGCTCTGGGAAGACTTCCAGCCCGAGGCTGACCGGGTGGATCGCGAGGCGCTCCGCCGGCTGATCCAGGTCGCCGACGCCGCGTCGGGCGCGGGACTCGAGCTCATGCCCACCCTGTTCACCGGCCACATGAGCGGGGTCAACTGGATCCCCGGCTGGGCGCTGGGCGGAGCCGACAGGGACACGCGGTTCCGGGTGGTCAGCGGGCGCCGGGTCGTCGCCGAGGGCATCCGCAACTGGTTCGTCGACGACGACCTCGCGCGAGCCCAGGCGATGCTCGCGGGTGAGGCGGCGGCGGCGCTTGCCGGCCACCCCGCGATGTGGGCGTGGGATCTTGGCAACGAGCCATCGAACTGCGTCGTGCCGCCCGACCGCGAGCACGCCCGGCGATGGCTGGGGCAGATGACCTCGGCGATCCGCGCCGCCGATCCGACGTCGCCGATCACGATCGGTCTGCACATGGAAGACCTGGAACAGGACCGGCGGCTCGGGCCTCGCGAGGCCGCGGAGGTGTGCGACTTCCTCACGATGCACGGGTATCCGATCTACGCGTCGTGGGCCGAGGGTGCGACCGACGGGCACCTCGTGCCGTTCCTCGCGCTCGTGACACGCTGGCTCGGCGGCGGGGCGGACGTGCTGTTCTCCGAGCTCGGCCTGCCGACGTTCCGTAGCGGTGAGGCGCTCGCACCGATGCTGGTCGAGGAGAAGCAAGCCGCCAGGTACATGGCTCGTGTGCTCGAAGGGCTACGCCTAGCGGCCTGCGCAGGCGCGATGGTGTGGTGCTACGCCGACTACGCACCCGAGATCTGGCCGGAGCCTCCGTTGGACGAGGCGACGCACGAACGGTCGTTCGGGCTGTGGAGGGCCGACGGCTCGGCGAAGCCCGCCGTGGCGGAGATCGAAGCCGCGGCGGGCAGGTCACGCCTCGAAAGCTCAACCGTCAGCGGCGACTACATCGACACCGACCAGCAGACCTACTGGCGCGATCCGGCGGGAGAGCTGGCCCGCCTGTACCGCCGCTACCGCGAGATGCGTTCCTCGAGCACGTGACCGGCACAGAACCGGTGCTGCACGCCGTCGTTCTCGACCGAGCCGATCGACGGCTTCCCGCAGACCTCACCGATCGCCACGGCAAGCGGAGCGCCGCCCTGAGCCGTCTCGCGCTCGCGGATCGTCTGTTGCAGCGAGAGCGCGAGGTCGACGTGCTGGCAGGTGAGGAGTAGGTCGGTCATGGGTGCAGTGTGCGCCCGACCGATCGGGTGCGCATCGGCCATCGGCCGCATACGAGACGGCAGAAGCCTCCGGCTGTGAGCTTGGTCGGCCGAGGCCGTCTGCGCGAAGCCGGCTCCGGCCGTGGCCGTCTGCGCGACGGCTCAGGCCGTGGCCAGCGTGCGGAGCTTGTAGTACGCCCGTTCCACCATGAACCGGGAGTCGGCCGACGACGGGTCGGCGATCGCTTCGCGCAGCCAGCCCTTGACCTCGTCCACCTCGACGGCCTCGGCGTTCATGCGGCTCGGGCGCGTGAACCGCTTGCCTCGCATCATGGAACCGAGCAGCTTCGCCGCGTCACCGAGCTGATCGTGCTCGACCAGCCGGAGCGCCTCTTCGATCTTGTCGACGTCGATGGGTGGTACCTCCGTTCGGCTTGCGGGCCTGCCCCTTGCCGCCCTGGTGCGGTGGTGCCTTCGAGAGCCCAGCCTGCACGAACTCGGCGTTCAGGTCGAGTGTTTTCGCGATGCGGCCGACCTCCATGCGCTGGTCGGGAGTGACGAACGTGACGCCCTCGCCTCCCTTGCCTGCGCGCGCGGTACGGCCGACACGGTGAACGTACGCCTTCTCGTCGGCGGGCGCGTCGAAGTTGATCACGTGTGTGATGTCGTCGAGGTCGAGGCCGCGAGCGGCGACATCGGTCGCAACCAGCACGTCGTTCGCGCCGCTCGCGAACCGCCCGAGCGACCGCTCGCGCTGGGGCTGCGACATGCCGCCGTGGAGCTCGCCCGCGCTGAAACCTTCCTTGCGCAGGTTGCGCGCGAGCCGGTCGGCGCCGCGCTGCGTGCGCACGAAGATCAGCGTGAGCCCTCGGTCGGCGGCCAGCTCGCGCACGAGCGCCCTCGTCTTCAGTGGGTGTTCCACGCCGATGAAGCGGTGGGTGGCATGGTCGATGTTCGGCCCCGCCTCGCCGCTCTCGTGCAGCACGGCGCCGCGCGTGAACCGCTTCGCGAGACGCCCGACCTCGCCGTCGAGCGTGGCCGAGAACAGCATCGTCTGCCGGTCGGGACGCAGCATCTCGAGGATGCGCGTGACGTCGGGCAGGAACCCCATGTCCAGCATGCGGTCGGCCTCGTCGAGCACGCAGGCCCGCACGCGATCGAGCCGCAGGATCTTGCGCGCGACCAGGTCGAGCAGCCGCCCGGGCGTCGCGATCACGATGTCGGCGTGGCGTGCGCGTTTGGCTTGCGGCCCGATGCCCACGCCGCCGTACACGGCCGCGACCTGCAGGTGTCGCACGTCGGCGATCGCGCGGAACTCCTCGGTGACCTGGCTCGCCAGCTCGCGGGTGGGCGCGAGGATCAGGCCGGTCGGGCTCTTGCCGCTCGGGTCCAGCCGCTCGACGAGTGGCACGGCGAAGGCGAGGGTCTTGCCGGAGCCTGTGCGCGAGCGCGCCAGCACGTCTCGCCCTGCGAGCGCGTCGGGCAGCACGAGCGATTGAATCGCGAAGGGTCGCTCGAAGCCACGCATGCGCAGCACGTCGGCGACCTGTTGCGAGACGCCGAGCGCTCGGAAGGTGGGTTGTTCGGGTTCGAGATCGATCGATCTCGCTGTGGCAGCGTCGGTTCGCACTGTTCGGTGTGTCCTCTCCTGATCGTTGGGCCCCGCGTCGGAGCCTGCGTTCGATGCGCGTCGAGGGCAGGCGCCTCTGCGCAGGGAACGCCCAGGAAGGGCGGAGCGTGCGAAGGATCGCGAGACTTCGTCGCGCGCGCGTCTCA
>Ga0180121_10000006_pt1 | contig 77208 bp, 71 predicted proteins | sample AntDrymUQ5402106_2_FD_129676 | JGI IMG/M metagenome (GOLD analysis project Ga0180121, IMG submission 129676) | Polar desert sand microbial communities from Dry Valleys, Antarctica - metaG UQ540 (21.06) (version 2) (version 2) | ecosystem: Environmental > Terrestrial > Soil > Desert | place...
CGAGCCGGCGCTGCTGGCGTCACTCGTGCTGCAGTTCGGACCCGACGCTGTCGTGCGATCGCCTGAGGCGCTGCGCGCCGAGATCGTCGCCCAGCTCGAGGCCATCGATGGCTGAGAAGGGGCGCGTGAGTCCGCCAAAGACCGCCGAACGCCTCGGACGCATGCTCGTGGTCGTGCCTTACCTGGTGCAGCATCCCGGTTCGTCGATCGCCGAGGTGGCCGCGCTGTACGACGTGAAGCCCGAGCAGCTCCGACGAGACCTGGATCTGCTGTTCATGTCGGGCCTGCCTCCGTACGGACCGGGCGATCTGATCGATGTCGAGGTCGACGAGGACGACCGCGTCTGGATCACGATGGCGGATCATTTCTCCCGCCCGCTGCGGCTGAGCCGTCAGGAGGCCCTGGCGATCACGCTCCGCTCGGCGGAGCTGCTGGCCACACCGGGCCTCCCGGAGGCGCCGGCCCTCGCGAGCGCCATAGGGAAGCTGCGCGACGCCCTGGGCCCCGACACGGCCGGTGACGACCAGGCGATCGCCACGGCCGAGTCCGGACGGCCGGCAGCGCACCTGGCGACGCTTCGGCGCGCTGCCCACGGTCACGAGCGCATCACGATCGAGTACTTCGCCGGCTCGACGGGGGAATGGTCCACCCGTGATGTCGAACCCGAAGAGGTCTTCTCGGCGATGGGCAACTGGTACCTCGCCGCGTGGGACGTCGATGCTGACGACGAACGGCTGTTCCGTGCCGACCGCATCCGAGGGGCAAGCTCCACCGGGGTGCGGTTCAGGCCGCGGGGCCTCAAGGGAGCGGGGCGCGCGCTCTACACCCCGACCGGTGACGAGGTCCGGGTGCGACTGGCACTGCGGCCGGGCGCCCGTTGGATCGCCGAGTACTACATTACCGAGGATCCGGTCGAGCGTGACGATACGACGTTGGAGGTCACGCTTCCTGCGGCGCAGGTCGCGTGGGTCGCCGGACTCCTGCTTCGGGTGGGCCCCGGCGCGCGGGTGCTCTCGCCTCCCGAGGTGATCGAGGCCGTCGCCGAGCTGGCGCACAGCACGCTGGCTCGCTACCGCTGAGCCCTCGACGTCGAGCCGGTCCGAACGGCTCCCCGATGGTCTGGCCCGCGACGGCGTGAGGATGGTCCGTGTTGGGTAGACCCGATCCTGTCGTTGACTCTCAAGGCTCGGGGCGACAGGGCCGATAGCACCCGTGAGATGACAACCATCCGGACAACGTGCCCCAGGTGTGGCGAGGTGGACATGGGCCCCGAGGCGATCATGCTCTCGGTGCGTCAGAGCGGTCGCGAAGGCAGCTACCGCTTCACATGCCCAAGCTGTGCCGATGACGTGGAGAAGCGCGCCGACCGCAAGATCGTGGCTCTGCTGGTCTCGGCGGGTGTGGATATCGAACAGTCCGAGAGCGATCAGCTGCTCTTCGACGACGAGGGCACCGGGGATCTGCGGGACTCGATCCCACAGGGCCCGAGGTTCACGATCGACGACGTGATCGAGTTCCACTACTTGCTGGAAGACGACCGCTACATCGAGGAGTTCGTGGCCTCGAGCGGCGGGAATCCCTGACACGACCGGCAGTCCCCATCGATCGGAAGGTGTGCGAAGGGCAGCGCGCCCTCGTGTAGCATCGCCCGCGTGGGCACTTGGCTCATCATCTGGTTCGTGATCTGCATCGTGACGACGATCGCTGTCCTGGCCTTCTTCGCCGCGCTGATCCGCCAGCTCCTGCTGCTCGGGCGCACGGCGCGGCTCATGCAGGACGAGCTCAGCCCGATCGTGCGGGAGATCTCCGACGAGGGCATGCGCGCGAGCGAACGGGGCTCTCGGCTCGGCTCCCGACGGTAGGATTGGAGTCGGGCGCCACCGCCCGCGACGACATGCTCAACATCGGACCGCCGGAGCTCATCCTCATCTTCGTGATCGCCCTCGTCATCGTGGGCCCGCAACGGCTGCCCGAGCTCGGGCGAACGATCGGCAAGGGCATGCGCGAGCTGCGGAAGATGCAGGACGAGGTGAAAGACCTCGTGAACACGGGTATGGGCGATGACTTCAAGCAGACAGCGGCGGACCTGAAGCGATCCGCCGCTGAGCTGAAGAGCGCGACCGACGTGCGGTCGGCGTTCCGCACCGGCGAGCCTCGCACCCGCCCTCACACCCCGCGGATCACCCCGTCGCCGGCCGAGGACGCCGCGTCACCGCCGCCGGTCGCTTCCCCCGCCGACACCGACGATACGGATGCCGACGAGTGAGATCCGCCACATGCAGATGATCCCACGGCTCCTCCGGAGGAGCGAAGCAGAGCGCACCGGAACGATGTCGGTGCTGGAGCACCTCGAAGAGCTCCGCCGGCGCATCGTGATCGCCTTCATCGCGGTGCTCGTTGGCGCAGTGGTGGGCTGGTTCCTCTATCCCGCGGTGCTCGAGCTCTTGCGCGATCCCTACTGTCAGTTCTGGCGTGACAACCCTGCGCTTCGAGCCACGGATACCTGTGCGCTCGTCTTCAACAGCCCCGTCGATGCCTTCTTGACGAAACTCAAGATGGTCGGCTTCCTCGGGCTGATCGTGGCCCTTCCCGTGGTGCTGTTCCAGCTCTGGTCGTTCATCGTGCCCGGGCTCACCAGCCGCGAGAAGAAGTGGTCGATCCCGTTCATCATGACGTCGACCCTGCTGTTCATCGCGGGCACAGCATTCTCGATCTGGACCCTGCCGAGAGCGCTCGAGTTCCTGCTCGGCTTCGGCGGCGACGGAGTGAAGCCTCTCATCACGTTCGACACATACGTCGGATTCGTGACCCTGGTCACCCTGGCGTTCGGCCTCTCGTTCCTGTTCCCGGTCGTGCTGGTCTTCCTCGAGGCGGTCGGCGTCCTGACGTGGCAGAGACTGGCATCGTGGCGGCGGTGGACGATCCTCGGGATCGCGATCTTCTCCGCGGTGATCACCCCGAGCGGCGATCCCTACACCATGTTCGCGATGATGATCCCGATGTACCTGTTCTACGAGGTCTCCATCATCATCGGCCGGATCATGAAGCGATAGGGGCCTGCATGGCGATCAAGGGCAAGAAGAAGTCGAAGCAGCGATCCGCCCCTCGGGCGCCCCGGCACGCCCCGGTAACGCCTCCGACGCCGTTGCTGCGGCGATGGTGGTTCCAGGCAGGCGCCGGGGCGTTGCTGGGCGCGTTCGTGGTGCTCGTGCTCGTGTGGGTCACGAACAACCTCCGTGCCGACGAGGAGTCCGCCAACGAAGGCGTCGATGCGAGCCGGCGCGTGGCGGCTGCGACCGCCTACCAGGAAGCGGTCCGCGGCGCGTACAGCCAGGTCGGGGTGGTCGAGCCCGGTCTCGCCCCGACGATCTTCGCCGACATGAACGCCGCGCTCGACGCTCTCGCGAACGGGAAGGCACCCAGCGACGCCACGAAGACCTTCCGGCAGGCGGCGGACGACGCGGCCACGGCGAGCAAGGAGCTTGCCGCCTTCGATGTCGTCGGGACGGTTCGTGACGGAGGCTTCGCCGACCCGATCGCCACCGCGTCGTTCACCGGCTCGGCGAAGGCGCTCACGCGCGTGTTCAACCTCTATCGGCAGTCTGCGCGTGTGGCGATCTCGGCTGCGGCGGTCGAGGGCGCCGAAGGAGCGCGCCTCACCGACGTGGCGGTGGATCTGCGCGATGCTGCACAGGCCGAGCTCGTGCAAGGGTGGGCGCAGTATCTGCAGGCCCTCGGTGCCGGCGGCATCCCAGAGCTGCCGCCGGGCGCCGCGCTCCCGCCCGGGCTCGGGGCGGGATAGGCAGAGCCGTTCCGATGGCAGGTGACGCTCCTGTCTTCGTGGTCGCGAACCCCACCGCGGGGCGAGGCAAGGCCGGTCGTCTCATAGGTGTGGCCGATTCGATGCTCCGCGATCTCCGCATCGAGCACGAGATACGGGTTGCCGGCTCGGCCGTGGAGATGGAATCGGCCTGCCGCGACGCTGCCGTGGGCGGCGCCGGGATCGTTGCTGTGATCGGAGGTGACGGCACGGTCTCGTGCGCCGCCAATGGCTTGGCCGGCACCGGCGCGGCGCTCGCGGTGCTTCCGGCAGGCACGGGATCAGACTTCGCCGCCGCGATCGGCGCGCGCCCGTTCAGGGCGGCGGTGCGGCTGCTGGCCGATCCGAAGACCGTAGCGGTCGACGTGGTGCGCGTGCGTGCGGGCGCCGTCGAACGGTGCTTCGTGAATGTGGCCGGCGCGGGATTCGACTCCGAGGTCAACGAAACAGCCAACGAGATGACTGTGAACCTGGGGGGCACGGGGACCTACGTGGCCGCGCTCGTGAAGACGCTGTCGCGGTTCACCCCTGCCCACTATGACCTCATCATCGACGGCCAGCCGCTCACGGTCGATGCGATGCTGGTCGTCGTCGGAAGCGGACGCTCGTATGGTGGCGGCATGAAAGTCCTGCCCGAAGCGTCCCTCGTCGACGGCGTCCTCGACGTGTGCATCGTGGAAGCGCTCTCGAAGGGTGCCTTCCTGAGAGCGTTCCCGAAGGTGTTCATGGGCAGGCACACGAGCCACCCGAAGGTGCGCATGATGCGCGCGACGAGCGTGACGATCACGGCGAACCGTGGCATGCAGGTCTACGCTGACGGCGAGCATGTGGGGCCGCTTCCCGCTTCGTTCGAGGTGGTGCCCGGCGCCCTGCAGGTCGTGGTGGGGCCGAACGCGAAAGGGATCTCGTGACCGAGACGACCGATGGAGTGTTGCTGATCCATGCGTTCCCGATGGACGCGAGCATGTGGGAAGCCCAGGTCGACGACCTGCGCGAGCGGTGGCCCGTCGTCGCCCCGAACCTTCCGGGGTTCGGCGGCGCGGCTGATGCGGGGGACGTGATGACGATGCGCGCCGCCGCCGATACGTGCGTGCGGGCGCTCGACGACGCGGGCATCGAGCGGGCGGTCGTGTGCGGACTCTCCATGGGGGGCTATGTGGCCTTCGAGCTGTGGCGCTCGGCGCGCTCGCGCATCGCGGGGCTCGTGCTGGCCAACACCAAGGCGGGGGCCGACACGCCGGAATCGGCCGCGGTCAGGCGCTCCCTCGCGGCCAGGCTGCGCGCCGAGGGGAACGACTTCCTGGTCGCCGATCCGCCGCCCCTGCTCGGTCACCGGGCATCGGAGGAGCTGTGGGAGCGGGTGAAGGGCACGATCGCCGCGCAGCCAGCGGCCGCGATCGCGGCCGCAGCCGAGGGCATGGCGGGGCGGGCCGACTCCACCGCCGACCTCGACACGATCGACGTGCCGACCCTCGTGCTCACCTCGGAAGGCGACACGCTCATCACGCCGGACGTGAGCCTGTTCATGGCCGCACATATCGACGGCGCTGACTCGCAGGTCCTCGAAGGCGCCGGGCACCTCTCGAACATGGAGGCGCCCGAGGCCTTCTCGGAGGCGCTCCGGGCCTTCCTCGGGCGGTTCCGGCGCGACTGACAGGCTCTTCGAGGGCCCTGATCGGCGAGAGCGCTACACGAGACAGGCCGGCCGACACCCGCTCGTAGACTGCAGCGCATGACCACCCCTGCGGCGTTCGCCGCACGCTTCCCCTTCGCGCTGGACGAGTTCCAGATGCAGGCCGCCGAGGCGGTCGGAGCAGGCATGTCGGTGCTCGTCGCGGCGCCCACGGGCAGTGGCAAGACCGTCGTGGCGGAGTACGCGATCGAGCGTTCGCTCGCCCTGGGCGGCAAGACCTTCTACACCACTCCTTTGAAGGCGTTGTCCAACCAGAAGTTCGGCGACCTCGTCGACAAGCACGGGGCCGCTGCCGTGGGCCTGCTGACCGGCGACAACACCATCAACTCCGAGGCCCCGGTGGTGGTGATGACGACCGAGGTGCTGCGGAACATGCTCTACGAGCGCTCCGACACCTTGCGCGGCCTCGTCAGCGTGGTGATGGACGAAGTTCACTACCTGCAGGATCCCTACCGAGGCGCTGTCTGGGAAGAGGTGCTGATCCACCTGCCGCTCAGCGTGAGCGTCGTGTGCCTGTCGGCCACGATCTCCAACGCGGAAGAGTTCGGTGAATGGATCCGCACGCTCCGTGGCGAGACCCAGGTGATCATCGAGGAACGCCGCCCGGTGCCGCTCGAGCATCACTACCTGGTTGGGCACCGCCTGCATCCCATGCACGTGGAACAAGACGGCGTACCGATCCCGAACCCGTACGTGATCTCGCTCGACCAGAACGAGCTGCGCACGAAGACGTACTACCGCCGCAGCAGCGGCTACCCGCAGCATGAGCGCATCTCGCGGCCTCGCGAGGGACATCGGCGCGTGTACGTGCCCCGGCGATCGGAGGTCGTCGACGTGCTCGAGGAGCACGGCATGGTGCCCGCGATCTACTTCGTGTTCAGCCGGGCAGGGTGCGATCGAAGCGTGCGATGGATCCGCGAGGCCGGCATCTCACTCACCAACCGGGCCGAGGCCGACCACATCCGCGAGCGTGCGGAGTCCCGCGCCGCGTGGGTCGACGAGGACGATCTGGTCACGCTCGGGTTCTACGACTTCCTCGACGGGCTCACGGCGGGCGTGGCAGCGCACCACGCCGGCATGTTGCCCGTGTTCAAAGAGACGGTCGAGGAGCTGTTCGAAGCCGGCCTCGTGAAGGTCGTGTTCGCGACCGAGACGCTCTCGCTCGGCATCAACATGCCGGCCAAGACGGTCGTGATCGAGGATCTCTGGAAGTTCCAGGGGGAACGGCACGAGCTACTCACCCCGGGGGAGTACACGCAGCTCACCGGCCGGGCGGGGCGTCGCGGCATCGACGAGGTGGGCCACGCCGTCGTGCTGTATCAGAAGCAGGTCGACTTCGAGCGGGTCGCCACCTTGGCGCAGCGGCGCACCTACGACCTGGTCTCGTCGTTCCGCCCGTCCTACAACATGGCGGTCAACCTCGCTCGCAACTACACCGAGCAGCAGGCGCACCACCTGCTCAACAGCTCGTTCGCCCAGTTCCTCGCCGACCGGAAGGTCGTCGGGCTCGAGCGTGAACGACAGCGCGATACCGAGGCGATCGACGGATACCGCACGAACATGCGATGCGACGTCGGCAACTTCGACGAGTACTGGTCGCTCGTGTCGAAAGCCCGGCGCATGCGTGAGGCCGACCGAAAGGGGCACGAGCGCGACCGGGCCGACTCGGTGCGCGATGCGGTGGGCAAGCTCAAGCCCGGTGAGGTCATCTCGGTACCCAACGGCAAGCGTGGTGGCCTCGGGGTGATCGTGAGCTCCCGCGAGGGCAAGCCCTCGGTGCTCACGCAGGATCGTCGGCTCTTCCGGCTGGCGGCGCGTGACTTCCAGGACCCGCCGGCGGTGCTGACCCATATCCCGTTGCCGAGGTCCGGGAACGCCCGCAGCAGTCGGTACCGCCGTGACGTGGCCGCGAAGCTCGTCTCGCTGCAGGTGCGACCCTCGAAGCCTGCGAAGCATCGCGCCGATCCGAAGGTGGAGCGCGAGGCCGTGAGGATCGAGCAACGCGCTGCGCAGCACCCCTGCCACGCCTGCCCGGAGCGCGAGAAGCACGAACGGTGGGCCAGGCGGGTGGACGAGGTCGCGTCATCGCTGTCGGGTATCGAACGTCGGATCAGGGTGCGGACCGAGACGCTGGCGCGTCAGTTCGACCGGGTGCTTTCGGTGCTCCGCGAGCTGGGCTACGTCGAGGGCTGGTCGGTGACCGAGAAGGGCAGGAGCCTGTCGCGCATCTACGGCGAGGGCGACATCTTGGTGGCCGAGGCCTTGGCGCGGGGCATCTTCGACGACCTCGAGCCCGCCGAGGTGGCCGCGCTGCTCTCGTCGGTGGTCTACGAGGGGCGGGAGCGCGTGCGGCTGTCAGGCGGCATGCCGACCCCCGCGACCGAGCAGAGCTACGAGCTGCTCCAGCACACGTGGCGACGCATCCGCCGCACCGAGGACGACCACCAGGTGCAGCTCTGCCGCGAGCTCGAGTCCGGATTCGCGGTGCCGATCTTCCATTGGGCGAGTGGACGTGCCCTCGAGGAGGTGCTCGCGGAGACCGACATGGCTTCCGGCGACTTCGTGCGCAACTGCAAGCAGCTCCTCGACCTGTTGCGGCAGGTGGAAGATGTCGCACAGCCCGGCGTTGCGGCGCTGTTCGCCCGGGCGCGGTCGTCGGTGCTGCGCGGTGTCGTGGCCTACACGGGGGTCTGAACCGAGCCATGCCGAGCTCGTTCGGGACGCTCGCCGTGATCGCCGACCCCGGCGCCGGCGGTGGAAGGGTGGGGGAGCTGCTTCCGGCCCTGCAGCGAGCGCTCGACTCCAATGACCTCGAGTACACGCTGAACGTCACGGAGCGCCGGGGTGACGGCGCACGCCTGGCCACGTCTGCTCTCGATGGCGGACATCGATTCGTGGTGGCCGTGGGCGACGACGCCTCCGTGCACGACGTGGTGAACGGACTGTTCCGCGACGGCACCCCGATCGTCGAGGAACCGGTGCTCGGGGTGGTGTCCGCCGAGGCGGGCAACGACCTGATACGGAGCTTCGGGCTTCCCGGCGACGTCGAGGCAGGGGTGCGCCACCTCGCAGGCGAGAACACCTACCCGCTCGACCTGATGCGCATCACCTGCACCGGTCCCGACGGTGCGCGCCGGTCGCGTTATGCGCACAACCTCGCGCAGGTCGGCCTCGGCGCCAACGCGGAGATCGCACGCCAGCGCCTGCCCGCGATGCTCGGCGATCGGGGACGACGGTTCCTGGGCTTCTGGCGCGGTTACGCCGGTACTAGGCGGCAGCTCGTTCGCATCGGCTACGACACGAAGACCTGGGAAGGCGACAGCTTCCAGGTCGTGATCGGCAACGGGCAGTTCGCGTCGGGCCTGCGGCTGTCACCCCGTTCTTACCCGGGTGACGGCGTGCTCGACGCCTTGGTGTTCACGGGACAGAAGTCCGATTCGTACACGATGATGCCGGGCATCATGCGCCACGGAGGCCATGTTCCCGACGAGGCGATCAAGGAGCTGCGGGCGAAGATCCGCTTCTCGGTCGAAGCCGATCGCCCCTTGGCGGTCGTTGCCGACGGGGTGCCGCTCGGTACCACGCCGGCGACCTTCCAGGTCGTGGCGCAACAGATCCTGCTGAAGCTGTGAGGAGGCCAACGTGAACGCCGCGCGCCTGACGGACCGCATGCACCGCGCCGCCGAGGAAGCGGCTGCCCAAGGGTTCGACGCCCTCGTGGTCGCGCCCTCGCCCGACCTCGCCTACCTCACCGGATACGACCCCATGCCGCTGGAACGAGCCACCCTGCTGGTGCTGCGGGCGGGGCGAGCGCCGGCGATGCTCGTCCCCGAGCTCGAACGTGCGCTCGCGGCGGCGTCGCCGGCCGGGGCGAGCCTCGAGCTGATCGGGTGGATCGACGGCGTGGACCCCTATGAGGAAGCCGCAACGCTCTTGCCGCGCAAGGGGCAGGTGGCTGTTGGGGACCGTGTCTGGGCGAGCCACCTGCTCGGGCTCCAAGGGGCGGCTCCGGGCGCCTCGTTCGCCCCGGCGTCCCCGGTCATCGGACGCTTGCGCGCGGTCAAGGACGACGACGAGCTCGACTCCCTGCGGCGCGCGGCTCGAGGTGCCGACGAGGCGTTCCGCGAGATCTGCACGACGACGTTCCTGGGACGCCGGGAAGACCAGATCGCCGCCGACCTCGCAGACCTGCTCGTGCACAACGGCCACACAAGGGCCGAGTTCACGATCGTGGCCAGCGGACCGAACGCCGCCTCACCGCACCATGAGCCCGGTGAGCGCACGATCGGCCCACGCGACGCGATCGTGATGGATTTCGGGGGAGAGCTCGCGGGCTACTACAGCGACACGACGCGGACGGTCGTGGTGGGGGAGCCACCGCCGGGCTTCCAGGGCGTGTACGAGACCGTGCGCGAGGCGCAGACGGCCGCCTGCGAAGCGGTCGCGCCGGGCGTCGAGGCTCAGCAGATCGACCGTGTTGCCCGGCGCATCATCGAGGAGGCCGGGTTCGGCGAACGGTTCATCCACCGCACGGGTCACGGCATCGGTCTCGAAGTGCACGAGCCCCCGTACCTGGTCGAGGGCAACGACTGGCGGCTCGAGCCCGGCACTACGTTCTCGGTGGAGCCCGGCATCTACCTGGAGGGTGAGTTCGGCGTTCGCATCGAGGACATCGTCGCGGTCACCGCCGACGGGGTGGAACGACTGAACCGCTCGACGCGCGAGCTCCAGGTCGTCGGATAGCCCGGCCCTCAGTCTCGCGGGCGGACCTTCGTGCCTTCCGGCGTGTCCATGACCTCGAGCGCCATCGCTGCGAGCTCGTCTCGAAGCCGATCGCTCTCGACGTAGTCCTTGCCGGCTCGCGCCGCATCGCGCCGGGCGACCTTGGCGAGCATCTCCTCGCTGGGCGCCCATCGGCTCGTGGCCTCGCGCTCGAGGTCGAGGCCGAGCACCGAGTCCCACGACGCCAGCAAGGCATACTTCTCTGCGCCGGTCACGCCGTTCGCACCCGAGAGCTCGTTCACGATCACGACGGCCGCAGGCATGTCGAGGTCGGCAGCGACGGCATCACGGAACCGCCTGTCGTAGGCCCGGGCGGCCTCACCCAGCGCCTCGGCGCCCGGCTTCCACTCGCCCATGCGCCGGCGGAGCTGGCGGACCTTGGCGTCGGCGGCGTCCATCGCGTCCCACGTGAAGTCCATCTCAGAGCGGTAGCGCGTCTGGAACGTCAGCCAGCGGAACGCGAGCGGGTCGACCCCGTGCTCGAGGAGGTCGGGTACGCGCACGGTGTTACCGGTGGACTTCGAGATCTTCTGGCCCGACTGACGGAGGTGACCACCGTGTACCCAGATCGAGACCACCGGGTGCCCGACCGCCCCCTCGCTCTGGGCGATCTCGTCCTCGTGATGTGGGAAGCGCAGATCGTTGCCCCCGGTATGGATGTCGAACCGTTCGCCCAGGTACTTCATCGACATCGCCGAGCATTCGATGTGCCATCCAGGGAAGCCGACGCCCCACGGCGAGTCCCACTTCATGAGGCGGCCGGGGCCCGCAGACTTCCACAGGGCGAAGTCGGCGGGGGTGCGCTTGGCAGGGTCGGTCTCGAGGTCTCGATGGCCCTCGCGGAGGTTGTCGAGGGTGTTGCCGCTCAGCGCGCCGTACCCGGGGAACGACGACACGTCGAAGTAGACGCTGCCCGAGTCGACCACGTAGGCATGTCCCCGGTCGATCAATGCCTGGGTGAGCTCGATCATCTCGGGGATGTGCTCGGTCGCCTTCGGATAGCTGTCGGCGGGCCGGATGCCGACCGCAGCCGCGTCCTCGAAGACCGCATCAGCGTACTTCTGGGCGATATCGAGTGGGGAGAGGCCTTCGTCCTCGACCGCGAGCAACATCTTGTCGACCGCCTCGGGCGACGCCTCGTCGGTCATGTGCCCGACGTCGGTGATGTTCATGATCTGCGTCACGCGGCAGCCCTCGAGCTCCAGGCCGCGCCGGATCAGATCGGCGAGCATGAACGTACGCAGATTGCCGAGGTGGGCGTATCGGTAGACCGTGGGGCCACAGGTGTACATCGTGACGTACCCGCCGGCGCCGGGCGCCACGTCGTCGAGCCCGCGCGTCAGCGTGTTGTACAAGCGCATGGACCCTGAGCTTACCGTCGTCGTCTGAACGAGGGCCGTTATGCGCTGTCGTCGGGGCGCGATGGCGATCGCGGGTCGATCATGACGGGTTGACGCTGTGCAGGCCCGATGCCAGGGCTCGGCACGGCACCATCGACCGGCATCGGAGGCACGGGCACGGGGATCCGAGTCTCGACGCCCGCGTGCTCCTTGTGCGCCCGAAGGACCGCATCGTGGTAGCGCTCGATCATCTTCAGGAACGACTGGTCATGGTACGGGCGTCCGTCGATCGTGGGACCAGGGGTTCCCTCGATGATCGCTTCCACGTCGTCGCCGGTGATCGTCTTGACCGTCTCCAGCGCGTGCGCGAGCGTCAGCACCACCGACCTGTTCTGCTCGAGGAGCTCTTGGGTCTTCTCGTAGAGCTCGGCGAGCTTGTCCTCGACGCTCTGACCGAACTCCGTGTCGAACAGGGCTCGGTCGCCGCCGGTCTCCATCGGCATCGAGCCGAGCGGCGCGAGGGTCACCGCGCGGGATGCGATGCGGTCGCCCATAGCGTAGTAGGCGAGCGCCTGGCTGGTCATGCCGGTCGCGGCGCGCATGTCGCCGCCGACGCCCATGGAGTGGTCGCCGTCGAAGAACATGCGCTCGCCGGCCAGCGACGCCAACGCCGTCATCACGTCGATCTCTCGTTCCGTTCGCCACTGCACGAACTGGTCCTCGGGCGGGATCGAGGAGACGAATCCCCCGACGTCACCGCGGCGCTCGATGGTTGCCATGTCGATGACCGCGTGCTTGCGCATCCGGTAGGCGACCACCGCGTGGCAGGCCTCGTGGACCGCCACGGAATGCCGCTCGCGTTCGATGTACTCGTGCTCGTCGGGAAGCCCGTGCTGCTTCAGTTGCTTGGCCTTCACGACGTCGGAGTAGGTCACCATGTCGCGGTCGTCGCGGATCGCGATCACGAGACCCTCGTTCACGATGTCCTTGATGGAGGCGCCGGAGAAGTACGGCGTGATCGTGGCGAGCTTGTCCAGCTCCTCGGAGCTGATCTCATTCTCGACCTTCGCGAGGTAATACTCGAACGTGGCCCGCCGGCCGTCCTTCTGCGGGTAGCCGACCTTGTACTGACGATCGACGCGGCCGGGACGCAGCATGGCCGGATCGAGCGTGTTCGGCATGTTGGTCGCGAAGATGTGCAGGATGCGGTACTTCGGCGGAGGCTTGGGCTTCATGCCCAACAGTTTCCGGAACTTGTTGATGAGGCCCTTGGGCTTGGTGAGTCCCGACATCTCCGCAAGCAGGATCTGGAGCGTTCCCATCCCTCCTCCGCCACCCATGTTGCCCATGATGATCTGCTCCGTGTAGCCCGGACCGAGCGCAGAGGCGTGGAAGGCCGCATGACGTGCAGGTGCAGAGACATAGGCGAGACCGTTGCAGGTCGGCGACGACGTCCAGGGTGTCATCGCGGGCTGCGGGCCGGCCGCGACACCTGAGCCGCGGCTCCCGAGTGAATCGGCCTCATCGAAGAAGACGATGACACCCCCGTGGCGAAGGGCGAGACGACGCAGCCTGCGGTAGAGACCCTTGACCTTGAGCGGACCGACGCCCATGAACATGTTGATGAAGGCCGAGGGCTCGACCGCCACGAAAGGTCTGCCCGACTCGCCTGCGATCGCTTGTGCCATGAGGGTCTTCCCAGTGCCGGGTGGACCCCAGAGCAAGATGCCTCCAGGGACATACCCACCCCGTGACTCGATGGACTCCGGGTCCTCGAGGAACACCAGCGTCTCCTTGAGCTGGCTCAGCGCTGCGTCTTGCCCCTTGACGTCGTCGAATCTCGTCTCGATGTCGTCGGGCATGATGGTGTCGATGCCGCCTCGGGACAGGAACCAGAACAGCGCTCCGAACTGGAAGATGATGATGAACACGTAGAACACGAGGCGGAGCAGCAACGGAGCGGCGGCGACCAGGCTGGCAGGTGCCTCGACGATGCCGAGCCACGGCGGTTCGGTGCCGAGGATGTTCCCGAGGACGATGCTGAGCACCAACAGCACGAGGAAGTACTTGAACGCCCGGCCGAGCCGGAACCTCGTGAAGTCGTTCATCGTGCCGAGTCGCCGGTTGATGGAGCCGAAGATGGAGTCCTGCCAGAAGCGGTGGTACCCCCAGGACCGCTCCTCGATGAAGTAGTGGACCTGACGGACGAGCTCCAGGCTCATCAGGACCAGCAGCCACTGGTAGTCATCGACGGCGATCCGGATGGCATCGAGGAGGGGTCCGTCGAGCGGAGCAACGGTGGTGCTCCATGCGACCGCCACTCCTCCTACCAACAGGATGCTCAGCAAGACGAGGAACTTGATGCGGTCCCACAGGACCGCAGGCGCCCGTGTCTTGCGCTCAGATGCCCGCGGCCTCGATGGCCTGTCGATCAGGATGTTGGAGCCCTTGCCGTTCGTGCTCACGCGATCACCGCCCAGGAGTCGACCACAGTTTCGATGTCGGCGCGGTTGCGCTCGTAGCAGTCAGCGCTGCAGACCACCACCATGAGGTACACCTTGTCGGCGCTCGGATCCATATACGCCGTCTGGTTGATGTGGAGATAGTCGTCGCTCAGCAGCACGGACGAGCCATCGCCCCCAGCGACAGCACCATCGCCCAGCACGAACTCGAGTGCAGAGATCGACACCTGCGCCTCGAAATGCAGGCCTCGGAAGCCGTCGATCTCCAGATGGTCGTCGTATGCGATCAGGTTCAACGCTTCCGACCCCACTTGATCCCGGATGGAGTCGATCGGGATGATCAGGTTGCGAAGCTCGGTGAGGTTCACGTTGTCTCGGGCCTCGGTGGACAGCGAATACACGCCCGCGATGCCGTGGGGGTACGTCGTATCGGACCCCGCCGCGAGACTGAGCACGTGCTCACGTGCGGGGGCCGGATCGGCGTCGAAACCAACGAGCCACTCCACGGGGTCAGGCGCGGAGGCCAGTTGGCCCTGGGCGTCACCCTGCATGGCTGCCTCATCGAAGAGGGTCCAACCGTGCGGAACCTTGAATGCCGTCTTGGCCTCGGTGTTGCGCACGTACTCGTAGCTAGGAGAGCCGCACGCCGCCAGCAAAGCTGATCCGACGGCAAGCGCAAGCGCGAACGCCTGAACGGATCGACGGCGGCTCATCGCGCCATCATGCCACGCTTCCTCGGAATGGATCCCTTGTGGATCACTCTGCCCAACGAGCCGTGAACCGAAGGGCCACCGATCAGGTGCGCAGGGGGCGGCGCTCGAAGGGGATCGACAGAGCGATGGTGGTGCGCGTGTCGACGTTCGCCTTCTCCCGCAGTCGGCGGATCAGGTCCTCGAGATCGGCGGTGGTGCGCGTACGCACCTTGAGCACGTAGTTCGTCTCCCCGGCCACGCTGAGGCAGTCCTCGACCTCGGGGAACTCGGCCACCCGGTCGGGCAGGTCGTCGGGCTGGCGCGGGTCAAGCGGTGAGGCGGCGATTAGGGCCGTCACGAACAGGCCGAGCGCCTGCGGGTCGACGACCGCCGCGTACCCACGGATCACGCCCTGCTGCTCGAGCTTGCGCACCCGGTCGTGTACCGCCGACGCCGAGAGCCCCACCCGCGCTGCCACATCTGCGTAGGTGGCCCGGGCGTCGTCCTGCAGCGCGGCCACGATGTCGCGGTCTCGTTCATCGAGCACCAGCGAATCATAGGCCGTCATCGCCGGGAAGCATCGGCCGGGTGCCTCACCCGGCCGCGCAGGCCGTGCGACACCGGCCTATGGAGGCGGGTGAGCTCTTACGGGCCTGCGGCCGATTGCGCCCGCTTCGACGGCCGGGGTACAAACCGAACGCAACCGGCGTCGACCTCCTTCCGACCGTCGGCCGATGGCACCCACGGGAGGTGGCACGTGCGCCACGACCGCCCGCGACGGTCGATCGAGTGCGTCGGCGACGCGATCCGGCTCGAGCGGGTCTCCAAGCCCGGCGGTGGATCGCGCACGATCGCCCACCTCGGTGAACGCGACCGGCGGCTATACGAGGCGGCCGTTGCCGCGGTGCTGCCCTCGGTGGAGCGGTCCCTCACACCCGGCGTGGTGGCGAACCGCGCCGTCCGCACGGCGACCGGCCTCGAGCTGGAATCATGGATGCTGGCCCGTCTCCGCTACACGCGGGCGCTGCGAGCTGCGTCGAAGGGGCCGGGCCGGGCGGTGTTCCTCGGAGACGTGCGCGATTGCTACGGCTCGATCACACCGGCGACGGTCCAACGAGCGCTGTGCCAGGCGGGCGTTTCACCTGGCCGCGCCGAGTGGGTGGCGGTGCTCCTTCAGAGCTTCGAGTCCCGTGGCGTGAGGGGCCTGCCGATCGGACCAACCCCTTCGGCGGTGCTCGCCAACGCCGTGCTCGCGCCCGTCGACACCGCTCTGCGTGAGGCCGGCGAGGGCCGTGCCTATCGGTGGGTCGACGACGTGGTGGTGTTCACGAGCGACGCGGCCTCGAGCCGACGAGCGAGGGCCGCCTTCGAACGTGCCCTCGCAGCGATCGGCCTCCAGGCGCACCCCGGCAAGTGCCGTGTCGTCGACGAACTCCCTGCAGCGCTTCCGCACGGGTCGAGCCCTTCGCTCTGAAGAGCCCCGTGGCATGGCATGATGCGCGCGCCGTGAGGACCCTGTATCGAGCTGCCCTCGTCCGTACCCAGACCTACCCGGAGTCGGGGGAGTGGCTGCTCGTCGACGACCGGCACGTCCAGCGGGTGGGGGTCGGCGACCCTCCCGGCGCCGACCGGGTCGTCGACCTTCCGGGCGCCACGATCGTGCCTGGGTTCATCGACAGCCACGTGCACCTCACCAGCACCGGCCTGTCGCTCGCGAACGCCGACGTCGAAGCCGCCGCGTCGGCCGGCGATCTCCTCGACGTCGTGCGGCGGCGGGCGACCGAGGGAGGCGGCCCCGTGTTCCTTCTCGGCTACGACGAATCCACATGGAGACGGCCCCGCGTGCCGACGATCGCCGAGCTCGACGAGGCGTGCGCGCGCCCGCTGGTGATCCGGCGCGCCGACGGGCACATGGCGCTCACGAATCGCGCGGCGCTCGAGGCCGCCGCCGTGCTCGACCTTCCGGGCGTGGAGCGCGACGGCTCCGGTCAGGCCACCGGGCGGCTGACCCAGCAGGCCAACGACGCCATCGGGCTGTGGGTGCTGGGCTCGGTCGACGATCACGAGCGGCAGGACCTCCAGCTCCAAGCTGCGTCCCTCGCGGCTTCCAGGGGCATCACGGCGGTCCACGAGATGTCGATGCCCAGATGGAACGGCGAGCGAGACCTGCAGGTGCTGCTCGAACATCGAGGGCGGCTCCCGGTCGACGCCCTGCCGATCGAGGCCACCACCGACCTCGGCGCTGCGATCGACCGCGGTCTCTCGGCGATCGGCGGCGACCTGCCGGTTGACGGCTCGATCGGCGCGATGACCGCGTGGGTGGGTCAGGCCTACCTCGAGGGTGGGCACGGCGCCGGCTACTGCGGAGATGACGAGCTGGCCGAGCTCTTCCACGGGGGGCATGCCGCCGGGCTCCAGGTGGGCGTACATGCGATCGGCGACCGGGCGATCGACCAGGTGCTTTCGGTGTGGGAGCGGGTCTACCACGCGCTCGATTCCCGGGAACGACGGCACTTCCGCGCGCGGCGTCATCGCATCGAGCACTTCGAGATGGTCTCGACCGCGCAGGTGGAGCGCGCGGCGATGCTCGGGCTCGCCGCCTCGGTGCAACCGGCGTTCGACGCCACCTGGGGCATGCCCGGCGGCCTCTACGAGCAGCGCCTCGGCACCGATCGCGCCGAGGCGATGAACCCTTTCCGAACCATGGTCGAGCGCGGCATCGAGGTCGGGTTCGGCTCCGACGCTCCGATCACGGCGCTCGATCCGATGCTCGCGATCGACGCGGCGGAGCGCCACCACGACCGGGCCCAGCGGCTGTCTCGGCCGGAGGCGATCAGGCTGCACACCATCGGGTCAGCTCGCATCGGGCATCAAGAAAAGAAGAAGGGCTCGCTGGCTCCGGGCATGCACGCCGACTTCGCTGCGTACGAGTCCGACCCGCTCACCGAGCCCTCGATCGAGGGCCTGCGACCGGTGCTCACGGTCTCGCTCGGCCGCGAGGTCTTCGCGGCCTGATCGCACACCGGCCTTGTCACTCTTTTCGTGCGTGAGCGGTTGACCCCGCCGCGGCTGCGAGCGTAGCGTGCGGCCGTGCTCCCGCTCCGGCGGAGGCGCACGAGGGTCCGAGTGGCTGAGTAGAGAACGTGACGCCTCGGCGTCGCGGCCCCAAAGGTCACTCGGGCCCTCATCGTTCCCTGGCTCCGGGAACGGGAATCCCTCGAGATGCTCACGCGTTCAGTCAGGTTCGTGTGGCGTTCGTGCGTCGGTCGATCCGGACTCGCCCAACCATGGTTGCACGAGCGAGAACGGGCAGTAGGATACGCGCGCATCGAGGGAGGTCCGACCCTCGGAGGGATGAGATGAGCGACACGATGAGTGATATCGAAGAGCCGAGCGAAGACGAAGCACCGGCCGAAGACAGCGACGACGTGGAGCCGACCGAGGCCGACCTGGCCGACGCCACCGTGCCGCCCGATCCGGCGACCGGTGGAAACGTCGAGTCGATCCAGGAGCTGCTCGTGAAGCAGGAAGCCGCCGACGACGCCGACGATGAAGAAGAGGAAGCTGTGATCGCCCTCACCAAAGAGGAGCGTCTCGCAGCCGATCCCGTGGAATCCCGCGTCGTTCCTATCCAGGAGACCGAGTTCGTCTGCAAGCGGTGCTTCCTGGTGAAGCACAGGAGCCAGCTCGCAGACAAGAAGCGGACGCTGTGCCGCGACTGCGCCTGAAGGCGCTACCCGCTCTTCCGATCGCGCTCTCGATCGCTGCGGCTTCGGGCCTGCTGTTGTCACTTGCCTTCCCTCCGGCAGGCGTGTGGCCGGTCGCGTTCGTCGCCTTGGTCCCCGCGTTGTGGCTCCTACGGGAAGCGGGGCCACGCCGCGGCTTCGTACTCGGCCTCGTGTTCGGACTGGCCTTCCACGGCGCGACGCTCTACTGGATCCTGCGGTTCGGCGAGCTGGCGTGGGTCGCGGTCACCGTGGTATCGGCGCTCTGGGTCGGGTTGTTCGGGGCCCTCGTGCCGGCGTTGCGACGATGGAAGGGCCCCGCGACGCACGTACTCGCCACCGCGTCGGCCTGGACCGTGTTCGAGTGGCTGAAGGGCATGTGGCCGCTCGGTGGGTTCACCTGGGGAACGCTCGGGGTCTCCCAGGTCGAGAACCTCGCCACCATCCGGCTGGGCACGGTCGCCGGCGTCTGGGGCGTGAGCTTCGCGGTCGTCGCGGTCAACGCGGCGCTCGTCGGGGCGCTCGACGGGGGAGCGGCGGCTGAGGAGGGGACGCCCGCGGGGCGGGGGCGGCTCGTGGCGCTCGCCGTCGCGGCGTTGCTGGCCGTAGGCCCGCTGACGCTGCCGTTCGCGAGCGCGGACGGACCGGCGATCGACATCGCCACCATCCAGGTCGACGTGCGCGAGGCTCGGGACCAGACCCTCGTGAGCGAGGATCTCCGCGTGGCCGAGCTGCACATCGTCCAGCACGAGCGCCTCGCCCTGGGGCCCTCGCCCGACCTGGTGGTCTGGGGCGAAGGGGCGCTCGACCCTGCGGCGGCGGCCGACCCCGCTGTGCGCGAGGTCGTCTCGAGGGTCGTGGCTCTGATCGGGGCGCCGACGATCGTCGGCGCGGTCATCGACGACGCCGACGGCAGCCAGCACACGTCGGTGCTGCAGCTCGACGGGCGGGGCGCGGAGGTCGACCGCTACGACAAGACCCACCTCGTGCCGTTCGGCGAGTACATCCCGTTCCGGTCGCGGCTGGGCTGGATCGAGGCGATCGACCAGGTGCCGGTCGACCGGGAGCCGGGACAGGGGACCCATCTGCTCACGAGCCCGGGCCTGCCGCCGTTCAGCACACCGATCTGCTTCGAGAACTCCTTCCCTGCGATCACCCGGTCGATCGTCGCGCAAGGGGCGGGGTTCGTCGTCGTGCCGGTGAACAACGCCTCCTATGGCTTCACGGCGGCGAGCGCGCAGCACCTGCAGATGTCGCAGATGCGGGCCATCGAGACCGGGCGCTGGTACGTGAACGCGGCGATCTCGGGCATCAGCGCGTTCGTGGACCCGTCGGGTCGCATCGCCACATCTGCCGAGCTGTTCGAGACCGATATCCTTCGCCACACCATCAGGTCCTCCGACGAACGCACGTGGTACGTGAGGCTGGGGGACTGGCTCCCCTGGCTCGCGCTCGCCTTCCTGGCCGTGACCTTCGCGCTTCCTCGCCGGCGCGACCGGGTACCTGCCGCGCCGCTTCCCCTCGGGACCGATGAGCGCCGCACCTTGGTGATCCTTCCTACCTATGAGGAACGCGCCACGGTCGAGCAGGTGCTGAGAGGCGTCCGCAAGGCCCCGCATGACGTCGACCTGCTGGTCGTCGACGACTCCTCACCCGACGGCACCGCCGAGGTCGTGCGCGACGTCATGTCGACCGAGCCGCACATCCGTCTGGTACAGCGCCCGCGACGGTCCGGCCTCGCGAGCGCCTACCTCGAGGGGTTCCGTCTCGCGCTCGACGAGGGCTATGACCTCGTGGTCGAGATGGACTCCGACCTCTCGCACGACCCCGCAGAGCTGCCGCGGCTGCTCGATGCGGCCGCGGCGGGGGCCGACCTCGTCGTCGGCAGCCGATACGTGCCGGGCGGATCGGTCACCAACTGGAGCCGGGCGCGCGTCGCGCTCTCCCGAGGAGCCAACGCCTATGCCCGGTTCATGCTGGGCGTGCCACTGCACGATGCCACCAGCGGGTTCCGGGTTTACCGGCGCGCTCTGCTGGCTGATCTCGTCGCCGATCCGATCGCCTCCGAGGGGTACGGCTTCCAGATCGAGCTCGCCATGCGGTCCTGGCAGCTCGGCGCGACGCTCGTCGAGGTCCCGATCAGGTTCCGCGAGCGGGAGCACGGACACTCGAAGATCTCCGGGCGCATCGTCGTCGAGGCTCTGTGGCTGGTGACCACGTGGGGCCTTGCCGCCCGGTTCGGAGCAGGCCCGCGAGGGAGACAGAGATGGGTAGCGCCGTCCGAGGGCGTTTCCCCATAACGTGCATTATGTCACTTAGCTGAGGGACGGCAGTCAGTTACCCGTCCCCCCGGCTGGAACTCAGGTCGAGGGGTCGCCTGCGTCCCAGCGGAGCTTCAGGTGACGTGCCGCCCGGGCCTCGTCGAGCCGGCGCACCGGGGTCGTCACGGGCGCGTCGTGGAGCAGATCCGGGTCCGAGCGGGCTTCCTCGGCGGCCTGCAGGAAGGCATCGGCCATCGCGTCGAGCGTCTGCTTCGATTCCGTCTCGGTCGGCTCGACCATCATGGCCTCGTCGACCACGAGCGGGAAGTACACCGTCGAGGGGTGGTAGCCGAGGTCGATCAGGCGCTTGGCGACGTCCATCGCCCTGATGCCGGTCTGCCGCTTCAGGGCCTCGGCGGTCGAGACGAACTCGTGCATGGGCGGCGCATCGGGGTACGCGAGGGGGAACGCGTGCGCGAGCCGCGCGGCGAGGTAATTCGCGTTCACGACGGCGAGCTCGCTCACCTCGGTGAGGCCGTCGCCGCCGTGGCCGAAGACGTATGCGTAGGCGCGCACCAGCACGCCGACGTTGCCGTGGAAGCCGTGCAGCCTTCCGATCGACTCCGGACGGTCGCGGTCCCACCGGAAGGTCCCGTCGTCGTCGCGAGCGACGATCGGCGCCGGCAGGTAGCCGGCGAGGCGCTCGGTCACACCGACGGGGCCCGCACCGGGCCCTCCCCCGCCGTGGGGCGTCGCGAACGTCTTGTGGGTGTTGATGTGCACGATATCGAACCCCATGTCGCCCGGGCGCGTCTTGCCCATGATCGCATTGAGGTTGGCGCCGTCGTAGTACACGAGCGCGCCGACCGAGTGCAGCAACCCGGTGATCTCCTCGATCCGCTCCTCGAAGAGTCCGAGGGTGTTCGGGTTCGTGAGCATGAGCCCCGCGACCTCGTCATCGACGAGACCGCGTAGCGCCTCGACGTCGACCAGCCCTCGGTCGTCGGAGGGCACGCTCACTGCCTCGAACCCCGCCAGGCGGACGCTCGCCGGGTTCGTGCCGTGGGCCGCGTCGGGGATGAGCACCTTCGTGCGCGCTCCAGGTGGCTCCTCGGCCCGGTCCGCATGGAACGCTCGCATGATCAGCAGTCCGGTCATCTCCCCGCAGGCGCCGGCGGGAGGCTGCATCGTTGCGCGAGCCATGCCGGTGATCTCGCACAGTGCCCGCTCGAGCCGCCAGAGCATCTCGAGCGTGCCCTGCACGGTCGCTTCTGGTTGCAGAGGGTGCGCGCGCTGGAACCCGGGGAACGCCGCCACCGTCTCGGCGACCTTCGGGTTGTACTTCATCGTGCACGAGCCGAGCGGGTACGGACCAGTGTCGACCCCGTAGTTCTGCTGCGACAGCATCGTGTAGTGGCGCACGAGGTCGATCTCGGCCACCTGCGGCAGCTCGGGCGCCCCAGTGCGCTGATGTTCGGCCGGCACCCCCGCCTCCGCCACGTCGAGCGGGGCGAAGGCGGACGAACGACGCCCCGGCGAGGAGCGCTCCATGATGGTGCCCGAGGAAGCCCGGGGGCCCTGCGTGCGGACCGGCGCGCCGTCGCTCACGAGGCGAGCACCTCCCCCATGGCCTCGACGAAGGCGTCGATCTCGCCTCGTGAGCGACGTTCGGTGAGCGCGATGACCAGCACGTCGTCACCCGCCTGCGGCATCGCCACCCCGGCGAGGAAGCCGCGGTCGACCATCGCGTCGATCACCTCGGTGGCAGGCCGAGGCAGACGCAGGGCGACTTCCTTGAACGAGGCTTCCCCCGCGAAGGCGTGTGAGACGCCTGGGAGCGCCGTGAGCGCCTGTGCGGCATACGCTGTCTTCGAGACGCACTGGCGGCCCAGCTCGGCGAGTCCCTCGGGGCCGAGCCATGCGAGGTAGACGGCCGCGGCGATCGCCATCAGCGTCTGGTTCGTGCAGATGTTGGAGTTCGCCTTGTCGCGGCGGATGTGCTGCTCGCGAGCCTGCAACGTCAACACGTACCCGGTCCGCCCCTCGACGTCGACCGTCTCGCCGACGATGCGTCCTGGGAGCTTGCGAACGTCGGCCATGCGACCCGCGATGATGCCGAGGTACGGGCCGCCGTAGTTGAGATGGTTCCCGAGGCACTGCCCCTCTCCCACCGCGATGTCGGCGCCGAGCTCCCCCGGCGGGGCGAGCACCCCGAGCGAGAGTGGATCGAAGATCTGGATCGCCGCCGCGCCGCCCGCGTGGGCAGCGGCGAAGCGCTCCCTCGCCGGCTCGAGCACCCCGTAGACGTTGGGGTGCTGCACGACCACCGCGGCCACATCGTCGGTGACGGGGGGCTCGCCCTCGAACGACTCCGGCTCATACCCCGCCCCTTGGCCGGCCGTGCGGAGTGCCTCGACGGCTCTGCGATCGACACCGGCCGAGACCAGCACCCTCGATCGTTCACCGCCGATCGTCATGTGCACGGCTTCCACCAGCGCGGTCACGCCGTCGTACAGCGAGGCGTTGGAGACCTCGAGCCCCGTCAGCTCGCAGATCATCGACTGATACTCGAACAAGATCTGGAGCACGCCTTGCGAGAGCTCCGGCTGATAGGGCGTGTACGAGGTGTACAGCTCGCTCCGCCCCGCCAGCGCCCATACGACCGAGGGAACGTAGTGATCGTACGCGCCGCCGCCGGCGAAGCAGACGAGGTCGTCGGCGCTGCGGTTGCGCCTCGCGAGGGCGCGCAGATCGGCTGCGAGCTCCATCTCGCTCACGCCGTCGGGGATCGCGAGCGGACGATCGAGTCGCACCGAGGGGGGGATCTGCGCGAAGAGCTCGTCGATCGAGGAACACCCGATCGTCGCGAGCATCTCGCGGACCTCGTCGCCGGTATGCGGGCTGAACCTCACGTCGGGTCAGTGTACGGAGCCGCTCGCCCTACGACCGTGCACGAGCCTCGGCTTCGAGGGCGGGCGGGGTTCGAACGTCTTCGAGTCCGTACTTCGTGACGAGGGAGAGATAGTCACGCTGGTAGAAGATCTTGCACGTGACTTCCGGGTACCGCTCGCGCAGGCGCCGTACCTTGCCGTTCTTCTTCGTGACGAGCTTCTGGTTGAGCGTCGTGATCTCGATGTACAGGTCGAACTCGGGAAGGTAGAAGTCCGGGGTGAAGCGTTGCAGCACACGGCCTTCCTTGTCGAAGTCGATGTCGAACGACGTCGGCTCGTAGCGCCACTCGATGTCGTAGAACTCGAGCAGCTTCGCGAACTGACGCTCGGAAGCGTGCGCGAAGCGGAGGGTGTCGCTCTTGAGGGGCGCAACGTCGAGGCTCTCGGGCTGCGCGCTCACGACCCTCCGGCCGCGGCGCGCCGAGACCGCGGTTTCGCCTCTGAGGCGACGCTGTCCTCGAGATCGCTGTAGACGGCGTCGAGGGAGATCGCGAAGACGCCTTGACCATTGCGCAACAGATCGATGACGGCCTCGGGCGAATGCGCCTCGTAGACCCCCGTCCCGTCGGACATGAGCGTCACGCCGTGCGGCGGGCGTTCCATGTCCCGCAGGTACTCGACTGCCTTGCGGACCCGCTGCAGCGAGATGCCAGTGTCGAGGAGCTTCTTGATCACCTTCAGGGTCGCGAGATCCTGGAAGGAGTACAAGCGCTGCGTACCGGAACCGTGGGCATCGTTGACCGAGGGCGTCACCAGGCCCGTGCGGGTCCAGTAGTCGAGCTGACGGTACGAGATGCCTGCGATGCGCTTGGCTTCGGGCGCACGGAACCCCTGCTCATGCATGACGACTCCCCTGACGGCTCAGACGGCCCACTGATGGACCATCGTGAATCACGCGGATGTGTTTCAGCAGCGTAGGGCCGCTATCGAGGCCTGTCAACGCCTCGACGCCGCGCGATGGATCGTTCCGCTCAAGTTCGCCCCTGCGATGCCCGATGCCTTCCTAGTCACGAACGGAGCTCCTTCTAGTCACTTCTCCGGAGCGGAGTAGTCACGAAGGGCCATCGAGTCGCAGGAGATCGAGGAACCATGAGATCACACCCCCGCCGCTTCACAGCTGTCGCCGCCATCACGCTGGGGCTCGCGCTCGCGCCCAGCGTCGCGCAGGCGCGGACCCCGAGCTACTCCTGGCAGATGTTCCGGGAGACGAACGCGACGCGCGCCCACCATTCGGTCGGACGCCTCGACAGGGCGCGCCGCCTCGAAGGTGTCGCCACGCGGCACGCGCGATCCATGGCTCGCCGAGGTGACCTCTTCCACTCGTCGGGGCCGAGCCGGTACGGGGTGCGCTGCCTCGCCTGGGGTGAGAACGTCGGCTACACCACCGGGGACATCGACGACCTGCAGCGGGCGTTCATGCGCAGCCCGAGCCACCGCAGCCACGTGCTCGACGGGAGCTTCGACCGCGTCGCCGTCGGGTCGGCAACCGACGATCGGGGCCGCCTCTACGTCACCCTGTTCTTCTGCACCTGAGCGAGCCCCTGGAACCGCACCTCACGAGGCCGTGCGGTGCGGGTCAGCCGGCGAAGTCCTCGGGCGTGACCGTGTCGAGGAACTCGCGGAACTTCTCGACCTCGTCGTCCTCGTCCTCGGGGATCAAGATCGAGGCTTCCTCGAGCACCTGTTCGTGCACGAAGATCGGCACCGACATGCGCACGGCCAGCGCGATCGCATCGGACGGCCGGGAAGAGACCTCGTAGTCCTCGCCCTGCCGGTTCATGGCGATCGTCGCGAAGAATGTCGACTCACGCAGCTCCGTCACCTCGATGCGGCGCACGTCGACGGCGAGGTCCTCGAGGATCGTTCGGAGCAGGTCGTGCGTCATCGGTCGCGGCGTGACCACCCCCTGCAACGAGAGCGCGATCGCCGCCGCCTCGGACGCCCCGATCCAGATGGGCAGGTAGCGCTCTCCGTCCCGCTCGCGCAGCAGCACGATCGGCTGATTGGTGGGTAGCTCGACGCGCACCCCGGTGAGCTCCATCTCGATCATCGCCGTGCGAGCGTAACCGCGGGTCCCCACTCGGGCAACCGCAGCGGCCGGCCGCGCGTGCCGGCGGGCGCTCAGACGGCGGCGAACCGAGGCGCGAGCATGTGCGGGTCGGCCTCGAGCGCGTCGAGATCGTCGACCTGCACGATGTCAGGAAGGTTGCGATACCGCTCATGGAAGTCGAGCCCGTACCCGATCACGAACCGGTCAGGACACTCGAAGCCAACGTAGCGCGGCGCGAGAGGGGCGATGCGGCGCACGGACCTGTCGAGCAGGGCACACACCTCTAGCGAGGCGGGCCCGCGCGCGCGCAGCACGCCGAGCAGGTATCCGAGCGTGAGCCCCGTGTCGACGATGTCCTCGACGAGCAGCACGTCCCGGCCGGCGAGATCGATCTCGACGTCGAGCAGGATGCGCACGCGTCCGAGAGATTCCTTCGCATCGCCGAACCGGCTGATCGCCATGAAGTGCGGCTCGAGCGAGAGCGGCGTCGCTCGAATGAGGTCTGCGAGGAACACGGCGCCGCCCTTGAGGACCGTGATCAATACGGGCTCTCGCCCCACGTAGTCCCCGGCGATCGTACGGCCGAGCTCCCGTACCCGGCGACGGATGTCCTCGCGTCCGTACAGGACGCTCGCGACCTCCATCATGACCTGCCGAGCCTAGCAGGCCAAAGAACCGGCCAAAGGACCCGGCAGGGGATCCGGCGATCCGGGGAAGCGATCAGCCGGCGAAGCCGTCGAGTGCCCGGCCGATCGCGCCGCCGACGGCGCCGGCCGCGCGCTGCCACCACGGGTCGTCACCTGCCGCAGGTGGGAGGGGCACCTGCGCCACGACCAGTGCGCTGGCCCCGAGCGAGACGCCCGGGATCGTGAGCTTGAGAGTGCCGACACGCTCCCCGTCGGCGGGCGGGAACAGCGCGCTCGGGCGCACGACGACCCGCTGACGAACGTCGTCGAGCTGCGCGGCCGGCACGAGCGCGGTGATCGATCGGGAGGTCTCCACGGCCACCGCTCCACCACGGATGGCAACCGTGCCGATGCCCTGTCCCGCCTGCACGAACGTCCGCTCCTCGAAGCCCTCGAAACCGTGATCGAGCAGGGCGGCTGCCTCGGAGAAGGGCTCGTGACGCTCGCCGAGCACCACGGCGAGCAAGCGGCGGCCGTCGCGCTCGGCCGTCGCCACGAGGCAGTAGCCGGCCGCCGCCGTGAACCCCGTCTTCACCCCGACAGCGCCGGGGTAGAGCCAGAGCAGTGCGTTCCTATTCTGCACCCGCCGTGGCCGCCCCCGAGGAGCGGGGATCTCGCGGAACCTCGATGCGACGATCTCGGCGAACCCCGGCACGGCGTAGGCGCCCAGGGTGAGCACGAGCAGGTCGCGAACCGTCGAGCGTCCACGGTCGTCGAGGCCGTTCGGCGAGAAGAACCGAGTGCGGCGAAGGCCGAGGGTGCGAGCGCGGTCGTTCATGAGGTCGACGAACCGCTGTTGCGTGCCGCCGGCATCGATCGCGAGCGCCAGGGCGGCGTCGTTGGCCGACTGCAGCATGAGGGCGTCGAGCAGCTCCCGGACCGTGCGCCGCTCCCCCGCCCGGAGCCCGAGGGTCGAGGACGCCCCGTAGTCGTCGTCTGAGAAGATCGCGGCCGGGGCAACCTCGATCATGTGGCCGAGATCGCGGCGTTCCAGGACGATCAAGGCCGTCATGATCTTGGTGAGGCTCGCGATGGGGAGGCGCAGCTCCGGCGCCTTCGCGAACATGATCTGGCCGTCATCGAGGTCGGCGAGGATGGCGGCGGGCGCATCGAGCCGGGGACTCGCGACGGCGTCGGCCGGCGTCTCGAGCCTCTGCGGGAACGGTGACGGAGATCCCATGGGCGGCACCGGCGTGGGCGGTGGCCCCGAGCGCTCGGCAGAGGAAGCGCCCACCAGGGCGAGCTGGAGCGCCAAACAGGCGGCTACCGAGGCGGCGAGGACAGCCGGCCTCGTGCCGGCCGCGGTCGGACGGATGCGGTGCTTCCTCACACGTCTCGGAGGTCTTCGCCCAGGTTCGTGCGCAGCAGTGCTTGCTTGAGCTTGCGCGAGGTGATGGACAGATCTGCCAGCATCTCAGCGGCGACGCGCCTCGCATCAGGGTTCTTCTGTCGCAGCCGCGGCGCGACCAGGTCTTCGAAGAACTTGGATTCGCGGTCGGCGAAGTGCTTATACATCGTGAGGTGCCGGGGTTCGATTCCGTACCGGAAGAAGTCCTTCACGATCGACAGGACGACGTAGTCGTCGCCGTCGTAGTAGCGGGCGCCGTCGGGTCCGTGGGAGCAGACGATGTTGAACGACTCGAGCTCCTTGATGCGTTCACGCTCGACCCCCGTGGCTGCCGACATCTCCTCGATCGACATCTGCAAGCCGGTGGGAGCATCGGCGAGCGACTCGTCGATCGCGTCTTCGATGGCATCGTCGCCCGTGTCGCGCTCCTCGCCGTCAGCCGCGCCGACTTCGGCGTCGTTCTTCAGCAGTCGTTCCTTGATGACTTTGAGCGGCAGGTACTCGTCGCGCTGCATGCGGAGGATCGACTTCAGCCGATCGACGTCGTCGACGTAGAACTTGCGGTAGCCCGACGGGGTGCGCTCGGGCTCGATCAGCCCTTCGGCCTCGAGGAAGCGGATCTTCGAGATCGTGATGTCGGGGAACTCGGTCTTGACGGCCACGAGGACCTCGCCGATCGACTGGTAGTTGCGGGTTCCCGCCATCTGCGTCATCACTCCCCTGCCGAGAAGAACACGAGCTTGAACCGGCCGACCTGCACCTCGTCGCCCGGGGCAAGCTTGGTCTCATCGACCTGCTCACCGTTCACATAGGTGCCGTTCAGGCTGCCGGCGTCTCGAACGAACCACTCGCCCCCCGGCCGGCGCTCGAACGCCGCATGTGCGCGAGACACCGTCACATCGTCGAGGAAGACGGCCGCATCGGGCGCACGGCCGACCGTAGTGAGGTCTTCCTGCATGAGGAACGTCGACCCTGCGTTGGGACCACGCTTAACGAGAACCAGAGCCTGGCCGCGCTGCAGCTCATCGTGAGGGAACGGGAACTCCTCGTGCGCCTCATCGTCGGGCTCAACCGGCGTCAACGAGACCGTGGGGTCGCCGTGCAGTGCAGCCCCACATTCCGCGCAGAATCGCGCGTCGTCACGGTTTGGATGTCCACAGCGGCTACAGAACACTCTCTGGTTCCTGTCTGGTTCGGTCTCCCGGCGAGGGTGCAGGTCGATGGTTGGATCGGCTCCCCAACGGTGCGTGGACGTTACCGCAGGGTGACACCACCTTCAACCTCATGGGACACCAACCCTCGACCCACGCGAGCCGTGAGGTTCGACCATCGGTCGAGAGGGTCAAGTCTCCATGCCGGGCGCCGCTTCGGTGAACGCGCGGTACGCAGAAGCGTCGAGCAGCGCGTCGATCGCCGAAGGGTCCTCGACGGACACCACCACCAGCCATCCGTCACCGTACGGTTGCTCGTTGACGAGCTCCGGCCGCTCCTCGATCAACGGGTTTCGCTCGAGGACCGTGCCGTCGACCGGGCTGTAGACGTCGGAGACGGACTTGGTCGATTCCACCTCACCGAGTGGCTCGTGCGCTGCGAGGCGCGCTCCGACCTGTGGCAGGTCGACGTAGACCACATCGCCCAAAGCATCCTGCGCGAAGTCCGTGATGCCCACGCGCACCCGCTCCCCCTCGGCTCGAGCCCATTCATGATCTTCGGTGTATCGAAGGTCCTCGGGGAACTCCACTCGGTCGCCTCCTCGTTCATCGGCCTGCCGGTCACCGACCCGGTGGTTCGAGGGTCGCCTGCGACTCGCACGATAATCCGAAACCGGGCGGTGAGGACGCAGCAACGGACTCAGGCGAGCGCCCGCCGAGCGTCCTGCACGTAGGCGCCCGCGGCGATGTAGTACTGCGCGATGCCCCCGGCATAGGCGAGCCACCCGATCGCGAGGGCGGCCGCCGCGGGCCAGAGCCCGAGCGAGCCCCAGGAGATGGCCGGGATCGCGATCATCAGCGAGAAGGTCGCCACCTTGCCGATACGGCGAACGTCGATACGCACGCCGCCTCGCAACAACAGGGCTCCCGCCACCACGAGCGTCACGTCGCGCGCGAGGATGAGCGCCGCCGCCCACCAGGGGAACGCTCCCCTCACGACGAGGGCGATCAGCCCTGCGGCGATCGCGGCCCTGTCGGCGACCGGATCGAGGATCTTGCCGAGCTCCGTGACCTGCCCGGTACGACGCGCGATCGTGCCGTCGACCCAGTCGGTGGCCACCACGGCACCGAACAGCACGACGCCCCACGCGGTGGTGTCTCGATCGACGATCAGCGAACAGAAGATCGGGATCGCGAGGATCCGCGCGAACGAGATCGCATTGGGGAGGGTGAGCACACGATCCGATGCCGGCGTCGGCTCACCTGACGGGTCCATCGGTCGGGACGGCGGGACTTGAACCCGCGACCCCCGGTCCCCCAGACCGGTGCGCTACCAGACTGCGCCACGTCCCGTACGTCGAGAGTGTATCTGCTGCTCCACCGGGCTTGCCTTCTAGTCTGCCATGGACTAGCGGCTCGACGGCGCCCGGCCCTGCGATTCGATCAGTGGGTCGAGCGTCGCTTCCTGGGGCGATATCGCACACGCACGGGCACGCCGTCGAGGTGGAACTCGCGTCGCAGTCGCCCCTCGATGTACCGGCGATAGGTGGCGTCGGGCTCGTTGGCGCCACCGAACACCACGAACGTCGGAGGTCCCGTCGAGACTTGGGTCGCGTAGTGCAGGGTGCCGGCCTGGCGGGGCGTGGGACGCTCACGCTGCGCGCGCTGGATCACATCGTTGACCTTCGAGGTCGAGACCCTCGAGCTCCATCTCGTGTGCAGGTCGAGCAGGACCGCAGGCAGACGGTGCACGCCCCGGCCCGTCTCGGCCGACGTGCGCATCACGGGCGCACCAGCGAATTGCTTCACGGTGCGAGTGAGGTCTGCGTACGTGTCGTCCTTGTCTTCCACGAGATCCCACTTGTTGGCGACCACCATGAGCGCGCGGCCGGCATCGATCACGATATTGGCGATCTTCTTGTCCTCGACCGTGAACCCCTCGGTCGCATCGATCAGCAGCATCGCCACCTGCGCGCGCTCGATCGCATGAGTCGCTCGCACGACGCTGAAGTACTCCACCCCGCGTAACTTGATCTGGCGGCGCATGCCCGCCGTGTCGACGAATCGAGCCGGTCCATCAGGCCACTGCACCACCGCGTCGACAGCATCGCGGGTGGTACCGGCTTCCTCGAACACCACCGATCGCTGTTGGCCGAGGATGCGGTTGAACAGGCTCGACTTGCCCACGTTGGGTCTGCCGACGAGCGCGAAGCGAGGTGCGTCGGCATCGCTGGGCTCGTCGTCGCGAGGGGCGTCGGGCAGCAGCTCGACGATGCGGTCGAGCAGATCTCCGGCGGCGCGTCCGTGCATGCCCGACACGGGGAATGGAGCGCCCAGGCCCAACGAATGGAAGGCGGCGGCGTCCGCCTCCTCACGATCGGTGTCCACCTTGTTCGCGACGACCAGCACGGGCACGCTGGCTCGTCGCAGCCGCCGGGCCAGGGCGGCGTCCTCCTCGGTGATCTGCGCCTGCGCGTCGACTACCAGCATGATCAGGTCGGCCTGGCCGATCGCGCGGTCCGCCTGGTCGCGAGCGAGCACCTCGATGCCGCTGGCCTCACGCAGGAACCCGGCCGTGTCGACCAGGGCGAAGCGCCGTCCACGCCACGTGGCCTCGAGCTCCACACGGTCGCGCGTCACCCCTGGAATATCGTGGGCGATGGCTTGGCGGCTGCCGAAGAGACGGTTCACGAGGGTCGACTTCCCGACGTTCTGCCTGCCGATCACGGCGATCCGGGGCACGCGGGCGCCGGAGGGTGGGGCGTGGCCCGGCTGATCCGGCCCGCTCACGGCACGAGCTCCGGCGCCCGCTCCCGCACGACCGCCAGGGCGGCTTGGAGCGTCTGGTCCGTATCGAGGTCGCTCGTATCGAGCACGAACGCGCCTGGGGCCGGCTCGTGCGGGTTCGTCCGCGCGTCGCGACGATCGCGCGCTTCGAGCGCGGTCGCGACCTCGTCGAGGTGCGCTTGGCCTCGCTCATCAGCGCGACGCTCTGCGCGCACATCCTGCGGGGCGCGCAGGTAAAGCTTCACCGGCGCGTCGGCGAACACCACCGAGCCGATGTCTCGGCCTTCCATGACCGCGCCGTGAGCTTCACCGAGTTGTCGCTGCTCCCGACGCATGTGCGCGCGGACGGCGGGGTGGGTCGCGACGATCGAGACCGTCGACTCGACCTCGACGCTCGTGAGTTCGTCACCGTCGTAACCCTCGACCTCGAGCTCGCCAGGCGGCGCGACGCGTAGGATGAACCTCAGCCCACGCGTCAGCCCCAGCACGCCGATCTCGTCCTCAGGGGGAACTCCCTCGCGAGCGCCCGCCGCTGCGAGGGCTCGATACATGAGGCCGGTGTTCACATAGGGCAGCTCGAGCGCCGTCGCGAGGTTCCGCGCCAGGGTGCTCTTGCCGCTTCCGGCGGCGCCGTCGATCGCGACCACGCGCGGCAGAGACCTCATGCCACATGCTCGATCGAAGCGCCCAGGGCTGCGAGCGTGTTGACGAAGCCGGGGAACGAGACCTCGGCGCTTTCGATGCCCTCAACCTCGACAAGACCGTGCGCGGCGAGGGCAGACACGGCGAATGCCATCGCCATGCGGTGGTCACCGTGCGCGTCGGCCTGCCCTCCCCCGAGCCCGCCACCCGCCACGACCAAGTCGTCGCCCTCGGCAGCGGCGTGCCCGCCGAGGTCGCGGATGCCGGCAGCGAGACCTTCCAGCCGGTCGGACTCCTTGACCCTGAGCTCGCCGACCTCACAGAACCAAGAGTCCGGCCCTGCATGCGCCACGAGCATGGCGAGCACCGGCACCTCGTCGATCACAAGCGGAAGCTCGTCGGCATCGACACGAACCGCGCTGATGCCATCGGTGGGCAACACGTGGATATCGCCGACCGGCTCGCCGAGCTCCTCCCGCCGCACGCTCTGCTCCGTCCGGATGCCCATGCGGCTCATCACATCAAGGAAATGGGTCCGCGTCGGGTTCAAGCCAACCTCGGTGATGGTGATCTCCGATCCGGTGAGCGCGGCCGCCGCGATCAGGAACGCAGCAGAGGAAGGGTCGCCCGGCACCGACGCCGAGAACCCCTCGTGCTGGAACCGGCCGACGACGATGCGGCCGTCACCGATCTCCACAGGTGCCCCCAGGGCCTGCAGCGCTCGCTCGGTGTGATCGCGTGTCGGCGCGGGCTCACGCACCTCGGTCGTTCCCTCAGCGTCGACTCCCGCGAGGAGCACGGCGCTCTTGACCTGCGCGCTCGCCACCGTCGGCTCGAACCGGGTTCCGTTTAAGACGCTGCCGTCGACCTTGACCGGTGCATGGCCGTCGGTCGTCTCGATCCCGGCGCCCATCGCTCGGAGCGGCCTCGCGACGCGCTCCATCGGTCGCACCCGCAGGCTCGCATCACCCGTCAGCACCGATCGGAAGCCAGTGGTGGAGACCACACCGGTGAGCAGTCGCATCGTCGTTCCTGAGTTGCCGCAGTCGAGAGCGTCGTCCGCCGCGACGAGCCCGCAGCGCCCCTCACCCTCGACCTCAAGTGCGTCGCGCAGGTCCGTCAGAGGGTCACCCTCGACCCTGAGGTTCCACGTGGAACGATGACCCTCGGGGACGAGGCGATCGTTGTGAGCCCAGGCGTGGAGTGCAGGTCGAGCCTTACTTGTAAGGGATGCGAGGCACGCAGCAGTCGAGCGCACGTCGAGGGAAGACGGAACCTCAAGGAGACTGCTACGGCCGAGCCCGGTCGCGGACAGGATCAGCCAGCGATGCGCGATCGACTTGTCGCCGGGCACGGTGGTCGTTCCCTCGAGCCTTCCACCGGGGATGATCCGAGCACGCATGATCGATCTCAGGCGAGCCTGATCGGGTCGAGACCCACATCAGTGAGCACCGACGTCGCATGCTCGGCCGCGCCGGCGGCGACGGTGAGGTGCACCGTGCCCCGGCCGCCCTCGGGCGAGTGCACGATCTGGAGGTCCTCGATGTTCACCTCGCCGGTGCCGAGCACCGCGGTGAGGTTCGCGAGAGATCCGGGCCGGTCCGGCACCTCGATCTGTAGCACGGCCACCCCCGCCCGAACCGTTGGTTTCGTCGCCAACCGGAGCCGCGCCCGTTTTGCCTCGTGGAACGTGGCTTCTACATCGGCGCCCCGCTTGCCCACGATGTCATCGCGCAATCGTGTGAGCCGCTCGGTGTACAGATCGATCGCCCGGGCGATGGCCTCAGCGTTCGCGAGCACGATATCGCTCCACAGGGCAGGATCCGAAGCCGCCAGCCGGGTCAGATCGCGGAACCCACCTGCCGCCAACAGCAGGATGTCGGGCTCGCCGGCCTCCTCGGTGGCGGCCAGGCTCATGAGCGCGGTCGACGCCACCTGCGGCAGGTGGCTCACGAACGCCACGAGCCTGTCGTGGCGGTCCGGATCGAGGCGAACCGCTCGCGCTCCGAGGGAACTCACCCACCTCTCGAGGGTCTCGACCGCCGAGGGGTCGCTCGTTTCGTGGGGAGTGATCGCCCACACGATGCCGTCGACCACCGACGCCGAGGCGTGCTCGGGCCCCGAACGCTCGCTCCCTCCCATGGGGTGGCCGGGCACGAACCGCGGCGCATCGACCGCCGGGGTCAGGTCGAGGGTGTCGCGCACGAGGGCCGTCTTCACACTGCCCACGTCGGTGACCACCGAGTGGCGCGACGAGGCGAGACAGGCGACGACGAGCGGGGCGATCGTGGGTATGGGCGTCGCGACCACGACGATGTCGGCACCCTCGACGGCGTCGTGCAGAGACGACGCGCGCCGCGAAGAGGCGATGCGGGAAGCGCGCCTCGCGACGTCGTCGTCGGCGTCCCAGGACGAGACCGCGGCGCCGGCACGCACGGCGGCGAGTGCGATCGACGTGCCGATCAGACCGGTGCCGACGACGGTGATCCGCTCGGCGTGGCGCTCGGTGACCGGCTCGGTGACGGTCATGCGAGGTCGTCACGGAGCGACTCGGCGCCGTCGAGGTATACGGGCTGCATCTGGTCGAGCGACCGTTCGGTATGCAGGTGCATCAGGACGCGGACGACCGAAGCCATGGCGCCGACGACAGGGATCTCGCGAGCGCACATCAACGGCACAAGGCCGAGGCCCATGCGACGAGCCGCCTCGGCCGGGAAGACCGAGGAGATGTCGTCGGTCACCGTGAACAGCATGCTGATCAGGTCATCGCCGGACGCCCCGTTGCGCTCGAGCATCGTTCGGACGAGGCGCTCGGTGGCGTCGAGCACGCATGCCGGCGTGTCGTCCACCACCTTGATCGCCCCACGGGCCGCGCGAACCGTCATGTTCCTCCCCACTAGGAACCACCTGGCTACCAGGAACCCACCTGGCCACCAGGAACCCACCTGGCGGCGAGCAGGACCACAGGCTACTGCCCGGCAGAGCCCTCGGCGGCGAGCGCCTGGATCTCGGCGCGCTCGAGCGGACGGAGCTCGCCGGGCGCGAGGCTCCCCAGCATGATCGGACCGACCCGAAGCCGAACGAGCCGGGTGACGGGAAGGCCCACGGCAGCGAGCAACCGGCGCACCTCGCGCTTGCGTCCCTCGGCCATGACCAGCCTCACGGCGCCGCGATCCTTCGAGGCGGCAACGATGCGTGCGCGCAGGGCGCGAGCCGGACCGTCGTCGAGCTCGACTCCCGCTCGGACACGGGCGAGCTGCCGGGGGGTGGGCACGCCCTCGACCTCCGCCAGGTATTCCTTCTCGACCCCATGGCTCGGGTGCATCAGGCGGTTCGCGAGGTCCCCGTCGTTGGTCAGCAACAGCAGCCCCTCGGAATCGCGGTCGAGCCTGCCCACGGGGAAGACCCTCGGCCCCTGTTCGGGCAAGTACTGGCCTATGTCGGGCCGCCCCTGCGGGTCACGCATCGTGGTGACGACACCGATCGGCTTGTGCAGCGCGAAATACCGCACGCTCGGGTCGAGGTTGACCTCGAGGCCGTTGACCCTGACCCTCGACACCCCCGCCTCAGCCTTGTCGCCCAGCGTAGCCATCCTGTTGTCGACGGTCACTCTTCCCTCGACGATGAGCTGCTCGCAGGCGCGCCGTGAGCCGAACCCCGCGCGCGCGAGCGTCTTCTGCAGACGCTCCTCGGCCATGATCGGACCTCAGCCCTCGACGGCGGGCTCGGTCGGGTCCGCCGGGTTGTCGCTCGCCACAGCCTCGATGACGGGGTCGACGGGCTCAGGATCGAGCAGTGGAGCGAGTGACGGGAGCGAGGCCAGCGAGGGCAGACCGAGCCGCTCGAGGAACCCGGGCGTGGTGGCGTAGAGCACAGGGCGACCGGGCGCCTCGTCGCGGCCGGCTTCCTCGATCAGACCCCTGTCGGTCAGGGCTCGCAGCACACCGTCGGAGTTCACCCCACGGATGCCGCTCACCTGGTGCCTCGTGACCGGCTGCTTGTACGCGACGATCGAGAGCGTCTCGAGCGAAGCCTTGGTGAGTCGCGCCTGGCGCGATGAGAGCACGAACTGCTCGACGATCAGAGCGGTGTCGGGGTGGGTGTACACGCGCCAGCCGCCTGCGATGTTGCGCAGGACCAGCCCTGAGCTTCGATCCAGGAGCTCCCCCTGCAGCCGGTCGCAGAGCGCTTCCACCGTGCGACGATCGACATCGAGAGCCTGTGCGAGCACCGACGCGGTGAGGGGCTCGTCGGAGACGAAGAAGAGCGCCTCGAGGGCGCGCATCGCGCCGGAGTCGTCGATCGGAACGTCGTCGATCGAAGGGTCCTCGTTCATCGCGCCCTCAGCCTGTCCACTCTACCTCGATGTCACCGAACGTCTTTGCTTGCGCAAGCTCGACCTTACCTTCACGGTAGAGCTCGAGGATGGCGAGGAACCGCACCACCACATGGATGCGCTCATCACAATCGGCAACGAGATCACGGAAGGTCGCCCCTCGTCCGAAGCTCGTGATGCGTTCTTCGAGCGTGGTCATGGCCTCGGAGACCGTGTAGCGAACGGGCGTCACGTGCGAGAGGTCGAGGGTCGGTGGCGGGCGGAGCAGCGCCGCCGCCATCACCGCGAGCTGGTGGGGCAGCAGGTCCGCCATCGGGTCGGGGTACAGATGAGCGAGCTCCGGGCCGGGGCCAACGTCACGCGAGAAGTACCCCGCTTCGTCCTCGAGCCGCCGCGCGATCTCGACCGCGACCTTGCGGAACGCCGAGAGCTCGAGCGAGCGGGCGTACGCCAGGTCGGGCGAGCCTCCCAACAGATCGTCGTCGTCGAGCTCGGTGTGCCTGGGGGTCAGACGCGACACCTTCAGCTCCAGCAGCACGGCGCAGATCGCCAGGAACCACGTGGCTTCCTCCAAGTTCCATCGATCGGCCTGCTTCGTGTGCTCGAGGTAGCGATCGGTGACCGACGCCACCGCGATGTCGCAGACGTCGACCTTCTGCTCGAGGATGAGCTCGGTGAGCAGGCGGAACGGGCCGGCGAACACCGGCAGCTCGACCGCGAACTCGCTCTCACCGACCGGCGTGGTCACAGATGCATCGCTTCTCGGACCGCCTCGAGCGTGGCGCGCGCGACCGGCCTGACCTTCTCGGCGCCCTCGTCGAGCACTCGATCGACGAGCCCCGGTTCGCCGGCAAGCTCGGCTCGGCGCTCCCGATAGGGCCGGAAGCGTTCGATCAGCTGATCGGCCAAGATCGTCTTGCAGTCGACGCAGCCCAACGCGCCGGACCGGCATCCTTCGGCGATCTCGTCGACCCGATCGGGCGAGAACTTGCGATGCAGGGCGAAGATGGGGCAGATCTCCGGGCGGCCGGGGTCGCCCCTGCGGACCTTCTGCGGATCGGTAACGAACGATCGCACGCTCGCTCGGATCGCGTCCTCGTCGTCTCGCACCCAGATCGCGTTGTCGAGCGACTTCGACATCTTCCTGCCGTCGGAACCGGGGATCAGCGGCGTCTCTGACAGCAGGGGCTGCGGTTCGACGAGCACGTCGCCGTAGAGCCGGTTGAAACGGCGCACGATCTCGCGGCTGATCTCCAGGTGCGCGACCTGGTCCTCCCCCACCGGCACGAGCTCGCCCCGAACGATCGCGATGTCGACGGTCTGGAGCACCGGGTAGCCGAGCAGGCCGAAGTTCGCGATGTCGCGCTCGGCGTGGTCACGCAGCCGCTCCTTGAACGACGGCACGCGCTCGAGCCACCCCAGCGGCGTGATCATGCCGAGCAGCAGCGTCATCTCGGCAACCTCCGGCACGTCGGACTGTCGGTAGATCGTGGCTCGGTCGGGATCGATGCCGGCGGCGAGCCAGTCGAGGGCGAGCTCGCGCGTGAATCCGGGAAGCTCGTCGGTGCGGTCGTAGTGCGTCGTCAGCATGTGCCAGTCGGCGATGAAGAAGAAGCACTCGCGCGCGGGGTCGGCCTGCAGGGAAAGCATGCTCTCGATGTTGCCCGCCCAGTGACCGACGTGCAGCGGACCGGTCGGGCGGTAGCCGGTAAGCACGCGGGAACGCGTATCGGGAAGCGTCGAGGAGACTGCCGGCTGATCGATGCCGCGATGATAGCGCGGCACGGTGGAGCGTCCGCGGCAGGCAAGCCCAGGGCCTGCCACCACACGAGCCCAGCCCCGGCCTCAGCCGAACTGCATCGCGATCTGGCAGTCGATGCCGGCCGCCGCGTTGCAGATGGCGCCGGCGAGGGTCGTGAGGAATCCCAGGATCAGGCTCGAGAAGACGAACAGGGCCACCAGCACGAAGAGCGGGAGGTACTTGTCCGCGTTGCGATACATCTCACGAGGGTGCGGGGGCAACAGCATGCCGACTATGCGCGCGCCATCGAGCCCCGGGATCGGCAGCAGGTGGAACACGACGAGCGCCGCGTTCGTGAACGCGAACACCACGACGACGCGGAAGAACTCGAGTGGCAGAGCGCCGGCTCGCGCCACGAGACCCGCCAGCACCGTGAGCACCAGGTTCATCACCGGGCCGGCCACCGAGACCAGCACGAGGTCGCGGGTGCGCCGCAGGTAGCTCGGATCGACCGGCGCGGGCTTCGCGTACGCCGCGGGTATCACCAGGACCTGCACTGACCACAAGATCGCGATCAGCACTGGCACGAGACCACTGCCGAACGGCTCGAACCATGCCTTCGGGTTGAGGGTCAACCGGCCCCAGAGGCGCGGGGTCGGATCGTGCAGCTTCGCGGCGGTCCATGCCCGGGCGAGCTCGCGCGCCGCCAGCCCGATCGCGAGCGATGCCAGCATGAACAACGCGAGACGGAATCCGAGCCCGGTGAAGTTGCCCATCTCGTCGTCTCCCTCACTCAAGCCAGGCATGCACGAGGGGCGGCGCGGCGACCGGCCCTTCGCGCAGCACGATCGCAGCGAGCACCCGGCGGACCGCCTCGCGGGCGGCATCGTCGTCGCGCGCGTGCACCTCGCCGATCGGCTCCCCCATCTCCAGCGTGTCACCGATCTTGCAGCGCACCACGATACCCACTGCCGGGTCGATCGGGTCGCCTTTGCGCACACGGCCAGCTCCGAGCGCACCGCTCGCGAGCCCGATCTCCTCGGTCGCCATGCTCGCGACGGTGCCCTCGCGGTCCGCGACGATCGGCACCACGACCGGCGCAGCGGGAAGCACTCCCGCAGGGTCCTCGGTCACCCTGGGGTCGCCTCCTTGCGCCACGATCATCTCGCGGAAGCATTCGAGCGCCGAACCGTCGTCGAGCGCCCGCCCCGCGTCAGATGTCGCTTCCTCGAGGTCTCGGGCAAGGGTCACCGACGCGGCCTGCGCCGCGAAGGCGACGACCAGCTCCCGCAGGCGCCCCTGATGCTCGTTCCTGAGCACCTCGATGGCTTCCTTCACGTCGAGAGCGTTGCCCACGGCGTCACCGAGCGGCTGGTCCATGTCGGTGACTGCGATCCTCACCGCGCGCTCCCAGCCGCGGGCGAGCGCCAGGCATGCTCGCGCGAGCGTCATGGCGTCCACGGAGGTCTTCATGAAGGCGCCAGAGCCGGCCTTGACGTCGAGCACGATGAGATCGGTCTCGACCGCGAGCTTCTTCGACATCACGCTCGCCGCGATCAGTGCGATCGACGGAACCGTGGCGGTGGCATCGCGCAGCGCGTATAGAGCGCCGTCGGCCGGGACCAGCCGAGGAGACTGCGCCCCGACCGCGCATCCGACCTCGGCGACCTGACGCCGCATCTGATCCGGGGCCAGGTCGGTGCGCAGACCCGGGATCGACTCCAGCTTGTCGAGCGTGCCACCGGTGTGGCCGAGTCCGCGGCCGGAGAGCTTGGCGACCGCCATGCCCATCGACGCCGCTAAAGGGGCGAACACGAGTGTGACGCCGTCGGCGACACCTCCCGTCGAATGCTTGTCGACGCTGGGCACGCCGAGCCCATCGAATCGCAGTGTGTCGCCTGAGGCGATCAACGCGCGGGTGAGGGCGAGCGTCTCCTCGTCGTCCAAGCCCCGCAGCAGGCATGCCATGAGGAACGCCGCCGCCAACGCGTCGGAGATCTCCCCCGCCGTGTAACCCTCGATGAACGCCTCGACCTCATCGGGATGAAGGGTGTGCCCATCGCGTTTTGCCGCGACGGTCGTCCGTGGATCTGTGATGCTCATCTGCATATCACCAGCGATCTATAGGGTCGCGGCAGACGACCTTCACGTTGAAGGTTGGCCCGGGGCTCACGGGAATCCCAATCGATCACTGAACGACGACCCGATCAGACCTTCAACCTCCACCTGAAGGAGCGAGGCGGCAGTGAACCCGAGATCTCCGAAGCCGTCCCTGACACCGATCTCTCGAGCGTGACCAGCATCGGGTAGCCCCGCGGCCAACAATGGAGTTCGCTCGCGAGAATGATCGGTTGGGGGCGTCGTCGGATCACAACCGTGATCACCAGTGATCAACATCACTCCTCCTTCGAGGGCCGCCACGAGCTCGGGGACCCGGCGATCGAACGCCTCGACCGCCCGCGCGTAGCCGGGCGCATCGTTTCGATGACCGTACTTTGAGTCGAAGTCGACGAGGTTCGTGAACACGAATGCCGGACCAGGGCGCTGCAGATACTCGAGGGTGAGATCGACCCCGTGGTCGTTCGAGTCCGAGTAGACGGCTTCGGTGATACCCCTGCCGTCGAAGATGTCGGAGATCTTCCCCACGCCGTACACCGATACACCGGCGTCCTCGAGGGCATCGAGCACGGTAGGGCCCGGCGGAGCCACCGAGAAGTCTCTGCGCTCGGGGCTCCGAACGAACGCGCCGGGTTCGCCTTCGAACGGCCGGGCGATCACCCGACCTACCTGGTGCGGACCTACGAGCAGATCCCTGGCGATGCGGCACCACTTATAGAGCTGCTCGACCGGCACCACCTGCGTGTGGCACGCGATCTGGAACACGGAATCGCCGCTCGTGTACACGATCGGCTCGCCGGTCACCAGGTGTTCCCGTCCGAGCTCGGTGAGGATCTCTGTCCCTGAGGCAGGCACGTTCCCGAGGATGGAACGCCCGATCGCGCGCTCGAACGGCTCCACGATCTCGGGCGGGAACCCGTCGGGATAGAGCGGGAAGGGCTCGTCGAGCCGTATGCCCATCATCTCCCAGTGCCCGGTGGTGGTGTCCTTGCCTGCCGAGCGCTCGACCGCCCAGCCATGCGCCGTGCCGGCCTCGGCTCGTGGCTCCACCCCTTCGATCTCGGTCAGCGTTCCGAGGCCAAGCCCTTCGAGCGCCGGCACGTCGAGCCCGCCGACCGCCCGGGCGGTGTTCCCGAGCGTGTTCGACCCCTCGTCGCCGTATCCCGCTGCGTCAGGAGCACCCCCCACCCCCCAGGAGTCGCAGACGACGACGAGCACCCGTGGCACAGGACCGCCCATGGATCGGCCGACCGGATCACCCACGCTCGTCACGACCGCACCCCTTCCTGCTTGCACGGGTCGATGCCTCATCCATCACGTTCGCTCCCCGCCGGAGCCCGGCGTGAGGCTCGCCGCCCGACGGGCTCCGGCGGGCACGAGGATGTGACGTGTAGTAGACCTCGCGCAGGTGCTCGCGGGTGACGAGCGTGTAGATCTGCGTCGTGGCGACGCTCGCATGACCGAGCAGCTCCTGCACGACACGCACATCGGCTCCCCCCTCGAGCAGGTGGGTGGCGAATGAATGACGCAGCGTGTGCAGCGAGACATGCCGGTCGATGCTCGCTGCCCGGGAGGCCACGCGCACCATGCGGTCGCAGCTCTGGCGTGACAGCCGCCCGCCCCGCTGGTTCAAGAAGAGCGCGCCGCGTTCGTGCCCAGTCGAGTACACGGGCCGGGCTCGCACGAGATAGGTCTCGAGCGCCTCGCGACCGAACCGCCCGACCGGCACCTCACGTTCCTTCCCCCCCTTTCCGAGCACGCGCACGGACCCTTCCTCGAGGTCGAGATCGTCCACATCGAGGCCGGTCAGCTCGGACACACGCAGGCCGGACCCGTACAGCAGCTCGAGGATGGCACGGTCGCGCTGGCCCGCCGGCTTCGCGGCATCGGGCGCATCCAGCAGGCGCTGCGCCTCGTCCACCGTCAATGGGTGCGGCAGGGATCGCGGCAACGCCGGCTGCACGACCCCGACGGCCGGGTCACGGCCGGTGAGGCCCTCTCGCACCAGGAACCGATGGAACGACCGGACCGACGACAGGGTGCGAGCCACCGATGTCGCGCGATAGGGCCGCTCGTCCTCACCGTGGGTCGAGGCGCTGATCGAGGCCACGAACGATCGCACCACGGACTCGTCGATGAGCGAGAGCTCATCTGTGTCGCGCGACCTGAGGAACCGCACGTAGCGGGCGAGGTCGCGCCGGTAGGCGGCGAGGGTGTGATCCGACAGCCCTCGTTCCACGGTCAGATGGTCGAGGTAGCGCGCGACGTGGGCCTCGATCGACGACGACATTGGGGATTCAACGCGCGCCGGCCCCGTCGACGACGGACGCGAGCGGCGCGGTGGCGAGGCCGTGCGCGGCGGCCACGCCATCGTTCGTGATCATGCCCGAGTGCACGTTGACGCCCAGCGCCAGGGCCGGGTCGGATCTGATCGCCGCGTCGAGGCCCTTGTCGGCGATCGCCGACACGTAGTGGATCGTGACGTTCGTGAGGGCGTAGGTCGACGTGCGGGGAACGGCACCGGGCATGTTCCCGACGCAGTAGTGGACCACCCCGTCGACCACGTATGTCGGGTCGGAATGCGTGGTGACGTGCGACGTCTCGAAGCAGCCGCCCTGATCGATGGAGATGTCGACGAGCACCGACCCGGGGTGCATCGCGCCCACCATCTCCGCACTCACCAGGTGCGGCGCCTTCGCTCCCGGCACGAGCACGGCGCCGACCACCATGTCGGCGGCGAGCACCAGGCGCTCGACGGCGAGGGCGGAGCTCATCACGGTCTGGATGCGGCCGTGCCAGACGCGATCGATCTCGCGGAGCCGGTCGACGTTGCGGTCGACGACGGCGACCTCAGCTTCCATGCCCGCCGCGATCTGCGCCGCGTTGGCCCCGGCCATGCCCGCGCCGAGCACGACGACCTTCGCCGGCGCCACCCCCGAGGCCCCTCCCATCAGCACGCCTCGGCCCCCGCGCGGACGTTCGAGAGCCGCCGCGCCTTCCTGGGGCGCCATGCGACCGGCGATCTCCGACATCGGCGCCAGCAGCGGCAGGCGTCCGTCGGGCGTCTGCACCGTCTCGTAGGCGACCGAGGTCACGCCACGCTCGGCCAGGAAGCGCGTGAGCCCTTCGTCGGCAGCCAGGTGCAGATAGGTGAAGAGCAGCTGGCCCGGCCGGAACCGCTCGTACTCCGCGGGCTGGGGCTCTTTGACCTTCACGATCATCTCGGCCTCGGCGAAGACCGCGTCGGCGTCGGGAAGCACCGCTGCCCCGGCCGCCACGTACTCGTCGTCGGCGATCGCGGAACCCACGCCCGCCGACGACTCGATCACCACCCGGTGCCCGGCCTTGGTCAGCTCCCGAACTCCTTCTGGGGTGGCCGCCACGCGATACTCGTTGTCCTTGACTTCCTTCGGGATGCCGACGTTCACGCCCGCTTCCTCCTCGCCCTCGAAGCGGTCACGCAGCGGATGCCGTCGCGATCACGCCTCTCGGCGGCAAGCGTACTCAACCCCGCCGAGCCGCGCCCTCAGAACCGGGAAAGCTGGGCTGCTCAGGCCAGAGGAAGCATCGGGCGACCGGCAGCCATCAGGAGCGCCAGGGCCGTCTTCGCGTCGCGCACGCGGCCAGAGCGTGCCGCGGCGACCATGCCGGCGAACGGCTCGGAGACGAGCTCGATGCCCGATTCGACCGGCCCTCGGGGCTCGGCCTCGGTGCGGGCCCAGAACAGGTGCACATACTCGTCGCTCGAGCCCACCGTCGGATAGACGCCGCCGAGGAACTCGATCGACGTGTGCCGGTGTCCGGTCTCCTCGAACAGCTCGCGGGCAGCCGCGGTGAGCGCATCCTCGCCATCGACGTCGAGGATGCCGGCCGGGATCTCGGTCACGACCTGTCGCACCGCCGGCCGGAGCTGCCGCACGAGCAGCACCCGGTCGTCGGGGGTCACCGGCAGTACCGCCGTCGCGTCATGCCGGCGCACGACCTCCCACTGCCCGAGATCGGGCCAGTCCTCGAGATCGACGCGAACGAAGGACCCGCGGAAGACGGTCCGCGCAGTGAGCGGCTCCGGCACCGCCGTCCTACCCGGTGGTCGACAACGACCGGCGGGCTTGGGCCCGACGGTAGGTCTGGGCGGCTCCGACGAACTCGCGGAAGAGCGGGTGCGGCCGCGTCGGTCGCGACCGAAGCTCAGGATGGAACTGTGCCGCAACGAAGAACGGATGGTCGGGCAGTTCGATGATCTCGGTAAGACGCCCGTTGTGCGAGTTGCCGGAGAGCACGAGCCCGTGTGCCTCGAGCTGCTCGTGATACGAAGGATTGACCTCCCACCGATGGCGATGCCGCTCGTACACGACAGACTCGCCGTAGGCCGCGGCCGCCCTGGTACCGGGCACGAGATGGCATGGCTGGGCGCCCAATCGCATCGATCCGCCGAGATCGGTGACGTCCTTCTGCTCGGGAAGCAGGTCGATCACGGCATGTGATGTCGCGGGGTCGAACTCGCTCGAGTTGGCGCCGTCGAGCCCGATGACGTTGCGGGCGAACTCGACCACGGCGCACTGCAGCCCGAGGCAGATGCCGAGGAAAGGCACCTCGCGCTCGCGCGCGTAGCGCACCGCTGCGATCTTGCCTTCGACTCCCCTGATGCCGAAGCCCCCGGGGACCAACACGCCGTGCACGTCTCGGAGCGCTTCCTCGGTGGCCTGCCCGCCCAGGTCGTCTGAGGCCACCCATCTGATCTGCACATCGGACCCGTGGTGGAAGCCGCCGTGGTACAGCGATTCCATGACCGACAGATAAGCGTCGCGCAAGGTGACGTACTTGCCGACCACGGCGATCGTCACGGGCTCGGTGGCCGCGTGGATGCGCTCGACGAGGTTCTCCCATTCGGAAAGGTCCGGCTCACCCTCGATACGCAGGTGGTCCGCCAGCTCTGCGTCGAGTCCCTCCCGGTGCAGCACCAGGGGTACCTCGTAGATCGACGAAGCATCGGGGGCGCTGACCACGCCGCTGATCGGCACGTCGCAGAGCAACGAGATCTTCTCCTTGAGGTTGCGTCCGATCGGCCGGTCGGAACGACAGACGATCGCGTCGGGCTGGATACCCAGCGACCGGAGCTCCTTCACCGAATGCTGGGTGGGTTTGGTCTTCAGCTCGCCGCTCGGACCGATGAACGGCATCAACGACACGTGCACGAACGCGCAGCGATCGCGGCCGATCTCGTTGCGGAGCTGCCTGATCGCTTCGAGGAACGGCAGCGATTCGATGTCACCCACTGTGCCACCGATCTCGACGAGCACCAGGTCCGCGGCCTCGGTCTCGGCGAGCGCTCGGATGCGTTCCTTGATCTCGTCGGTGATGTGGGGGATGACCTGCACGGTCTTGCCGAGGTAGTCGCCGCGACGCTCCTTGGCGATCACGGCGGAGTAGATCGCGCCGGTGGTGTGGTTCGCGCCCCGGTGCAGGTCGATATCGATGAACCGCTCGTAGTGGCCCAAGTCGAGGTCGGTCTCGGCGCCATCGTCGAGCACGAACACCTCGCCGTGCTCGAAGGGGTTCATGGTGCCCGGATCGACGTTGATGTACGGGTCGAGCTTCTGAACCGCGACCTTGACGCCACGAGCCGAGAAGAGGCGACCGAGGGAGGCTGAGGTGATCCCCTTGCCGAGCCCGGAGGCAACTCCCCCCGTGACGAAGATGAACTTCGGCTGCTCCCTGATCACGGAACCCGACTCTAGCAGAGGGTTCCGACGGTCCGGTGATGAGGGGCCGAAGATGCCGCGATCACGCACGAGATCGTTGCACGGGGGTCGGCCGGCGCGACGACGCCCGGAGCTTCGGGTCGGTCTTGCGCTTCGCGGCTTCGGCGAGCAGCTCCTCGGCGTGGGACACCGCGGTGGCGCTCTCGTCGAGACCGGCGAGCATGCGGGAAAGCTCCGCCACCCTGCGCTGATGATCGAGCACTTCGACCGTGGCGGTCTCGGCACGCTTGGACACCCGCACATGTCGATCGGCGAAGCAGGCGATCTGTGGCAGGTGCGTGACCACGAGCACCTGGCGGTCGCGAGCCAGGCTCGCGAGCCGCCGACCGACGGCGAGGCCCGCCTTGCCTCCGATGCCGGCGTCGACCTCGTCGAAGACCAGCGTCTGCACCTCGTCGAGATCTGCGAGCACGCTGCGGCACGCGAGCATCGTGCGGGAAAGCTCGCCGCCCGACGCCGTCGTGGCGAGCGGCAACGGTGATGCCTCTGGTCCGCTCGCGAAGCGAAGCTCAACGCGCTCGGCACCGGCCGGGCCCGGCGCCGGGAGGGGCTCGAGCACCACCTGGACCACGGCACCCGGCATGCCGAGCTCATCGAGCTCGGCGGCGACGGACTCTCCGAGCCTCTCGGACGCCGCCTGGCGGCCGGCGGTCACGATCGTGGCTCGAGCAGCAACCAGACGCTCGAGGTCGGCGGTGGCGGCAGTCAGCTCCTGGAGCCGGTCGTCGGCGCCCGCGAGCTCACCGAGCCTGGCCGACGCGTCACCCATGAACCGCAGCACATCGACATCGGTCTCACCGTACTTGCGCTGCAACGCCTTCAAGGCGCCGATGCGCTCGCGAACGACCTGCAGGCGCTCGGGGTCGGGTGCGAGGGTCTCGCGGTAGGCGCGGACGTCGCGCGCGAGCTCAGCCGCCTCGGCGCTGAGCGCCACGCCCCGTGATGCCAGCTCCCCAGCCTGCGGATCGAGCGCTCCAGCCGCCTCGAGAGCGTGGGCAGCCTCGCCGGCCTTGTCTGCCGCCCCGCCGTCGTCGCCGGTTAGTGAGGCCTCGGCCGCAGCGCCCGCGTCGAGCAGCCGCTCCACGTGGCCCAGCCGCACCTCCTCCAACGCGAGACGCTCCGATTCTCCGGCTTCGGGCATGACCGTCTCGATCTCGCGCACCTGATAGGCGAGGAGGTCGAGCTCCCGCTCGCGATCGCGCGAGGCTTCCCGAAGCTGCTCGAGCGTGGCCAACGTCGTACGGAGCTCGTCGTACGCCTGCCGGTACGACAGGAGTGCCACCAGATGCTCATCGCCGGCGGATCGATCGAGGAAGGCGGTCTGCAGAGCGGGCTCGAGGAGTCGCTGCGCCTGATGCTGACCGTGCACCTCGACGAGCGAGCGGCCGACCGTCGACAGCGCCGACGCGGTGGCGAGCTGCCCCGAGATCCGAGCCGATCCTTTGCCCTCGGCGGAGACCGATCGTGCGAGCAAGACCTCGCCGTCCTCGGCCCAGTCGGCGACCGGCTGGGGAGGGTCATCGCCGACCTCGAACAAGGCCTGGACCCTCGCCGCGCTGGCACCGTCACGCACGAGCGAGGCCGACCCCCGTGCCCCGAGTGCCAGCGCGAGGCCAACCGTGATCATGGTCTTGCCCGCGCCCGTCTCGCCGGTCAGCACGTTCAGCCCGGGGTGCAGCGGCAGGTCGAGATCGTCGATGACCCCGAGCCCCGAGATGTGCAGCTCGCGCAACACGAGCGGATGCTAGCCGCCCGGGCCGACACCGGGGCCGCCGGGGCCTTCCTCGATGCCGGCCGAACGCCGGCCGGGCTCCCCCGGCAGACCGAACTTCTCGCGCACGAGGGAGAGGAACCTCGGCGCATCGTCGCGTCGCACCAGTCGAGCCGGGCGCGACGACGCACGGATCCGCACGATCGAGCCTACCGGCAGCTCGATGCTTCGGCGTCCGTCGGCCGAGAGCACGCCGCTTTCCTCACCCATGACCTCGAGGAGGACATGGCTCGTGGCGTCGAGCACGAACGATCGGTCGAAGACCATGTGGGCCGCGATCGGTGTCAGCACCAGGGAGGCGACGCCCGGCGTCACGATCGGACCTCGCGCAGAGAACGAGTACGCCGTGGATCCGGTGGGCGAGGCGACGATCACGCCGTCGGCCGAGAAGGTGGTCACGTAGTCACCGTCGACCTGCACCGCCAGGCGAACCAGACGGTGACGGACCTGCTTCTCCACCATCACCTCGTTCAATCCCCACTGCGGCGCGAAATCAGCGCCGGTGACCGGCTCGGCTGTGAGCGCGAGCCGTTCCTCGACTCGGGCTCGACCTTCAAGCACGGCTCGGATGAGCGGCAGCGCGCCGCCGGGCTCGACCTCCGTGAGGAACCCCATGCGGCCGACCTTCACGCCCAGCACCGGGCAACCGGCGTGTGACGCCGCATACGCGGCCCGCAGGAACGTGCCGTCACCGCCGATGCTCACCACGAGGTCGAGATCCTCCCTGAGCTCTGGGGCATCGCCGTCATCGGCGAGCACAACGGCGGTGGCGCCCTCCCGATCGATGGCCTCGACCAGGTCGCCGGCCGCCTCGATCGCCGCCGAACGCCCCGGGTGCCTCACCACCCCGACCCGGCTCACCGCGCCACCTCGCTTCCCTCGGCGATCGCCTCCGCGACATCGATCGTCGTCGGCCGAGCGCCGCGTCGCGACCACAGTAGGAACTCGACGTTCCCGGCGGGCCCACGCAGCGGCGACGCCATCACCGATCTCGGCTCGAGCCCTGCATGCCGGGAAGCGTCGATCACCGCTTCGATGACACGGGTCCACGTCGCCGGATCGCGCACGACGCCCCCGCTGCCCACGTGCTGGGGCCCGGCTTCGAACTGCGGCTTGACCAGGAACACTCCATCGGCCTCATCGGCAACGGTCCTCGAAAGTGCTGGGAGCACCGAACGCAGGGAAACGAAGGAGAGATCTGCGACCAGGAGCGCCGGCCGCATCGGCAGGGCGTCGCCCCTGAGGTCGCGCACGTTGGTTCGTTCGAGCACCGTCACTCGCTCATCATGGCGCAGGCTCCATGCGAGCTGGCCGTAGCCCACATCGACGGCGATGACATGACGGGCGCCGGCCTGCAGCAGGCAGTCGGTGAATCCGCCCGTGGACGCGCCGGCATCGAGGCAGTCGAGGCCCGCCGGGTCGAGCTCGAATCGCGCGAGGCCGGCGGCCAGCTTCTCTCCCCCGCGGGATACGAATCGCCTCGGTGCAGCCTCGAGGGCGACCGGGGCGTCGTCGGCGACGAGCGTGGCCACCTTGCTCGCCTTCGCGCCATCGACGCGCACGAGCCCGGCCCGGACCGCCTGCTCCGCCTCTACGCGCGAGGCCGCCAGGCCGCGACGGACGAGCTCTGTGTCGAGTCGGCGGCGGGTCACCGTGGCCGGTCCCGGATCACCCGCTGGACGGCGACGCCGAGCCCTTGGCCGTCGGACGTGATGTGCGGGCCTTGCTGGAAGCGGTCGTCCGCTTCGCCGCGGCACCTGTGACCGACCTCGCCGCCGGCTTCGCCCCGGCACGCGTGCCCGAACCTGCCGTGCGCTTCGTCTTCGCGCTCCCCGACGCCGTCTTGCCGGCGGACCGCTCCAGGTCCCGCACGCGCTTCTTCAGCGCGTCGAGTTCGGTCTGCGATGCGACACCGCCGACCGCCTTCATCTGATCGGCGATCTCCCGTCGCACGAACGTCGCCATGCGCTCACGGTTGGTGTGGGACCACTCGAGCAGGTCGGCGGCCGTCTTGGCTACCTGTTCCTTCGCGGCCCCCGGTTCCAGCATGTCCTTGGCCAGTCGTTGGGCTCTCGCGGGCGTCAACGTGTCTACCATGCCTTCCAGCGCCTTGCGGATGTCGTCGATGATCATGGAGGTTCCTTTCGGGATCGGTTCGTCGGGGTGGGTTCCGCCGGTCCTGCCAGCATACCCGCGGGCTGAGGCCCATCCTGCGGATCGGCTCGTGTCAGTAGCCGGCAAACAGCCCGGAGAGATCCTCCGCGACGTAGGTCGGGCGCACCATCGACGACGCCGCGCGATCCCGGTCGTCGATGCCGGTGAGCACGAGCATCGAATCCCATCCGAGGTTGGCGGCACCCGCGATGTCGGTGTCGAGCCGGTCGCCGACCAGCAGCGGGGTGCCGCCCCCCGCACGCTCGAGGGCGGCGAGCAGCAGGGGTGCATGTGGCTTGCCGATCACTTCACCGCGCACGCCCGTCGTGGTCTCGATGGCCGCGAGAAGAGCGCCCGCGCCGGGCCACCTCGTACCGTCGGCCGCAGGGAACGACGGATCGGCATTCGTGGCCACCAGCGTGGCGCCGCGCTCGACAAGCACCGATGCCGTGCGGAGCTTGGTGTAGTCGGCGCCGCGGTCCCAGCCCACCACGACCGCGTCCACGCGCTCGGGCTCCCCATCGAGCACGTGCACGCCGGCCTGCGTGAGGGCTTCCACGAGCCCGATCTCGCCGACGACGTACACGAGACCGACGCCGCGGCCCGAGAGCACGGCGGCCGTCGTCAGCGCCGAGGTCTCCACCTCATCTGCGCGAGCCTCCACGCCCACCGAGCGCAGGCGCTCGGCCACCGCCGTCGGAGTAAGGCCGGAGTTGTTGGTGACGAACGCGATGCGCTTCCCTATCGATCTCAGGCGCGCGAGCGACTCCGCAGCGCCGGGCACAGGGTCGGCGCCCCTATAGAGCACACCGTCGAGGTCGAACAGGAAGGCGTCGTACCCGTCGGCGATCAACGCCCGCGACTTCCCTTCCCGCCGCGGTCCGAGCCCAGAGCCTGGCTGTTATACAGGACGCGTGCCTCGCCTCTCCCCATTCACGGGACTCGTCTTCAACACTGCGGTCGCGGGTCCGCTCGAGATCGTGACCGCCCCGCCGTATGACGTTATCAGCGACCGCCGGCGACTCGATCACCTACGTGCGAGCCCGTTCAGCGTGGTGCACCTCGATCTCGCGGAAGGCGCGGAGGACCCGGCGCATCCTGCGAACCGCTATTCACGGGCCGCGCGCCTGCTGGTCGAGTGGGAATCGCAAGGTGCGCTACAGCGGGCGCCGGAACCTTGCTACTACGCGTACGAGATGACCGTGCCCCCAAGAGGGGGTCGGGGAAGCCCCACAATGCCGGGACGAACGGTTCATGGACTGATCTGCGCGATGGAGATCGAGGACTGGGGGGGCACCGTGCTCCCACACGAGGACGTGCACAACGCCCCTGTCGAGGATCGTCTCGCCCTGTTACGAGCGACGCGAACGCACCTGTCCCCTGTCTACGGCGTGATCGAAGACAGCGTCAACAACCTCGCCGCCATGTCGATGCGGCCTTCGGGTCCGGCGCCCTTCGACGCCGTCGACGAGCAAGGGGTGCGACATCGCATGTGGCCCATCGTCGCCCACGCAGCGCTCACGGCTCGACTCGAGAACCTCGGCGAGGAGGCTCTGCTGATCGCCGACGGACACCATCGCTACACCACCGCGCTGCGCTACCGTGCCGAACGGCATCGGGACGACGGCCCCGGGCCGTGGGACTCCGTGCTGACACTGGTCGTCGACTCGACGGCCGAGCACCTGCAGGTGATGCCGTTCCATCGGGTGCAGATGGCGGGCGATGCGCCGCCGGCCACGGGCATGTCGATGCTCGGGCTGGCCGAGACACTCAGCCCCCTTCGCGACGAGGACCTCACCATCGGCACGATCTCCCGCGATGCTCGAGGCGAGGTCGAGTACCGCGTGCGGCACGTGCAGGGTCAGCCACCAACGGTTCGAGCACTGCACGAGGACCTGCTCGACACACTCGCGCCGCGCGACTCGCTGCGATATGTGGTTGATGCGGGTGAGGCCGACGAGTCGGTGCGCCGGGGCAAGGCGGTGGCCGCCTACCTGCTGCCACCCACCACCCCCCGGCGGATCCGAAACGTGGTCGAGCGCGGCGAGCGGCTGCCGCAGAAGTCGACCTACTTCTGGCCGAAGCCTCGCACCGGCATGGTCATGATGCCGCTCGGCCCTGCGGGTCGAGCGGACCCTGCGGGTCGAGCGGACCCTGCGGGTCGAGCGGACCCTGCGGGTCGAGCTTCTTGATGCCGCTCGCCACCACCTCGGTGAGGCTACGAGCTCCGGCTCCACTCCGGTAGAAGCGGCGGACAAGCTGTCCATGCACGAGCACCCGATCGCCTTTGGCGATCTCTTCGAGCGCTCGAGCCCCGACCGTGGCGTGCCAGGCCGCGATCGGAAGGGGGAGGAGACGTCTGCCCGCCTCCGGAACGGAGAGCCTCAGCTCGGTCACCTCGTCGCCCGACGGCATCCGGCGCATGACCGGTTCCGCGGAGACGGTGCCCGCGAGCACGACGACGTTGACTGTGACCATGCGCCCCTCCACTCTTGCGGCGTCTCGTGACGGACCGCGCCTCGCGGGGGAGAACACGTGAAAGGACGATAGCGGGAACCGCCGACATTCGACGGCGGGGTTCTGCCTCATGCCTCAGGATGCCGCACCCATCCGAGGCTGAGACACCGGTGAGGCTCGTTACGACGTTGCCGATGCGCCACTACGAAGCTCCAGCAGGCGTCGGGCTCCGGATCTCGATCACGAGGTTGCGATCTCACGCGCAGAGCCCTACTGCCGATGGAATCCGGCTACAGGAAGTGATCGTGTACGGGTGACGGTCCACGTCAGTTCACCCGAATGCAGACGCCGTCCCCTTGCGATAGGAGAGCTCGAAACTCCCCTCCCCGTCCCCCCACGAGAAGCGTCCGGCCACGAGTCCCCCGCTTCGTCGATGAGCGAACGATCCGTCGTCGGGGACCGCTGACAGCCTGATCGAGTCATGGTCCGGACCCTACTTTGCGCGTGGAGAAAACTCCGTAGCCCCGCGGGGTCGGACTGTGCACGGGACCTGTCGCAACGATGACGTTGACTGTCACGATGGCTCCTCCTTCGGCTCTCGGTTCCACTCTTCGTTCGCTGGTTCCTACCGTTCCTCGAGTCATGGCTCCTTGGCTCGGAAGCGAGGGGGCACGCTCGCAGCGAGGTGCGACATGCCATCTGCGAGACTGTCGCTGTGACCGGTCAGGCGCGTCGCCCAACGCTCACCCGCGTCGCTGACGGCATCACCATGATCGACACGCTCATGGCGGGTGAGACCGAGCTCAACGCTGTGTATCTGCTCCACGGCGACGCCCCATGCCTCGTCGAGACGGGTCCGGGCGCCGATCTGGCCCTCGTGCTCGAGGCCCTCGACACCCTCGGGGTCGGCGCGAACGATCTCGGGCACATCGTCGTAACGCACATCCATCTCGATCACGCCGGCGCCGCCGGAGCGTTGTCCATGCGGTTCCCCCGTGCGACCGTGTGGGCGCACGACCGAGGGACACCGCATCTCGCCGACCCCAGGCGTCTCGTCACGAGCACCGCCCGAACGTACGGCGCCGAGCGCATGCTCGCCTTCTTCGGCGAGACGCTCCCGGTCGACGGCCACCGGCTTCGGTCGGTTGTCGACGGCGACACCATCAGCCTGGGAAGCCGCGAGCTCTCGGTCATGCACACGCCCGGGCACGCTTCCCACCATGTGGCGCTGCACGATTCCCGCAGCGACGCCGTCTTCACCGGGGAAGCCATCGGGTCGCACCTCCCGTGGGGGCCAGCCGCCCGCCCGGCGCTCCCGCCACCGGAGGTCGATGTCGAGCGCGCCATCGAGAGCATCAAGCGCATCGGGTCGCGTCATGCTTCTGCGTTGCTGACTTCACATTTCGGGCCCGTTCCCGACCCCAGCGAGGCTTGTGACGCGGCGAGCGAGCAGATCCGGTCGTGGTCGCGCGCTGTGCGGGTACTCCTCGAACGAGATCCGGACGCCGGGACGGACGCCGTGGCCGCCAACCTCAGCGACCTCGCGGCGGCGGAGTTCGAGCGAGCGACGGGACGATCGATCGACATGGCCCGCTACGATGCGATCGGTTCGGTCACGATGAACGCCGCCGGCCTGTCGCGATACTGGCGGAAGCGTTGGGAGAACGAGGCCACCGGCCCGCCGACACCGACTAATGAGGCGTGAGTCCCCGCTCTAACTCAGATCGGCCAGACGTTCGGCGGCATCGAACGCGCTCGCGTCGTGACGCATGATCCTGCGGAACTCTCCGGCGGCCTCGTCGCGACGTCCTGCCTTGGCGAGGATGTCGCCTCGCACGTACCAAAGGCGCAGGGTGTACGGCGCCGAGACGTCCTGCTTCGTCTTCGCCCGCCCGAGGAATGCCAGTGCTTCGGCGAACCTACCCTGATCGGCCAAGGCCGAGGCCGCCACGATCACCGCCTCCGCCTTCGCCTCGTTCGAAACTTTCGATCGGAGCTCCTCCTCCGCCAGCGGCACCGCCTCGTGCGGCTTGCCAACAGCGCGGAGGCAGTCGGCGATGACGTGGTTCTGGTCCGCCCGGCCGCTGAAGCGGCGATAGGCCTTCAGCTCCGTGAGGGCATCGTGCCAGCGGCCCTGACCGTAGAGCGCGAGCCCCAGCACCTCTCGGACCGCGGCCGAACGAGAAGAGAGCTGCTTCGCCTTCGTCGCCTCGGCCACGGCCGCCCCTGCATCGCCGCGCTCCAGCAGCTCGACGGCACGAGCCAGGCGGGAGACGGCGTCACGGAGCTGGGTCGGCTTCGTTTGGCGCTGCAGCTCCTCCATGACGTCACGAGGCAGGCCGGTCGCCGGCGCCGGCCTGCCTGGCCGGTTGCCACCGTGACGCGGAGCAAGCGCTTTCGTCATCGAGGCTCCCTAGGGTAGCCGGACCAAGACGCGAACGAGCCGCCCGAAGGCGGCTCGTTCGAAGATGCTCCGGCGGCGACCTACTCTCCCACCAAGTCTCCCTGGCAGTACCATCGGCGCTGGAGGGCTTCACTTCCGGGTTCGGGATGGGACCGGGTGTTTCCCCTCCGCTGTGGCCACCGAAACGGTGCTTCTCGGGGATCCCACACGGAAACCACGAGACAACGCTGAGGATGCGTCCCTCGAGCAGAGCCCGAAGAACTGCGATAGCGAGCGCGAGCAGAAGTCAAGCCCTCGGCCTATTAGTACCGGTCAGCTCCACACGTTGCCGTGCTTCCACTTCCGGCCTATCAACCTGGTGGTCTGCCAGGGGCCTTACCCGGTTGACCCGGTGAGAGATCTCATCTCGAGGCCGGCTTCGCACTTAGATGCTTTCAGCGCTTATCCATCCCGAACGTGGCCAACCAGCCATGCCGCTGGCGCGACAACTGGCACACCAGAGGTTCGTCCACCCCGGTCCTCTCGTACTAGGGGTAGCTCCTCTCAAATCTCTTACGCCCACAGCGGATAGGGACCGAACTGTCTCACGACGTTCTAAACCCAGCTCGCGTGCCTCTTTAACGGGCGAACAGCCCGACCCTTGGGACCTGCTCCAGCCCCAGGATGAGACGAGCCGACATCGAGGTGCCAAACCCTGCCGTCGATATGGACTCTTGGGCAGGATCAGCCTGTTATCCCCGGGGTACCTTTTAGCCGTTTAGCGACGACCCTTCCACACGGAGTCGTCGGATCACTAGGCCCAGCTTTCGCTCCTGCTCGACCCGTCGGTCTCACAGTCAAGCTCCCTTGTGCCCTTGCACTCAACGTCTGATTGCCAACCAGACTGAGGGAACCTTTGGGCGCCTCCGTTACCTTTTGGGAGGCAACCGCCCCAGTTAAACTGCCCACCAGACGCTGTCCCCGACCCGGATCACGGGCCTGGGTTAGAGTCTCAACGAGTGAAGGGTGGTATTTCAAGGATGGCTCCACGCGGCCCGAAAGCCACGCTTCACAGCCTCCCACCTATCCTACGCAACACATGCCAAAACCCAACATCAAGCTGCAGTAAAGGTCCCGGGGTCTTTCCGTCCTGCTGCGGGTAACGAGCATCTTTACTCGTATTGCAATTTCGCCGAGTCCCTGGTTGAGACAGTGCCCAAGTCGTTACGCCATTCGTGCAGGTCGGAACTTACCCGACAAGGAATTTCGCTACCTTAGGACCCTTATAGTTAGGGCCGCCGTTTACTGGCGCTTGGGTTCGAAGCGTCGACCCCGAAGGATCTAACCTCTCCCCTTAACGTTCCAGCACCGGGCAGGCGTCAGTCCGTATACGTCGTCTTGCGACTTTGCACGGACCTGTGTTTTTAGTAAACAGTCGCTTGGGCCTGGTTTGTGCCACCCCTTCGGGCTCACGACGCGAAGTCGTTCACCCTATCGGGGTCATCCTTATCCCGAAGTTACGGATGGAATTTGCCGAGTTCCTTAACCAGGGTTCTCTCGATCGCCTTCGTATGCTCTACGTGCCCACCTGTGTCGGTTTGGGGTACGGGCACCTCACCAGCTCGCTAGAGGATTTTCTCGGCAGCATGGGATCACTCGCTTCACCTTGATCGGTTCGGCATCGTGCCTCGGGGTTGATGACCTCCCGGATTTGCCTAGGAGATCCCCCTACACACTTGCCCCAGGACAACCAACGCCTGGGTCGAGCTACCCTCCTGCGTCCCCCCTTCGCTGACCTAGTACCGAGTTGGTCGGTAGCCCCCGAAGGGGTTCCCTTAGTGCCTCGGATTCGGCCTGGGCGCGGATGAGGTGGTACTGGAATATCAACCAGTCGTCCATCGCCTACGTCTCTCGACCTCGGCTTAGGTCCCGACTAACCCTGGGCGGATGAACCTTCCCCAGGAACCCTTGGGCATTCGGCGGACGGGCTCCTCCCCCGTCTTTCGCTACTCATGCCGGCATTCTCACTTCCCACGCATCCACGGCTGGGTTACCCCGCCGCTTCACTCGCGTGGGAACGCTCCCCTACCGATCCCTCGACCTGGACCCAGGCGGCCTCCCGCCAGGGCCGAGTCATATGAAGGATCCCGCAGCTTCGGCTCCATGCTTGAGCCCCGTTACATCGTCGGCGCAGGAACACTTGACCAGTGAGCTATTACGCACTCTTTCAAGGATGGCTGCTTCTAAGCCAACCTCCTGGTTGTCTGTGCACTCCCACATCCTTACCCACTGAGCATGGAATTAGGGGCCTTAGCTGGCGATCTGGGTTGTTTCCCTCTCGGACACGGAGCTTAGCCCCCGCGCCCTCACTCCCGGGCTCTAGTGTTACGGCATTCGGAGTTTGACTGAGTTCGGTAAGCTTGTAGGCCCCCTATCCCAATCAGTGCTCTACCTCCGCAACAGAACGCCCGAGGCTGCCCCTAAAGGCATTTCGGGGAGAACCAGCTATCACCGAGTTTGATTGGCCTTTCACCCCTACCCACAGGTCATCCCCCAGGTTTTCAACCCTGGTGGGTTCGGTCCTCCACGAGGTCTTACCCTCGCTTCAACCTGCCCATGGGTAGATCACTCGGCTTCGGGTCTAGGGCATGCGACTCTTCGCCTTATTCGGACTCGCTTTCGCTTCGGCTTCCCGAGAACGGTTAACCTTGCCGCATACCGCTAACTCGCCGGCTCATTCTTCAAAAGGCACGCCGTCACCCCACACTGGTTGCCCAGCACAAGGCTCCGACTGCTTGTAGGCTCACGGTTTCAGGTACTATTTCACTCCCCTCCCGGGGTGCTTTTCACCTTTCCCTCACGGTACTGGTTCACTATCGGTCGCCAGGGAGTGCTTAGCCTTAGGGGGTGGTCCCCCCAGATTCACACCGGATTTCCGGGGTCCAGTGCTACTCGGGATCGCCGCGAGGAGGCAGGTCACGTTTCGTCTACAGGGTTGTTACCTTCTGTGACGGCCCTTTCCATGGCCTTCGACTACGTGCCTGCTTTGTAACTCCTTGGACCCTCCGATGCAGGTCCGTGCGGATCCCACGACCCCGACCAGGCAACGACATCGGTCTATGACACCTGATCGGTTTAGGCTCTTCCCCGTTCGCTCGCCGCTACTAGGGGAGTCGCGTTTGCTTTCCATTCCTCGCCCTACTGAGATGTTTCACTTCGAGCGGTTCCCTCCACATGCCCTATGTGTTCAGGCACGGGTGACTGGGCATGACCCCAGCCGGGTTTCCCCATTCGGACATCTGCGGATCAAAGCTCTCTCGGCAGCTCCCCGCAGCTTTTCGCAGCCAGACGCGTCCTTCATCGGCTCCTGGCGCCAAGGCATCCACCGTAAGCCCTTCATAACTTGACTTATAGATGCTCGCGCTCGCTATCGAGTTCTCAAGGTGCTCGAGGGATCGCACCCTCAAAGCTGAACAGTGTGCCCGCCAGCGTTGCTGACTTCCTCGCGGTCGCGTTCCACTCCCCCACATGGTTCTCTTGGAGGCGTACTAGCGGATGGAGGTTGCCGGCGTCGCCGACGGGAGCCAGTGCATCGACCTGGAGTCTTCCGGAGTGCAGCACACAGGACGGTCGCCCGCGTGCACCGGTATGCCAAAGGCTCCTTAGAAAGGAGGTGATCCAGCCGCAGCTTCCGCTACGGCTACCTTGTTACGACTTCACCCCAATCGCGAGCCCCACCTTCGACGGCTCCCTCCACAAGGGTTAGGCCACCGGCTTCGGGTGTTGCCCACTTTCGTGGTGTGACGGGCGGTGTGTACAAGCCCCGGGAACGTATTCACCGCAGCAATGCTGATCTGCGATTACTAGCGACTCCGGCTTCACGAGGTCGGGTTGCAGACCTCGATCCGAACTGAGCGCGACTTTTTGGGATTCGCTCCCCCTTACGGGATCGCAGCCCTCTGTATCGCGCATTGTAGCATGCGTGCAGCCCTGGGTATAAGGGGCATGCTGACTTGACGTCATCCCCACCTTCCTCCGGTTTGGCACCGGCAGTCTCCCTAGAGTTCCCGGCATGATCCGCTGGCAACTAAGGACAGGGGTTGCGCTCGTTGCGCCACTTAAGGCAACACCTCACGGCACGAGCTGACGACAGCCATGCACCACCTGTGCAGGCTCCGAAGAGCGCCCGCTTTCACGGGTTTCACCCTGCATGTCAAACCCAGGTAAGGTTCTTCGCGTCGCATCGAATTAAGCCGCATGCTCCGCCGCTTGTGCGGGGCCCCGTCAATTCCTTTGAGTTTTAGCCTTGCGGCCGTACTCCCCAGGCGGGGTGCTTAATGCGTTAGCTTCGGCACGGACGGGGTCGATATCCGCCCACACCTAGCACCCAACGTTTACGGCTAGGACTACCAGGGTATCTAATCCTGTTCGCTCCCCTAGCTTTCGCGCCTCAGCGTCAGGTAAGGCCCAGAGATCCGCCTTCGCCACCGGTGTTCCTCCTGATATCTGCGCATTTCACCGCTACACCAGGAATTCCGATCTCCCCTACCTACCTCTAGTCGGGCAGTATCGGATGCAGTCCCGAGGTTGAGCCTCGGGATTTCACATCCGACTTGCCAAACCGCCTACGCGCGCTTTACGCCCAATGAATCCGGACAACGCTCGCTCCCTACGTCTTACCGCGGCTGCTGGCACGTAGTTAGCCGGAGCTTCTTCTGCAGGTACCGTCACTTGCGCTTCTTCCCTGCCGAAAGGGGTTTACAACCCGAAGGCATTCATCCCCCACGCGGCGTCGCTGCATCAGGCTTTCGCCCATTGTGCAAGATTCCCCACTGCTGCCTCCCGTAGGAGTCTGGACCGTATCTCAGTTCCAGTGTGGCTGGTCGTCCTCTCAGACCAGCTACCCGTCGTCGCCTTGGTAGGCCGTTACCCCACCAACAAGCTGATAGGCCGCGGGCCCATCCCAGACCGTCGGAGCTTTCCCGGCCAGATCATGCGCTCCGGCCGGAGTATCCGGTATTAGCCCCGGTTTCCCGGGGTTATCCCAGTGTCTGGGGCAGGTTGCCCACGTGTTACGCACCCGTTCGCCACTGATCCCCAGGCCGAAGCCCGGTTCACCGTTCGACTTGCATGTGTTAAGCACGCCGCCAGCGTTCGTCCTGAGCCAGGATCAAACTCTCCGTAGAGATAGTGACATCCCGGACCCGGAGGCCCGAGGGTTGCTATCCGTTGTTGGAGCTCGGCCGGTCCGAGCAGGCACTGCCCGATATGACCGGCCTTCGTGATCTGGCCCCGCCCGGCCGAAACCGGACGGATCCAGTACAACCATCAGAAGTGGAGAGACACGGCGAACCGCGCCTCTCCGTCTGACGGGTAAAGGCACTGGCTTTTCATCACACTGTTCAGTTCTCAAGGTGCGAGTCGGCGCAAAACGACCGAACGTGGCAGGGCCACGCGTGGGAGCTTGGCGCCGACCGCACATGGTAACAGTCAGGCCGCAACCGTCAACTCGGATCGGAAGCGGCGGTGAGTGACGGGGCGTTCGCGCGTGCTCACAGCAGGCGCACGAACCGTCGCCTGCCAACCGCCAACACCTTGCCCCGCAGGAGATCGACGTCGAGCTCAGCATCGGGATCGCCGAGGGGCTCACCGTCGAGCCTTACACCCCCGCTGCGAACGGCGCGGCGCGCTTCACCGTTCGTGGCGGCGAGGCCCGTGCTCACCAGGAGTCGAGGCAGCCAGACCAGGCCATGCTCCCCGAGCAACGCTGCCTCGATCGCGACCTCTGGAGCGTCGGACGGCATCTCGTGATGCTTGTGCACCAGGTCGAATCCGGCCTCTGCTCGCGCTCCCTCGCCCTCGCCGTGGTACAGGTCAACGACGAGTCGTGCCATGCGACGCTTCTGCTCGTTGGGGTGCAGCGCTCCTGCAGCGAGGCCCTGCTCGACGTCGTCGGCCTCGGCAGCTTCCATGGAGGTGCACAAGCGCAGGTACTTCACGATCAGGTGATCGGGGATCGACATCAGCTTCCCGAACTGCTCATCAGGCGGCTCGTCGATGCCAACGTAGTTGCTGAGGGACTGGCTCATCTTCTGCACACCGTCGAGCCCTTCGAGCAGCGGCATCGTGAGGGCGAGCTGCGGCTCCTGCCCGTGATCTCGCTGCAGCGCACGACCGACGAGCAGGTTGAACAGCTGATCGGTGCCTCCGAGCTCCACATCGGCCTCGACCGCAACCGAGTCATAGCCCTGCAGCAATGGGTACATGAACTCCATCAATGAGATCGGCTTGCCGCCGGCGTACCGCGCCGCGAAGTCATCACGCTCAAGCATCTGCGCGACCGTCATCGTCGCCGTGAGCTTCAGCACGTCGTCCATGCCCATGCCCTCGAGCCACTCTGAGTTGCGCCGGATCTCGAGGCGCTCGTCGGACAAGACCTTCCGGAACTGCCCGAGCAACCGATCGGCATAGCCGTCGACCTCGTCCTTGGAGAGGCGTCGCCGGGCCTCGGACTTGCCCGCCGGGTCGCCGACCCTCGCGGTGTAGTCACCCACGATCAACACGGCAACGTGCCCGGCGTCCTGGAACTGCCGTAGCTTCCGCAGCACCACCGCCCAGCCGAGGGTGACGGCGGGCGCGGTGGGATCGAGCCCGAGCTTCACCCGAAGCGGCCGCCCGAGCGAGACCTTCGAACGGAGCGAGTCGGCCGGTACGATCTCGGCCGCATCTGCGGCGAGCACACCCAGGTCCTGGTGGTCGCTGGGAGTCATTCCGCGCGGATGCTACCAGCGGATATGTGGCCGGCCGTCGCCGGCGGTGGAGCCGCACCCATTCGATGGGGCCGGCCTCCACGGTAGCGGCGACATCTCGGCATAGACTCACCCGGCGATGCACCGCCGACGCTTCCCTTTGCTCGGCTCCCTCTGTCTGCTCGTCGTCGTGGCGACGGCATGTGAGCTTCCGAGCATCGATCAGTACGATCCGCTGCCGCTCGTGCAGACCTCGTTCCTTTATGCGGCCGACGGCTCGCTCATCGCCGAGCTCCACGCAACCGAGGATCGCGTCGTCCTGCGCACGCGCGACATGTCGCCGTTCGTGCGCGATGCGGCTGTGGCGATCGAGGACCGCCGCTTCTACGTGCACACCGGCGTGGACGTGCGGGCCATCGCACGAGCCGCCGTGGTCAACACGAGAGCTGGCGAGGTGGTGGAAGGCGGCTCGACGATCACCCAGCAGCTCGTGAAGAACCTCTTCGTCGGCGATGCCACCACCTTGCGACGCAAGCTCGACGAGGCATCACTCGCTTTGCAGCTCGAGGACCTTCTCACCAAGGATCGCATCCTCACGAAGTACCTCAACACGGTGTATCTCGGACAGGGCGCGTACGGGGTGCAGTCCGCGGCCCAGGCCTACTTCTCGACGGAGGCAGCCGACCTGAGCCTCGGACAATCGGCACTGCTCGCGGGGTTGATCGCCTCCCCGAACGACTTCGACCCGTTCGTGCATCCAGAGAGCGCGTACGGCCGGCGGAACGTCGTCCTGCGGATGATGCAGGAGCAGCAGATGATCGGGCCCGCGGCCTACCGCGCCGCTCTCCGCGAGCCGATCGTGCTTCGGCGGGGAGAATCCAACGACCGCTACCGGTACCCGTACTTCGTCGACTACTTCAAGGAGTGGTTCCTATCAAACCGGGCGTTCGGCACGACCCGCCAGGACCGCTACAAGCTCTTGTTCACCGGCGGCCTGCAGATCACGACCACGCTCGACCCGGAGCTGCAGGACTACGCCGAGACCGCGATCCGAGGGGTCCTGAGCTACCCGAACGATCCCGACGGCGCGATGACGGTGATCGACCCTCGTACCGGATCCGTGCGAGCGATGGTCGGAGGCGACGATGCCGATTATTGGAGGGACGCCGACGCCGGACGGGTGAATCTCGCGACGGGCGCAGGTGGACTCGGCCGCCAGACGGGCTCGGCGTTCAAGGCCTACGCCCTCGTGACCGCGCTCGAGAACGGCATCACGCCCGAGACCGTCTTCCCGGCTCCATCCTCCATCGACATCCCCGTCGAAGGAGGAGCGATCTGGCACGTCACGAACGCCGAGGGCGACGGCTATGGATCGATGAGCCTCGCGAGCGCCACCGTGAACTCCGTGAACACCGTCTATGCCCAGGTGATCGAGCAGCTCGGGGCCGCGAAGGTGGTGGAGACCGCGGAGCGTATGGGCATGCGCTGTTGTCCGAGGGTCAGCGAACCGAGCAGCCCGCTCTCCCCTTACCTGTCTGCCGTTCTCGGGACCAACGAAGCGAATACGCTCGAGATGGCGAGCGCCTACGGCACCCTCGCGACCGGTGGAGCGCACGTGGACCCGGTGCCGGTGCTCAGCGTCATCGGTCCGCAGGGCATGACACTCTGGGAGGCGCGGCCCGCGCTCCAACAGGTGCTCGAGCCCGAGGTCGCGTCGGTGGCCAACGACATCTTGCAGGACGTCGTCACCTACGGCACCGGACACTCGGCGTTCATCGACGGGCGCCCCCAGATCGGGAAGACCGGCACCGCCGAGACCCATACCAACGCATGGTTCGTCGGCGCGATCCCGCAGCTCACCGCCGCCGTGTGGGTGGGCTTTCACGAAGGTCAGATCCCCATGGAACCACCACGTACGCGCACCACGGTGTTCGGCGGCACCTGGCCGGCTTCTATCTGGAGACTCTTCATGTTGCACGCGGCTGCGGATCTGCCAGTGCGCGACTTCCCTGCCCCCGACATCGGCTATACGTCGGCGTCGGTCGACGTGACGCAGTCCCCTCCTTGCCTGCCGAACGCGTTCACGTTGCCCCAGAACATCGACACACTCCGCTTCATCGAGGGCACCGCGCCGACCGAGGTCTGCACGAGCCCAACCGCGGTGCAGGACGTGGCGGTGCCTTCTGTGATCGGGCTCGACCAGGGCTCGGCGACGATCGCCCTCGAGGACACGGGCTTCTACGTCGACGTTCGGGTGGAGCCTTCGACCCAGCCTCCAGGCATCGTCATCTACCAATCGCCGTCTGCCGGCACACAGGCCACGCAGACCACGACCATCACGATCACCGTGTCGCAGGCTGCACAGCCGCCGTCGCAGACCGCGACCGCGTCGACGGCGGCGACCACCCCGCCGCAGGGGTAGAGGCCGCTCTCCCAGGCGGGCCAGGGCGTCCCTTGCTGACGAACGGGTCGGCACGCACGAAGTAGCGCCACCGATGCTCGAGCCCCACCCGGATCCCTACCCGGACAGACGTGGCTACTCCGCTGGGCGGGGGCGGGGTCCCAGCTTCGATCCACACATCGTGGCCGCGGACCAGGTCGGCTCCATCGAGAGACCGGCCGACCCAGAGCGCCTGCGCCAGCTTCCCGGGCCCCGAACAGAGATCGAGTGCGCGGTCACGGCCCCTGGCTCGTGACATGGTCTCGAGGCCGGCGAGCGGCTCGAGCGCCCGGAGGAGCACGGCGCTTCCCTCTGACTCGCCCCGAGTGACCACGTTCATCATCCAATGGTTGCCGTAGGTGAAGTACACGTAAAGATGACCGGCGGCGCCGAACATGACCGCATTGCGCATCGTCATGCCACGGAAGCCATGGCTCGCCGGATCCCCGGGTTCGTACGCCTCGGTCTCGACGATGCGCCCGGCGAGTCTCGTGCCGTCCGGCGCCCGGCGCACCAACGTGCGCCCGAGCAGCGCGGGCGCGACCGTCACGGCCGGGCGCTCGTAGAACGACCTCGGGAGGCGGCGGCTCACGCCCCGGCTCATGGGGCCGCCTTCCGGAGGAACCGTTCGAGCTTCGTGATCGGCCACGCATTGATCACGTCATGCCTCGAGACCCACCCTCGCTGCGCCGTCGCGACCCCGAACCGCATCATGTCGAGATGCCCGACGGCATGTGAATCGGTGTCGATCGCGAAGCGCACCCCGTGGCGACGGGCCCACATGACGTGCTCGTCGCGCAGATCGAGGCGGTCCGGATAGGCGTTGATCTCGAGCGCCGTGCCGGTGCGCGCGGCTGCTCCGAACACGGCCTCGAGGTCGAGATCGACCGGGTCGCGCGCGCCGATCTTCCGCGTCGTCAGGTGTCCGATGATGTTGACCTTCGGATGCTCGATCGCGCGGATCACGCGTCGGGTCATCGCTTCCTTCGACTGACCGAAGTGCGAGTGCACCGAGGCGACCGTGAGGTCGAATCCGTCGAGGAAGCGCTCATCCCAATCGACCCCGCCGTCGGGATCGATGTTCAGCTCGGTGCCGTGCAGCAACCGCATCGTGGGGAAACGTTCCTGCAGAGCTCGCACCCGCTCCCTTTGCGCCAGCATCTTCTCGTCGGTCATGCGCTGCATGTACAGGTTGGGCGCGTGATCGGTGACCGCGTAGTACGCGTATCGGCGCTCGGCCGCAGCCTCGAGCATGCGCTCCAGGGGCGCGAGCCCGTCGGTGAGGTCCGTGTGTGTATGCAGGTCGCCCCGGATCTGTTTGAGGGTGATGAGGTCGGGAAGCTCGCCCGCCAGGGCTGCCTCGATCTCACCGCGGTCTTCGCGCATAGTGGGCTCGATGTAGGCAAGCCCGAGCCGCTCATAGACGGCTTCCTCGGTGTCGGCCGCGAGGAGCATGCCCGTCTTCGCCCTGAACAGGCCGTACTCGTTGAGCTTGAGCTTTGCGCGCACGGCCATCTCCCTGATGCGGATGTTGTGCGCCTTCGAGCCGGTGAAGTAGATCATCGCCGCACCCCACGCATCGCGATCGATCACACGCAGGTCGATCTGGAGCCCGGCGGTCGTGACGATCGACGACTTCGTCTCGCCCTTCGCGATCACGCGATCGACCATGCCGTACCCGACGAAGGCGTCCATCACCCGCCCCGGTCGATCGCTCGCCACGAGCAGATCAACATCGCCGATCGTCTCGGCCATGCGGCGCAGAGATCCGGCGTAGGCCGTCCGTCGCACGCCGGGGATCTGCTTGAGGCGGCCCAGCAGCTCCTCGGCGATCTCGAGGGCCGCGTTGACCAGCACCCGTCCATCGCTCGACCGCAGCCGCCGAACACCGTCGATCACGTTTCGCTCAGTGGTGCGCGAGAAGCCCTTGAGTCCCGCCAGCTCGCCACGCTCGGCCGCACCCAGCAGCTCATCGACGCTGCCGATACCGAGCTCCGCGTGCACCGCGATCGCCTTCTTCGGACCGAACCCGGCGATCGCGGTCATCGCTCGCACACCCGCGGGCACCTGGGCGCGAAGCGCGTCGAGCTCGGCGAAGCTGCCCGTCTCGAGATACTCCGTGACCTTGGCGGCGATCGACTTCCCGACCCCGGGGATCGCGAGCACGCCACGAGCATCGAGGCCGGCGAGATCGTCGGGGAAGCCCCCAACGGCGCGAGCTGCCTTCTCGTAGGCCCGTGGCTTGTACGGATCGCCGCTGATGATCGACAACAGGCCGGCGTACTCCTCGAGCGCCCGCTCGACCTGGTCGTTGGTCCTGGGCATCGCGCTCCTCAGGCAGCGCCGAGCAACCGCAGCAGCAGCGCCTTCTGGGTGTGCAGGCGGTTCTCGGCTTGGTCCCAAACGGCGGAGCGCGGGCCGTCGATGACCTCGGCAGCGATCTCCTGACCCCGATGAGCCGGAAGGCAGTGCAGCACCACCACATCGTCCGCGGCGGCGTCGACCAGCGCCTGCGTCACCTGGAAACCGGTGAACACCAGCATGCGCTCGTCGGCGTCGGCCTCCTGACCCATGCTCGCCCATACGTCTGTGTAGACCGCATCGGCGTCGGCCGCGGCCGCGACAGGATCGTTCGTCACCTCGACGTCCCCCCCCGTCTCGGCGGCGATCTCGGTCGCCCGCTGCACGACCTGTGGGATCGGCTCGAATCCGGCGGGGGTGGCGACCCGGACCCGCATGCCGGCCTTGGCGCCACCCAGGAGCAATGAGTGGGCGACGTTGTTGCCGTCGCCGAGGTAGGTGAGGATGCGCCCCTCGAGCGCGCCCAGACGCTCCCGCAACGTGAGCAGATCGGCCAGCGCCTGGCAGGGGTGCTCGAAATCCGACAAGGCGTTCACGATCGGCACGTCGGACGCACCAGCGAGCACCTCGAGACGTTCCTGCTCGAAGGTCCGCAACACGATCGCATCGACGTACCGCGTCAGCACCCGGCCGGTGTCTTCGATGGTCTCGCCCCGGCCGAGCTGCAGGTCGTTGGCCGATAGCACCACGGAGTGCCCACCGAGCTGCGCCACCCCGACTTCGAACGAGACGCGGGTCCTGGTGCTCGGCTTCTCGAAGATCAACGCGATCGAGCGACCCATGAAGCGGCCCTCATACGCCTCGGGGCGTGCTTTCACGTCGGCGGCCAAGTCGAGCAGCTCGCCGAGCTCCTTCGGGCTCAAGTCGTCAACGGAGAGGAAGGCTGTGTCCATCGGCGGAGTCTATCGGCACGACCCGGGTGGGGCGAATCGGCAGTCGCCGACGTCACCCCGAGCGGAGCTCGGCATCGAAATCTCGCCGGAGGCGCTCGACGATCGCGGCGAGGACCGGCTCGCTCTCCTCGGCGGTGAGCGTGCGATCGTCTGCACGGAGGTCGATGGTGTACGCAAGGCTCTTCGTTCCCGGCGCGAGCGGCGCCCCGCGGAAGACGTCGAAGAGCAGGCAATCGTCGAGCAGATCGCTCGCGGCTTCCTCGATCGCAGCTTGCACATCGCCGGCGGCGACAGCGTCGGCGACGATGAACGCCAGGTCGCGGCGCACCGGTGGGAACCGAGGTACGTCGCGCATGGTCACGGTCGCCGCCGAAGCGGTCATCAGCGCGTCGAGCTCCAGCTCGCCCGCCGCGATCCGGCCGTCGACCTCGAGCTGCCGTGCCACCCGGGGATGCACCTCGCCCACGACACCGACCACGGCCTTGCCCACCAGCACGATCGCCGAGCGACCCGGATGGAACGGATGATCGGCGGCGTCGCCCAGCGACCACGATCGCACGCCGAGCTCGGCCATCAACGCTTCCAGAACGCCGGTCGCATCGAAGGCGTCGAACGGCCGGGCGTCGGCGTGCCAGCCCACGTCGACCTCGCCCGTCAGCGTGAACGCGACATGCTGGCGCTCGACGACCCGATCACCGTCGAGCCCGAAGACCGTTCCCACCTCGAAGATCGCCACATGCCCGGCTCCGCGAGCCTGGTTGCGAGCCACTGCGTGAACGAGCCCCGGGAGGAGCCTGGTGCGCAAGAACCCCTCGTCAGCCTGGAGCGGGTTCGTGACCGGAACCGCATCGGTGTCGCCGCTCACGATGAGGTCGGCGTCCGAGGCGAACGTCATCAGCCGCACCTCGCGCAGCCCGGACCGCACCGAGGCCTCGACCGCGCGCATCCGGAATCGGTATGCCTCGGGCAGGCCGCCGGCCTGTCCGGTCGCCGGCACGTGCACGCCGATCCGATCGTACCCGAGCAGGCGAGCCACCTCTTCGATAAGGTCGACCTCCTCCTCGATGTCGACTCGGTAGCCGGGCACCTCGATCTCGAGCAGGTCGGCCCCACGGTCGTCCGTCGAAGCTCGGTGGGTCATGTGGAGACGGCCGAAGACTCCCTCGGCGTCGGTTCGCGTCACCTCGTAGGCGAGCAGCGCTGACGCCCGTGTCGGACGCACCGACACCCATCGTCGCGGCGGTGCGTCGCCGTGCTCGGCGATGCCTCGCGACACCGAGCCCCCTGCCCAGGCGGTGATGAGCTGGGCGCCCCTCGCCGCTCCGGCCTCGAGCGCCTCGGGGTCGGTGCCGCGTTCGAAGCGATGGGAAGCCTCAGTATGCAGGTCGAGTCTGCGGGCGGTGCGCAAGATGCCTGTTCGCGTGAACGAGGCAGACTCGAGCAGCACGTCGGCGGTGTCATCGCTGACTTCGGACGTCGCCCCACCCATCACGCCCGCGATCGCCACGGGCCGCTCGACGTCGCAGATCAACAGATCGCCCTCGCGCATGATGCGGCCGACGCCGTCGAGCGTCTGCAGGAGCTCCCCCTCGGCGGCGCGGCGTACGACGATGCCTGGCCCTTCGAGCCGGCGCAGGTCGAACGCATGGAGCGGCTGTCCCAGCTCCAGCATCGCGTAGTTCGTGGCGTCGACGACCGCTGAGACCGGACGCATGCCGCACGCGGTCAGGCGGGCCTGGGCACGGATCGGCGTCGCACCCACGCCGATGCCCCTGATCACGCGAGCCACGTACCGGGGGCAGCCGTCGAACGCGTCGATGCGAACCGAAGCCGCTTCGGCAGCGAGCTCCTCGGACTCGTCGAGCGAGAGGTCGGGCACGATGAACGGGATGCCCGTCAACACGGCCACCTCCCGGGCCACCCCCAACACGCTGAGGAGGTCCGGTCTGTTGGGCTCCACCTCGATGTCGAGGACCTCGTCGTCGAGGCCCAGCGCGACTCGCACGTCGTCACCCGGCGAAACTGGCTCACTGCTGAGCACCAAGATGCCTTCGTGCACGTCAGCGATCGCGAGCTCCCGAGGCGAGCACAGCATGCCGTTCGAGACCACGCCGCCCATGTCTCGTGGAGCGAGGGGCTCGGCGAGGACCGGCACCTGGGAGCCGGGGCGGGCCCACGGCACGAGATCACCGGCCTCGTAGTTCCGCACGCCCGCACAGACGACGTGCTCGCCAGCGCCGTCGTCCACCGTCACCACGGTGAGCTTCTGCGAGCTCGGGTGATCCTCGACCTTCACGATCCGCGCGACGACAACGCCCTGCACGCCGTCCCAAGGTCGCAGCACCTCTTCGACTTTGACGCCCTGCGCCGTGAGCCGCTCGGCGAGCTCATCGGCTCGATGCTCGGTCGGACACAGCTCGCGCACCCACGACCAGACGACCTTCACACGACCCCCTGGAACTGCTCGAGCAGCCGCACGTCGCCCTCGACCAACATGCGGATGTCGGGGATCTCATAGCGGAGCATCGCGACCCGTTCGATGCCGAGCCCGAACGCGAACCCGGTGTAGCGCTCGGGGTCGACCCCGCAGTTGCGCAGCACCGCCGGATGCACCATGCCCGCTCCGAGCAGCTCGATCCATCCTGTGCCACAGACCCGGCATCCGACGCCCTCGCACCGGAAGCACGACACCCCGACCTCGCACCCTGGTTCGACGAACGGGAAGTACGCCGGCCCGAGCCGGATGCGCCGTCGCTCGCCGAACATCGCCTTGGCGAACGCCTCGAGGGTGCCCTTCAGGTCGGCGAACGTGATGCCCTCGTCGACGGCGAGCCCCTCGATCTGGTGGAACACCGGCAAGTGGGTGGGGTCGGACGTTTCCCGGCGGTACACGCGCCCCGGCGCCACCACGAAGACGGGGGGCTGCTGCGCCTGCATCGTGCGGACCTGCACGGCCGACGTCTCCGTGCGCAACAGCAGCTCGGGGTGACCCGGCACGCTCACGTACAACGAGTCCTTCATGGTGCGCGCCGGATGGTCGGGCGGGATGTTGAGAGCTTGGAAGTTGTGCCAGTCATCTTCCACCTCGGGGCCCTCGGCCACCCGGAAGCCGAGGCTCGTGAACACGCCGACCGCCTCTCGCTCGACGATCGTCAGCGGGTGGAGCGAGCCGACCCTGGGGGTGCGCCCCGGCAGCGTCATGTCGAGGCGATCGGCGTCGAGCAAGGCGTCCTCGGCGAGGCGCTCCAGCACCTCGCGGCGAGATGCCAGGGCTGCGTGCAGCGCCGTCCGCGCCGCGTTCGCAGCCTGCCCGACGCGTTTGCGATCGTCGGGCCCGAGTGAGCCGAGCGACTTCTGGATCGCGCTGAAGCGTGATTTCCGCCCCATGACCTCGATCTGTGCGGCGTCGAGCTCATCGAGCGACGCTGCTGCTTCGAACAGCGTCACGCCTCGATCGCGCTCGGCGTCAAGCGAGCTCAGCATCTCCTCGGGGCCCATCAGGGGCCAGAGTCTATCGGCCGTGCCGGCAGCTCCAGATGGAACGTGAGCATGCCGTCGTCGATGGTGCCCCAGCACCGCCCTGCCTGCGCCTGCGCGACCCCTCGGGCGACGAACAATCCGATCTTGCTGCCGGCACCCTCCCCTGGTCGTCGCGGCGTGAACAAGGCCTCGACCTCGGTCTCGGACAGGTCCGATGCCGGGCGTGAGGCGCGGAGGCGGAACACGCCTCGTTGCGTCTCGGCGCTCACGACGATCGGTCCTTCGCGCCCCCACCACACCAGTGACTCGAAGAAGGCCAACAGGCTCGTCTTCAGCCGTGCAGGATCCGTGAACGCCACGAGATCATCGTCTCCGACCCATTCCACCGCAGGGTGGTCGGGATCACGGCGCTGCGCCTGCGTCACCGCTCGCACCAGCTCTCCCACGTCGATCTGCTCCCGGAAGACCTCGAGGTTCCCGCCCACGACGCGCGCGGCATCGACGAGCTGACGGAGCACCGTGTCCATGCGGTCGGCGTCGTGCACGATGCCCTGCAGCATCAGGGCGCGTTGCTCCTCCGTCATCGACTCCCACCGCCGCTCGAGGGCATAGCCGAAGCCCTTCATGGCGGTCAGCGGCGACCGGATGTCGTGGGCGGCCGCTCCGATCATGTTCTCCAGCGCCTCGGGGGCGGTCATGCGGCGGCGTCGCCACTCGAACAGACACACGGTGGCTGCCGCGGCCAGGTTCAGCGACTCCGCCCGGCTCGATTGAGGCACTCGAACCTGCGCGTCGGCAGCAGCGACGACCTCCTCGGACAGCCCGTGTGCCTCGTTGCCGAACACGAAGACCACCGGTCCGGACAGGTCGGCTCGGTAGAGATCGCCGTCACCTCCGGTCGTCATCGCCAGCACACGCCCCCCAGCCGCCTTGGCCATGCCGATCGCATCGAGGGTGGATGCGCCGCGGACGATGGGCAGATGGAACACCGAGCCGGCGGAAGCGCGGATCGTCTTCGGGTTGTAGACATCGACCGAGGTCTCGGAGAAGACCACCGCCCCCGCATCGGCGGCATCGGCCGACCGGAGCACCGTGCCGGCGTTGCCGGGGTCTCGAACCTCGTGCAGCAGAGCGACGCAGCCCGCTGGATCATGCTCGGATGCGCGTTCCATCGCCTCGTCGAGGCCGACGTCGACGAACGCCGCGATGCCCACCAGCGCCTGCGGCGTCACCGTCGACGTGAGGTGGCGCACCACCTCGCCGGCGACATGGTGTGTCTCGACTCCTGCGTGGCGGGCCTTCAACGCGATCGGATCGAGATCGTCGGCGGTGAACAGCCGCTCGAGCCGCCCGGCATCGAGGGCCTCGCCCACGACCTGGGCGCCCTCGAGCAGGAACAGCCGGTCGTGATCGCGCAGAGCCCGCTTGCGCAGCCGGGCAGCCTTCGCGATGGTTGGGTTGCGGGCGGACGTCAGCACGAGGCCCCTCCGCCGTGCGGGCCTATGCCGCGGCGGAAGCCGCCTTCGCCGTCTCGACGAGCGCAGCGAAGGCCGCCGGGTCGTTGACCGCCAGGTCGGCCAGGATCTTCCGATCGAGCTCGACGCCTGCGATCTTCAGCCCGTTGATGAAACGGGAGTACGACATGCCATGGGGGCGAACAGCGGCGTTGATCCGGGCGATCCAGAGACGACGGAACTGCGCCTTGCGGTCGCGCCGGTCCCGGTACGCGTACATGCCGGAGTGCATGACCTGTTCTTTGGCGGCGCGGTACCGCTTGCGCCGGGTGCCGGTGTATCCCTTCGCCTGCTCGAGCACCGCGCGGCGCTTCTTGTGGGCGTGGACCGCTCTTTTCACTCGCGCCATCGCTCAGGCCTTTCCCAGCAGTCGCTTGATCTTCTTCTTCTCCGCGGAGACCTCGGACATGCCTTCGATGCGGCGGCGCTGACCCCCGCTCTTCTTCGTGAGCATGTGGTTGCCGGTGGCCTTGCGGTGCAGCACCTTGCCCTTGCGCGTCACGCGGAAGCGCTTCGCGGTCGCGCTGTGGGTCTTCATCTTCGGCATCGGTTCATCCCTCGGTGTCGGAGGCAGGCTCGAGCGTGGGCTCGCCGGCTGTCTCTGGGGCCTGAGCGATCGGCGTCTCGTCACCTGTCGCGTCGGGTGCCTCGTCGGTGGTGGGCTCTGCAGGCTGCTCGGCTGCCGTCGACTCGTCGATCGTCGCCGGCGAGCGAGAGGCTGCGGCTTCGGCCTTCGCCGCCGCCCGCGCCTGGGCCTCCTGATATGTCTTGTTCGGTGAGATCACCATGATCATGTTGCGCCCTTCCTGCTTGGGCATCGACTCCACGACGATCGACTCGCCCAGATCGGCCACGAGACGATCGAGGATCTTGCGCCCGAGCTGCGTGTGCGCCATCTCGCGCCCGCGGAACATGATCGTGACCTTGACCTTGTTCCCGCCCTTCAGGAACCGGGCGACGTGGCCCTTCTTCGTGGCGTAGTCGTGCGGGTCGATCTTGGGGCGGAACTTGATCTCCTTGAGGCCGCTCCGTGACTGCTTCCTGCGGGCTTCCTTCTGGCGCACGTCGCGTTCGTACTTGAACTTGCCGTAGTCCATGATCCGGCACACGGGCGGATCGGCCTGTGGTGCCACCTCGACGAGGTCGAGATCGAGCTCTTGGGCCTGGCGGAGCGCCTCGCGGGTATCGATCACCCCGATCTGCTCACCGTCGGCCCCCACCAGACGAACCTGGGGAGAGCGGATCCGGTCGTTGATTCGCGGATCGGTGGAGACCCCGCATCACCTCCTACAGACGAACGAGCACCGGGCAGGCCCGGTGCATGACGAACACACGTGCGTGCGCTTCTGGTCGCCAAGTATAGGGGCCGAACGCCGGGCGTGTCGACGAAACGAGATCACCAGTCGGGCTCGAGCGAGCGTCCGTAGGCATCTTCGAGCCGCTGGGTGTCGTCCTCGGTCGTGTAGCCGTAGGCGATCTCCAAGATGCGACCTCTCGTGGCGCCTCGGCACCGGATGCGATGCGTTTCCTCGGCCGGGATCATGAACTCCTCGCCCGGCTGAGCCTCGACGACCCGGTTCCCGATCTCGATCGTGAGCCCTGCATCGAGCACCACCCACATCTCGTCGCGCATGCGGTGGTAATGAACGCTCGTCTCCTGCTCGGGCTCCACCGTGATCACACGGACGGACGACGGCTGATTCAGCGCGTACGTCGCCACCTTTCCCCATGGTTTGTCGACCAACATCGAGCACACCTCCCTCGCGATAGGGCCATCATCTCGCGGAACGTCCGATCCCGGGAAGCTGGGCGAGCAAGGACGCGACCTCCAGCGCCGACTCTGCTGCCTCCCACCCCTTGTTGCCGTGGGCGCCGCCCGCGCGGGCCTCCGCCTGCGCGAGGTCGTCGGTCGCGAGCACCTCGAAGATCACGGGCACGCCCGTCTCCAGCGCGACCTGTGCGATGCCGCTCGCCGCCTCGTTCGCGACGAGGTCGAAGTGCGCCGTGTCGCCGCGGATGACCGCACCCAGACAGATGACGGCGTCGTATTCGCCCGAGCGCGCGAAGCGCGCGGCGACCGTGGGGATCTCGAAGGCCCCCGGCACCCACGCCACGTCGACGGAATCGTCGGACACGCCGTGCTTCGCGAGCGCCGCCAGGGCTCCCTCGACCAGCTTGGCGGTGACGATCTCGTTGAACCTCGCGGCGACGAGAGCTACCCGCCGGCCCGATCCGTCGTGCAGGCCGGTGAACGTGGTCACGCTCGAGCCTCAGCACCCTCGGGCTCGGCGTCGGGCACGTCGAGCAGGTGACCCATCTTCTCCTGCTTCGTTCGCAGGTACCCGATGTTCTCCGGGGTCGGGTCGACCTGCAGCGGAAGACGGTCCTCGATGGCGAGGCCATAGCCCTCGAGCCCGGCGCGCTTGTCCGGATTGTTCGTCAGCAGGCGCATCGTGGTGACGCCCAGGTCGACCAGGATCTGCGCGCCGATGCCGTACTCGCGCTGATCCGCCCCGAACCCGAGCTCGAGGTTCGCCTCGACGGTGTCGCGGCCCAGGTCCTGCAGCTCGTAGGCCCGCAGCTTGTGGGTGAGACCGATCGCCCGGCCCTCGTGACCGCGCACGTAGAGCACGACACCACGACCTTCCTTTCCGATCATCTCCAAGGCTCGGTCGAGCTGTTCTCCGCAGTCGCATCGCAGCGAAGCGAACACGTCGCCCGTGAGGCACTCGGAGTGAACCCGGGTCAGCACCCCACGCCCGTCACCCATCTCCCCCATCACGAGGGCGATGTGGGTGCGCCCGTCGACGAGGCTCTCATAGGCGTACGAGCGCCATTCGCCGTACGGCGTCGGGATCGTCGCTTCGGCCACCTTGGTCACGAGGACCTCACGCTTGCGCCGGTGATCGATCATGTCGGCGATAGAGATGATCTTGAGACCGTGCGTTTGTGCGAACCGAACCAGGTCGGGAAGCCGGGCCATCGTGCCATCGTCGTTCACCGTCTCGCAGAGCACCCCGGCCGGATAGAGGCCCGCGAGCCGGGCGAGGTCGATGGACGCCTCGGTGTGTCCAGCGCGCTTGAGGACCCCCCCCTCCCGGTAGCGCAACGGGAAGATGTGACCGGGACGCGACAGATCGTCGGGCTTGGTCGCGGGATCCACGACGGCGCGGATCGTCGCCGCACGATCCGCCGCGGAGATCCCCGTGGTGATCCCGCGTCTGGCATCGATCGACACGGTGAACGCCGTGCGTCGAAGGTCCGTGTTCGCCGTGACCATCAGTGGGATCTCCAGTTCGTCCAGGCGTTCACCGACGACCGGCAGGCAGATCACCCCGCTCGAGTAGCGGACGATGAAGGCGATCGACTCGGGCGTGACCTTCTCCGCGGCCATGATCAAGTCGCCTTCGTTCTCCCTGTCTGCATCGTCGACCACGATCACGATGCGCCCCTGGCTGATCTCGTCGATCGCCTCTGGGATCGTCGAGAAGATCGCTCGATCGATGTCATCGTTGGGCTCGGTAGGGTTCATCGGTTGGCTCCTTCATGGTCGGCTTCATCGCGTTCGGGGCCGGGCACCTTCGGCGTGTGGACGAGCAGTCGTTCGACGTACCGTGCGATCATGTCGACCTCCAAGTTGACCGGCTCGCCGGGGGCGAGCGTGCCCAAGGTGGTCACGGCCAGGGTGTGCGGTATCAAGGCTGTCGTGAAGCCGTCGCTCTGCAGCTCGGCCACCGTGAGGCTCACCCCGTCGACGGCGACCGAGCCCTTCTCGATCGTGTAGCGACGGAGCTCCGCCGGCACCGCGATACGTACCCTCGCGCCACCGGCCGGATCGGGGCCGGCGGCGAGCACCTCGCCGACCCCGTCGACGTGTCCCTGGACCAAGTGGCCCCCGAGACGCGCCGCGAGGGTGATGGGCCGCTCGAGGTTGACCGGCGCGCCGGACTCGAGACGCCGCAGGCTCGTTCTGGCGATGGTCTCCTCGGAGAGATCGAACGCGAGGGATCCGGCGTTTCGATCCACGACGGTGAGGCAGACGCCGTTGACGGCGACCGAGGCGCCCACGCCGCTGCCGTCGGTCACCGCGTCACACGCGACGACGAGGCGGTTGGCCTCGAGGCTCCGCACCGAACCCAGCTCCTCAACGATGCCCGTGAACATCGGCCACCACCTTCAGGTCGTCATCGATCAGGCTCACGGTGAGCGGACCGAGCCGGAGCGCCTCGCCGATCGGCGCGAACCCGTCGCCCGAGAGCATCGTGGGAGCGGTCGATCCGCCCACCAGCATCGGCGCCACGTAGGCCACGACCCGATCGACCAAGCCGTCTCGCACCGCGCTGAACGCGAGCGAGGCTCCTCCTTCGATCACCACGCCCTGCACGTCACGCTTGCCGAGCTCCTCGACGAGCGATGGAAGCGAGACGCCGCCATCGGCGTCTGCATCGAGCACCACGACGTCGGCGCCGGCACCGGCCCATCGATCGATGTGCGGCCGGCTCGCGCGTTCGGTGGTGGCCACGAGGGTGGGTGCGGCACCATCGAACAGCCGAAGCGTCGATGCCACCCTGCCGGCAGCATCGACCACGACCCGCAGGGGCTGACGAGCGCCGTCGGCGCCGGGGCCCCGTGCGGTCAGCGCGGGATCGTCGGCGATCG
>Ga0180121_10000007_pt1 | contig 64215 bp, 56 predicted proteins | sample AntDrymUQ5402106_2_FD_129676 | JGI IMG/M metagenome (GOLD analysis project Ga0180121, IMG submission 129676) | Polar desert sand microbial communities from Dry Valleys, Antarctica - metaG UQ540 (21.06) (version 2) (version 2) | ecosystem: Environmental > Terrestrial > Soil > Desert | place...
CCCTTCACCGTCAGGCGCGCGTAGGATCGCTGCCGGCCCGAATCGAGCCGTAGAGCCCTGCCACTTCCCGCCGCCAATCGGCGAGCGACACGATCCGACACCGACGTATCCACGAGCCCGAGGCTACGCTCACGAGGCCGAGCACGGAAGGGGATCGCATGACGACCACCGATGAACACCGGGCCGGGTTCCCAACGGCCGAGATGGAGCTGACGCACATCCTCGTGGTCTCGGACTTCGAGCGGTCACGTGGATGGTATCGCGACGTGCTCGGCGCCGAGCTCTTCCGCGAGTACGGAGGGACATCGGCGGTCTTCACGTTCGGCGCGGCCTGGCTGCTCGTGGTCACCGGCGGCGGACCGACCGAGGACAAGCCCGACGTCACGTTCGAACTTCCCGACCCGCGATCGGTCAGCCACTCGATCACGATCCGGGTGCCGGACTGCCAGGAGGCGTACGAGACCCTCAGCGCACGCGGCGCCGAGTTCCTCACACCTCCATACGATCGGGGACACGAGGTCCGCTGCTTCTTCCGCGACCCTGACGGGCACCTCTTCGAGATCAGCCAGGCGTAGCGCGCAGCCGCGCGCGGACCCACCCGCTACTTGGTGTCAGCGATGACCTGTCGGGCGGCGTTCGCACCCGGTCCCCCGGTGATGCCGCCGCCCGGGTGCGCACCGGAGCCCGCCAAGTACAGCCCGTCGATCTGCAGCCGGTAGCGCGCCTCGCCGTTCAGTGGACGCCACGCGAAGAACTGATCGAGGGCGGGCTCGGCGTGGTAGACGTGACCGCCGGTGAGGCCGTAGTTGGTCTCCATGTCCTCGGGCGTGAGCACCTCTCGCTCCTCGACGAGCTCCCCGAGACCGGGCGCGAACCGTTCCATCGACTTCACGGCGATGTCGGCCACCCGGTCGCGCTCCGACGACCATTCGCCCTCTCGCAACCGGCGGGGCGCCGCCTGGAACAGCACCGACATCACGTGCTTGCCCTCAGGGGCGAGCGAGGGGTCGGTGAGCGTCGGGATCGTGGCCTCGAGCATCGGATCCTCGGCAACGTGACCGTACTTGTTCGCGTCCATCGCACGCTCAACGTGGTCGATCGACAGGCCCACGACGATGCGGCCCTCGAGGCGAGAGGGGTCGTCGGCGCCGTTGAACGCCGGAAGTCCCGACAGCACCAGGTTCACCTTCGCGGTCGCTCCCGGCTGGCGGATGTTCTCCGCGCGCCACACCTCGTAAGGGTTCAGCTCCACCGGATCGCACAGGCGCAGCGTGCGCTTCGGGTCGGCCGCCGAGACCACGAGCGTCGCGTCGATCTCGGTGCCGTCGGCGAGCGAGACTCCTCGCACCCGGCCGTCTGCCGAGCGGATCGCCACAACCACGGCGCTCGTCCGAACGTCAACGCCCCGCGACTTGGCAGCCGAGGAGAGCGCGCTCGCGAGCGCGCCGGTGCCCCCGCGCGCGAACACGGTGGTGCCCGCCGCGCCGCCGTCGGTGCCGGCCGAGTCGTTCAGGAACACCGCCGCTGTGCCCGTCGCCCAGGGACCCATCGATGTGAAGAGCACGCCGCGGGTCGTCAACGGCCCTCGCACCGCCTCGTCGTCGAATACCTCCTGCACGAGGTCGGCCACCGCCATCGGCAGCGCCCGGATCGCCTCGCGCCCGGTCTTCGCGCCGAGGTTCCGGAACGCCTTCCCGAGCTTCAGGCCCATGATCGCGTCGGCGATCGACGGGCTCTTGGCGTCGGGTGGGGTGACCGCGTTGATGTAGGCGAGGAAGCTCGCGATCGCGCGCATCTTCGCGTCGAATCCCTCGAACGCGCCGGCGTCGTGCGCGTTGCGGTCACGCAGCTCAGACGCCGTCCGGGCTGGGTCGCCCCAGAACGTGACGGCCGAGCCGTCGGGCTGCGGGGCGAACATGCGAACGGCCGGCGAGATCGCCTCGAAGCCGTGTCGGTCGAGCCGCAGATCCTTCACGACCGAGGCGCGCAGCCGCCCCACCGTGTGCACGAGGCCGGGCGCGGTCACGCCCTCGGCGGGCGAGGTCGAACGCAGGATGCCGCCGACCTCGGGCGCGGCCTCGAGCAGCGTGACCTTCCGCCCCGCCTTCGCCAGGTACGCGGCCGCGATGAGCCCGTTGTGTCCCCCGCCGATCACGACGACGTCAGACCTGGCTCCCTTCATGCGCTACCCCTTCGGTGCTTGAGCGCCACCTTCATGCGCTACCCCTTCGGTGCTTGAGCGCCACCTTCATGCGCTACCCCTTCGGTGCTTGAGCGCCACCTAGGCGGCCCTCCTTCCGCGCTTGCGCTGCTTGACGTACTCGCGAGCCGCGATCATGCCGGGGGCCCCCATGATGCCGCCACCCGGGTGCGTGGCCGAGCCGCACATCCAGAGATCCTTCACGGGGGTCTCGTAGCGCGCCCACCCGGGCACCGGCCGATTGAAGAAGAGCTGCTCGAGCGAGAGCTCCCCGGCGAAGATGTTCCCCTCGCTCAGACCGGTGATGTCCTCGATGTCCTTGGGCGTCACGAACTGCTGGCCCTCGATCAGCGACCTGATGTTCGGGAAGCGCTCCTCCAACGTGTCGATGACGTTCTGACCGAACGCCTCACGTTTCGAGTCGTCCCACTGCTCACCACCCTCGAGGTGGTAGGGCGCGTATTGCACGAAGCAGCTCATCACGTGCTTGCCGGGAGGCGCCATCGTGGGGTCGACGAGCGTCGGCATGATGCAGTCGATGTACGGACGCTCCGATGGCCGCCCGTACTTCGCGTCGTCGTAGGCGCGCTCCATGTAGTCGAGCGAGGGCGAGAACGAGATCGCGCCACGAAGCCACGGACCGACGCCCGGCTTGCACGCGAGCTCGGGCAAGCCGCTGAGCGCGAGGTTCACTTTCCCGGAAGAGCCGCGGTACTTGTAGCGCATGACCTCGTCTCGGAACGACGGGTCGAGGTCGTGCTCGTCGAGCAGGTTGATGAACGTTTGGCGCGAGTCGAGCGAGCTCATCACGACACCCGCCTCGATCTCCTCACCGCTCGAGAGCACGACGCCCATCGCGCGACCGCCCACGGTCTTCACATGGTCGACACCGGCCTCGGTGCGGATCTCGACGCCGAGCGAGAGCGCGCTGTCCGCGATCGCGTAGGCGACCGATCCGGTGCCCCCGCGCGGCACGCCCCAGGCTCGGAACGCGCCGTCGATCTCGCCCATGTAGTGGTGCAGCAGCACGTACGCCGTGCCCGGCGAGCGCGGCCCCTGGAACGTGCCGATGATGCCCGAGGCGCTCATCGTGGCCTTCAGCGGCTCGGTCTCGAACCACTGGTCGAGGAAGTCGGCCGCGCTCATCGTCATGAGCTGGATGAACGTGGTCTGCATCTTCTTCGGAAGGTCGCGGAACGCCTTCGCGAGCGGGCCGAGCGGCAGCCAGTGCCCTGGCGAGATCTTCCCTGGGTCGGGCGGCGCGATCGACAGGATCGGCTTGATGAACCTTCCCATCTCGGCCATGAGCTGGCCGTACTCCTCGTAGACCTCCGCGTCGTTCAGGCTCCAGCGACGGAGCTCCCGAACGTTCTTACCGTGGTCGTTCACGCGCCAGAGGTAGTCGCCGTCGAGCGGGGTGATCGTGCCGTCGAGCGGCAGGATCTCGAGCCCATGCTTGGCGAGCTGCAAGTCGCGGATGATCTCGGGGCGAAGCAGCGACACGACGTAGCTGAAGACCGAGAACTTGAACCCGGGCACGATCTCCTCGGTGAGCGTGGCGCCACCCAGGATGTGCCGGCGCTCGAGCACGAGCACCTTGAGGCCGGCTTTCGCGAGGTAGGCGGCGTTCACGAGGCCGTTATGCCCGCCCCCGATCACGACCGCGTCGTACCGCTTCGCCATGGGGTCCCTTCCAGGTGACTTCAGGTCAACGAACGCTGTGAGTACTCCCGGTCCGCCGGTAGCTCATGCTAGTCGGAGGCCCGAGGGCACACCAAGGGCTCCTTGACTTCAGGTCAAGCGGAGCGGTGCCGGACGCGAGGGGCGGTTCGATACGCTGGACCTCGCCGGGCGCTCGAAAGCGCTCCACGCTGTCCAAGGAGGTCTCACCCGTGAGCGTGCCCACCGCATTCTTCCCTCGCCAGGAGGCGCTCAACATCAAGATGGCCTGGGGCGAGTGGTCCGGCTATCTCTCGGTGCCGGTCTACGCCGACTTCCACGACATCGAGTACAGCGCGATCCGCGAGGCGGCCGCAGTGATCGACATCAGCCCGCTCTACAAGTACGAGGTGCGCGGCCTCGACGCCCAGCGCTTGCTCGACCGAGTGATGACCCGCGACATGACGAAGCTGCGGGTCGGGCGCGTTGCCTACTCCCCCTGGTGCGACGAGGAAGGCAAGGTGCTCGACGACGGCACGATCGCGCGCCTCGACGACACGACCTTCCGCGTCACGGCCGCTGATGCCAGCTACCGCTGGTTCACGATGAACGCGACCGGCCTCGACGTCGAGATCGACGACATCAGCGACCGCACCGCCGCGCTCGCCTTGCAGGGCCGGCTGAGCCGCGAGGTGCTGCAGGACGCCACGGGCCAGGACTGGACCGACCTCAAGTACTTCGGCCGGCGTCTGGGCGAGATCGCGGGCGTCGAGGTCGACGTGACGCGCACCGGCTACACGGGCGACCGCGGATACGAGCTGTTCATGTCCGCCGACCAGGCCCTGCCGGTCTGGGACGCGATCTTCATCTCAGGCGAGCGCTACGGCATCTATCCAGTGGGCATCAACGCCATGGATGTCGCTCGTGTGGAAGCCGGCCTGATCTTGATCGAGGCGGAATACACGAGCGCACGCCACGCCGTCGCTCCCGAGCAGCAATACTCCCCCTACGAGCTCGCCTTCGAGCCGCTCGTCGACCTCGCCAAGGCCACCGACTTCACCGGGCGCCGCGCGTTGCGAGCCGAGCACGCGGCCGGCGGACCCGCTCGCCGTCTCGTGGGGCTCGAGCTCGACTGGCTCGGCATCGAGGGCATGTTCGCCAGGCACGGCCTCGCGCCGCAGATCAGCCCCCTCGTGCACCGCGCGCCCGTGCCGGTTTCCAAAGACGGGAAGCAGGTCGGCCGCGCCACCTCGGTCACGTGGGGCACGACCATCAAGAAGATGGTCGGGTTCGGCTCGGTCGACCGGGCTCACGCGAAGCCCGGCACGCGCCTGTCCGTCGAGTGGAGCGTCGAGGGCGAGCGCGGCAAGGTCGCTGCGACGGTCGTGCCGCTGCCGTTCCTCGACCTCGGCCGCAAGCGCACGTAGCGCGTTCCGCCACGCGACGCCATATGAGGCTCAGCGGCCCCTCGCTTCACTCTGGGAACATGGGGTCATCCATGGATCGGCGTCCTGACCCCCGCGCCCTCGTCGTCTTCGCGGTCCTCGCGGGGCTCGTCGGGCTCGCGATCGGCATCGCTGGGTCGTTGGTGCTCGGCGTCGCGGCGGGGATCGTCATCCTCGGGCTCGGTCTCGCGATCGCGGCCTGGGGGCCCGGCCGCGGAGACGGCGCCGGCACCGACCCCGGCCGGCGGAACCTTCTGGTCGCAGCGGGGCTCGGCGGGCTGGCCTGGGCCGTTGCCGGCCCCTCGATCGGCTGGGCTGCGCGTAAGCTCGGACGCACCGACCCCCGGCCGCTTCAGGAAGCGATGGCCTCAGATCTCGGGGCGGAGTACATGGAGCTCGTACGGCGCAACTTCGTGCCGCGGCGCTCCGGCGACCTGCAGCTCCTGCTCGCACCGTTCAACAGCGCGAACTACCCGCAGGAATCGCTCGCGCTCGTACCCCGCGACCCCCGTACGAGCCATGCCAGCGTGTGGATGTACCTCGAGCGCATCCCGCTCGTCGTGCACGCCCCGGGTCTCGTGGTGGCGGGCGACTCCGACGAGCGGGTCACCCTGTCGGACCTGGCACCGACCACGGCCCAACTCATGGGCTTCAGCGCGTGGCCAGACGACCGCGAGGGACGCGTGCTGCCGCTCGCGACGTCTCGTTCCCTCCGTCGCCCCAAGGCGGTCGTGACGTACGTGATCGACGGCGGCGGCTGGAACGTGCTCGACGCCTTCCCGAACGATTGGCCGGAGCTCAAGGCGCTCATGGGCGAGAGCGCGAACTTCCGCAACGCGATCATGGGGTCGTTCCCGGCCGTGACCGCGTGCGCTCACGCATCGATCGGCACCGGCACGTTCCCGAACCGCCACGGCATCACGGGCCACAACATCCGAGACGAGCAGGGGCGAGTGCGCAAGGCCTACGACACCCCCGGGAAGGCGCAACCCGGCGACATCTGGCTCCCAACCCTGTCGGACCTCTGGCACGAGCAGACAGGCGCGTGGGTCGGCCAGATCGGCTACCAGGTCTGGCACCTCGGCATGATGGGGTTCGGCGGCCGCGATCGTCCCGCCGACGATCTTCCGGTTGGAGTCTTCTGGGACGAGGACGGCACCGCCACCTGGCAACCGCACAACCCCGAGCTGTACCGGCTTCCTGCCTCGATGCCTCCGCCGGAGAGCTACGAGCGGTACGTCGACGAGTTCGACGATCCGGGGTGGGACGCTCAGTTCGCCCCGAAAGGCCGTCAGTCGCCCTGCTGCAGTCCGCCGATCGTGCGCTACCAAGGCGATGTGATCGAAGCCGCGTTCGATTCCGAGCCGATCGGGGAAGGCGCGACCAGCCTTCTATACACCACCTACAAGTCGCCCGACTACACGGGGCACATCTACGGCATGGGCTCTCGTTGGACAGGCCTTCAGCTCCGCGCTGTCGACGAGCAGCTCGGCCGCCTTCGGCGCATGCTCGATACGCGATTCTCGGGTGAGTATGCGTTGATCGTCACGGCAGACCACGGGCAGTGCCCGCTTCCCGATTCGGTGGGCGGCGTGCGCCTCGATCCGATCCAGCTCGAGCATCTCATCGAGTCACGGTTCTCGGGCGTGACCGGGGTGGTCGAGAGCGTCGTGCCCTCGGAGGTGTTCCTGAACGTCTCGCGCCTGTGGGACAACGGCGGCGCCACGATCGAGCACGTCGCCGCTACGCTCGCTGACTACCGGTACCGCCAGAACATCGGCGCCTACGTGCCGCGCAGCGCCGTCGAGCAGGATCTGCTCGACCAGAAGGAGTTCGCGGCAGTGTTCGGCTCGACCTTCCTGGAGTCGCTCGCCGGGCGCGAGCTCGCCCGGTACGGCGCGACCGCCTACCCCGACGGTGACCACGGCGGCATGCCGGGCCCGCTCCTCTAGTCTGTACTGGACTAGAGGAGCGCGGATCGGGGACGCGCCCGGGGTCACCAGCCTCTGTCGATCCACTCCTGAAGATGTGGCGCCTCGGCGCCGACCGTCGTGGACTCGCCGTGCCCGGGATGCACTGTGGTCTCCCCCGCCATCGTGAGCATGCGTTCGCGGATCGACGCGATGATCACCCCGAAGTCGCCCAGCTCGTCCCCTGTCGACCCAGGTCCGCCCGCGAACAGCGTGTCGCCGCCGAACAGCACGTGGCTCGCCGTGTGATGGAAGCAGACGCTCCCGGGCGTGTGGCCTGGAGTGCACAGCACGCGCAGCTCGACGCCGCCGGCGACGAGCAGGTCGCCCTCTGTGAGGTCAGAGTCGTGCGGGCGATCGGGGTGGGTGCGCCGCCAGACGGGCTCGTCGGCGGGGTGCAGCAGGATCGGGGCATCGAAGGCTTCCTGCAGGTCGAACGCCGCGTCGACGTGGTCCCAGTGTCCGTGGGTGCATGCGATCGCGGTGACGCGCCGCCCTGCGACCGCCTCGACGATGGGCGCCGCGTCATGCGAGGCATCGATCACGACGACCTCGTCGTCACCGCCCACGATCCAGACGTTGTTCTGGATCTCCTGCGGTCCGACGCCCGGGTGGTCGCGGGTCGCGACGATGCTGACGAGATCGACACGCGGGGGCACGGACGAGATGGTAGCCGCACCCGGGCTCAGCCGGTGTGGGTCGGCCGGTGCTCCATCTCGTCGTCGAACGTGTTGCCTTCGGCCGGGATCGGGTTGGCCTTCAGGATGCGCGCGAGGTGCACCGTGTTGTGGGCCATCCATCTCGTGGTGCGCTTCGTGTAATCGTGCTCGGCGCCTCCTGCCTCGATGTAGCTCGGACCGGGACCGGCATCGCCCACCCAATACGTGTCGGCGTTCGGTGGGATCGCGCACCCTAGGTGCGTCAGGTTGAACAGGGTCGTCTCGGCCGCGGCATGGGCACCGTCCTCGTTGCCGGTCACGACGACGCAGCCCACCTTGTTGTAGAGCGGGTACTGGCCGTGCTCGTTGGTGTCGCTGTAGGTGCCATCGAGGCGCTCGATCACCAACTGCGCCACCGACCCGCGGGTGCCGAACCAGATGGGCGTGCCGATGCAGATGATGTCCGCCGCGAGCACCTTCTCGAGGATGCGCGGCCATTCATCGCCTTCCCCCTCGTCGGAGCTCACACCGAACGGCACCTTGTAGTCGGTCACGCGCACGATGTCGGTCTCGACGTCCATCGTGTCCCACCACTCCTTCACCTTCAGCATCAGCGCCTCGGTGTTGGAGACCTCGGGCGCATACTTCAACGTGCAGTTCAACATCACGGCCTTGAGGCTCACCACTGCGTCTCCCTCCGCTCGTTGGTCGTGGGAGCCGTCGTCCCCCACGCGCCACCGTTACACATCACACTCCAGTCGTGTCAGGATGCCGCCGTGCTCGGCTCCGGCGCCCTCTCGCTCTCTCACGGCGATCATGCGGCGCTGCGCGGGGACCGAGGCGATGCCCTGCAGCTCGCGATGCGCATCGTCACACGCATCGCCGAAGCGATGCAGGCGCGTGAGCTGCTCGACGTGGCTTCGGCACACGTCGACGGCTGCCTGTACCACGGCCGCGCCGGCCTGGATTTCGCGCGCCGGCTCATCGAGGGTGGGGCGCAGGTGGCCGTGCCGACCACGCTCAACGTGTCGTCGCTCGATCTGCTGCATCCGGAGCTCGTGCGGCTCGACGCCGGCACGACCGACGAGGCCCGGGCGCTCATGCAGGCATATGTCGCGATGGGGTGCCGCCCCACGTGGACCTGTGCCCCGTATCAGCTCGCCGAGCGCCCGAGCTTCGGCGAGCACATCGCGTGGGCGGAATCGAACGCGATCGTGTTCGCCAACTCGGTGCTCGGAGCACGCACCGGACGCTACGGCGACTTCATCGACATCTGCTGCGCGGTCACGGGCCGGGCGCCGGCCGCCGGCCTGCACCTCGACGAGGAACGCCTCGCGCGCACCGTGCTCAGGGTCGAGGGGCTGCCCCCCGCGCTGCTGCGCGACGACGCGGCGTACGCGGCGATCGGTCACATCGCCGGAGGTGCGACCGGCACCGACGTGCCTGCGATCGTCGGGCTCCCGGACACGACGACCGAGGACCAGCTCAAGGCGCTCGGGGCCGCGGCGGCCTCATCGGGCGCTGTGGCGATGTTCCATGCGGTCGGCGTGACGCCTGAAGCGCCGACGCTCGAGGCGGCGACGGGCGGGCTGGAACCAACGCTCGACATGACGATCGACCTCCGCGCGCTGAGGGCGGCGCGTGATGCGCTTTCGACCGTGAAGGCCGGCGCCGCTGTGGGAAGCGTGAGCCTGGGCACGCCGCATCATTCGGCGGCCGAGCTCCGACGCATCGCCCGGTTGGTCGAGGGCCGGCGGCTCGCGGTGCCCGTCTACGTCAACACCGGGCGCGACGTGCTCGCTCAGGTCGCCGACGAGGTCGACGTGCTGCGCGGCGCCGGCGTGACGATCGTGACCGACACCTGCACGTACATCACGCCGATCATCGAACGCGTCGCGACGCCGGTCGTCACCGATTCGGCGAAATGGGCCTGGTACGCGCCGGGGAACCTGGGCTTCGACGTCGCGTTCGCCACCCTCGAGGAATGCGTCGATTCCGCGGAAGCCGGCCGTCTGGTGCGTGACGCGAAGGCGTGGGGCGATGACTGAGCCTGCCACCGCGAGGATGCTCGCGCCAGGTGTCGCGACCGGCGAGGTGCTCGTGCTCGACGAGGCGCTGAGCTTCTGGGGGGGGTTCGATCCAAAGACCGGGCTCCTGATCGACACCCACCATCCGCAAGCGGGCGCCGCGCTCACCGGGCGGGTGCTCGTGATGGCGTCGGGCCGCGGATCGAGCTCGAGCTCGTACGTCTTCGCCGAGGCCATCCGCGCCGGAACGGCGCCCGCCGCGGTGGTGCTCGGGGAGACCGACACGATCGTCGCCCTCGGCGCCATCGTCGCCTCGGAGCTTTACGGCATCGAGGTACCGGTCGTCGTCGCGCGCGAACACGGGCTCGTCAGTGGACGCCGTGCGACCGTTCGAGCCGACCCCTTCGGGCCGGCCGGCATCACCGTCGAGTGAGAGGGCTCGGCCGAAACCATCGCTCGACGAGGCGTCGATAGACTCGGCCGGTGGCAACCCCCTGCCCGAGCTGCGGGACCCCGAACGACGACGACGCGCGATTCTGCGCCTCGTGCGGCGCGAAGCTCACCCGCGGCTGCCCCTCGTGCGGCGGCGACGTGCCGCCGCAGGCTCGGTTCTGTCCGTCATGCGGCGCGCCGCAAGGTCCCGGCACAGAGCCGAGGGCCGCCGAGCCCGATCCTGCGGCCACCCCGCCCGTCGAAGAACGACGCCTCGTGACCATCGTGTTCGCCGACCTCGCCGGGTTCACCGAACGAAGCGACCGCGCCGACCCCGAGGACGTACGGCGGATCCTGGTGCCCTTCCATGCCGTGGCCAAGGAAGAGATCGAACGGTTCGGCGGCACGCTCGACAAGTTCATAGGCGACGCCGCCATGGGAGTGTTCGGCGCGCCCGTGGCCCACGAGGACGATCCCGAGCGCGCGGTTCGAGCCGCGCTCGCGATCCGTGAACGGGTCGCTGGCGGCAACCTGCCGGTGCGGATCGCGGTGCACACCGGCGAGGCGCTCGTCACCGTCGGCGAGGGACCCATGGTCGGTGAGCGAGTCGCCGGCGACGTCGTCAACACCGCCTCGAGGCTGCAATCGTTCGCGCCCGAGGGCTCGGTGATCGTCGGCGAGCCGACCGAGCGCGCCACGCGGCACGTGATCGAGTACCGGCCCCTTCCCGCAACCCGGGTCAAGGGCAAGGCCGAGCCGCTCATCGCGTCGGTGGCCACTGCCGTTCGCACCGATACACCCGACCGCGAGGAAGACGACCCGCCGCCGTTCGTCGGTCGTGTTCGCGAGCGGGAGCTCCTCCACGACCTGCTGGATCGAACGATCGGCGAACGGGCACCCAGGCTCGTCACGGTCGCGGGAGAGCCCGGCATCGGCAAGACTCGGCTCGTGGTCGACCTTCACGACCACGTCATGACGACCCATGGCACGGTCGCATGGCACCGCGGCCGGTGCCGTCCGTACGGCGAGTCGATCACGTTCGCGGCCCTCGAGGAGGTCGTGCGATCGATCACGGGCATCGGCCCTGGCGACTCCAGGCCCGAGAGCCGAGCCAAGCTCGACGCCGATCTCGCCACGCTCGACCTGAACCAGGAGGATCGGGGATGGCTCGCCACCAGGCTCCGGCCGCTCATCGGGCTGTCCGATGACGACGAGCTGCCTGCCGATCCCGACGAGACCATCGCGGCGTGGTCGCGCTTCCTCGAAGCCGTCGCCGAACGGGCCCCCCTCGCGGTCGTCGTCGAAGACCTGCACTGGGCCGACGACACGATGCTCGGTTTCCTCGAGCGGCTCATGGAACGCGCGCCCGACGTGCCCCTGTTCCTGCTCTGCACCGCCCGGCCCGAGCTGTTCGCGCGCCGCCCGGGATGGGCGGCGGAGGTCGCGCACGCGACCACGATCTCGCTCTCTCCGCTGACCGATGCCGAGATGACCGACCTGCTCGGCACCCTGCTGCTGCGTTCGGTCATGTCCGCTGAGTACGGCGAGGCACTGGTGCGGCGTGCGGGAGGCAACCCGCTCTACGCGCGCGAGTTCGTGCTCATGCTCGAAGACCGCGCCACGATCGGACGTGGCGACCTCCACGGTGCGATGGACACATCGGGCGCCGGCGTGCCCGACACGGTGCAGGCGCTGATCGCGGCACGCCTCGATGCGCTGGGCCCCGCTGAGCGCGCGCTGTTGCAGGCCGCCTCGGTCATCGGCGACCGCTTCTGGCGAGGCGCACTCGAGGCACTCCAGCCCGAAGGGTTCGTTGCCGGGGTGCAGGATCTCGAAGCGTCGTTGCACGTGCTCCAGCGCCGAGGTCTGATCCGCCGTTCCTCGACCAGCTCGATCGCATCGGAAACCGAGCTTTCGTTCGCAAACGGGCTGATCCGAGACGTCGCGTACGGACGACTTCCACGGACGGCGCGCTCCCGGCTGCATCGCGCGGTCACGGCGTGGCTCGAGACGGTGACCGACGAAGGCATGACGACACGCGCAGACCTGTTGGCATCGCATGCCACGAGAGCGCTCGATCTCGCGGTCGCCGCCGGCCTCGATGACGAGGTTCCCGAGCTCGAAGCGGCGGCTGTCCGCTGCGTGATGCTCGCGGGCGACCGCCAGGTCTCACTCGACGCCGCCCGGGCAGCGCAGTACTACCGCCAAGCGATCACCCTCGCGCCCGCGGGCTCGGAGCGCGCCGAGACCCGCCGAACGGCCACGAGCCTCGGGTGGCGGTCCGGGAACATGACGATCGACCAGGCGCTCGAGGAGTACCGCACCGCAGAGCGGGAGGCGATGGATGCCGGCGATCACCGCCTCGCGGCCCGAGTACTCAGACGCATCTACTATCAGCTCGGCCTGAAGGGCGACACGACCGGCGCCAACGAGGCGCTCGAGCGGGCGATCGCGCTCGTCGAGCACGACACCGAGGCCGCCGAGGTGCTCGCTGAGCTGTACGCCTGCCGTTCCGAGGCGCAGATGCTCGCTGGCCGCTCCGAGGAGTCCCTGCGTTGGGCCGACCGCGCGCTCGAGCTGCCGCGAACCGGGACGGTGACGCTGATGGCGCTGCATCTGCGGGGCAACGCACGGTGCGAGGCGGGAGACCTCGCCGGCGTGGACGACCTGCACGAGGCTCTCAGGCTTGCCGAGGCCTCCGGCGTCGCGATCGACATCGTGACCTCGTACTCCTATCTGCTCGAGTGGGTGGGGCTCGAGAGCGGCCCGTCGGTCGCGCTGCCGATGAACCGCGCGACGACCGACCTCTGCCGCCGGCGAGGCATCGAGGGACAGGGCACGTGGACGAGGGCCGAGGGCTTCTGGCTGCGGTTCGACGCCGGGCTCTGGGACGAGCTGCTCGTCGAGGCCGCCGACCTCGACGCATGGGCTGCGTCACACGGTGATACGCAGATCGCCACCGTCGCCGGCCTCTACCGCGCCCGAGTGCTCGCACACCGCGGCGACACTGCCACAACCGTCGAGCTGGCCGAGGTCTTCACCCCCGCCGCGCGACGCATCGAGGACCTGCAGGTGCTCGCACCGGCGCTCGTCGTCGCGATCGTCGCCCACGCGGCTGCCGGCGATCAGACGCAGGCTCTGGCCTTGGCCGACGAGTTCGACGCCGCGACGGCAGCAGGGCCGACGGAGTACCGCGAGCTCTACCTGCCCGAGGTCGTGCGGGTGTTGATCGCGGCCGGCGAGCCCGATCTGGCCGAACGCATCGTCGGCGATCGCCCGGTGCACGTGCGACGCACCCGCCTGGCGATGATGTCGAGCCGGGCGCTGCTCGCCGAGGCACGAGGCGATGCCAAGACCACGTCAGCAGGTTTCCGAGAAGCGGCTTCCGGCTGGGAAGCCTGGGGCGGCCGGTTCGAGCAGGGCCACGCCGCGGCGGGGCTCGCTCGAACGCTCGAAGCGCTGGGCAAGACCGGCGAGGCGGCCCTCGCCGCGAACAAGGCCGACTCGATCCTCGGACCCCTGGGAGTGAAAACCGCAGGGGACCCTCGCAGCTGACGAACGCTGCGAGGCCCGCTCTGAGCCAGGCACTGGTGGAGGTGGCGGGATTCGAACCCGCGTCTCTCGGCGACCACTCGGGACTTCTCCGGGCGCAGCCAGGCGGGGAGATCTCGCCTCGGGGCTCCCACCGGCAGAGTTCCCTTCGGCCAGCCTCGGTGCGATGTTCCCCGCCGGCCCCGAGGCCGAACCGGCGGAGTGAGCCTGCTCACGACGCCCATCCCCCGGTCGCAGGCGCCCCGGGGGGGACGGCTACCGCTTAGGCAGCGAGCGCGTACTCTTCGTTGGCGCTTGTGTGTTGTCCGGCGTTTAACGTGACATCCGGGATCACGGCCCGCTTCTCCCGAGCGATGAACGCCCAGATCGAAGCCAGTACACCCCCTATGCAGTTGTCCATTGGAGTATACGGCCGGTCACGGACATGCCTGAAGCCGCCGTCGCCACGGCTGGAGTCCCTACCGGCGACGGCCGAGCTCCTGGGCGATCTCTCGTTCCTGCTCGCGCTTGGCGATCGAATGGCGCTTCTCGTGCTCGCGCTTGCCCCGGCCCACGCCGATCTCGACCTTCGCCACGCCATGCGTGAAGTAGGCGCGCAACGGAACCAGTGAGAGCCGCTGTTCCTGCTGCTGAACTACGAGCTTGTCGATCTCGCGCTTGTGCAGCAGCAACTTTCGAGGGCGCGTGGGCAGGTGCCGGCGCGTGTCGCCCTGCTCGTACGGCGGGATGTGCATGCCCTCGAGCCAGACCTCCCCGTCACGCACTCGCGCGTACGCCTCGGTGAGCGACGCGCGGCCTCCGCGGAGCGACTTCACCTCGTCTCCGGTCAGCACGATGCCGCACTCGATCGTGTCGATGATCGCGTAGTCGTGGCGCGCCTTGCGATTCGAGGAAACGACCTTCTCCCCCGAGTCACGGCTCTTGTCGGGCACCGTCGACCGGCCTCAGACGTCGAGGAACCGGCGCATGCCGATCGTGCCCGCGATCACCGCGACGGCCGCGGCGGCGATCAGGATCCACGGCGCCACGGCCAGCACGTCGGCGTTGCGGATCAATGGGAAGAATTGCAACTCGCCCCGCAACCGATCGATGAAGAACACCTTGATCACGAACAGGGCCGCGAGGGCTGCGATCGCACCGATCAGCGCCTCGACCATGCCCTCGATCAGGAAGGGCACGCGGATGCGCCAGTTCGTGGCGCCCACGAGCCGCATGATGCCGATCTCCTTGCGGCGGGCGAACATGCCCATGCGTAGCGTGTTCGCGACGAGCGCGATCGCGGAGGCGAGCATGATCACCGCGATCGACAGCACCCCGATCGACAGCACCCGGGTGATCGCGGTCAACCGATCGAGCAGATCTCGATAGTCCGAGACGTCACGCACTCCCGGTTCGGCGCACTGGATCTCCTGGGTCACGCCGTCGGCCTCGCATCCGAGCGCGGCTGTGATCTGCTCGAACTGCGAGGGGTCGGCGAGGTTGATGCGCAACGACGTGGGGATCGCCTTCTCGCAATCGACGCCTTCCTGGAAGACCGGCTGTCCTTCGAACAGCTCGCGGTAGGCCGCGCAGGTCTCGACCTTGTCCCAGTACTCGATCGAGCCCACGGCGTCGAGCTGTTGCAGGTTCGTCTGGATGCGCGTGACCGTGTCGGGGCGAGCCGGATCGTCGAGGTACACGGCGACCTGTACGTTGCCGGTCCATGCCTCGATCACCAGGTCGAACTGACGTGCGATCAGCAGCGCGAGCCCGAAGAGAAACAGGGCGATGAACGCGGTCGACATCGCTGCGAAGGCCACGACGCCGTTGCGACGGAGCCCTGACGCCGTCTCTCGGAAGTAGTAGTCGAGCCGCATCAGCTATAGACGCCCCGCGACTGATCGCGCACGACATGGCCCTTGTCGAGCTCGATCACGCGCTTGCGCATCGCGTCGACGATCGCTTGGTCGTGCGTGGCCATCACCACCGTGGTGCCGATGCGGTTCACCTTGTCGAGCAGTCGCATGATGTCGACGCTCGTGTTGGGGTCGAGGTTGCCGGTGGGCTCGTCGGCGAGCAGCACCAACGGACGGTTCACGCACGCCCGGGCGATCGACACGCGCTGCTGCTCGCCGCCCGACAGCTCGTCGGGGTAGTTGTTGACCTTGTCGCCGAGCCCCACGTACTCGAGGATCTCGGGCACGCGTTGGTCGATCACGTGCTTCTGTTTGCCGATCACCTCGAGGCCGAACGCCACGTTGTCGAAGACGGTCTTGTCGGTGAGCAGCTTGTAGTCCTGGAACACCGTGCCCACGTTGCGCCGCAGCTTCGGCACGTCCCACGACGACATCTTGTTGAGGTTCTTGCCCCCGACGTAGATGTCTCCCCTGGTGGTCGCTTCTTCCTTGAGCAGCAGGCGGATCATCGTGGACTTGCCCGATCCTGACTGCCCGACGATGAAGACGAACTCACCCTTCTGTACCTCGACGCTAACGTCGGTGAGGGCGGTAACGCCATTCTTGTAGGTCTTCGTGACACGCTGAAGACTGATCATCGGCACCTCGGAAACGTGGGGAAGGAAGAACCGGTCAACCCTATCAGACCTCCCTCAGCCGCCCGGGAGGCGACTCCGTAAGCTGGGTCCACATGGGCGCGACTCGGCTGGCACCGCCGCTGCGAACGGGAGACGACCCGCCCGATGCTGACGGCCGAGTGCGACGGGCGGCGGCATCAGTCGCCGGCCCCGCCGTCATCGTCGTTGGTGTGCTGTTCGCGCTGCGGGGCTTCGTGTTCGCGGACCGCCTGAGCGACGGCCACCCCGACATCCTCACGTTCTGGCTCCCCCGCTTCTCCTTCCTCGGACGTTCGATCGCGGCCGGGCACGTGCCGTTGTGGAACCCCTTCGAGATGGCCGGCTACCGGTTCGCGGCCGATCCACAGAGCGGCTGGCTTTCCCTGGTGCCCATGGGGCTGTTCTCTCAGCTCGGCCCGGCCGTCGCGATGCGCGCGTTGATAGTCGTCAACCCGATGATCGCCGGGCTCGCCCTCTTCTCGTTCCTGCGCATCGAGCGCCTCTCGCGACTCGCCGCCACGGCGGCGGGCATGTCCCTCGCGATGCTCATGTGCACCTCGGAGATCGTGATCTCGATGCCGTTCGCGGGAGCCATCGCGTGGACGTGCGTGGCGCTCGCCGGCGCAGCCGGCTACAGGCGGGCGACACGCTGGCCGGCGCGCCTCGGCTGGCTGGCGATCGGAGGTCTCGCCTGGTCGCAGGTCGCGACCGCCCACCTGAGCCACGGCCTCGTCGTGTGCACCGCCCTGCTGGTGGCCTACCTCGCCGCCGGCGCGGTGTTCGACGTGCGCGATCACGACGTGGCGGCGCCTTCGGCGGTCGGGCGATCCGCGCTGTTCCTCGTCGCGCTGCCGCTGCTCTCGGTCGCGGTGCTGCTCCCTCACATGGACGCGCTGCGATCCTCGAGCCTCGCCGCCGGATACGACCGCCTGGGGGATGCGAGCGGGGCGGTCGGTGGTGGCGGCGATGGCGGGTCTATCCAGTCGAACGGCGTGTGGGCGGCATGGCCGCTCGCGTTCGGGGCGACGCCCGGCGCCTACGCGGGAGCGACCATCCTGCTCGGCGTGCCGCTCGCGCTGCGCGCGCGGCGGCGGCGGGCGCTGGTCTGGGCCTTCGGCGGCGCCCTCGTGCTCACGTGGGTGCTGATGCTCGACATCGTGGTCGGCGCCCCGTGGGTCCGCGACATCGTCCTGCGTATCCCCTTCGGCGACGTCTACCTTCACAACCCGGGCCGCCTGCGATACCTCGCCGTGATCGCGCTGCCGGTGCTGGGCGCCGTCGGCATCCAGGGCCTGCGCGAGGACCCGCTCGACCCGAGGCCGGCGGTCCGCTGGCTCGCGGGAGGAGCCTTCTTGTGGCTCGGCGTGCCACTGCTCGCGCTCGCGTACCCGCCGCGACTCATCGTGCTCGCCGTCGGCCTCACCGTCGGCGCGTGGGCGCTGCTCCAGCTCTCGGCGCACCGGCGCGCATGGTCGGGGGTCGTCGTGGGTGGGGTGCTCGCCTTCGAGCTCATCGTGAGCGCGGTCTTCTCGCAGCTCACGCCCGCGGGCGAAACGGTCATGCTGGGTCTGGAAGCCGGCACGCACCCGAACCTGATGCCCCAACCGCTGCCCTTGCCACAGATCGACGCTTCCGCCTTCGTCGCGCCGACCGCGTTCGTGCCTCGCCTGTTCGCCACGCACGACCGCTACCTGACGTGGGCGCCGCCGGCTTCCTCGTTCGAGAAGGGCTACCTGTTCATGCAGATCGAGTCCGATTGGCCGGCGCTCGCCATGGAACGCGGCACCTTGTTCGGAGCCCACGACACACTCGGCTACAACCCGGTGCAGCTCCGCCGCTACTGGAGCTACCTGCGCGCACGCACACCGCTGCCCGTCTTCTACAACGCCGCTGTGATCGACGTACCGACACTGCGAGACGTGCGACTGCTCGGGGTCCGCTACCTGGTCGTGCCGACCGGCATCGCGCCGCCTCTCGACGGCCGGCTCGTCGAGCGAGCCGACGGGTACGACCTCGTCGAGATGCGGGGCTGGCAGCCTCGGGTCTCGGTCGTGCCGAGCTTCCAGGTGGTGGGCGATGAGACGAGCGCGCTGCGCGAGGTGCTTTCGCCGTCGTTCGATCCGGCGCGTCTCGCGGTTCTCGAGCAGGATCCCGGCATCGCGCCCAGCGTCGGAACAGACCTTGCGCTCATGCCCGAGGTTGCGCAGGGCATCGCTGCGTACTCCGAGACCTCACCCGAGAGCGTGATGATCGACGTGCAGGCGACGGCGCCCTCGATCGTCGTCGTGCGCACGTCGTTCGACGACGGATGGCAGGCGACGGTCGACGGGAAGCCCGCCACGGTGATGCCCGTCGACGGCCTCCTGCAGGGCGTGGCCGTGGAAGCGGGTGAGCACGAGGTGCGCCTGACCTACCGGGACGATGCGGTGACCTGGGGGTGGCGCCTGGGTGCTTTCCCGTGGCTGCTTCTCGCGACCGCGGGCGCGATCACGCTCATCGTGGAACGGCGCCGGCCACGGCAGGCTCGCTCTCATGCACGGACCCATCGGGCCCGAGATGGCGCCGGCCGATAACGAACGCGAGCCCGTAGGCGAACGCGACGGCCACGAGCAGCAGGCGATACCCGGTCGCGATCGCGACATACTCCAGCACGCCCCCGAGCATCGCGCCGAGCAGGTTGGCCCCGAACGCGACCGTCGAGGCGCCCACGTTGCGGAACCGCTGCGCGAAGATCAGGTTGGCGACGAAGACCGGCGCGAACGCCACCGCCACGCTCGCGAGGAACCGAGTGGCGACCGGCAGACCCAGCAGGGAGGCAGGCGGCACGAGCCACGCCACGGCCAGACACGCGAGCAGCGCGACGTACATCGCCGCGGGCGACGGCAGTCGCACCCGCCGCGCCAGCTCGACGGCGGCGAGCACCGCCATCAGGATGCCCGCGAACACCAACGAGTTCACGAACCACGTTGTGCCGAACAACAGGGCGAACTGCACCACGTTCTTCGTCTCCAGCAGCAGGAACGCCGCACCCATGCAGAACAGGTCGGCATACGGGCGCATGCGCGAGAGCGGCACGCCCGATGACACCCGCACCACGACGAGTGACGCGGCAACGATGGCCCCCAACCACCAGAGGTAGAACGCGGGGATCATGCGGCCGATGACGTAGGGGAACGGCCGGTCGTCTGTGGAAGGCTCGGGCACCTCCCCCGCCGGCGCCCATGGGGTCGTGCAGTCGATGTCGCCGGCCTGACGTCCGATCGTGAGGACCGACTGCAGCCGGGGGCCCAACACCTCTGCCCCGTCGTCGAAACACGGCCCGTGGCCGAACACCTCACGCATCGTGTTCGCGTACCGGTCGAACACGTCGGGGCGATAGTAGTTGTACATGGCATAGACCCCACCGGGGGCGAGATGATCCCGCACCGACGTCATCGCCTCACTCGTGAACAGGTAGCTCTCGAGCCGAAGCGACCCCTGCCCGCTGACGAGCGTCAGCGAGTCGGGTAGCGCGAACAGGATGAGGTCGTACACGTCGTCGCTTCGCTCCAGGAACGCGCGTCCATCGTCGATGTGCGGCGTCACTCGCGGGTCCTGGTACGGACGTGATGAGTGGAGCTCGCTGCCTGCTCGCTGCAGGGTGGGATCGATCTCCACCGCATCGACGTGGTCCGCGCCTTGGTCCAAGGCCAGCGCGACGTCGTTGCCGTTGCCCGCACCGATGATCAGCACCGAGCCCGGCGGGCCATCGAGGTGCTGGTAGGGCTTGGAATAGAACCCCGCTCGTATCTCTGACAGCGGCAACATCGACTGGTGGGGTAACGAGTTCACTCGGATGGGGATGCGCCCATCTCGTTCCTCGTACACGGACACACGGTAGTAAGGAGACCACACGTCGGTCGACGCGATCGACCCGAACGCGAGCACCAGCACGGTCGCTGCAACCGCCGCCGTGCCGCCGACGTAGCGTGCACCCGACGACAGCCCGAGGAAGCCGACCCCGAGCACTACGCCCCACACGAACGGGCCCACGCCGAGGAACGACAAGCCGGAGAACACGACGATGCCGAGCAGGCTGCCGGCGATGTCGAGTCGATAGGCCTCGAGAGGCTCGAAGCGCTCGAACAGCTCAGCGACGCCACGGGCGATGCAGGCCATGACCCAGGTCGTGCCGAGGAACAGCACCGGCAGCACGACCCAGGTCGGCGGCGCAGGCAGTCCGAAGAGCGTTTCGAGGTCTCGTTCCGTGCCGAACCCCTTGGTCACCCGCAGGGCGAAGACCGCGCCGGCGAACAGGGCGAACGAGGCCGGCGCCGCTCGGAACGCGAATCGGCTCGACCGCGAGCCGAGGAACCCCACACCGATGCCGAGGAAGCTCGCGAGCAAGATGAAGTTGGTGAAGTAGGCGACGTAGATCTGGTAGGCGGCGACCCATCGGATCAGCGCCAGTTCCGCGAACAGCATCACGAAGCTCGCCACGACGAGCCGGAAACGGTCGGACCGCACGTCGATCACGACGAAGTGCCGGCCTCAGACGCCCGGCGTCGGAGCTCTGCCTCGATGAACCGGTCGATGTCGCCATCGAGGACCCGCTGGGGGTCGCCCATCTCCTCATCGGTCCGGTGGTCTTTGACCATCTGATACGGCGCCAGCACGTACGAGCGGATCTGCGACCCGAAATCGACGGCCTTGCGCTCCCCGCGGATCGAGTTCATCTCTTGCTCACGCTTCTGACGGTCACGCTCGGCGAGACGCGCCTTCAGGATGCGCATGGCGACCGCCTTGTTCTGAAGCTGCGACCGTTCGTTCTGGCACGCGGCGACGAGCCCAGTCGGGATGTGGGTGATGCGCACGGCTGAATCGGTGGTGTTCACCGACTGGCCGCCCGGGCCGCTCGAGCGATAGACGTCGATGCGGAGCTCGTCGGCAGGGATGTCGATGTCTTCTTCGGCGGACTGCTCGAGCATCGGGATCACGTCGAGCGAGGCGAACGACGTGTGCCGGCGCTTCTGCGCGTCGAACGGGCTGATGCGCACGAGCCGGTGCACGCCGCGCTCGGCCGACAGCTGCCCGTAGACGTTCGTGCCGCTCACGGTGAACGTGGCCGACTTGATGCCCGCCTCGTCGCCGTGCTGGATGTCATCGACCTCGGCGTCGAAACCCTCCCGTTCGGCCCACCGTGTGTACATGCGCAGCATCATCTCGGCCCAGTCCTGGCTCTCGGTGCCTCCCGCGCCCGCGTTGATCGTGGCGATCGCATCGGAAGCGTCATAGGGCCCCGAGAGGAGCGCGGCCAGCTCGAGCTTGTCGACGTCGGTTCCGAGCGCCTTGACCGAGCCCGCGAGCTCGCGCTCGAGCTCGGCGTCGGAACCATCGGCCAACAGCTCGTCGATCGCGAGGGCGTCATCGACCCGCGCGATCAGCTTGTCGTAGCCGCCGACGACGTCGTTCAGGCGAGAAAGCTTCGACGTGACCTGCTGGGCCCGTTGCGGGTCGTTCCAGAGCGACGGATCAGCAGCGTGGGTCGCGAGATCATCAGCCTCGGCGCGCTTGCCGTCGACGTCAAAGGAACTCCTTGGCGGCCAGCACGCGCTCGCGCAGCTTCTGGAGTCGCTCCGTGTGCTCGCTCATCGCGCCGCGCATCCTAGCAGCGGCCTGCTGGGCTACCGTTCCCCGGTGACCTGACGATGATGCCGATGATGGTTCAAGCCCTCGATCACGCCCTTCACGCCCGGGCGTGCGACGCGATCGTCGCGGGCCTGCCGGCATGGTTCGGCAACGCCGAAGGGATCGCGGAGTGCGCGGCCGCGGTTCGCGCCCACGACGGCCTGGTGGCCGTTGGAGGCGGCGAGGTCGTCGGCTTCCTCACCTTCCAGCGCCCCACGGCCGGCGCCGGAGAGATCACCTGGATGGCAGTTCGAGCCGATCGACGTGGCGCCGGCGTCGGCACAGAGCTCGTCGCTCGGCTCGACTCGGTCGTGCGGGGCGATACCGAAACCCTGTTCGTGAAGACCCTTTCGGATCGCGACGGCGACCCAGGCCCGGAATACGCGGCGACGCGGGCGTTCTACCTGGCTCGCGGGTTCCGCCCGATGGCCGAGCTCGACATCTGGGGCCCCGGGAACCCGTGCCAGCTCCTCGGTCGCCGGCTCACGTCTGCGCGACGCTGACGCGCCTCAGACGGTGGCGCCGTGACACTTCTTGTACTTCTTGCCGCTGCCGCACGGGCAGGGGGCGTTGCGCGGCACCTTGTCGCTCACCGCTTGGTTCGCGGTCGCCGTCGCGGGACCGCCGGCCTTCGCCGCGCGTTGCCCGCCGGCCTCTTCGACTTCGGCGCGGTTGTCCTGCACGCGTGAGGGCTGCGGCGCCTGCTGCGGGGCCTGATCCTCGCCCTGACGGACGAACTCCACCCGATAGATGTAACGGACGAAGTCGGCCCGGATCGAATCGGTGAGCCCCTGGAACATGTCGTAGGCCTCGCGACGGTACGCGGTGATCGGGTCCTGCTGTGCGAGGGCCCGAAGGTGGATGCCTTCCTGCAGGTAGTCCATCTCGTAGAGGTGTTCGCGCCACTTGGTGTCGGTGATGTTCAGCAGCACGACGCGCTCGAGCTCGCGCATCGTCTCGGGGGTGACGGCCTGCTCCTTCTCCTCGTACCGCGCGATCGCGTCCCCGAGGAAGAGCTCGACCAGCTCATCGGTGCCGGCGGCCTGCCTCGCCTGCTCCTCGGTGACCTGCACCGGGTAGATCTCGAGCAACGCCGTGAACAGAGCGCCGAGATCCCATTCCTCCGGGAAGACATCGGCGGGGCAGTGGCTCTCCACGACACCGGTGACGAGGTCCTCGACGAACCCGACCGACTCCTCGCGCAGGTCTTGCCCCTCGAGGATCTTTCGGCGCTCGCCGTAGATCGCCTCGCGCTGGCCGTTCATGACCTCGTCGTACTTCAACACGTTCTTGCGCCGCTCGTAGTTGAGCTCCTCGATCTGCTTCTGGGCGTTCTCGACAGCCTTCGAGACCATCTTCGCCTCGATCGGCTCGTCGTCGGGCCACTTCAGGCGCGCCATGATCGAGGCCACGCGGTCGCTCGCGAACATACGCATGAGGTCGTCCTCGAGGGACAGGTAGAACCTCGACTCCCCCGGGTCGCCCTGGCGCCCGGAACGACCGCGGAGCTGGTTGTCGATGCGACGCGACTCGTGCCGCTCGGTGCCGAGCACGAACAAGCCGCCGTGCTCGATCACGTCGTCGTGCTCCGCGTCGGTCTGCGCCTTGAACTTCGCGAGGATCGGCTCGTACTCAGCCTCGTAGACGGCACGATCCTCCTCTGCCATCTCGAAGAGCAGGTAGGCGTCGTTGTCCCAATCGCGGGCGGCCATCTCCTGACGCGCGAGGTACTCGGGGTTGCCGCCGAGCAGGATGTCGACGCCTCGTCCGGCCATGTTGGTCGCGACCGTGACCGAGCCCTTACGCCCGGCCTGTGCGACGGTGACCGCTTCCTTCTCGTGGTTCTTGGCGTTCAGCACGTTGTGCGGGATGCCGCGCCGGTTCATGAGGCCCGACAGCAGCTCGCTCTTCTCGATCGAGACGGTGCCGACGAGGATCGGCTGGCCGCTCTCGTTCCGCACCTTGAGGTCCTCGACCACGGCGTTCCACTTCGCCTCTTCACCTTTGTAGGTCAGGTCGTGCTAGTCCCCGCGCACGTTCGGCTGGTTCGTGGGGATCTCGACGACCGAGATCTTGTAGGTTTCCTCGAACTCGGTGAGCTGGGTCTTCGCCGTGCCCGTCATGCCCGAGAGCTTGTCGTACATCTTGAAGTAGTTCTGGATCGTGACCGTGGCGAGGGTCTGGTTCTCTTCCTTGATCTTCACGCCTTCCTTGGCCTCGATCGCTTGGTGCAGCCCCTCGGAGTAACGCCGGCCTTCGAGCACGCGCCCGGTGAACTCGTCGACGATCTTCACCTCACCGCCCGTGACCACGTACGCGACGTCGCGCTTGTACAGCTCCTTGGCCCGCAGCGAGTTCTGCAGGTGATGCACCAGGGTCGTGTTCGCGTGGTCGTAGAGGTTCTCGACGCCGAGCATCTCCTCGACCTTGCCCACGCCTTCCTCTGTGATCGCGATCTGGTACTTGGACTCCTCGACCTCATAGTCCTCGTCGCGTTTGAGCCGGGGCGCGATGCGCGCGAACGTCACGTACCACTTCGCGGAATCGCGCACCATGCCGCTGATGATCAACGGCGTGCGCGCCTCGTCGATCAGGATCGAGTCGACCTCGTCCACGATCGCGAAGTTGTGCCCGCGCTGCACGGTCTCGTCCAGGCGCATCGCCATGTTGTCGCGCAGATAGTCGAAGCCGAACTCGTTGTTCGTGCCGTAGGTGATGTCGGCCGCGTAGGCAGGACGGCGCTGCGCGGGCGACATCGTGGACTGGATCAGACCCACGTCGAGCCCGAGGAACCGGTAGATGCCCCCCATCCACTCCGAGTCCCGCTTGGCCAGGTAGTCGTTGGTCGTGACGAGGTGCACACCCTTGCCCGAGATCGCGTTGAGGTAGCCGGGAAGCGTGGACACCAGCGTCTTGCCCTCGCCGGTCTTCATCTCCGCGATGTTGCCCTGGTGCAGGGCAGCGCCGCCCATGAGCTGCACGTCGAAGTGCCGCTGGCCGATCGTTCGGCGCGCGGCCTCGCGGACGGTGGCGAATGCCTCCGGAAGCAAGTCGTCGAGCGACTCTCCACCGGTGGCACGCTGCTGCAGCTCGCCGGTCCGGGCCCGAAGCTCCTCGTCGGAAAGATCCTCGACCTCGGGCTCGAACGTGTTCACGAGCTGCGCGATCGACTCGAGGTTCTTGAGCTTGCGGCCTTCGCCGATGTTGGAAAGCTTGTCGAGTACCGGCACACCAGGTCCCTTCGGCGCCGTGGGATCGAACGGTCAGCCTTCGATTCTATCGGCCCTGTGGTTCACGCCCGGGAACGCCGGCCGCCTCCCGGTCCTGTCGGGCCATGCCTACCACGCGGTCGAAACCAAGGCGTTCGTAGAAGCTTGCGGTGTCCTCGTCGCAACAGAGGTACGTGCCGTAGATCGGCCCTGATGCTCGGGTGATCCGTCGAACGAGCTCACTCCCGATCCCACGCCCACGGTGGCTTCTGGCGACTTCCACGAGGGGGATGAAACAGAAGAGGGCATGATCGGTGATCGCCGTCGCGAAGCCCACCAGCCGGTCGCCGTCGAACGCCAAGACACAAGCATCGGCCTCGCTGATCGCAGCGAGACAGCGCTCGGGGGCGGGGGCGGCACGCCATCCCTCGAAGAGCTCGGCCAGATCGTCGACGGACAGCTCCGTCGGATCATCGGCGTAGACGATCGAGTCCTTGGACATGTGCATCAGATCGGGTCGGTGAGCGCGCCGAGACGTTCGATCAACCGGGCGTTCTCCGCGTAGTCGACCGGGCACGCGATGATCGAGACCGTGTCGTCGTCGAGCGCCTTGCGGAGCGTCGGCGCGAGCTCTGCGGCCGATGCGATCTCGTACCCCTTCGCGCCGAAGCTCTCCGCGAGCTTGACGAAGTCCGGGTTCGAGAAGGAGACCGCCGCCTGCCGGCCGAATTCGATGTCCTGCTTCCAGCCGATCAGGCCGTAACTGCCGTCGACCCACACCAAGACCACGAAGTGCACGCCTTCGCGAACGGCGGTTTCGATCTCGGCCATGCTCATCGCGAACGCTCCATCGCCCATGGCCGCCAGCACCTTCCGCTTGGGGTGCACCAGCTTCGCGGCGAACGCGCCGGGCAACGAGAACGCCATCGTGGCGAGACCGTTCGAGATCAGGCAGGTGTTCGGGCGGAGGGTGGGGTACAGGCGAGCCATCCACATCTTCACGGCGCCCGTGTCGCAGAGCACGATGTCGTCCTCGCCGAGCACCGAGCGGATGTCGGAGACGATCCGTGCTGGCGCCAAAGGAAAGGCATCCTCGGTCGCGCCATGTTCGAGCTCCTCTCGCACGAGGCCGCGCGCGGGGAAGATCTCACCCTTGATGTCGTGCACCGAGCTCGCGGCCCCGATGGCGTCGAGGGTCTCGCCGATGCTTCCCTGCACCCCCACTGCAAGCGTGTAGTTCGCGTCGACCTCGGCGACCGTACGGTGCACGTGCACGATCTGCTTGTCGGCGAGCGGGTTCCAACGGGCGGGCGAGTACTCGACCAGGTCGTAGCCGACGGCGACCACGACGTCGGCGCGGTCGAACCCGAAGTTCGCGTAGTCCTTCACCATGAAGCCGATCGTGCCGAGCGCGTTCGCGTGGTTGTCGGGGAACACCCCCTTGCCGAGGAAGGTCGTCGCCACCGGCATGTTGAGCCGCTCGCTGAATCTGATGAGCGCCTCGGTGGCGTCGTCTCGAGCCACCCCCGGACCCGCGAGCACCACCGGATGCTTCGCCCCGGCGAGCACGTGGGCGGCCCGATGCACCTGACCGTCGTCGGGCGAGGAGTCGACCGGCGTGTTCACCCGGAGCACCGGAGCGTCGGTCTGAAGCTCTGCGACGTCCTCCGGCAGCACGAGGAACGTGGCGCCCGGCGGCTCGGTCGTGGCCTGCTTGAACGCCTTGCGCACCATCTCAGGCGCGGCGCCGCCCACCGTGACCATGTCTCCCCACTTCGTGATAGGCCGGAAGAGCGAGACGAGATCGACGAACTGGTGCGACTGCTTATAGACGCGATCGAGGCTCGCCTGCGCCGTCAGGGCGACCAGCGGGTGCGAGTCGAGCTGGGCGTTGGCCACGCCGAGCATCAGGTTGATCGCGCCAGGCCCGAGCGTGGCCAGGCAGACGCCGGGCTTGCCGGTGAGCGCCCCATAGGTGTCGGCCATGAACGCGGCGCCGCGCTCGTCACGGGTGGTGATGAACCGGATCGAGGAATCGGCGAGCGCGTCGATGACGTGCAGGTTCTCCTCGCCGGGAAGCCCGAACACGACCTCGACGCCCTCGTTCTCGAGGCACTCCACGATCGCGCGCGCGACGGTACGACTGGTCGAGCTCACGATGCCAGGGTAACGGAGTGGCGGATCAGGCCTGCGGCGCCGCGACCTGACGGGTGAGTTGGCTGTGGCCCACATGCTCGCGCAGGTGCGCGAGAGCATGCAGCATCGCCCAGGCCGCAGTCACCGGCTCCTGATCCCCGTCGTCAAGCTCGTCGAACCGCCACGTCGGGATGCCCGTTCTGGCGGGCTCGAACGTGTCCGCGGCGTCGAGGAGCGCGCGGCATTCCCCAGCCGTCGCATCGAACCACGACAGGAAGGCATCGACGTCGTCGACCACGACCAGGAATTCAGCGGGTCGGTCGCGCGCAGGAAGCTCTGCGCCGGTCGCGAGGCTGAGCCACGACCGCGTGCTGTACAGAGCGTGGGTCGCCAGCACCGCGAGATCATTGGTCTCATCATCGCCGGGCCGGCGCTTGAGCTGCTCCGCGGTGCAGCCCGCGACCGCCGAGCGGAGCTCATCGAGGGAGTCGCCCAGGATGTCGCGCGCGGCCTCGATCGTCGCGTCGGCCACGGTCAGCTGATCTCGATCATCTTCTCGCGCACGGCGTACACGACCGCTTCCATGCGCGAATGCAGGTGCAGCTTCTCGAGGATGTTGCGGATGTGGTTCTTCACCGTGTTCTCGCTGATGAAGAGCTGCTTCGCGATGTCGCGGTTGTTGAGTCCCTGGGCCACCAGCCGCAGCACCTCCATCTCGCGGTCGGTGAGCCGGGGCGCCGGCATGCGCGGTTGCTCCTTGGCCGACTTCGACATCGCGGCGAACTCGGAGAGCAGCTTCGAGGCCATGCTCGGCGAGATGCGCGACTGGCCAGCCCACACGCTGCGGATCGCGTCGGAGACTTCCTCGATCGGGATCTCCTTCAGCAGATAGCCGCTCGCGCCCGCCTTGATGGCGTCGTAGAGGTCGCCTTCTTCATCGCTGATCGTGAGCATCAAGATCTTGCAGTGCGGAAGCAGCTCCTTGATCTGACCGGCCGCCTCGATGCCCGATCGCTTGGGCATGCGCACGTCCATGAGCACGACGTCGGGCATCGTCTCCTGCGCGCGCTCGACCGCCTCGGCGCCGTCGGAAGCCTCACCCACCAGCTCGATGTCGGATTCCTGCTGAAGCACCATCTCGAGCCCACGGCGGAACAGCGCATGATCATCGACCACCATCACCCGGAGCTTCTCGGGCGTCTCGTTCGGATCCTTGGTCACCGGTCCCCCTCTGTCTCAGCCCTCTGCATCGGTATCGGAATCTGGATCGGCAGGCGGGGCACTCTGGTGGGCGGAGTCTAGTGCGGTCCGATGCACCGAGCGCCGGCGCTTGCCGTGGTGGTCGCGGAGCTGTCGCTCGAGCTTGTCGGCGACACGGTCGATCGCGGTCGTCACGTCGGGGGCTTCGGCATGTGCCCGGAACGTCTTGCGAGGGATATGCAGCGCGGCCTCGACCCGCTTCACGCCGTCGAGCTTCGGGTAGTGCTCGGCGATCAGCTCCAGGTCGATGCGCGTGGTTCGGGGCTCCATGCGCTCGAGATGCGCGAGCTTGTGGCCCGCGGTTGCCCGCACCTCGTCGGTCACCGGGAGTCCCCGGCCAGTGAAGGTTAGATCCATACGCGTGTCCGTCGTCTCCCGTTCCGTCGGGCGGGCCCTCGGCCGGCTGACCTGGTCTTTTGCCCCACACCCGCCTGCGGGGGCGTTGGCCGCCGATCGCGAGGACCGGTGACTCCCACCCTCTCTCGCCCGAAGACGAGGCAGGACTTACCTCTAAACCGCGCCATGCTCAGCGACCAAGGGTCGCCTTACGTGGGTCGTTTCGCCCGCGGCTGGCGTCGACTACCGGGGATGATCCCCGGGCAACCACAGACCCGGACGAGGGCCCGGTCGAGTATAGGCCGGTCGCCCCGCGCGCAGGAGCGCCCGGGCGGCGGCAACGAGCATGACCTGCGACGCGCCGGCCTCGAGCAGCGCCTCGGCGCACGCGGCAGCCGTCGCTCCCGTCGTGAGCACGTCGTCGACGAGCAGCACGTTCGCGGGCACCGCAACGCGATCTGGAACGACGAACGAGCCCCGCATGGCGGCTCGCCGCTCGGCAGCGTCGCGCTTGGCCTGGGCGCCGGTCGCCTGCACCCGCCGGAGAAGGCCCCTCACCGGAAGGCGGGCCTGCCGGCCAACCTCGACCGCCAACACCTTCGCCTGATCGAAGCCTCGCTCGGCCTTTCGGCGGCGGGTAAGCGGCGCCCACGTCACGACGTCGGCGCCGCTGGGAACGCAGGTGCTCATGGCGGCGCCGAGCGCCCGGGCGACGCCGCGCACGCCCCGATACTTCAGGTGATGCACCGACTGGCGCGCGGGCCCCTCGAACGCGAACGGCGCCCGGGCGCGCGCGATCGCATCGGGCGGGCACTCACGACATCGGGTGACGGGACCGGCCGGTGAGGGGGCTCCGCACCGATCGCACCACGGGGGCGAGAGGGAGATGAGCGCGTCTCGACATCGGTCGCAGAAGGGCCACGCTCCGGCGCCGCACCCCGCACATCGAGGCGGGAAGACCACGTCGAGCGCTCGCTTCAGCACGAGCCGACGGTACCGGCGGGGTGCGACATGGATCGTCGGAACTAGGAAAGGTCGACCTCCAGGGGACGATCGGCCCCCCGAGCCGTGATCTCGAGCTGCGACCGGGTCTTCGCGACCGGGTAGGTCGTGACCTGTCCTCGGCCGGTGCCGGGGTCGAACTCTTCGTCGATCTGGGACAGCGTGATGTCGCCAGCCGCGAGCGCGAGCCCGACCCGCGCGGCCGCCTGGTAGGTCACCCGCACTGAGTCGGTGGCGCACTCGATCTGCTCGATCGTGAGGCTGGTCGTGCCAGCAGTGATCGCCTGATCGACAGCGGTGGCGCCGCGTCGCATCGACCCGCGCGGCCATGCGATGACGAAACGGTTCCCGGATCGAACCACGCCGTCGTCGCCATCGACGACCACGTCGAGCTCGAGCTGGTACCACCCCGGCGCAAGTTCGAGGAGCGGCACCTCGAACGGCACGAACAGATCGAGGTGCGGCGCCACGTCGAGCGTCACGGGTTCCACGCCCATGGGTTGGCCTGGGGCGCCGGTCAGCTCTGCAACGCGGGCGGCCCCGATCCGCACCTGGTGGGGGTTGCGGTCCGCTCCGCTCAGCACGAACGCACCCTTGAGCGTGGCTGGGAACCGCTCGTAGTGCGCGCGTATCGAGACCCGTCCTTCCATGGTCTAGGTGCCCTGTTCCCAGCTCTGCAGGTAGTGCTCCTGCTCAGGGGTCAGCTCGTCGATCTCGATCTCCATCGCCCGCAGCTTGAGGCGCGCGACCTCCTTGTCGATGTCGGCGGGAACCGGGTAGACGCGGGGCTCGAGCTGTCCCCTGTTCGCGACCACCCATTCCGCCGAGAGCGCCTGATTCGCGAACGACATGTCCATGACCGCCGCCGGGTGTCCTTCGGCTGCCGTGAGGTTCACGAGGCGGCCTTCCCCGAGCAGGTACACGCGACGCCCGTCGGCGAAGGTGTGCTCGTCGACGAACTCACGCACCCGTCGCACGCCGCCGGTGGCGAGCAAGGCGAGTGCGGCCTTGTCGATCTCCACGTCGAAGTGCCCTGAGTTCGCGAGCATCGCGCCGTCGTGCATCAGCTCCATGTGCTCCCTGCGGATCACGCTGGTATCGCCGGTTAGCGTGATGAAGATGTCGCCGATCCGGGCTGCGTCACGCAGCGGCATCACCCGGTAGCCCTCCATGACGGCCTCGATCGCCGCGGTCGGATCGACCTCGGTGACGATCACATGGGCGCCCATGCCTCGGGCACGCGAGGCCACGCCGCGACCGCACATGCCGTAGCCGCAGACGACGATCGTGCGTCCGGCCAACAGCCGATTCGTCGCCCGCATGATCGCGTCGATCGTCGACTGGCCGGTACCGAAGCGGTTGTCGAACAGGTGCTTCGTGTCGGCGTCGTTCACGCTGACGATCGGGTAGTGCAGCGCACCGTCGGCCGCCATCGCGCGCAGCCGGATCACACCAGTGGTGGTCTCCTCGGTGCCGCCGATGATCTCAGCGATCTGATCCTCGCGCTGCTTGTGGAGCACGCTCACCATGTCGGCACCGTCATCCATCGTGATGTTGGGCCTGATGTCGAGCACCGCATCGATGTGCTTGAAGAAGGTGTCGGTGTCCTCTCCCTTGATGGCGTAGGTGTCGATGCCGGCATCCACCAGAGCGGCTGCCACATCGTCCTGCGTCGAGAGCGGGTTCGAGGCGCACAATGCCACCTGGGCGCCTCCCCCCTGCAGCGTGAGCATCAGGTTCGCGGTCTCGGTCGTGACGTGCAGGCATGCGCCCACACGGATGCCGTCGAGCGGCCGCTCCTTCTCGAAGCGCTCCTTGATCAACGCGAGCACCGGCATCTCGGCGCCCGCCCACTCGATCCGGTCGCGGCCTCGTGCAGCGAGCGAGCTGTCACGGATATCGTTCGTCATCTGGTCTCCTCTCGCGGTCACGCGGGAACGTGGGCCGCGTGATCATAGGCGTGGCATCAGATCCACGAGCAGCCTGCCCACCCAGCTCGCGGTCTCGTTGGACACGCGAACGACGTCCTCATGCTCGACGCGCTCACCGAAGGCGTTCGTGAGCGAGCAGATGCCGAGCACGCGCATCCCGAGCGCAGCGGAGGGGAGCACCTCGGGCACCATCGACATTCCGACCACCGTGGCGCCGGCGCCCTGCAGCATTGCCAGCTCGGTCGAGGTCTCGTACGCCGGCCCGCTCATCGCGGCGTAGACACCGATCGATGACGCGATGCCGAGCGCCTGGGCGCGCTCGAACGCCAGGTCGCGCAGACCTGGGTCGTAGATCTCGGTCGTCGAGATGAACGTCGGTGTGCCGTCGGGGTATCGCCACCCGCGCAGGGGCGCCGCGCCCATCATGTTCAGGTGGTCGCGCACGATCACGACGGTGCCCGCGGCTTCCCCGGGCACGAGCCCACCGACTGCGGCGGTGAGCACCATCGTGCCCGCCCCGAGCTCCTTCGCGAGCCGCGGCAGCAGCGCCGGAACATCCATGCCGTGCCTCTCGTAGTAGTGCACCCGTCCGAAGAACGCTGCGACCGGCACGCCGGCGAGATGGCCGAGCACGAGCTTGCCGGCGTGGCCCGGCACCCCCGACGCGGGGAAGCCGGGCAGGTCACCGAACGGGAAGCTCACCTTCGCCTCGAGGTGCTCGCCCAGGGCCGGGCCGAGCCCCGAACCGAGCACGACACCGGCGGCCGGCACCAGATCGGTCTCGGCACGAACGACGGCCGCAGCCTGTGCAGGGAGGTCGTCGCCAGGGCCTGGGAGTCCTGGCGCGCTCACGCCGTGGCCACCGAGTCGAGGAAGGCCTTCAGCCGCACGATCGCCTCGATCGGCGACGGATCCACCCCATGCTCGAGACCCACGTAGCAGCTCGTGAAGTCGCCCATGATCGCGAGCGAGAGGAAGCGCGCGAGCCGGGTGCGACCGGTGGCCCAGACCTCCTCGGTCACGGCGCCCGCCTCACGGGCGATCTCGAGTGAGATCGGGAACCGGACCGCGACGTCGGGGTGCTCGGCTTCGTCGCGGAGCGCGATCACGAACGAATCACGCCCGCGGCCGTCGGACCAACCCACCACCTCGTTGTGATCGAGCTCGGGAAGCGCCGCCGCCCATGAGGGCACCTTGCCGTTCTCGTTCATCTGCGCCTTCCACCGTGCGGCCGCCGCGGACCCGACGCCGTCGGCACCCCAGATCACCGGCTGGCGTTCACCGATCCTCGATGCGAGTGCCTTGGCCTCGTTCCGCTCGACCGGGACCTCAGGCCCGAGCGCTTCGACGAGTAGCTCCAGCACTGCGATCGAATCCGCCACGTCGTCAGCGAGCGTCGGAAGCAGACCCACCTGCTCCATGGTGCCGAGCAACGCGAAGGCGAGATACCCGAGCGCCGCGCGCGGCAGGTAGCCGCCGGGGATGCGGACCGACGTGATACCGAGCTCATCTGCGCGCTCGGCGAGCCTTCCCCCCGATGTGATCGGCACGATGCGGGCGCCGCGAGCTCGAGCCTCCTCGAAGCACGACAGCGTCTCCGCGGTGCCACCCGAGTACGAGGAGGTGATCACCATGCTGTGGGGACCGATCCACGCGGGCAGGACCGGTGACCGAGTGACCTCGACCGGCACCACCAGGCGGTCACCGTAGGTGGCGCGGAGCACGTCGCCGGCGATACCCGAGCCTCCCATGCCGCAGAACGCCACCGCCGTCACGCCATCGGCCAGCGGCAACCCATCGGTGGCCATGGCCGCCTCGTAGCCGACCCGGGCATGCTGTGGCAAGGATGAGACCGCGCCGAGCATGTCGCTGCCGTCGAGCGCCGCCAGCGCGTCGACATCGTTCAGATCGGTCACTTGCCCCCCGGCTTCTTTTCCGGCTTCTGCGCCGGTTTTTGGGCCTCGTCGATCAGCATCACCGGGATGTCGTCGCGGATCGGGTACCCGTACCCGCACATCGTGCAGACCAAGAGCTGCTCGGACTCGCGGTAGTCGAGGTCGCCGCGGTCGTTGGGGCAGACCAGGATCTCCAGCAGCTGAGGGTCGAGGGTCACGTTCGCTCCTTGTCGTCGTCGTTGGCATCGTCGTCGCCGGCGTCGTCGCCTGCATCGCCGCGAATCAGCGAGAGCACCTCGGCGGTCTTCTCGGCCAGCAGCTCGGGGGTTCGCGCCTCGGCGTTCAGCCGGAGCAGCGGCTCGGTGTTCGAGGGCCGCACGTTGCACCACCAATCGCCGAACTCTACCGTGAGCCCGTCGAGTCGGTCCTGCCGCCCGTCGGCGTAGTGGGCCGCGATCGCCTCGATGCGCCCCTGCTGATCGTCGACCACGGAGTTGATCTCTCCCGAGGCGTCGTAGCGGCGGAGCGGGGCCAGTATCTCCGAGAGCGGGCGGGCGGCCTTCGAGAGCACCCCCAGCGCGGCGACCGCAGCGATCAGCCCCGAATCCGCCCGGTAGTTCTCTCGGAAGTAGTAGTGGCCCGAATGTTCCCCGCCGAAGATCGCGCCGGTTTCGGCCATGACCTGCTTGATGAACGAGTGGCCGACCCGGGTGCGAACGGCTTGCCCACCGTGCTCACGGATCACCTCCGGCACGGTCCAAGAACAGATCAGGTTGTGCACGATCTTGGCACCCGGCTCGCGTTCCAGCATGGCGATGGCGACGAGCGCGGTGAGCAGCGACCCGCTCACGTCGTGTGCCAGCTCGTCGATCAGGAAGACGCGATCGGCGTCGCCGTCGAACGCCAGTCCGATGTCGGCGCCGTGCTCGAGGACCGCCGCCTTCAGGTCCCTCTGATTCTCGGGATCGATCGGGTCGGCCGGGTGATTGGGGAAGGTGCCGTCGAGCTCCGGGTAGAGGTGGTGCAAGGTCACCGGTAGCCGCTCCATGACCGCCGGCACCACGAGCCCGCCCATGCCGTTCGCGGTGTCTGCCACGATCGTGAGCGGACGCATGGCGTCGACATCGACGAACGACAGCACGTGCTCGACGTAGGCGTCGAGCAGATCGCGAGGCTCCACGGAGCCCGGCTCGCCGGCGCTCGGGGGCCGCCCAGCCTCGACCATGGCTCGGATCTCGCGCAAGCCAGTGTCCTCTCCCACGGGCTTGGCGCCGGCCAGGCAGAACTTCATGCCGTTGTACTGCTTCGGGTTGTGGCTCGCCGTCAGCATGATGCCCGGCATATCGAGCGACCCCGAGGCGAAGTAGAGCAGGTCGGTCGAGGCGAGCCCGAGATCGATGACGTCGACGCCGCTCGATGTCGCGCCCTGCCCGATCGCGGCCGCGAGCTCGGGGGAGCTCAAGCGGCAATCACGACCGACGACGATGCTCCTCGCGCCGCTCCATCGTGCGAACGCGGCGCCGATGTCGCCGACGAGGTCCGCATCGAGATCGTCGGGCACCACGCCGCGGACGTCGTACGCCTTGAAGATGCGGTCGAGATCGTGGGTCACGCCAGCATCGTACGAAGGTGGGAAGGCGGGCGTCAGGCGTGGAGGCCGCTGCCGAGGACCCGCGGGCTCCAGCCCGCGGGCATCACTTCTCGACGACGAGACCGATCACCGAGGCAAGCGGCACTTCGTCGCCGTCGCGGTACCACCACTTCGCTTCGCAATGGTGGCAGGTGCTGAACGACAGCTCGCGTCCTCCGACCGACATGGAGATGGCGATGAGATCGCCGACACGACACTGGGGGCAGGTTCCGGATTCCATGGTGGAGGTGTCGGTCGTCAGCGACCCCGAGGAACATGGCTCGACGCGGCCATTTCACTGGGCCTCATGAGCGGTGGGCTCGATAGGCTGAGGCGATGGCTCGTGGACCCCACCAGGGGGACAGCGAGGGTGGACGGCCCAGGTTTGGAGCGCTCCGCGGGTGAGGTCAAACGGCCAGCGCTGGCTCGGCGTCGGGAAGCGTCACGACCCGGGAGTCCTGCACCGACCAGCCCACCGGCGGAGTCATGCGCTCCACATGCTCCCGGCAGAGATCGAGCAGGTGGCGGTCGCGTTCAGGAAGCAGCTCGCCGATCAGGACCCGTCGCTCTTGATACAGCAGCGAAACGGTGGCGACGGGCTCAGCATCACATCGCATCTTCGCGCAGGTTCGCATCGCGCGAGCCTAGATGACACCGGTGTGATTTCCAAGCATATCGAGCCAAACGATCGAGCAGAAGACAGCGGCGAGCAGAAGACAGCGGCCGGCCCACGATCGAGCAGCAAGGTCGGTGAACGCAGTTGTACCCCGCAGTGGCGCTCCGGTTTCCCATCGCGTCGCTGCGGGGTACGACCAGAACCCTACGTGGCACGGCGCCGCCACGCAACCGTTCCGGGTGAGAAAGAGTGACAAGAACGATCCAGCCCCCAAACGATCAGAACAGTCGATCAGGGCAGTCGGTCAGGGGCAGGCGATCAGACGTTGACCGACGCGGGCGTGTCACCTTCCACGGCGTCGGCTGGGCGGGCGCCGACGACGATCACCCTGGCACCCACGTCGACCATGGGGTATAGCTCTTCGATCTCCCCGTTGTGCATCCGTATGCAGCCGTGCGATGCGTAGCTGCCGATCGAGTCGTCGGCAGGCGTGCCGTGGATGCGGATGAGTCCCGGCGCCGTGATGTAGAGCGCTCGGGTGCCCATGGGGGCGGTCGGGCCTCCGGGAACCACCGCAGGAAGGTCAGCGCCCCAGCTATCGAGGGCCGGGTTGTACCACGTGGGGTTCACGGCCTTGCGGTAGAGGTTCCAGTCGCCCTGGGGAGTGGTCCATCCGGGCATGGCAGTCGCCACCGACCACGAGCGGATCACCTCGAATCCGTCATAGAGGTAGAGCATATTCTCGTCGACCCGAACGACGATGGTGCGAGGCATGTTCCGCTCGGTGACCTTCGGCGTGACCTTCAATACCGGCAGCCTGACCTCGTTGACACCCGCTGCCCTCATCGCCGCACGCACCGATGCGCGCGCCTGTACGAAGTCGAGGGCACGTCCTGGCCGAGACCTCTGGAAACGAACCTGACCCTCGTCAAGAGTGACATCGGCGTTCTGCGGCTTGCGCGCCACGTCATGGGCGATGCGGGTCAACACGGCGTCGACGCGCCCGCTTCCGGAGAAATCCAGCTCGACCTCCTGGCCGATCGGGTCATCGTTGAACCGGGTCCAGAAACGGGAGAACGTGCCCATCGATTCGCCGAGCGCCAGCGCCCGATTCACTGCGCCGACGGCGTTGGAACGCTGGCCGAGCTCCTCGAGCGAGACCGTGATCCGGCGCCCTGCGGCCCGAAGCTCGATGGGCGTTCGGAGCCGGACGGTGGCCGCCTCGCGAACCGCGTCGACCGCCTCGCCCTTGGTCATGCCTCCGACGTCGACGCCGGCGATCATGACCCCCGGCAGGATCCTGTCGGCCCGGGATCGTTCGTACCGATACGCGGAATATGCGGCGCCGCCGGCGGCGAGCACGAGTGAGAGAGCGACGACCGTCACGATGACGAGCGCGCGGCGCTTCCTCACGGGTGCGTGGGTTCCTCTGGCCATAGAAGGTGTCCGTCTCTTGGACCGACACATGGTACGGGATGATGCAACCCCTTTCCGTCGGCCGATCAGGGGGTTTTCTAGGCGGGTATCGGCACACCGGCGGCCAGACCGAAGAGCGAGAGACCTTCGTTGCCCAGCGAGGTGGACGCGCCCAGCGCCACGACCGCAGAGCCCTCGGCGGTCACGAGGAACGAGGCGGAGCGGACAGCTTCGAGGAATGTCCTCGGCACGACTGCCAGAGATCCCGGCTGCACGGACACCGAGGTTTCGGCAGGAACCTCTCCTTCGCTCGGGATGGTGGTGATGGTCACGGTGGCCGGCGATGCCCCGGGGTTCAGCAGGAGCAGCCCCGCCCGCGCCGGGTCACCAGCGACCGTCGGGGTCACCACCCACGACGAGGCGGGAGCGACCGAACCAGCGGTGGCTCCTCCATCCCTCCCGACGCCGGCCGTTCGGAGCGCCGCGACGATCGGCGCGCCATCGCGGACCACGAGATCGATCGCAGATGATCCGATGGTCGCGACCGGGTAGGCGACAGCGGACTCGGGCTCCTGCGTCCGCTCCGCGAGCCCTCCCACGGGCTGCGGGTCGCCTTCGGAGCGCAGGGTCGCCGCGAACGTCGAACCGAGCTGGCCAGGGATGCTCGACGTCGCCGCGCCGTGCTCGCCGGCCACGGTAGGAACGGCGATCGCCAGCACCGATCGTCCCGTGCCCGTCGAGGTCATCAGCACCTGCCGCGTCCCCGGCGCGGGCGACGCGAGCACGCTGGCGATGCCGTCGCTCTCGGAGACGACGAGCGTCGAGGCCGCGACGCGCCCCGAAGAGACGTCGATCGAGACACCGAGCCCCTCTTCCCCTTGCGCGTACTCGTTCAGCCTGATCGCGACGCTCCGCCGAGGCCGAAGCGTGACGTCGGTGAGCTCGGCGTGACGCACGGCCGCCCGGTCTTCAGCGGCGAACAGGGCCACGTCGAAGACCGCGTCGGTGTCGAAAGGATTCATCACCACCAGGAAGGCGTCGTCGCCTTCGCCGGTGGTCGGCGCCGCGGAGACCCAGTCGCGACGCGCCTCGGGCGTGCACGGCTCGGCGCCGACACCCGGTTCGCCACCGGCGCCACGGATCAGCCAGCCAGCAGCCACCCAGCCGCCGAACGTCTCCACGAACGTCGTCGAGGACCGCGCCGAAGCCGCGACCTCGATCGCGACCTGGGCGCCCGGCGGCACCTCGACCTCTGATGAGCCGGCGGCGGCACTGGCGTCGAGCTCGGTCACGCGCGCGATGACCGGGCTATCGCCTGGATTGGCGAGGAAAACCGTGCCTTCATAGGCCTTGCCCCCCCCATGCGGACAGAGCCACGTCGCCGACGTCACCGTTGCCTGTGCTGCCGCCGCCGGCTCGCGCGGCCCGAGCCTTTCGAGGGAGATGGCGCCGATCGTCACGGCGCCTGCCACCACGATGGTGAGCACTCCCTGGCCTCGTGCCCTCACCGTGCCACCGGCTTCCTTGTGAGCCACAGCGCCGCCGCCCACAGCGCTGCGAGCACCCAGACCTGGAACGTTGCGGGAAGCTGGGAACCGTGGCGCACGGCGACCGGCGCCTGCTGCACGCCGAAGCCGGTCGCCCATCCGAAGGCCGTGAACGGCTCGTCGTCCGCGTTCGCGAGCTTCCAGTCGCCTTGGAACTCGGTCGAGATGAACACCGGACCGGTGCCCTGACCACCTTCCCAACCGCCCTCGACCTGGCGAAGCGACGACCCGTGACGCAGCGACGTACCGATGATGCCGGCCGGCTCGGTCGCACGCATCGCACCGGCCGACGGGGGGTCGTCGGGCAACACGACGGCAGGAGCGAGGGCGCGGGCGTTGCGGTACACCGTGAGCCCGCTCGCGGGCACGAGGTCGAGATCGACCTGCGCGTCGAGCAGCGTTGCCGCCTCGACCGGCAGATCGTCGTCTTCCGCGATGACGAAGCGCACGCCGAACGGCGCCAAGAGTGCGCCGCCATGATGGGTGCCGCCAGACAAGATCTCGGCGAGCGCCCGGGCGAGGCTGTCGGACCCGGAGCCTGCCGATGGACGGGCCAGGTCGATCGCCAGTGAGCCGTCGCGTCCCGTGAGGCCGTATCTGAGCGTGGCGGCACCGGCCTCCGAGAGTCCCGACGGGTCGCCACCGGGCGCCGGGAAGGGCGCGCCGGTCTGCCCCCCGACCCACAGCACTCGGTAGTTGCCGTTCGACGTCGACCGCAGCACCGACCACGCCGCCGGCACTCGCTCGGGGCCGCCCACCGCCCACCCGCCGACGAGTGCGGCCATCGACTGCAACACCAAGCCTCCACCGAGCACGATCGCGAGCAACCCTGTCAGCACCTGGCGCATGCCGAACGCTTCCCGGCCGAGACCCGTAGCCGCCGACGAGACCCCGTAGGCCACGAGCATCACCTCGGCGACCGCGGCGGTGGCGAGGTACGAGAGCGGGTTCGACAACGGGCCGGGCATCCAACCCGCTGCCGACAGCCACGACAGCACGAGGCCGCCGAGAGCGACGAGACCCGCGCGGATGGCCCTGGCCCGCAGCTCCGCGTCGACCAGAGCGAACGAGACGAACGCCGCGATCGGAAGGAAAGACGCGACGATCCAGGTGCCCGGCCCCGGACCAGGCGCCAGCCTCGCGAGCTCGGGCAGGTCGGTGGTTCCGATCTGCGAGACCAGCGCGGCGCCCCCGCCGGCGACCATCGTGGGAACGAAGGGGAACAGCAGCACCGCGGCCGCCGCGATCGACAACGCGATGAGCGCCATGCCGCGTATCCGGGCCGAGCCTGCCACGAGCTGCACCACCACGAGGAGCCCGACGGCGAGCACCGCCCCAGGCAGGAACGCCGCCACGACCGCCAGGGTCACAGCGACACCGGCGACGAATCGCCACCGGCCGCCAGGTGGCTCGGCCGGTGCGAAGGCAGACTCGATGCGCTCGTACACCGCGGGCATGATCGCGAGCGCCATCAACACGTCGAGCCGGCCCTGGGAGAACGCCCAGAGCATGATGCCCCCCAGCAGGTAGGCGGCCGATGCGAGCACCGAGGAACCCGGGCGCCCGGTGAGGCGGACGGCAGCCCGGTAGCTGAGGATCGCGGCAAGGACGGGCGCTCCTGCGAGCAGCACCTTCTGCGCCAGCGCCGTGCTGCCGAGCGTCACCCAAGACAGGCTACCCAGCGCGCCCAGCGCGGGAGAGGCCGGCAGCGACCCCCCGAGCCCGGTGGTGCGGAAGGCCGACGCCAGCTCCGCCCAGAATCCGGTGGGTTCCGCGGGGAACGCGGGCAGCACCCCTCCCGACAGCGCCTCCGAGCCCAGCAGACCGCGGATCACCAGCGCGCCCAGCGCGATGCCGACGAACGAACCCACGATGACCGGGTGCGAGCCGACCAGCGAGGCGGTGCGGTCGCGCAGGCGGCGCGACACGGTCTCACCGTCGTCGCGCTCTTCGATCTCTCGCTGCTCCTCGAGGATGCGTTCCGCGGTCTGGAACCATCGCGGCAACCGAAGCCCGGCGGTCTCCATGAAGCGGCGGATCGCACGGTCGTTCACCCGGCGCTCGCGTTGGATCCGCCGGCGACGCGCGAGCGTGCCCGGCAGGTGGGTGAGGTTCCAGCCCCACGCCGCGAGGAGGTCGAACGCCTCCTCGAAGCGGCGGGCGAGGGTGAGGAACACCAGCCGCACCGCTCCGAGCGCCAGCGCGATCGGGGTGAGCCAGAGCAGCGACACCCATCCGTAGTTCTTCAGCATCGCGGCGATCGCGGCACGATCTTCCTCGTACCTGAGACTGTGCCGGCCAGGGCGCGCCTCGTGATCGCCCGAAGGCGCGGCCTCGCGCACTCGAGCTCGGGCGAGCGGCATCATCACCACCCGGAAGCCCGCGATGCGAGCGCGCCAGCAGAAGTCCAGGCCTTGGTGCCGCGCGTCCAGCCGCTCATCGAGCAGACCTGCCTTCTTCCACGCGTCGCGCGAGATGAGCATCGCGGCCGAAGAGACGCAGAGCACCTCGAGCACGCGGTCGAACTGGCCCTGATCGATCTCGTCATCCTGCAATGGGGTGTACGCGTGGCCGAAGATGTCGGCGGAGCGGCCGACGTCGAGCAGCCGCCGAGGTTGCTGCTGGTCGACGACCTTGCACCCGACGACGCCCACTCGATCGATGCCCGGAAGACCCACCGCCGCCTCGACCAAGCGTTGCACGGCGTCGGGATCGAGCGACGTCTCGCCGTGCAACAGCAACACCAGCTCTGCCTCGGACGCGGCCGGCTGCTCCATGGCCACGCGGAACGCGCCCGCGACACCTCTGGGATCCGGCAGAGCGATCACCCGGCGCTCACCGAGAGCCCGCTCGAGGATCGCTCGTGAGTCGTCGTTCGAGCCGTCGTCGACACCGAGCACCGCCGTGCGGGGATACGTCTGCGCGGCGAGCGCCGCGACCGTCTCGCGGAGCGATGCGGCTGCGTCACGAACCACCAGGACCACCAGCACGGTGGGCGCGCGCTCGGGTGCGACGGGTGGCGACAGGGTCATGCGAGGGCTCCCTCGAGCGGCGGCGAGCCTAGCACGGCGCCGTCGAGAGAAAGCGGAAGGGGGGCCCGAAGCCCCCCCTCGAGATCACGAACGATCGCGATCAGCGCTTGCGTGCTGCCGGCTTACGCGCCGCCGTCTTCTTCTTGGCGGCCGGCTTACGCGCCGCCGTCTTCTTCTTGGCGGCCGTCTTCTTGGCGGCCGTCTTCTTGGCGGCCGTCTTCTTGGCGGCCGTCTTCTTCGCGGCCGTCTTGCCCGCCGTCGACCGCTTCGCCGCGGTCCGCTTGCGGGTCGCCGCCGCCTTCTTGCCGGCGGCCGACCGATTCGCAGCAGTCCGCTTGCGGGTTGCCGCCGCCTTCTTGCCGGCGGTCTTCCTCGTGGTGGACTTCGTGGCTGCCATGCCTCCTCCCCTTTCCCTGCTGTCTCGTCGAGCGGTTCGTGGAACCGTGGTGGCCGTTCTCAGGACGCCATGCGCTTCAGGCGTCGGCGTTCCCGTTCGCTCATGCCGCCCCACACGCCGTAACGCTCGTCACGTCGCAGGGCGTAGTTCAGGCATTCGATGCGAACGGGACACTCGCTGCAGATCCGCTTGGCCTCCCTCGATGAACCTCCCTTCTCGGGGAAGAAGATCTCCGGGTCGTACTCACGGCACCTCGCTCGCTCTTGCCAAGGGATGTAGTGATGCATCGTCTTCGTCTCCCCCTCGAAATCACATCGGTGTGATTCTGAGGGAAGAACCGCCTCGGTGACAAGTCCTGCACCAAGGAAGTTCCCTGCCTCATCCCTCGTTCCTTCCCCATCGTGTCGAACCAGCAACCGGTTCGCAACCCGTGCGAACGCATCGAGGTCGTCCCGACGGCATCGGGGTCCGGTCGCTCACGATGCTCGACGCGCTCCGGCGTCGACCCTGCCGTACGTGGTGGTGCGCACCGCGGGCGTTCGTCCGATGGCGACGATCGCGTCATCGAACTGGTCCGGCGTCATCTCGATGCCCCAGGTCGCGCCTGCCATGCGGCTGATCGTCTCTTCCATGAGCGTGCCGCCGAAGTCGTTGGCGCCCGAGCGCAGGATCGCCTGGCACGCGTCGACGCCGAGCTTCACCCAGGAGACCTGGATGTTCGGGATCAGCCCGTCGAGCAGGATGCGTGCCACGGCGTGCATGCGCAGGTTCTCCTCGAAGCTCGCGCCCGGCCGGGCCTTGCCCGACAGATAGATCGGCGCGTTCTGATGCACGAACGGCAGCGGCACGAACTCGGTGAATCCGCCCGTGTCGGCCTGGATGCGACCGATGCGACGGATGTGCGCAACCCAATGCGGGGGCGCGTCGACATGGCCGAACATGATGGTGCTCGAGCTCGCGATGCCGAGACCGTGGGCGGTGCGGACGATCTCTTCCCACGTGTCGGCCGGGAGCTTGCCCTTGGTCAGCACCCACCGCACCTCGTCGTCAAGGATCTCCGCGGCGGTACCGGGGATCGTGCCGAGCCCGTGCGCCTTCGCCTCGGCGAGGAACTCCTGGAAGGAAAGGCCGAGCTTGGTCGCGCCGTTGAGGATCTCCATGGGGCTGAAGGCGTGCACGTGCATCTCGGGTGTGCGCCGTTTCACGGCGTCGACGACATCGAAGTAGAACGAGCCCGGAAGGTCGGGGTGGATGCCACCCTGTATGCAGACCTCGGTGGCGCCCTTGCTCCAGGCTTCCTCTGCTCGGTCGGCAACCTCGGTGAGCGTGAGGGTGTAGGACTCGTCGTCGGCCTCGCGCTGCGCGAACGCGCAGAACCGGCACCCGACGTAACACACGTTCGTGAAGTTGATGTTGCGGTTGACCACGTAGGTGACGTCGTCGCCTACGGCATCGGCGCGCAGCTCGTCGGCGACCCTGCACAGGGCATCGAGCGCATCGCCGTCGGCGCGGAAGAGCGCGAGCGCGTCGTCGTCGGTGATCGCCCGATGCGCTTCGGCCTTGATGAGCGCCGACCGGATCTCTGCGTCGAGGCGCGCAGGCGCGATCCGCGTCCGCGCCCAGGCCTCGGTCGCCTCGGGCAGACCGGCGTCGCCGTACACCGTCTCAGCGTCCTCCCGGAGTCCTGCATCGGCGGCCTTCGCGAACGTGAGCGCGATCGTGCGCGGCTTCCACCGAACGTCGGGATCCTGCCACGCGATCGCTCGAGGGTACTGGCCTTCGATCGCGCGAGCGTCGGGCCCGAGCAGCGCTTCGACCGGCGCTCGCATCTTGCCGGCGAGGAACGGGTCGGGCTTCGAGGCGAGCTCGGGATACACGGTGAGCCGCTCTCGCAGTGTCTTGCCGCGTGAAGCCGTGGTCGCCCGCAGCGCCTCGATCGATGGCCAGGGCTTCTCGGGGTTGACGTGGTCGGGTGTGATGGGTGAGACACCGCCCCAGTCGTCGATTCCGGCGTCGAGCAGGCGGAGCCGCTGCGCGGGGTCGGAGAGGTTGGGCGGGGCCTGCACGTGCATGTGAGGACCGAGCACGACCCTGGTGGTCGCGACGGCTGCCAGGAGCTCGTCGTCGCCGGGCTCGGGCGCGGCGTGCATCGCGGTACCGTGCTTCGCGCGGAAGTTCTGCACGATCACCTCTTGCACGTGGCGGTAGCGCCGGTGCAGGTCGCGGATCGCGAACAACGCCTCGGCCCGCTCGCGCTCGGTCTCGCCGATACCGACGAGGATGCCGGTCGTGAACGGCACCGCGAGGCGGCCCGCATCCTCGATCGTGCGAAGCCGCACGGCGGGGACCTTGTCGGGCGAGCCGAAGTGCGGGCCTGCTTTGGCCGACAGACGATCGCTCGAGGTCTCGAGCATGATGCCCATCGACGCGCTCACGTGCTTGAGTCGCGCGATCTCCTCGTAGCTCATCACGCCCGGGTTCAGGTGGGGCAGCAGGCCGGTCTCTTCGATGACCATGATCGCGACCGCCCGCAGGTAGTCGAGCGTCGAGTCGTAGCCGCGCTCGTCGAGCCAGGCGCGCGCGACCTCGTACCGGTCTTCGGGGCGGTCGCCCAGTGTGAACAGGGCTTCCTTGCAGCCGGCGTCAGCTCCTGCGCGCGCGATCGCGAGCACCTGCTCGGGCGTGAGGAACGGCGCCTCGAGCTTCGCGGGAGGCTTCGCGAACGTGCAGTAGTGACAGTGATCGCGGCAGAGCATCGTCAGGGGCACGAAGACCTTGCGGGAATAGGTGACGACCTCTGCGTGACCGAGATCGCGAAGGCGCGACGCGACCTCGAGCAGTCGCTCGAGCTCAGCGCCTCGAGCGCCCATCAAGGAGGTCGCCTCGTCGAGGCTGAGCGCGGCCCCGCGGTCGGCTCGTGCGAGTGCCCGCCGAAGCTGCTGCGCGCTCGGCCGAGCAGGCGCTTGGCCGCTTCGAAGGGGCATGTCGGCGAGCCTACTACGCTGTTCATCGTGAAGGTCGTGGCGCTCGCCGGCGGCATCGGAGCGGGGAAGTTCCTGCGAGGCATGGCTCGGCTCGTGACAGGCCCAGACCTCACCGTGATCGTCAACGTCGCCGACGACGTGATCGTGCACGGCCTGCACGTGAGCCCCGACCCCGACTCGGTGACCTACTGGCTCGGCGACGCGTTCGACCGGGAACGCGGGTGGGGACGGCGCGACGAGACCTTCCGCGCGACAGAGGAGCTTCAGGCGTTCGGCGCCCCCGATGCGTGGTTCCGCCTCGGCGACCTCGACCTCGCCACCCACGTGATGCGCACGGCGATGCTTCGCGAAGGAGCGACGATGTCCGACGTCGTCGCCCTCATCGCCGCGCGCTTCGGCGTGACCGCGCGCCTGCTGCCGGCGACCGACGACCGGGTCGAGACCCGCATCGACGCGGTCGACGCCCAGACGGGCGAGCGGCTCGACCTACACTTCCAGGAGTACTGGGTCAAGCGGCGAGCGGCCGACCACGTCAAGGGCGTGCGGTTCGACGGTGTCGAGGCGTCGAGGCCAGCTCCTGGCGTGCTCGAGGCGATCGCGGCTGCCGACATCGTGGTGCTCCCGCCCTCGAACCCCGTGGTGTCGCTCGGGCCGATCCTCGCCACGCCGGGCGTCCGCTCGGAGGTCGAGTCGCGCCGCCCGGCCGTGGTGGGTGTGAGCGGCATCATCGGCGGCGCCCCCTTGGCCGGCATGGCCGACGCGCTGATGCCGGCCGTCGGGCTCGAGGTAACCGCCGCCGGCGCCGCGGCCGCGTACGAGGGCCTGCTCGGCGCGTGGGTGATCGACGAGCGCGATAAGGCGCTCGCCGATCGCATCGAGGCGACGGGCGTGCGCGTCGTCGTGACCGACTCGGTGATGCGCGACGACGACGCTGCCGAGCGCCTCGCGACGGTCACGCTGGGCGCCCTGACGTGACGCCGGGCACGACACAAGGGTCTCGGCCGCGGCCGCCGATCGAGGTGCTGCCCGTCGGCGGTCTTCCCGAGGTACGTCCGGGCGACGACCTCGCGACGACGCTCGCGCCGGCGCTGCGAGCGGCCGGGGCGACCGACGGTGACGTGGTGGTGATCACGTCGAAGATCGTCTCCAAGGCCGAGGGCAGGCTCGTGCGCGGCGAGGATCGGAGCGCAGCGATCGACGCCGAGACCGTTCGTGTCGTGGCGCGCCGCGGCGACCTGGTGATCGCCGAGACGGCGCATGGGTTCGTGTGCGCGAACGCCGGTGTCGACGGCTCGAACGTCGATGCCGGTTGGCTCGCCCTGCTTCCCCTCGACCCCGATGCGAGCGCGCGGTCGCTCCGCGCGCGCCTCGAAGCCGCGCTCGGGCTCGCCGACCTCGCCGTCGTGATCACCGACACGTTCGGGCGAGCGTGGCGAACCGGCGTCGTGAACGTGGCGATCGGATGCGCAGGCCTCCCCGCCCTGGTGGACCTGCGTGGACGCCCCGACGATCGTGGCGCCGAGCTCCTCGCGACGGAGGTTGCCGTGGCCGACGAGGTCGCCGCCGCGAGCGGCCTCGCGATGGCCAAGGACGCTCGGGTCCCCGTCGCGATCGTTCGCGGAGTCGGCCGCCTCGGCGGCACCGACACACCCGCGCGCACCCTCGTGCGTCCGCCCGAGGAAGACCTGTTCCGCGCCTCGCCACTGCAGGCGTTGCACGATCGGCGGACGATCCGATCGTTCGGTCCGGGCACCGCACACATGGACGCCATCGAACGCGCGATCGGGGCCGCATGCACCGCACCGGCGCCCCACCACACGCGGCCGTGGCGGTTCAGCGTGCTGACCTCGAGCGCCGCTCGCCGTGGATACCTCGCCGCGATGGCCGCGGCCTGGCGGGCGGACCTCGGCGGCGATGCCACCCCCGCCGACGTGATCGAGCGACGCCTCGCTCACAGCGACGCCGTGCTCGGCGCAGCGCCGGCGCTCATCGTGCCCTGGCTCACGCTCGAGGGATCGCAGACCTACGCTGACGCCGAACGGAGAGCCGCCGAGCGGGACATGTTCCTGCTCGCCGGCGGCGCGGCGATCCAGAACCTGCTGCTCGCCCTGTCGGCCCAGGGCCTCGCGAGCTCCTGGCTCAGCTCGTCGATCTTCTGCCGTGAGGAAGCTCGCGAGGCTCTCGGCATGGGCCAGGAGTGGTTGGCGCTCGGCACCGTTGCGTGCGGCCCCATGCCTTCCGGAGCGGTTGCGCCCCCTCGCCCTGAGATCGATCTCGACGATGTGATCGACCGGAGCTGAGCGTGGCGACGGGCCGCGAACGACGACGCACGTTGGGTACCCTCTAGCATCTGTGGCTGGCCGCCGAACGCATCGACGGCCGCCCGATCGTCTACAAGGGAGATCCAGCGAACGTGTCGAACCAGCCGAACCCAGGTGGCCGGCCGACGAAGGCCGAGCGCAAGGAGCAGGCCCGCCAGGAGCGCGAGGCGATCCAGCGCCAGATGGCTTCGAGGAAGCGAAACCGGACGATCGGGCTTTCGCTCGTGGCCCTCGCGGCCGTCGCGGTCATCGTGACCGTCGTGGTGTTGCAGCCCGAGGGTGCCGACTCCGAGTTGCCCACGCCGGACGAGCTGCTCGCGCGGGCGGCCGATGCATCGCAGAGCGCGGGTTGCACCGAGGTGCAGACGATCGGCGAGTACGCCGGCGCCGATGCTGCCCACATCGAGGGCGACGAACGCTTCCCAGAGCTTCCGGCGCTCGACACCTACCCGAGCACGCCACCAACCTCGGGACCCCACGTCGGGGCTGCGACGCTTCCCGCGGGGGTGTACGACTCGCGTCCCGACATCGGCATCGCGATCCACTCGCTCGAGCACGGCGGCACCGTCGTGTGGTACTCCCCAGATGCGCCCCAGGAGCAGATCGATGCGATCACGGCGTACTACAACCAGGACGCCCCGGTCGGCCAGGATCGAGTGATCGTCGCTCCCTACGACTACGAGGGTCCGGGCGGACAACTTCCCGACGGCGTGCAGATGGCGCTGGTCGCGTGGCACCGCATGCAGACGTGCGCGACGCCGAGCCTCGAAGCGGCGTTCGACTTCACGAGCCAGTACTCGGCGCCGGCCTTCGGTGACCGCGAGTACGCGGGCGAGGCTCCCGAGGCCGGGAACGTGATGTAGCCATGACGAACAAGAACAAGAGGAAGAAGTCACGGCCCACGCCGTCGTCGACGGGGCCGGGACCGGCTCGGTCCGGGCCGAGTACAACGCGGTCGGCGCCCGCCCGCGACGAGGCCCGCCGTGAGCGCAAGCAGTTCGCTCGCGAGGCGCGAGCGACCGCTCGCAAGCGAGCTGCGCGTCAATCCTTCGTCCGACGAGCAGCCGTCTTCGGCGCGGTGGGCATCGTGGGTGTCGGGGCCTTCTACTTCCTCAACCAGGTCGACGGGCCTCGCGACATCCCCCAGGCCGCCGTGGCCGCGGCTGTAGCCGCCGGGTGCACCGAGGTCACGCAGCCCGCCGGAGGCAACGCTCAGGCCGGCGTCCACGTCGACGAGGGGGTGCCCCTCGAGTACGCGCAGAAGCCCGCGACGTCGGGCGAGCACTACGGCGGGCAGGTCCTGCCGTCCTCGCCCGACTCCTACGACGAGCCGATCACCAGCGAGCCGGCGGCGGTGCATTTCCTCGAGCATTCCGGCGTGATGCTGTACTACCGCGCGAGCGGTGACGGCGCCGCCTCGCCCGAGGTGATCGAAGCCTTGAAGGGTGTCGCCGCGGACGGAAGTATGACGATCGCCGCCCCGTTCGACGGCCTGCCCGAGGGCACCGGCGTCGCGCTCACCGCGTGGGATCAGCTGCAGACCTGCCCGGGCGAGCTCACCGCCGACCAGGCGACGACGATCGGCGGCGGGTTCGCCGGCGCGTTCGCCTGCTCCTCGAACGCGCCTGAACCGAACGCCGCCGACGACTGCTGAGCCGCCCCGCTGCACGCCGGCAGTCCCAAGCCCGAAGCCCAAGACCCGGAAGCCTTACGCGACGCGGCATCTCCGGCCCGATGGACACACGATCGTGCCGTGCTCGAAGTCCGCGAGCGAGCCGCCGCTTCCATCGGGGCGCACACGGCTCGTCGGGAACCCCAGACGTCCATCGGGCCCACCGCGGTCGAGGTACTCGCCGAGCACTCGCCCCCACAGCGCGTGGGCGCCCGACCCCGCCTTCGCGAGGATGCGCCCTTTCTCGAAGATGGCGCGCGTGCCGGCGCCCGGGTTCACCGGCACGACCTGTGAGGCGGGCATGCCAAGCCTGCTCTTCGGCCCGCCGATGTCGCGATACTCACCGTAAATCACTCCACGCAGCCACACCGTGATGCCGGCACCCCCGTTGCGGAAGATCGCCCCACGCTCGAAGCGCTGGCGACTTCCTCCGGCCACGCTCTGGATCGGGGAATCAGGCAGCCCCGGCCTGCACATCACCTCGTCGTAGCGATCCCTGATCGGTCCGGTGATGTTCCTGTTGGTGTCGATCCAGATGCGCCCGTCCCATGCGCCGATGGCCCACCGCAGCTCCGAGCCCGTGATCGATGCGGAGCCGCCGGAGCCACGGACCGTGGCGGAGATGATGCGTCCGCCTGTGGCACGTCGCACCTTCGGGAAGCCTCGCACCGTGCCGATCGAGCCCGTGTACGGCGCGAGCCGGTCGGTGAGGGCACCGGCCGTGTACGACTTCTGCCAGTCGGTCCAGGGGTTGGCCGGCGTGCTCTCTCCCGGGTCGCACTCCGCCTTGAGATAGGGGATCGCGTAGGCGTCGTCGCCCCCGTGCCAGACGTCCTCGACCGCGTCGGAGTGCCCGCCGTCGGAAGCCGCGAAGAACGCCTGGATCACGCTTCCCCCGTGAGTCACGACCTGTCCCCTGGTGGCGTTGACGGCGGCGACCCAGCGGTTGCCGTCGGTGCCGCCTTCCTTGTTGTAGCCGATGTACACCTGGTCGTTCGTGCCATCGGTGATGTCGCAGTTGCACTGGCCGTTCGGCGCGTACCGCGTGACCTTGTAGGTCGCGAACGTGCGACCGGCAACGGCCTGCGCTCGAAGGGCCGCGGGCGGCCAGGAGCTCGGCATCTCCCCCAGCCCGTACAGGTACTGCTCGAAGTCGATCGGCAGCACGACGCGCTCGTTCCACCGGCCGGTGCGCTGGTACAGGTTGAGCTCGAGATGCCCGCGGTTGACCGAATACCCCCCGGCGTCGGCGGCCTCGGACACGGATGCGCGTGCCCCGGAGCCGTAGGTGGCGATCAAGTCGAAAGAGGCGCCGCCCCACGTGTGACCGCCGACGAGCGCGCCGTCGTGGTCGCGAACGGCGAAGCCGCTCGCCTTCGGCCGGATCGTCCAGGTGCGCCCGGCCGGGATACGCCCCACGCGCGCGCCGCCCTTCGAGCCGACCCAGAGCCTGACCCGGCCTTCCCTGGCGCCGAGATGGATCACGGTTCGATCCCACGTCAGGCCGACCCGGATCTTCCTCACCGGGTCGGCGAGGCGCTCGACCCGGGTGCCCCGGTAGAAATGCTTCACGATGCGCTTGTGCGACCATCCCATCTGGGCCAGGCCGTACGCGCCCCACTGCGACATGCCGATGCCGTGTCCGAAGCCCGAGCCGAAGAAGCGGAAGCCGGTGCGCGCCGTGATGCCGGGCGTCGCCGGCGCGGGAGAGCCCGTGAACGGATCGTCGGTCGCGCCGGGAACGGTCGTGCCCTCGCCGGCGGCCAACGCCGAAGGCAGCGGAAGCAGCGTGAGGCAGAGCGCGGTGGCGACCAACTCGAGCGCAAGTCTGCGGGCTCGGCCGATCACTGCGCGGCCACCTCCTGGTGGGCGGGCACCTTGGTCTCGACGAGGTGCATGCCCTCGGGCACCGTCGCGCGGGCGCCCAGCACGCACCCCTCGACGATCGCCCCGTCACCCACCACGGCGCCAGCCGCGAGCACCGATCCGCTCACCCGGGCGCCCGCACCCACGCGAGCGCCCTGGTGCAGCACGGAGTCGTCGACCTGCGCGTCGGCGCCGATGGCAGCGCCGGCACCCACCGCCACCCAACGTCCGAGGTGGGCTCGCAGGTCGACCTCTGCGCCACCGGCGACCCACGGCGCCGGGTACGTCACGTGGTGCACCTTGCCTTCGAACATGTCGAAATGCGCCTGCAGGTACTTCTCGGGGGTGCCGAGATCGAGCCAGTACGCCTCGGCGACGTACCCGTAGACGGGGTGACCGGCCGCGATCACCGCCGGGAAGATGTCGCGCTCGATCGAGGCGGGCTCGCCAGGCGTGTAGTCGCCGAGCACGGCCGGGTCGAGCAGATAGGTGCCGGCGTTGATGTCGCCTGGAACCGGGTCCTCCGGCTTCTCCCGGAACTCGAGGACCCTGCCGTCGTCACCGGTCTCAACGAGACCGAACGCACGAGCGTCATCCTCGTGATGCAGCGCGATCGTCACCGCCGCTCCCCTGTCGCCGTGGAAGGCTCGCATCGCCGTCAGGTCGAGGTCGGTGAGGATGTCGCCGTTCAAGGCGAAGAACGGATCGGCGCCGGCCGCAGCGAGCGCGTTCACGATCGCGCCGCCGGTGCCGAGCGCGTGGGTCTCGGTGATCCACGTGATCGACGGCTCGCCACGTCGCGCCTCGATGAAGGGGTGGAACTCCTGCTCGAGGTAGGGCGAGCTGAGCACGACCTCGTGCACGCCATGGCGGGCCAGATGATCGAGCACGTGGTCGAGCGAGCGCCGGTCCATGAGCGGCAGCAGCGGCTTGGGCACGGTCTCGGTCAGGGGGCGCATGCGGGTTCCCTCTCCCCCGACCAGGATGACTGCGTTCATCGTGTCGCGATCCTTCCTCGGAGCGCCTCGAGCTCGGCGCGCAGGCGCAATGCCGCGCGCGCCACCGGAAGCGTTGCCCGGCGCCACCCGGCGGCTCGGTGCTTGCGGTAGTAACGGTAGATGCTCTCGGAGTGCATCAGAAGCATCTCGCGGCTGCGACCGGTCGAGACGCCGATCTCGTGCACGATCTCGACCTCGGGCGTGTAGAGCACCGAGTGGCCCGCGTCGCGGAGCCGGGTCGCCATGTCGAGCTCCTCTGCGTACAGCGGGAAGCTCTCGTCGAACCGGCCGACCTCGTCGAACACGCGACGCGGGAGCAACATGCAGCACCCGCTGACCCAATCGACCTCCCGCTCGGTCGTGCGATCCCACCCGTGCATCTGATACCGGCGCGTGAACGGGTTGGCCGGCCGGAGCGACCCGATGAACGCGTGCCCGGCCGCATCGACGACGCTCGGGAACATCCTGCCGCTCTCGTACACCGTGCCGTCGGAGTTGCGAACCAGCGGCCCCACGATGCCGGCGTCCGGATGTTTCTCTGCGAAAGCCACGTAGTGCGCGAGGGTCCCCGCCCACCATTCGACGTCGGGGTTCAGCAGCAACACGTAGGGCGCAGCCGTCGCGTCGATCCCCTGGTTCCACGCGGGCGAGAGGAAGATGTTGGCCGGGTTCTCGATGAGGCGAGCCCAGGGGTGCGCGGCGATCGCGGCCGTGTGCGAGCCGTCGTGCGAGGCGTTGTCGATCACGAGCACATCGAGCGCGAGATCACCTCGATGCCGTTCGAGCGACGCCAGGCAGCGCTCGAGGAACCCACCCGTGTTGAAGTTCACGATCACCACCGCGAGCTCCGCTTCCTCGGGAGCCACTGTCGGTGCCGCCGTGCCCGCCGCCTGCGGGGCGGCGCTCACCGGTGCGGCGTCTGGGCCACGAGCACGATGCCGAGCATGATGAAGAACACCCCGGCCCAGCGCAGCGGCGGGATGTGCTCGTGCAGCACGAATCGGTCGGCCAGCAGGATCAGCGCGTAGGTGAGCGAGGCGAACGGGTAGGCGAACGAGAGCGACGCCCGCGAGAGCACCGCGAGCCAGACGAACGCCGACAGTCCGAACAACAACAGGCCGCCCCAGACCGCGAGCGTGCCGGCGACGTCTCTCAGCGAGTGGGCGTTGAGCTGCAGCTCGCCGGTGTTCGAGACGACCTGGTTCATGCCGCGCTTCAGGGTGAGCTGCGCGATGGCCGCGAGGGCCACCGATAGCAAAATCAAGCCGATCAACATCGTGCGGTCCTTCCTTCGGGCAGGCAGACCTGCCACGCGCTCGGCGAGGTGCGCATCGTGCTCCTCGGGATCGGTGACGGGTGGGTTCGGGTTCACAGGTCCTCCACGGTCGCGGCGGGCGCGACCTCGAGACGCGTCGGCACCTGCACGTCGGCGGGCACCTGCAGCAGGTACCGCTGCGTCTGCACGTGGAAGAGCCGGCCTGCGGTCGACGCCAGGCCGATCGTCACGAAATACGTGCCACCGACCCACGGGGCGGGCGGCACACGGAAGAGCACCCGCTTCTTGCCGTCGACGGCGCCGAGATCGACCCCGAGCTCGCTGGTGCGCCCGTCGACGACGGCGTGATTCGTGGACGACGACACGACCGCGAACGAGACGTCTAGGTCAAACACCGGGCTGTTCGCCTGCACGTCGACCGCGATCGTGAGCTCGGCGCCGGGCCACACCGTGCCGTTGCCATCGCCTCCCGAGTCGAAGCTCACCCCGACCACCTCGACCTCGCGGGTTCCCTCTTCGGGCACGAACTCCGGATCGCGGCTCAGCAGGCGGTGCCGCAGCTCGCGCACGACCTCGGCGGGCTCGCCGCTCGTGTGCACCCGGCCGTGATCGAGCATCACCGCGCTGTCGCACACGTCGACGACCGTGTCGAGCGCGTGCGTGACGAGCACGATGGTGCGTCCGTCTCGCTGGAACGCACGCACGCGCTCGACGCACCGCCGCTGGAACGATTCGTCGCCGACCGCGAGCACCTCGTCGATCAGCAGGATCTCGGGGTCGACGTGCACAGCGACCGCGAACCCGAGCCGCACGAGCATGCCCGAGGAGTAGAACTTCACCTGGTTGTCCATGAACTCCTCGAGCTCGGCGAAGCCCACGATGTCGTCGTAGACACGCTCGGTCGCGTGCCGGTTGAGGCCGAGGAACGCGGCATTGAGGAACACGTTCTCGCGCCCGGTGAGCTCAGGATGGAAACCCGCGCCGAGCTCTAGCAGGGCCGCCACGCGTCCGCGTGAGCGGATCGTGCCCTCGGTCGGACGCAGGATGCCGGCGATGCACTTCAGCAGCGTGGTCTTGCCCGAGCCGTTGTGCCCGATCAGTCCGATCGAGGAGCCCTGTTCGATGCCGAACGAGACGTCGCGCAGCGCCCAGAAGTCCTCGGCCTTCGATCGCGTGACGAGCAGGCGCTGCTTCACGCTGCTCGGACGCTCTCGATAGAGCCGGAACCGCTTCGAGACGCCGTCCACCTCGATCGCGGCCGTCACAGCTCCTCCGCGAAGTCGCCCGATCGCCGGAAGAACGTTCGCCACGCCAACAGCAGCAGCACGCTCGAGACCGCGAGCACGATCGCGAGCATGCCGGCCTGCCACTCGATCGTGACGTCGGGCAGCACCTGCTGGTCTTGCTGCATCGGGTCGCCGTACAACGCCCGCTGGAAGCCGAGCACGATCGTGGCGAGCGGGTTCACCAGGTACAAGTGCCACAAGCTCACACCCGCGATGGTTCGCGAACCCAGCTCGCCCTGCACGAGGGCGGCTTGATAGACGATCGGGGTGATCCAGAACCACACGAGCAACCCGAGGTTGAGCAGGTGGCCGACATCGCGGTAGCGCACGTTCACGGCCGAGGTCCACAGCGTCGCCGCCGTCGCGAACACCATGAGCGTCACGAACGCGAGGGGATACAACACGAGGGCCGCCGGGGCGATGCCATGGCCCGAGAGCACGATGAACAGCAACAGCACGCCGGTCTGCAGCACGAAGTCGACGAGCGCGACGCCGATCGAGGCGAGCGGCAGGATCTCCCTCGGGAACGCTACCTTCTTCACGAGGTTCGAGTTGTCGATCACCGAGCTCGAGCCCGAGAGCAACGCCGCCGAGAACAGGTTCCACGCAAGCAGCCCCGAGAGCAGGAATACGGGGAAGTCGGGCACCCGGTTGCGAAGCACCACGACGACGAACGAGAACACCGCCAGGAACACGATCGGGTTCAGCAGCGACCAGACCGCGCCGAGGAACGAGGCCGTGTACTTGACCTTCAGCTCCTTGCGCACCAGGTTAGCGATGATCTCGCGGCAGCCCCAGAGCTCTCGCAGGCGCGGCACGACGCGCAGGTGCGGCGCCTCGGAGGTGCGCTCGATGACGGTGGTGGTGGCGATGGACGGCTCCTGTCGAGTCGGAACGCGGGGAAGTGAACCCCCAGGTCAGCGCGGCGACGAGTCTAGCAACGGGGGCAGGGCGACCCCGCAGGCGGAGTTATGACGATCGTTCGAAGTTCTCTCGGGCGGCGGCGACCTCTGAGCCGGGCTCGAAGCTCCCGAGGGCCCGGGCGTACTCCATGCCGAAGCCCTCGGCCACCATCCGCTCGGTGATGCCGGCGTCGACGAGCGACTTGCCCCAGATCGCCATCGCCTTGCGGGCCGGATCGCGCACGAGCGCGAGGGTCTGGGTGATCGCGCGTTCGTACCCGTGGGCGGTGGCCTCGCTCACTTGCTGGTGCTCGATGTGCGCTGCTGCCCCGGCGCCCACGCGCGCCCGGAGGTTGTCGTCGTCTCGGAGGCGTCGGAGCGTGTGCGCGAGCTCCTCGGAGTCGGCTTCCCCCGGTGCGATCCGAAGCACCGCGTCGTCGGGTACGTCGAGGTAGGTGCCAGTCGCGCTCACGACGCTCGGCTTCCCAGCCTGCATCGCGCGGTTGAGCGAGCCGCTCACCTCGCCCCGATGCGGGAACCGAAGGTCGACGACGGCGTCGGCCGCGCCGAGCCACGCGAGGAAGTCGGCGTCGGGCACATCGGCATGCACGGTGATCCGCGCGCCCATCCCTGCGGCCTCGATCATGGGTTCGACGTCGTAGCCCTCGATACAGCGTCCGACGATCGCGATGTGCACGTCGTCGCCCAGCCGCGCCGCCGCTCGCACGAGCGCGCCGAGCTGCTTGGCTTCGTTCATGTCTCCCGGGGCCACCACCAAGAACGACGGCTCCCCCACGCTCGAGCGGAGCTCGCGCGCACGGGGTTTCGATCGCTCGAACGCCTCAGGCGCCTCGATCACAGGATGCGGCACCACGAACACGGGCGTGCGGCACCCGAAGCTCTGCAGGTAGCGGCGGCCGAACTCGGAATGCACGATCACACCGCGGGCACGACGCACCACGTGCGCGCACCACGGCTCGCGCAGGGGCTCGTTGCGCACCACGTCGGGGTCACCGATCGTGCCGCGCAGCCGGGCCGCTTCTCGCGCAGCCATGTACCCGAGCGGGTCGCCCGCCGCCTTGAGGCCGCGAACGAAGTCATCCAGCGCGAGGTCGTGCAGCACGACGAGCGCGCTCGTCAGGTACGCGGCCCGGTAGATCTCCAGGTGGAACTCCACGTTGTTCCCGAGCTGGAACACCCCGAGGTGATAGCCGGGGAACCGGCCGGCGTCCTGTGTGCGCACGGGCCAGACGACGTCCATGCGGCCGGCGAACCCGATGCGGCCGAGACCGTCGAGCACGGCTCGGTCGTAGGTGGCGATGCCGGTGGGAGCGGAAGGCAACGGACCGGCGAAGACGACGTCGCCCTGGGAACCGGGCCCACGGCCGTGCTGCACCTCGACGCCCGCGGTGCCACCACGCAGACGTCGCCGGAGTCCCCGGGCCGCCTGCATCAATCCAGCAGCCGGGCGATGATCTCGGGCCAGCGCGGCACCTCTGCCCGCACGAGCTCGTTGCCCGCCGCCCCCATGCGCTCGGCGCCGGCGCGATCGTTCCAGAGGCGATCGAACGCCTCGGCGATCGCTGTGGGCTGCGGGGGACGCACCAGCCCGGTCTCGTCGTCGAGCACGAACTCGAGCGGCCCGCCGCTGTCGCTGAGCGTCACCACAGGGCGCGAGGCCGCGAACCCCTCGATCGTGACGTAGCCGTAGTCCTCGTCGAACGGGCCGAAGTAGACACCGAGCGCCTCGCGGTAGAGCTGCAGAAGCCGCTCGTCGCTCACGCCGATCTCGAACGAGACGCGGCCACCGAGGCCGAGGCGCTCGACCTGCTCGCGGAGCTTCGGCTCATCGGGCCCGCGCCCTACCAGCACCAGCCGCACACCCGTCGAGACGTGGCGCATCGCGTCGATCGCGAGCGACTGCCGTTTCAAGCTCTCCATGCGGCTCGGGAACAAGACGAAGCCGCCGAGCGGTCCGGCCGTCGAGTCGAGCAGCTCCTCGGCGACGTGGCTCGGGTGGTAGAGAGGCTCAGCTGGGATGCGGAGCGAGGCCCATAAGCGATCGCGCACGTTCTTGGCGTTCGTGAACACCCGCTTGGCCTCGCCGAGGGCGACCCGGTCGGCTTCCCAGACCATGTCTCGGACCTTCGCGCCGTCGTCCTGCCGCTTGAGGTCGGCGTAGTCGGGGTGGTCCCACAGCTCGTAGGCGGTGCGGTGCTGATGGATCAGCCACACGATCTTGCGCTCGTGCTGAGCGAGGTAGGCGGGGAACTTCAGGCCGATCACCGCGTCGACCTCGAGGCCGTTGGATTCGGTGATGTCGAAGCTCCGCCAGACCGCCATCTGGTGGGCGAGCTGGCTCGGCGGATACCACTTGCCGGCGATCTGCACGAGGTCGGCCTCGTGGCCTGCGCCACGGAGGGCGCGGACCAATCCCTCGGTGTGGGTCTCGGCCCCCCCGCGAACGAACGCCGTCTGCGGATGCAGCACGGCGACCCTCACGCCGGTCCACCATCGGGGGCGCCGCCTCGATCGTCATCATCGAGCGCATGCCGCTCGTCGTTGAGCCTGCCGACCTCGGCCTCGAGCACCATGACCTTCTCGGCGAGGCTCGTCGTGAGCTCTGCGTGGTCGGCGAGCAGCCGGTCGTAGCGCCACGTCGCGGGCCGCATCAGGCGCCACAAGCGCCGCTTGAGCTGACGGCGCCACTTCGACGGCGACGCCAGGTTGCCCTCCCCCATGGGGATCACGACCGCCTCGTCGGTGCGCATCTGGGCCGCGAAGTCGTGCAGGCGATCACGGATCTCTGGAGTCTCCATGCGCGCCCGGGCCGCGGTCTCACGAGCCCAGTACATCTCGCGCAGCAGATCGCTCTGATCGTCTCGCGCCGGACCCGCAGGATCGTCGGCCATCATGACTTCGGAGGCTAGCACCCGTCCGGTGCAGGTCAGCCGCGGAGGCGAGCGTCAACCGCCGGTGTGTCGGGGGGCTGCAGCTCGGCCTGCTCCTCGGCCTGCTCCTCGGCCTGCTCCTCGGCCTGCTCCTCGGCCTTGTGGGCCCATACCGCGAAGTCCTGCGCGTTCCCCCGATGATCCGGATTCATGAAGACGACCTCGACATCGGCGAACCCCGCATGCTCGGCCATCAGTCGCAGCGTCTCCGGGTGCCCGGGCCAGGTGTGCGTGACGTCGGCCACGAAATAGGCCGCCATCGCCTCCGGGTTAAGGCCATTGATCGTCTCGATCAGCATCGCGCCGCCGGGACGGAGCGCCGCGTGGATGCGTTCGAACAACCGTATCCAGTCGCCGCGCGGGACGTGCTCGATCAGTTGGATCGCGCTGACGGCTGCTGGCGCCTCGCCGCGCCGGGTCTCGAGGTAGCCGTCGACCTCCGCCAGCGTGGCGTCGATGCCCTTCGCTCGGCAGGCGTCGACGGCGCCCGGTGAGCTGTCGACACCGTGCACGCGCCAGCCCCATTCCTGCACGAGCTCGCAGAGCTCACCGAGGCCACACCCTAGATCGAGCCAGAGGGGCTGCGTCTCGACGGGCGCGACGCCGGCTGGCTCGGCGGCGAGCGCCTTGAAGCTTGCTCGCAGGGGAACCGCGAATCGCTCGTACTGCCTGAGCCGGGCGATCACCGAGGAAGCGTCTCCGCGCATCCGCTGCTCGAATGCCCAGTAATAGGCGTCGTCGACGATCGGCGCGTCATCGCTCGAGGTGCTTGCCCCGCCTCCGACCCCAGAAGCACGCAGCTCGCTGAGGGCCCGATCCAACCGGTCGAGGTCACCGTGGGCGCGGTCGAGATCGGCCGTCACCGCACGGACCTGTTCGGCGAGCTCTAGGGCAACCGCGGCAAGCTCGGTGGCCAGCCGGTCGGACCGACGGGTCGCAGGGCGGGTGAGCCGGAACACTCCCCGCTTCACCGCGCCCTTCAGCGAGGAACCAGAAACGAGGTACGGCTCGGCCGCGGGGAGCGTCTCACCCTGCTCGGCCTGCAGCCGGTCCACCATCTGGCGCAACCGAACGTGCAGATCCTGATCGGCGTCGGCGCCGGTCGGCCCCTCTTCGCTCACGGCATCCGAGCCTAGCAGCGGCCGGCCGCGCCACCGCCCTGCCGCCGGCATGGGGTACCGCGGTCGGTCGTCACCACACGTCGCCGGGGCGCCAGTCGCAGGTGATGGGAGCGCCGAGATCAAGCTCCGGTGTCGTCGGGGTTCGCCGGATCATCACGAGCCCGTCTTCCTCGGGCGTGCCGATCGTGCCACGCTGGGTGCGGACCGACGTCGGGCCGCGCCAGGGCTCCCACCCGAGGCGCTCGTAGAGTGTAGTCAAGCCCGTGTCGAGCGCCCCGAGCTCGTACCGCTCGTCCATGAATGAGCCGGCCGCCCGCATGACCTCCGTGGCGTGACCGCGTCCTTGATGCTCGGGCCGCGTCGCGACGGCCTCGACGTAGCCCGTCAGCAACGTGTGGCCGCCCGTCTCGAGCTCCCGCTCCACCACCGACGCATGCGACACGATCGCTCCGTCGATCTCGAGCAGGAAGTGCGTGCCGCCGGTGGCGCTCGCCCAGTCGTCGTCGGAGAACTCACCGTCGTTGCCCGCCCAGGCGGCGTCGAACATCGCCCGCAACGCGACCACGTCGATCGTCGACGCGACGTTCGTTGCGCGGACGCGGCTCACGAGGCAGGGAGCGAGCCGACGTCGGTGACGAACGGGTCGACCACCCCGACACCGTCGAGATCCATGCCTGACGCGAGACCCTCTGTCAGCAGATGCGAGCACCCCGCCTCCTGCGCAGCTGCCACGATCAGTGCGTCCCAGAACGAGATCGCGAAGCGATCCTCCACGCTCCAAGCCGCCTCGAGCAGCGGCGGCCGAGACTCGACGGGATGCCACGCCACCAGATCCTTGATGTCGGCCCGAGCATGATCGTGGGAAAGACCCGGGCGCAGCTTCCTCGTCATCGTCACGTAGTACTCCTGAAGCACCTGAAAGCTGGCTCGACCTTCGGCCGTCTCCCAGAGGTGCCCGATCCTGCCCTCGCCCGCTCCTGCTTCGCCTGCTCCGACGAGTCGCGGGCGTACACGAGGACGTTGGTGTCAACGAAGACCGGCACGATCATGCAGCTCCTCTCGATCGGGATAACGCCCCCGCTTCTTCAAGGGCTGCGCAGGTCGCGCGAGGTACCGTTGCTTCGCTCCCTCGCACGACATCTGCCCACCCATCCGTTCTTGGAGCAGCTCTCGCAACAGGCCGACACGCTCACGTCGCGCTTCGCGGCCTCGATGCGAGCCCACCGCGCGGTTCCTCGTCCAACGTAACGGTGACGTTCTTCACGACACGATTCTCGTGCTACACGTTTCCTGTGTCACTTCTCCGCCCGAGGCGTTCGTGACCTACGGCTCGAAGAAGACCGGACCTTCGCAGTCATCGCGCAGCGGCAGCGGCTGCGGGTCTCGCGGTTGCTGATCGAAGTCGAAGGCGCTCAACATCGGCGTGGCCCGACGGTCACGCTTCGTGAGCCTGGTGAGCCCCCAGTTGTCCTCGATGAAGCGCAGCACGCTCGAGAACTCACCGAGCTCGTGCGAGATGTGACCTTCCTTGGCATATGGCGAGAGCACCAACATCGGCACGCGGATGCCGAACCCGAACCCGTCGACCTGCGGGGGCGGCACGTGATCGTAGAAGCCGCCGTAGTCGTCCCACGTGAGGAAGATCGCGGTGTCCTTCCACATGTCGCTCTGCATGATCGCGTCGATGACCTTCGTCGACCAGTTCTCCCCGTGGCAGAAATTGAACTCTGGGTGCTCGCTCAATTCGAAGCGCGGCGTGATCCAGGTGACCGGCGGCAGCTCGTTCGCGCGGATGTCCTGGAGCACACGGTCGACCGGGAACATGTGCCGCTGCCACTTCTCGGGGTTCTCGCGGTAGCGCCGGATCGCGGCGTATGCCGACCAGATGTAGCCGCGTTGATCCTCCTGCGCCGCGTAGTACGACCACGGGATCTGCGCCCTGTTCAGCAGATCGCCCTCCGTGAGGAAGTCGAAGCACGGCCGCACGCGCTTCGTGACGCCTTCGGAATCGACCACCTCGACGAGCTGCTCCGGAGGCGCGTCGCATCCGAACGTGTTCGAGCCGAGGCCCGGCCGACGACGTGGGTTGTCATGTGCGCCGCCCGACTGTGCGGCGATCGTGTACAGGTGATTGGGGAACGACGGCCCGTGCGCGCTCGCGAACACGTTGTCGAACAACGCGTACTCCTTCGCCCACGTCCAGTAGTTCGGGAGCTGATCCTTGCGGAGCTGCGTATATGCCCAGTCGTCCGCGGACTCGCTCTGGTTGAACCCGTCCATGGCGCCCTGGTTCCATGCGGCGAGCGCACAGTTGTAGCAATGCGGGATGTCCTCGTACGTCGCCTGATCGGTGCCGCGCACCAGGCGGCGCTCGACGCCGTCGTCCATGCCCATCGTGACCCCACGCGCGCCTGGGAACCTGCCGAACAGGTGATCGAAGGTGCGGTTCTCCTTGATCAGGAAGACGACGTGCTTGATCGGCCAGCGGGTCTCGAACGCGTTCGCGTCGACCTGTTGCGCGGCCGACGGGCTCGAGGCCACTGGCGAGGCGGCCGTCGGGAGCGACGGTGTGGACCGATCGTCGCCCCCGGTCTGCACGCACGCGGCGGCCAAGAGAACGGCGGTGAGCACGGCAGCGAGCAGCGAGCCCAGGCGGCGCATCGCCGGAGTCTACCGAGGCCCCTGGCGAGGCCCGATGGCGAGGCCCGATGGCGAGGCCCGATGTGGTCAAGACGCGTCGAGTGCGATCGCCAGGAAGTCCTTGAGACCTTCTTCCAACGAGGGCATAGGGTCGATGCCGAGGTGCGGCGTGAACACGCTGCTGAGCGCCGAGTACACCGGACGGGGCGCCCGCAGCGCGAGCTGGCTGGCATGCTGGCGCTCGACCGATCCGGCCGATCCAGCGAGCTCGTGCACCCTCGTGAGCACATCGAACCACGACGCGGGCTCGGGACCACCGAGGTGATAGAGGCCGAACCGGCCGGTCAACATTAGCGGCAGCAGGCGCTCGGCCAGGTGCGCGACGAACGTGGGCGACCCCCACCGATCCGCGAGACCGCCGACGGTCTCACCGGCCGCGAGCCGGCGCACGGTGCGGGTCAGGTAGTCGTGACCGCCGCCGTAGACATGGCCGACCCGAACGACGAAGGACTCGGGGGCGATCTCGCGCACGAACCGCTCGCCGGCGAGCTTCGCGCGCCCGTACACCGACAGCGGCCTCGGGTCGTCGGTCTCGTCGTACGGGGCGCGCTTGGCGCCGTCGAAGACGTAGTCGGTCGACACGTGCAGCAGCACGGCGCCGCTCGCCCGCGCCGCGAGCGCCAGGTGCTGGGCACCGAGGGCGTTGTCGCGGAACGACCTCGCCTGATCGACCTCGTTCTCGTCCACCCTCGTGAACGCCGCGAAGTTGCAGATCGCGTCGGCCCGAAGCGGCTCCACGATCTGCCGCACCGCGTCGTGGTCGCCGATGTCGAGCGCGTCGTGGTCGAACGCGTGCACCTCGTGGTGGGCGGGCGTATGCCGGACGAACGCGCGCCCCAGATCACCGCCGGCCCCAGCGACGACCAACCTCATGCGCCGGCCCCAGCGATCCGAGGCGCCGTCGTCACCGGCACCACGTGCGCTGCGTCGAGCGTGTCGAGATGCTCCCGATACCACGCCACCGTGTGTGCGAGCGCGTCGTCGAACGTCCACGCCGGACGCCAGCCGAGGGCCAGCAGCCGGTCGGAGCGAAGGCCGTACCGGAAGTCGTGGCCCGGCCGGTCGGGGACGAGCGAGATCAGGTCGGCCGGGGCCCCGGCGAGCTCGCAGATGCGCCGAGCGAGCTCGAGGTTGGCGAGCTCATGCCCTTCCCCCAGGTTGTAGACGAGCCCGGGCTCCCCGCGATCGAGAGCGGTCAACGCGCCCCGCACCCAGTCCTCGACGTAGAGGAGCTCGCGCCGCTGTTCCCCCCGGTCGTACACGGGCACCGGCTCGCCTCGCAGGGCGTTCACCACGAACGTCGGCACCACCCGCTCGATCTGACGGGGTCCGAAGGCATTCGTGCCTCGCACCACGGCGACGGGCAGGCCATAGGTCGTGACCGACGCTGCGCACAGCAGATCGGCGGAGGCTTTGCTGGCCGCGTAGGGGCTCTGCGGACGCAGAGGCGAGTCCTCGTCGAACGACCCGCCGGCCGGGTCGCCCGGGCCGTACACCTCGTCGGTCGAGATCATCAGCATCCGGGTACCGTGGCGCCGCACCGCGTCAAGCACCGTCTGCGTGCCCAGC